>JAEEGH010000450.1_pt1 | contig 166691 bp, 116 predicted proteins | sample 9134181 | NCBI WGS metagenome assembly JAEEGH01 (sample SAMN16246544, study PRJNA631951) | gut metagenome | biome: gut microbiome; feature: rumen; material: DP-attached | host: Bos | place: Iran: Karaj | collected 2018-10 | reverse complement strand
GGCCTGCTTCGACAAGGACGTGAACGAGACCACCATCACCGAAATCGCCCGCCAAAAGCCCTACTACTTCGTCATGCGCGACAGCAGCCTGGCCACCGACAACGTGGCGGACAATTTTGAGCAGATTTGGGAGGAGTATTCGAAAGAAACGATAAGAAGAATTATTTAAAAAAACAGAAATATGGAATGGCCAGAATTATCCAAAGTCATATTAAGTGCAGCATCGGTTGCTGTAATCGGCGGAGCAATTTATGCGATAATAAAGTTTTTATATTATCTAGCTACGTTAAAGAAAACAAGACGAGAGAGCCTAAAAGCATCTTTTGATAGAACCGTAGATCAGTTGTCATCAAATAGTAAATCGTCACAATTATCTGCCGCAGTTTTACTAAGGAGGTTTTTAGGAACAAAAGTCGCAAGGAAATACCCTTATTTAGAGAAAGAGACTATCAACGTGATTTCGTCACTGGCTAAAACGCTGCCGACAAATGTGTTCCAAAAAACATTGGTTGATGGATTGGCATATGCATCTGATTTATCTTTATGTGATTTGCAGAAAACAAATTTGCAGGATGCTTTAATAGACAATAAGAAACGACCTGTTCTGATGAATGAAACAGATTTGTTTCTTTCTGATCTGTCTTACGCAAATATTAAAGGTGTCACAGGTCATGGCATTATATTTTATAGGGCAATCTTGTTTTGTGCTCGCATCAAGAACTGTGATTTTACCAATGCTAATTTTAGGGGTGCTGATTTAACGGGTGTTGCTTTTAAAGACTGCATTCTTAATGGTGCGGATTTTACTGATGCTTTGAATGTCCCTCCTTCAATCAAAAAAGAGTTGCAAAACGGCGTCTTTCCTGTAAAAAAAGACAAAAAAAAGCAAGATGTTAAGATAACGGCAAAACATGAATCAAATGAAAAAACAGTGTTTTTTTCAATGCCTGGAAAGCTTACCAAGGAAGATGAGTTATTAACAAAAGACATTAAAACTACATTGGAAGGGAAGGGCTATAAGGTCATATATTATAAACGAGACCAATATCCTAACTTTGGTCAATTCAATCAGGTGAGAGAAAGTATAGCTCATTCTAGTGCTATGGTCGCCTTTGGATTAAAACAATTAAACATTGAAAAAGCATCGTATCGGCCTGGTACCGAGGAAGAACGGAGTTGGGATGGGAAATGGTTGTCTACTCCTTGGAGTGAGATAGAAGTTGGCATGGGTTTGATGAAAGGAATGCCGATATTGCTTGTTTGTGACCCGGCTATTGATAATGGTGTTTTTGATAGTGGATTGAGTGAGTGCTTTGTTGCTACTATCTATACAACTGAAGATTGTAAGAAATTGGAACAAAACGAGAAGTTTATTGAGTGGTTGTCAAAGATTTAACAATGAAATTCAAATTCAAGATACAGCAATACCAGACCGATGCGGTGGAAAGCACGGTGGATGTGTTTGCCGGGCAGCCGTCGAAAGCCAACGCACAGTACAGGCGTGACTTAGGCCGTCGGAAAGGCAAGCAGGTAAAGGCCTTTGACGTTGACAGTGGCGAGGTGTATGAGGAGGAAGTCGGCTGGCGCAACAGCGACGTGGAGCTGACGGGACAGCAACTATTAGACAATATCCACCAGCAACAGGTGACTGGCGACATACCTTTGTCGCCGACGCTGAGTCAGCCTGTCGGGCTGGGAGCCTGCTCGCTCGACATCGAGATGGAAACCGGTACCGGCAAGACATACGTCTATATCAAGACCATGTTTGAATTGAACAAGCGTTATGGCTGGTCGAAATTCATCGTGGTGGTACCCAGTATTGCCATCCGTGAGGGTGTATATAAGAGTTTCACGATGCTCGACGAACACTTCATGGAGCAGTATGGCAAGAAAGCTCGCTATTTTATCTACAGCAGCAACAACCTCACGCAGATAGACTCCTTCAGTAGCGATGCCAGCATCAACGTGATGATCATCAATGTGCAGGCCTTCAACACCTCGTTCAAGGAAGATGCCAAGAACAAAGAGGCGCGCATCATCTACTCCAAACGTGACGACTTCCAGAGCCGTCGTCCTATCGACGTGATTGCCGCCAACCGCCCCATCATCATTATGGACGAGCCGCAGAAGATGGAAGGCGAAGCTACACAGAAAGCTTTGCGAAACTTCAAGCCGCTCTTCGTGCTCAACTACTCGGCCACCCACAAGACCTCGCACAATTGCATATATGCCCTCGATGCATACGATGCCTACAGGCAGCGCCTGGTGAAGAAGATACAGGTGAAAGGTATCACCGTACAGAACCTGTTGGGCAACCAGAGCTATATCTACTTCGACAGCATCATCCTCTCGAAGAACAAAGCACCAGAGGTGCGGTTGGAGATTGAAGTAAAAGGAGCAGCAAGTACACGCCGTCAGACCTGCAAGTTTAGACAGAACGATTCACTTTACGATGCTTCAGGGCTTCCAGCCTACAAGGAGTTCGTCATAACTGAAATCAATCCTCGCACCAACACCATACTCTTCCAGAATGGTCGGTCGCTTCACCAAGGCGAGGTGATGGGCGACGTGAGCGAGAAAGCCATACAGCAGATACAAATCCGTGAGACCGTCAAGTCGCACTTCGAGAAAGAGCGAGCCCTGTTCAAGCAGGGCATTAAGACCCTGTCGCTGTTCTTTATCGACGAGGTTGCCAACTACAAAAGCTACGATAGTGAAGGAAATGAGGTGAAGGGACCACTGTGGCAGATGTTCGAAGACGAATATAACCGCTACCTGAACGAGAACCTGACGCTGTTCGAGGACGACTATCAGGATTATCTGCGGCGTTTCCCTGCCACTGAAGTACACAACGGCTACTTCTCCATAGACAAGAAAGGCCACTCGGTCAATAGTGAAGTGAAACGGGGCAAAGACACCTCGGACGATATCTCGGCCTACGACCTGATACTGAAAAACAAGGAACGCTTGTTGAGCTTTGATGAGCCGACACGCTTTATCTTCTCCCACTCCGCCTTGCGTGAAGGCTGGGACAATCCCAATGTGTTCCAGATATGCACATTGCGCCACGCCAACAGCGCTACTGCCAAGCGGCAGGAGGTAGGACGCGGACTCCGTATCTGTGTGGACAAGGATGGTAACCGCATGGACAAAGAGCGTTTGGGCGATGCCGTGCACGACACCAACAAACTGACCGTCATCGCCAACGAGAACTACAGCTCGTTTGTCGACGCACTACAGAAAGAGACAAAAGAGACCCTCCGTGAGCGTCCGACACAGGCCACTGTGGACTACTTTAAGGACATTACCCTCAAGGTGGATGGCGGGTTGCACACCATCTCGGAACAGGAAGCTGCCAGCATTGTCAGCTATCTGTTCGACAACGACTATATCGACGAGAAGGGCAACATACAGCAGGGTTATCATACCGACTTGGAGAATGGCACACTTGCCCCCATGAGCAAGAAACTACAACCCATCGAGGAACAGGTACACAAGATGATACAAAGCATCTTCGACCCCACCGCCTTGGTGGATATGGTGGAAGATGCCAACGACAAGGCCGAGGTGGTGAACGACCATTTGAACGACAATGCCGAGAAGAAGGAGTTCAAGGCCCTATGGAATGAAATCAACCATCGCTATGTCTATACGGTACACTATGACAGCGATGAGTTGATTCAAAAGTCCGTTGGTGCCATCGACAGAGACCTAAATGTCACGCAGCTGAAATATATGGTCACCACAGGAACACAAGGCGAAGACGAGTTGGACTTTACAGGAGAGCAGAGTACACGAACAAGGGAACTGCGCGAAGTGTCGACCAGCAACGTACCATACGACTTGGTGGGCGACATCGCCAAAGCCGCCACGTTGACCCGTCGGACGGTAGTACGAATACTCAAGGGGATACAGCTGTCGAAACTGTATATGTTCAAGAACAACCCCGAAGAGTTCATCCGCAAAGTGAGCCATATCATCCGTGAACAGAAAGCCACGATGATTGTGGAACATATCAGCTACAACCGCACAGAAAACCAATACGACTCCGCCATCTTCACCCAGGAGAAAAGCCGGCAGACCATCGACAAAGCCTACGAGGCCAAGAAACACATTCTCGACTATGTGTTTACCGACAGCCAAGGCGAGCGTACCTTTGCCGAAGAGCTGGACAAAGCCGAAGAAGTGTGTGTTTATGCCAAGCTGCCGCGGTCGTTCCAAATTCCAACCCCTGTGGGCAACTATGCCCCCGACTGGGCCATCGCCTTCAACGACAAAATGGGTTTGAAACACATATTCTTCGTTGCAGAAACCAAAGGCAGTATGGATTCCATGCAGCTGAAAGGTGCCGAGAAAGCCAAGATAGAGTGTGCTAAGAAACTCTTCAACAATGTGTCCACCAGCAAAGTACGCTACCACGAAGTCACCAGCTATCAAAATATGCTTGATGTAATTAATGGCTTATTGTAACTCTATCTGAATCTTTATTCAATAGGATTTTTTTTGTTGGCATGGGGGAAAATAACATCTTATGAATGTGTGAGTTGGTGTAAGAATACATTGTGTTTGTCTGTTTTCCAAACAATTATATCCGCTTGGAAAGATGCCCACTGGGACGAGCCTGAATTGAAGAACAAATTTGAGATTGATGAGGTTGAATTGGTGCTCCCGATACCAGTAGGAGGTGCTAATGATACGATAAATGATGGGGTAATGGCCACATATACCATTATCAAGTTAAATCCCGGCATCAAACGTAAAGACATTTCTACTATTTCAGGGAAGAGCCTTCCTACGATAGCCAGACATATCGATGTCCTCGCAAAAGAGGGATTGATTGAGTATAGAGGTTCAAGGAAAACAGGCGGGTATCATACAAAATGAGGATGGTAATCCCTTGGCCATAGTTTGGCCATATTTCGATTATATTACCAGTTTGTAATGTGTTATTTGAATACATAAATAATCACAAAACACACAACCATAAACTGTTGATTATAATAGGAGATGCTTTAAGCGTTTCTGTTCCGGGCACTGAGGAGGACAGATTACTTACGACTGTCCTCCTTTCTTTCTAGTATTATATCAATAAATCTTTGCTTTATTGCCTGTTTTTTCTTACTTTTGCATCTGTTAATTGCTTTTTCAACGTGAAGAAAGTCGCTGTCTTATATATTGTTCTGCTCTTGACGGCATCGTTTGCGGCAGCACAGGTCGCCGACTCCACCAGACAATCTGGCCTCGACAGCTTGCCTGCGGCCAGCAAACACCATAAGGCTGACGACGGCTTCGGATTCCGTCTCGGAGCCGGCCCTGATCGTTCCGGCGAAATCGCCCTCTCTTGGCACAAGGCTCTCGGGCACTACCGACTCGAAACCAATCTCGGTTGGGCTCAAAGCGACGACTGGGGCTACCTTAACATTTCCACCGCATTCCATTTCCACTGGAAAATAGTCAAGGGGCTGGCGTGGTACGTAGGTCCAGGCATCAATCTCGGCTGGTATTTTGGTGACTATCATTTCGGTCTTGGTGTAGGCGCACAGCTCGGAATCGAATACAATTTTGATTTCCCCATACAGTTTTCCATCGACATCTTCCCCCGGTATAACATCCTCGGCTCCACCGATGCCGTGGGACTCGGCGGCAGTGGTGCCCTAAGTGTCCGCTACCGTTTCTAACCGCTCCCAAACATATCAACACAAAACATATCAACCTATCAACATAAAACATATCAACATATCAACATAAAACACCTCTTTCCATGAACATTCATATCGTACAGCACAATATTGCGACTAATAATCCTGAAGAGAACCTGAAGTGGATACTCGATGAGCTCGACAGCCCAGAATCTAAATCCGCCCTTCTCACAGTATTCCCTGCATGCACCGTTTGCGGAAGCCCCCTCTACGGTTCTGTAGCCTACACCGACATCCAGAAACGCGCGCAAGCCGTCCTTCAAGAACTCATAGCACAATCCGAACACCGTGCCTTTCTTATCGGTATGCCACTGCAGTTGCAGGACCGCGGCCTGTGCAACACCATAGTATTCGTCCAAAACTGCGCCATCCGCGCCATCGTGTCTAAGAAATACCTCTCGCCCGACGAACAGAAATATTTCGTCCGCGGCGAAGGCGTCCAGCTCATACAGTTCCAGGAACAGCGCATTGCGATAGGTTTCTATGAGGACCTGAAAGAGTTGAGTAAACACAATATCGAACAACCCGACATCGTGATATGCTGCGGCTGCAACGTGTTCGACTACAATCGTCCCTACCGCACACGCTATCGTATGCGCAAGATTGTGGAGAACCTCAACTCGTCGCTGGTCTATGTCAACCGCATAGGAGGCGAAGGCAGCTACCTCTTTGCCGGCGGTTCGCTGGCACTCAACGCTGCAGGCGGACTTCTGGCCCAATTCCCTTATTTCGAGTCGTGGTCGCAGAGTGTCGACATGCAACTCCTCGAGGTGTTCGACGACGAGAAACCCGAAGCCGTTGATCTTGTCCACAAAGCCCTCCTCATGGGACTCCGCGAATATTTTGAGAAAAACAATCAGCATCGTGCCGTTCTCGGTCTCTCCGGAGGCATTGACTCCGCCTTGGTATGCGCCCTGGCTGTCGAAGCACTCGGCCCGGAGAACGTACACGGACTGCTCATGCCATCCCAGTACTCCACCGACCATTCTGTCAAAGATGCCGAAGACCTCGCCCACAATCTGGGCATATCCTACGACATAGTCCCTATCAAGCCCATGTTCGACGCTTTCAAGCAGGCTCTGACCCCCGTCTTCGGCGACCGCGCCGAGGATGTAACCGAGGAAAACCTACAGGCTCGCATCCGTGGCACACTCGTCATGTCATACGCCAACAAGTTCGGAGCTCTCGCACTCAACACCACCAACAAAAGCGAAGCCGCCATGGGCTACGGCACACTCTACGGCGACAGCTGCGGCTCGCTCGGCGTAATCGCTGACCTCTACAAAACAGAGGTCTATGAACTCTCCAACCACATCAACCGCGAACGCGAGATTATCCCGCAACATACCATCGACAAAGCTCCGTCGGCCGAGCTGCGCCCCAACCAGAAAGACACCGACTCACTGCCAGACTATGAGGTGCTTGACGCTATACTGAACCTGCACATCGAAGAACAGTTGTGCCTGGATGAAATCGTGGCCGAAGGCTATGACGAGGAGGTGGTGAAGGAGGTGCTCCGCAAGGTGCGCATCAACGAGTGGAAGCGTCTTCAGTTCGCTCCCATCCTCAAGGTGTCACCTATGAGTTTCGGTCTCGACCGCCGCGTTCCAATAAGTTAACCCCCTACCCGACCACCAGAGTCCGCTAACCGCCAACGACCAATGCACTTCCAGTCAAACCCGCAACTCGAACTTGCCGAGAGTTACCTACGCAATACTGGGGTTTCCATTTTTCTCACAGGCAAGGCTGGCACTGGCAAGACCACATTCCTTCGCAACGTACTGCCTCGCCTTAACAAGCGCCATGTTATCGTGGCGCCTACCGGCGTGGCTGCCATCAACGCCGGCGGTGTTACCATACACTCTTTTTTCCAGCTGCCTCCATGCCCCTACCTGCCAGATGTGCCCGAACTAATAACCGAGTACCAACTGCCGGAAGGCAAGAAGCAGCTGCGCAAGTCCCGCATCAACATCATTCGCACACTCGACCTGCTGGTCATCGACGAGATTTCCATGGTACGAGCCGACCTGCTCGACTCCATCGACAACACCCTGCGTCGCTACCGTCGCAACAGCCGTCCGTTCGGTGGTGTACAGCTGCTTATGATTGGCGACATACACCAGCTTCCGCCTGTCGTAACCGCTGAAGAGGAACCCTACCTCAAACGCGTATATCAGTCGCCTTTCTTCTTCGAGAGCAAGGCCTTCAAACTCCTAAACTACATAACCGTCGAACTCACCACGGTTTACCGCCAGCAGGACTCTCTGTTCCTCTCTCTTCTCAACCATGTGCGCGACAACCAACTTGACCCTCCCACACTGGAGCTTCTAAACAGCCGTTACAAACCCGACATCGAGGCCTACTTTAAGACTCAACCTTCCATGCCCATCCGCCTCACCACACACAATTCGCAGGCTGACCAGGTAAACCGCCGGAATCTAGACCGCATCGACAAGAAAGAGCGGCTCTTCGAAGCCTCTGTCAAAGACAACTTCCCAGAAAACGCCTACCCTGCCGAGAAAACCCTTCGCCTGAAAGAGGGGGCTCAGGTCATGTTCATCAAGAACGACCCGTCGGGCAACGCACGCTACTACAACGGTCGCATCGGCATAGTCAAATCCTTCGACCTCGAACAGAACCACATTGTCGTCGAGAGCGAAGGCGACTCTATCGACGTTGAGCGTGTAGAATGGGAGAATGTGAAATACGACATCAACAAGTCTGACAACTCCATAACTCAAATAATCGACGGCACTTTCACACAGTTCCCACTCCGCCTGGCGTGGGCCGTCACCATCCACAAAGCCCAGGGGCTCACCTTCGACAACGTCATTGTCGATGCAGCCGATGCCTTTGCCTATGGACAGGTCTATGTAGCCCTGAGCCGATGCCGCAGCCTGGAAGGATTGGTGCTCAGCAGCCGCATCACCTCTTCATGTGCCTACGACAGCGTCGATGTCGATACATTCAACCGCTCGCAACCTTCAGAAGACACTGTGCGCCAAAACTATGAAGCCAACGCCTTCAACTACTATATAGACATGCTCTTTGACCTTCTGTCGGTCAAGCAACTATACGATGCCGCGCTTCGCATCGACCAGTTCAACCGTGCCTACCTCACCGACATCGCACCCAAAGCCGTCTCGCAGTGGAACGAATGGACGCCTCGCCTCGCCGCCCTGTCCGATGTGTATGAAAAATTCCGCAACCAAATAGCCCGCATGACCACAGCGGTTTCCTCTGCCTCCGAGGCCAAAGCCATAGTCGCAGATCGCATAGCCAAAGCCGTTGCCTACTTCTACGCCCAAATTGATGAGGCCCAGAACGCCATGCTGCCGCTACTCGACATCGAAATCGACAACAAAGAGCGCGCAAAAGACCATAAGGAATACACCGAGACATTCTCATCAATCATAGGGCTCAAATGCACCTGCTTAAAGCAAGCAGCATCTCATGGTTTTTCCGTTGAAGGCTATCAAAAATCAAAATGCGACTTCCTCCTAGACGAAAAAAAATCCAAGTCTTCCACCGAGACCAAAATACCCAGACAACGCAAGACCTCCGAATCCGACGATTCCAACCTATATAATCTGAAACACCCTGATATTCTTCCACGACTCATTGCCTGGCGTCGCGAAAAATACGAAGATGCCGGAGTGCCAGCCTTTCAGATTCTCACACAGAAAGCCATGCTGGGCATAGCCAAAGCCATGCCGCGCAGCTTGGACGAACTCGCCAAAGTCAAAGGCATCGGCAAAATAAAACTCCGCGCTTTTGGCGAGGAGTTAATCGGCATCATAGAACAGTTCTGCCGAGAAAAGGGAATTTGACCGCTGGCCTCTAATCACCAGCCTCTCAAAAATTAAACACCGCAGCATCCACTGCCGTATTCACCTTGATGTCAGTCATCTTGTACAAGTTGCTCACCCCACTGAAATCTACCGTTTCCATCTCCACCATCACACAGTCACTCTGACGATAGACGAGCCTTATCGACGAAAACCCCTTGGCCGCTTTCTTTCGTGCAGTCATTTCAACCACATAGTTTCCGCCGTTCTCTTTCACCGTGTAGTCGGCGTTGTTAGATGTAGCAATCTCCCGAACCCTTCCTGCCATAGCATCAATCAGGAAGTTCGCCAGTTTCTGCATCGGAGGGTTCTTCTGAAGGTTGAACTTCTGATTCTTGCCTTTTGCAATGAGCAACATGCCCTGACCGTTTATCACCGTGCGGTTGCCAGCTGGTGTAGCGTAGTTGATGGCAAACTGGTTCTTGTCGGTATAATATAGCGTACCCGCCATATCTATCTTGGCCTTTGCCGCAGTAGTACGAACCTGTACCAAACTACCTGTTATCGACACATGCTTCTTGCCAACCGTCTCTATCTTGTCAAGAGACTTGTCGCCTTGAGCTTGGATATTGGAAAACTGTAAACCGAAAAACGTGAGCAGGAGTGCTGGAATGATATACTTCATGTTCAAAATTAGATATTGATTCACTTGATTTTAATTAACTGCCGACTGCTAAAGATTAGTGCTTCTGTCTGACATTTTATTTCACCCTGAGCATTTTTTTCTTTAAGAAAGGAACCTTCATAAGCTGTCTGAACAAGAAAGGCTGCAGGCAGTAAGATATTGATATCGTTGACACCATACCTATCAATGCACATAATCCCACCGAGTGCAAAGTTGGATGCTTGGCAAACAGCAACGAGCTCAGCACCACCACCAGTATGAACGCCGAGAACGTAATCGCCGTCTTATGGTAAGACAGCATTGTGTTGTCGTTGCCTCGCTCTGCCGATAGCAATCCGTTCGAGATAAATATCGAGTAGTCAACGCCGACGCCAAAGATGAAACTCGAGAGAACGATATTTATCAAGTTGAAGTCTATGTGGAATATAGACATGATGCCCTGCACTATATACCAACTCAGAAACATCGGCAAGAATGCCAGCAGCGCCATAGTCACACTGCGATAATAAATCAGCAGCACGACGATGACGAACAGCGACGAGATAAGAAGTATGACGTTGAAATCCTTGTGCACAATGTTCACCATGTCACCAGTATAATAGAACGGGTCTGCCACTATCACACCTGGCTGCGCCGTCAGCACATCGGCCACCTTGTATGTGTTAGAATCATCCGTCAGCACCGAGGTAAACACCAAATATTTGGCACTGTCGGCCGACTGCTGACCTCCGACTGGAATTCGCTCTACAAAATTGCATGCTAGTTCGTCTGGCACAACGCCACTCTCCACAATCGCATCTGGCTCATAGTCAGCTTCAACCAAGGCAAAAAACGGATCGAATATTTCTGCATCCAACCCCGCAGCCGTTGCCGCCTTGCTCACGTCACCCCTTGTCTGTGCCACTTTCTCCGAGCTCCAGTAGTTCTTCCATCGCTCTATATTTTCTTGCTGCTCTTCGTTATTGAGTATCATACGCGCAATATCGTTATACTGCACTATCGCCCCTGCCTCATACAGAGAATCCACCTTCGGCAGCATCGCCTTGTTCATGGCCAACGCCGTGTCAAAAGTGCCAGATTCAGCTGCATAGTATTTAATATTGTATCCATGGTTTATGATATCCTTGTATATTGTCTCCGAATGACGCACCATATCGCTCCTGTATCCTATGTTTTGAAGGTTGTTGTCAAAATGCACCTTGGTCGTAGGATTCACCGAAATCACTATGCACACAACGCTCAACAGCCCAATCGTTCCTACAAGCCACGGTTTTCTATCAGGCGACAGGTTGTTCAGCCTTTCCAGTATTGCAAATGCTCGATGGTTTCTCACTGCCGAATTCTGGCCGCTGAAAAACTGCGGCATGAATATCAGGGCAAACAGCGTCGTCCCCACCAGCGCTATCGATGCGAAGATGCCGAAATCCTTAAGCAGTTCGCTCGTAGTGAAAAGCAACCCTGCAAAGGCACCTATCGTCGTCAAACAACTGAGCACCACGGGGGTGGCCTGCTCCTTCAGCACCGCTATTGCATCGCCAACATACTTATAGTGAGTCAAAACATGCAGTATGTAACTCATCGCTATTCCCAGTATCGGTGCCGCAAGTCCCAACGCCATTATCGACATCTTACCCTTTATCCAGAACATGCACGCCATCGCCATCGCTGTGCCGTACAGCAGCGGTGCCACAATCATCACTATCGTCGACGGAGTCTTGTAGCATATCAGCAGCAACACCAACACTATCAGCAGCGAAACCGTCACCGTTATCACAATGTCCTTCTTTATTCTGTTCGAGTTACCAGCACTCAACACCGAAGCCCCGTGAAACACCGCCTGCGCCTCCGGATGAGCCGAGTTAAACTCCTCTACGCACTTCTCCAGATGTTTCACAATCTTGGCACAGCCTTTCGAGTCAAACGAACTGATATTCGGCGTAAGATAGGCTATAGCGACACTCGAATCCGACGAAAAGAAATGCCTTTCTACCGTCTTGGTGTTCATCATCGAACGCTGAGGCAACGCACCCTTCATCGCCTCTCTCAGATTTGCCGGGTCATACGGTATCACGTTGGCCAAATTCCCTTCCGGATCCTCTGTCAATGTCTCCGCATTGGCCTTCATAGTGGCTTCCAACACCCCTTGACTTAGTAGAGAGTCAAAGCCCTCATACACCGATTCCGGCAGCAACGTCGGGAAATGTTCCAACGCATAATCCAAACCGTTCACCATCCAGTCGTCTTCAACACGGTAGAGTATGTGTTTTATCAAACCACCGCACGAGTCGGGTGCCATTATGCTATCAACCAACTCATCACACATCATCGACATCTCCTCAGGCGCCACTGAGTCACTCTGCCGCTCTATCTGGATGAATATTTTATCCTTGATACTCAACTGTCCAAAAGCCAGACGGCTACTCTTCGACTTGTCTGTTTCGGGCAAGAGCTTCGTGATATCCTCTTCATATTTCAGCTGAGCGGCAAAAAACACAAACAGCGCAAACGTTGCAATCATCGCAATCCACATGAGAGCAGGCCACCTCCTGAAAAAATGATAAACAGCAATAAAGAACTTCTGCATTTTCAACAAATTATAGTTATTGATGGTTTTTTCGTGAAGTGCAAATTTACGTTTTTTTAGCAAATTCATCATGAACGAAACAAATAAATGCTTAATCATTCATGGACAGCGCCAAAAACGATTAAACAAGAAAATAATGTTGCAAAACATCATTTCACCATCCCTTTCTATCAGTGACCTAATAAAAATGGCATAGATATAACTGTTGTCCCAGTTCCCAGACGGTTATACATTTAAAAAGTGCAAAAAACGAAAATCAGCTAAAAGACACCCAACCATTCGTTAGACCGACTCGTTAAAGGCGAATGAAACGGGGCGCTGCAATTGCAGCGCCCCGTTTCATTGCACCATTTATCTGAGCAGGATTACCTGACCCACAATCTCGTGAGTCACGTCTGGATAGACTTCTGTACTATATATGATGCGCCACACATAGCTTCCAGTTATGCAGGGGGAACCGTTGTGCGAACCGTCCCACCATTCGTTGATATCGTCGGTGCGGAATACGAGGGCTCCGGTACGGTTATAGATGTCCATCTTGAAGGAGACGATGCCAGTTCCAACAGCACCAAACTTGCGGTTAATCTTCAGGTCAGGCGTGAACACATTGGGAACGAAGAGACCTTCGCGCAACATGGGTATCACGGTTCTGGCTGTATCTGTGCACTGCTCGGTTCCAACTATCAGCACAAGCACTATTGAGTCGTTGTCCTCATTTGCCCTACCGGTAATCTCCTTGTCATCGCCATAGAAGAATCCATCGACATACCACTGTCTCCACGTTTCAGTCTCGGTCAGGTCGGTCGCTGTCCAGTCTAGCACCTCGTGATAGACAGCCTGCGGTGTCACTTCCATTCTTGCATCAACCACGGAAACAGGGTCAATCGAAACGGTGTCTCTCATGGCACACTGCATCATTCCTTCATACCCAGCCAACACTGTAAACAGGGTGTGATGTGTCGGGTACACGGTTATCGAACGTCCCGTCGCCTGTTCTGGCAGTTCTTCCATTGCCGGTACCGAACTCCACTGGAATGCCGTCGCCTGCGTCTGTGCCGTAAGGGTATAACTTGCCATTTCGCAGTCATAGTTGGCATCTATGCTCACTGGGGGTCGAGGCACGACGAACAGATAGAGCGTAATTGTGCTGTCGCAGCCATTCACACTGCTTATCGTGTGGTCGTAGCTGCCGCTTGCAGCCAGTGTCTGGTTGAAGAAATGATACTCTTCACCCTCACATATTGTATCGCCATAGGATGTAGCCTGTGTGTAGTTCACCGTCAGGTGCAGATACAGCACACTGTCGCATCCATACCGGTCGGCGAGAGTGTATTCCGACTCGGCACTGCTGTCAAACGACTGGCCGTACCACTCAAAATGGTCACATGCGGAAGCGGCAACATCTGTCGCCGACGACTGATGTACGGTCAACACAAAGTTGTCGCTCACGGTGCAGCCGTTGCCATCGATAAAGTTCACTGTGTATGTCGTCGTCTGCGCTGGCGATGCGACTGCTTGCGACCCATTTATGGTCAAGCCGCTGCTGGGCGTCCACATATACTGCTGCTCGCCGTTGAACGATGTCGACTGCGCCACAAGTGTCACCGACTCACCCAGACATATCGAAGCCGACTGACTCATCTGACCGTTATCGTCCATACCCACCACGTCAACAGTAATCGACGATCCAGGTATTACGACATCCACATATGCAGTGTCTCGATTCTGACATGCGTCACGCACTATCAGACGGACGCTTACCGTCGAGTCGTTCATTGGCTGATGGAACCGTTGTGTGCTTGGAGGTGTCTGCTCTACAAAGAACACGTTATTCGAGCAATTCTCGCTGGCCACATCTGTGGTAACATCAAGGGTGGCGTTCGTCAAGTCAGGCATACTGTACTGACAGTTGCCCATCGCCACAGAATTGGTCAAACCCATGCCCACCAGTGCGGTAACATCTATATGAGGAGCCACGGTGTCATGCACTATATAACGGAAGTTCCACACAAATTCAACATTGTCGCAATCTACAAAACTGTAGCGGTAGTTCTTCCAACCTTCACAATCGGTGCCGCCCTGTGTTACCACCGCCTCGGGCCGCTCTATCGTCCTTCCGCACACATCCTCTACCTCCGGCACAACAAAGTTCTCCAAAGCATCGGCAAAACAGGCCACACTTCTCACAGTGTCTGGCGAGACGCCCACTATGTGTGGTATCGTTGTATGGTGAACCACATGCGTGAAGTTCCAGACTATCGTGTCGCCACTGCAGTCGGTATAGGTATAGTGATACACTATGTCGCCATGGCAGCGGTTGTGAGTCACATAGTCCGAGCTATCTATCGTCAGCATCGGAGGATTATTGCTTGTCGAGTTAATGGTATCGCCGCAGCTGTTTATCACCACAGGCAAAGTAGGCGTCATACCAGGATCGGTCACGTCATAGCACTCAACGGTGTCCTTCGTCACCACTTCCGGTATTGTGAACTCCGGTGGGTCAAGCGTATAGATATAACTCCATGTGTACTGCTCGCCACGGATAGTGTAGGTGTAAGTGTAGGTCACGACTCCGCAGGTGTCGTTGAATTCGGCCGAATAGGTAGTATCAGGATATTCACCGCTGTCCCACGGACGGTCGAATGGAATTCTCACTCCGCAGTCATCGATGTTGGGATACTGCCCATCGGTCGGCACAGTGGCCTGTGCCAGACAATTCACCGTACGGGTGCTGTCGATAGGAGGCTGGAACACCTCTGGTCTTACATCGCACACATAAGCCCAGTTATACACAGCTCCGTCGCAGTCATTATACGTGTAGTGATATATCACCGTGCCTGTGTCATGCGAATTGAGGGTCTCAATCGGGTTCAGAGGGTCGGCAACGGGCAGTATCGTATCTCCGCACTGGTTAACCAGCGTGTCGGGATGCGGCACATAGGATCTTGCAGCGTTCACACAGACATATTCCTCCGTAACGGAGTCGGGCACATCCAGGGCTGGATGCACCACATACCTCGTGAATCTCAATGTATCGTGGAATGTGTTGGAGCAGTCGGTGTAAGCATATCTGTACTCACGTTTGCCATTACAGTTCGTCGGGTCATCGTTGGTATGCGTATCCACCGAATCGACCACTGGCACAATCGGCGTCCCACAAGCATCCACAACCAGAGGTTCCTGCGTTGGTCTTACTGCGTCAGCGAAACATGCCACAGTGTCATGGTCTGGTTCGAATCCCCGCACCACGTTTGGAGCCAACGCCTTGTCAATATAGTAGGTAAAGGTCCATCTGTACACCAGTTCGTCAGCCGGATCATCCACACCAGGTATATACGACGGGTCGTAGAAGTTATAGTAGTACGTCACCGTGTCTTTGCAGTTGTGGTCGGTACGCACTATCAACGAGTCGGCGTATGGGGCTAGCACACCACCGCACACATCCACCACCCTCGGCATCGTGGGTCGCACAACCAGAGTGTCACAGTTCACATAAGCTTCCGTTGCCACCTCCGAACTGCCAACCTCAGGCTGCTGGAACGGATTCATGTCTCGTGTCACTGTATATACAAACACCCAGTCAAACTCGTTATCCTTGCAGTCCCTGTATATGTAATGGTAAGTACGCGTGCCTGTCACCGTATCGTGCGATGCATCCGCCAGCGTATCCTCGTAGGTTATCAGCATCGGTGTCAGCGTGTCTCCACAGACCGACACTATAACCGGCAAGTCGCCACAGCATATAGTGTCGCAATCGACAAAGCACTCCACCGTCTCAGATGTAGCCGCATATCTATGGCTTATCGGATTCTCCACCTCATGCGGAGGCGTGCTCGGCATTACCACATGGGTAAAGCTCCACACCAGCGTGTCGCCGCTGCAGTCGCCATAACTGTAGTTGTACACTATGTTACCGTAGCAATAACCGTGCGCCACATAGTCCGAGCTGTCTATCACCAGCGAGGGCGGGTTCGTATGCGACGAGTTGATGGTGTCGCCGCAGCTGTTTATCACCACCGGAAGCGTTGGTGACATAAGAGGATCGTGTACGTCGTAACACTCCACGGTGTCTATAGTATCTATCGTCGGTATCGTGAACTCTGGCGGATCTATCGTGTAGACATAATCCCATGTGTACTGCACTCCGTGCATAGTATAGGTATAGGTGTAGGTAATGACTCCGCAGGTGTCGGTATACCCTGAAGAATAACTCGTATCAGGATATTCGCCGCTGTCCCATGGACGGTCCTGAGGTATCCGCACACCGCAGTCGTCAATAACAGGATACTGCGACTGGGTCGGAACCGTAGCCTGCGCCACGCAGTTCACCGTACGCGTGCTGTCGATAGGCGGATGGAACTCCTCGGGTGTCACCTGGCACACATACGCCCAGTCATATACACTGTCGTCACAGTCTGTGTAGGTGTAGTGGTATATCACCGTACCTGTGTCATGAACCAGGTTCACAATCGGGTTCTGTGGGTCTGCAACCGGAAGTATCGTGTCGCCGCACTGGTTGACCAGCGTGTCCGGATGCGGCTCGTATGACATCGCCGCATTCACACAGGTGTAGGCCTCCGTAACCGTGTCAGGCACATCGGGTGTAAGCAGCGGATGCACCACATACCGAGTGTATTCCCACTCAAGGATATTGGTCCCCGTGCAGTCTTTGTACTTGAAGGTGTATTTCACCGACCCGGTACACAGCTCATCTCCGCCTCTTGTGTCGTGATGCTCGTCCCTTATGGTGTCGAACGGCGCCAAGGTGTCGAGACAGCCGTCGAGCACCACAGGCATCTCTGGCGGCAACACTGCATCGGCAAAGCAGTTCACCGTGTCGTAGTTCGGTGTCACGTTCCTCACGATGTCAGGCATCTGCGTGCGGTCTATGTAGTATCTGAAATACCAGTGATAGGCCAGTTCGTTTGACGGGTCATCGACTCCTGGTACATACGACGGGTCGTAGTAGTTGTAGTAGTAGGTCACCGTATCCACGCAGTGGTTGTTTGTCCGAACCACCGACGAATCAGCGTAAGGGTTCAACACATTGCCACACACATCTTCCACCGTCGGCAGCGTGGGTCGCACCGCCATCGAGTCGCACATTACATTCGCTACTGTGTCAACCAGAGAAGTCAGATCGAGCGGGTCTTGCGGAACTTCGTACGGATTGGTGTGCCTGCTCACATCGAAACGGTATGTCCACTCGTATGTATTAGATCCCGTACAGTCGGTATAGACGTAGTGATATGTGCGCGTGCCTGTCACATTGTCGTGAGATGCGTCTGTCAGCGTGTCTGCATAGGTCGGCACAGGCGTCGCCAGCGTGTCACCACATTGTGACACTATTATCGGCAGCGTAGCGCCCCATATAGTGTCGGTGTCGGCATAGCACGAATCGAAACACTGCGCATCACCGCTCCTCGACGCCATCGTACCCGTCTCGGGGTTCAACACCTCGTGCGGTGCAGTGGTCGGGACAATATAATAGATGTAGCTCCAGTCACCCGAATGTGCACAGTCTTCATAATGGTAGGTGTAAATCACCGTGTCGTGGCAGCCATCTCCCTTAATGGTGCGCACAGGTCCTGTAGGTGTGACATACTCATCTATTCCTCCCTCACAACCAGAATGTCTTACCGTAGGCAAATCGCTTAGTCCCGGCGCAACGGTGTCAGCCATACACTGCAGAGTACGATTTTCCGTATTGGCCGGTATGCTGAACGCCGGCGGGTTGTATATGTATGCGTATGTATAGTAGTAGTCTTGAGCAAACACCACATAATGGCTGGTATAAGTTATCATGTAGCAGCCTCTGTCGCTTGCCACGCTGTCACGCACATAGTCATCGAACGTAACGGCGTTTCCGCACACCTCCTCATTCGGTTTTGTCGGCTCCACTATCAGTCCTACGCAGGTAACCGTCACCGTATCGCTCGGATAACCATCGAACGCATCGGGTTTAATCACATGCTTTCTGCGCCAGATATACTCACGTCCCGAGCAGTCAGTATATTTCCAGTTGTACGACACTGTGCCGTTTCCTGTTCCATCCACATCTATCACGGGCGAGGCTGTCGTCAAATGTCCGCCCAGCCCGTCATCAATCGGGTCGCCATTTTCATCCACAGGAATTGGTGTCACCAGTCGTCCACAGGCATCACGCATCTCTCCGACAGGTGTGTTGAACGACACCGCATCCAACGCTGCATTTGTACACGGCAGCGTATCGACCAGTTCGGTCGGATTATTCATCGACAACTCCCTCAGAGTCACGTTGTATGTAAACGTCCATGTGGTGTCGTGTCCCTCGCAGTCTCTATATGTATATGTAAACGTCGTAGTGTCCATACAAGCTCTACCAGTCATCACTGGTGTCGGTGTATAGGTTTCCGGCGATATCGTATGTCCACAACCGTCCGTCACCGTAGGCAACACTATCCGCGTATTTGTATAGTTCAAACCCACCGCACTGTCAACACATCCGATATCAACACTCGTTGCCACGTTCGATATCGTGAATGCATGCTCCGCAATATGAACGTTTATATGCTGATACACCGAATCCATATTGCCGCACGAGTCGCTCACCACATAGTAACGGCGAATCTTGTAGCCGCAAGTCACACTCGCGAACACACTGTCTCTATGGTCAACTATCAGTGCCGCGGACTCTATGCAGTTGTCGTCCAGCACCACACCCAAATCGTTATGCAACGCCGTTGGTGTTGTAACAGCAGGATAGAGTGTGGTCAAATCCGACGTACAACCGTCGATATCGACTTCGTCAAGTTCCTTACCGCCGCCCGCCGCCGTCACCGTCGGCGCTGTGGTGTCAATGGCGCTTATTGTCATGCTGTCCGTCACTGAGCAACCATGGTTGTCCATCACCGTCACCCCTACCCTATAGTTAACCCCGCAGGTATGCGGTATCGTGGCTGTGTCGCGGCTGTCATGTGCCTGCTGTACGAAAGTCACACCTTCACCTCCATAAGTATAGTTATATGTCGCTGTGCCGTCGGCTCCACCCAGCGTTGTGTTGAACGAAAGAGTGTCTCTGTTCGGACATATCGGATATGTATCCGTACCTGCATCATAATCTGCCGAGGCTGCATTGTCCATCGTCAGCGTCGGCACTGGCTGCACATATATCTGCTTCGTGGCCTTCGACGTACACGCTCCTCTCGTCACACTCACCGTCACGGTCTTGTCGCCACCCGATGTCCAGGCCACCGTTATCTCTCTCGTACCTGCCCCGCTCGTTATCGTCCCACCATCGACAGTCCACGCATAGCTGTCGCCCACCATCGCCGCCGTTTCTCTTATGGTCATCTCGTTATTGGTCAGCGATGTAGTCGAACTGATACACACCGTGTCCTTGTTCGTCACACCTCCCACTTCTGTCTCAATCACCGGCTTCACTGTGTCCGCCACGTTGAACGTTATCTTCACCGAGTCTTTGTTACAAGCCGGCGACTGGTCGCTCAACACCCTTAACCAGTACTCGTTTGTGTCTTTCGGATTACCAAGAACCAGCACCGTGTCATACACTCCTACCTCGTCGTGATGTATGTTCACCACCATCACCCTCTCTGCCGTACCTATGCTGCTCGTTACATCGTATGTCGCATACCTTACCTCCACCTTTATCGTGTCTATCGAGTCGCCAAGGCATATCGACTGCGTCAGTTCGTCATATCCCGTCAACGGCGTAATTACCGGCGATGGGTTCAAGTCTACCTTCACCTTCGCAGTGTCGGTACAGCCGTTGTTGTCAATAACCACCGCCTGATACGTCGTGTCCGGCCCCAGTGCCAGAGGATAGCTCGGGTCTGTCTGCGTGAATCCCGCTGGCGTCGATGTCCAATACACATGCTCCGAACCGTTAGGCTGTGTCACTGTCGCCGTCACCGATACATGCTCGCCGACACATGCCGATGTGTCTATCCTGTTCGTCGTCAGCGAAAGACTTGGAAGCATGATATGCACCGTGTCTCTCGGTATCACCACCTTCACATGCACCTGTGCGCTGTCGCTACAGGTGTCCTTCACCGCCACCATCACATCTATCGTGTCGTTTCTGTCCTCTCTCTGAAGATATTCCGTCAATGCAGCAGGACTCTGCTCTATCACCCGCAGATATGTGTCGCCGCAGTTGCCATGCGCATTGCTCAGCACCGTGCCGCTCAGGTCGGGTATGAGGTATGTGCAATCGCTGGTCTTCGGCGTAGCCGTCACCGCAGCTATCGCATCCACCGTCGGCTTGGTCGATGGAAACTGGACATATATCTCTTCGTATATCGAGTCTTTGTTGCCGCACAGGTCGGTTACCACATAGTATCTCCTTATCTTGTTGCCGCAGGTAACTCCAGCCGTCATCACGCTGTCGCGGCTCGTCAGCGTCAGCTGGCTCAACGGTGTGCAACCGTCCGCAACCGTCACCCCCAGTGTGTCAAGCAATCCTGCCGCTGTCTGTACTGTAGGATGCGCCGTGCCCAGCACCGACAGGTCGCAACCAGTCTCCTCAACCAGCGTGCCCCACGTTCCGGGCAGTGTGAACGCCGGAGCTGTGTTATCCAGCGCGTGTACCGTCATGCTGTCTGTCACCGAGCAGCCGTGGTTGTCCGTCACTGTCACTCCCACCCTATAGTCAACTCCACATTCGGCCGGTATCGATGCCGTGTCTCGGCTGTCGTTCACCACCTCTGCAAAACTCAAGTCGCCTCCGTAGTCATACGTGTATGTCGCCGTGCCGTCGGCTCCGCCAAGCGTCGTGTTGAACGAAAGCGTATCGCGGTTCGGACATATCGTCACCTCGTCTCCTCCACCGACCACCGTGCTCACATCCACCGTGGGCACCGTCTGTACATGTATCACCTTGCTCTTCACCGATGTGCAGTTAAGCGCTCCGTGCGTCACCGTGACTGTGACCGTCTTGTCGCCAGATGCCGTCCACTTCACCGTTATCTCTCTCGTGTCCGCCCCGCTCATTATCGTTCCTCCGTCCACGGTCCAGCTCCACGAGTCTCCAGCCTCTCCAGCCGTCTCCCGTATGGTCATAACCGTATCGGTCAGCGACGTGCTCGACGTGATACACACCGTGTCCCTGCCGTTGGCACCGCCCACGGCCGTTACTATCACGGGCTCAATGGTGTCGGTCACGTTGAATTTTATCTCCGACGACTTTGCATCGCACACAGGTATCTGGTTACTGATGGTCGCAAGTGAATATGTGCCAGTAGTCTTAGGCTTGCCCGTTATAATCACAGTGTCGAGAGCCGCATCGTGGTGGCGCACCGTCACCGCCACACCTTCAACATTTCCTATGGTGCTTGACGGGTCGTATATTGCGTTCTCTATCTTTACCTTTATCGTGTCTATCGCCTTGCCTTCGCATATCGACTGTTCCAACTCGTCATATCCCGTCACTGGCGTAATAACCGGGTCGGGGTTCAATGCAATGTTCACGTCGGCAGAAGCTGTACATCCGTTTGCATCTGTCACCACCACATGGTAGTTTGTGTCGGGATTCAACGCCAAGGGATAACTTGGGTCGGTTATACTGAAGCCCGCAGGCGTAGAACTCCAGACGCTGTGAGAAGAGCCACTTGGGTTACTTACCGTAACGGAGGTTGCCACCGAATATCCGTCACAGGCCGCAGTATCTATGGTGTTGGTCGTGGTCGAGAGATTCGTAGTTATGGTCAGGTTGTTCTGAGGTATCACCACCTGCACATGAGCATGAGCGGTGTCGTCGCAAGTGTCTCTCACTATCACAGTCACATCTATTGTGTCGTTCCTATCGCTGCGCTGCAGATACTCAGCCAGCGAAGCAGGGCTCTGCTCCAACACCCTCAAACTAGAGTTCTCACATCCAGTCGTACGCGACAGGACGGTGTCAGTAAGGTCGGGTATAGTGTATTTACAGTCGCTGCCCAAGGCCACTGCGGTCACCACCGGCATTGCGTCGAAGGTGGGTTTGGTGGTCACCAACCAGGCATGACGAATCGTGTCACCCTGTGCCGCCACGCCGCATGAGTTAGTGTATGCCGCAGCCCAGTAATTAGAGTGGTGGCAACCGTTGACCACCTCTGGGCCTGCCGTCACCAACGCAACTGCCGACGGATTGCAGGCATCAGTCACCGTGAAGCTTGCTGCAGTAGGAGTAAAGCGACCGTCACCACATCCCCAATCCTTATCGGCATCCAAGCCCGACCTGACTGCAATTGTCGGCGGCGTAGCGATGGTGATAAACGAACTGGTAAAGGTATCCACGCAGTGGTGAACCGTCTCAGTCACGATAAGCGTATCGAAATAAGTGCCGCAGGAGCCGTCGCTGACGATGCTCGCCGTAACATGCCCTCCAGCCGTAGAGCCAGGAGTTATGGTTACAGGACTACCATCCTTACCAGCACGCCAAGCATACGTATAGGGCCCTGCACCTTCAACATCTGCACTAAGTGCATAACCGCCCGTCAATAGCGGACAATCACTCACAATTGGCTGTACCAAGGTATCGCTCGCAAGCGTTGGAGACGGTATCGTTATTCCGATGACAACCACCAGTTCTTCCACTGGACACGAGTTGTGGCTATCTGAAACAACCACTGTATATGTACCAGCCGGAACATTCTCGAATACGCCAGTATTGTTGCTACCCAACCCTGTCACATTGTAAGTGAATACATTTCCAGCGATAGGCTGCGCCAGCGACGCCGCAACAGTGAAACTACCGTCAGCCGATGTTCTACATGTTGCATTGCTACGCGATGTAACACTGACAGCAATCTGGTTCATACCGATAACAACATTTTCCGTCTTGATACACCCCTCGTTATCCATCACCATAACAGTATGAGGACCATCTGAAACATCTCTGAATCTACGGCTATTCCATGGACCCTGCTCCGCACTCGCAATACTATCTACTGAGTGTACACCAGAATTAAACACAGGATCCAACGCATACCACATTTGGTCGCCATGATAATCTTCAACATTTATCTCAATATATCCATGCTCACCGTTGCAGTCCGCATTTGAATCCACCGTATTCACTATTATGTTCTTGACAATGAAATCAAGATCGACAAGATTCTCCCGCTCGCATCCAAAGTTGTCTATCGTGTGTACATTGCATGGAACTATGCCTCCCGTAAAATCATCAGGTGCCAAAACGGTGAAATGGTCGTTATATTTCGATGACGAAGGCCATGAGCATTCTGCCCACGAACTGTCAAGGCCAACACTATAAGTCCAACTCTCTCGCATCTGATCCTCATTAATAGCTATAGACCAATTGAATATCCATCCGTTGTCCAGTTTCCATCCGTCTATGACAGTTATCGTCCACGCCTGCTCCGGATCGCTGGGGTCTCCGTTCAACGGACATCCTACCAGACCTGCCAGACTTTGGTCTGGATGGTATATCTGTCTCCTGTGTGCCAAATCCGACGAGTCGACAATAGCGTCTGCACTCACCGAGGCATTCACCGTTCCGCCGCTCGGTGTGTGCTGATTCACCTTCCTGTATATGTAACCATCGTTCGCGGCATATTCAAATCCCAATTCATCATTGTTCGACCAAACATAGTTCCATCCCGTTCCCGGTCGATTGTCGGGAAGTGTCTTATCACACAAATTCACACCAGAATAATTATATGAACTCGGATCCCAAACCACTCCCAGTCGTGCCCTTCGGTTGTTCTTGTTACTGTTGTTCGTACTAGTGTTGCTCGTCCATATCTCTCCGCCACTGGCCCAACCTGTCATTGCCGACGTAATTGACGATGCACAGTCCGTTGCAGTTCCTCCATTGTATTTTTTCAATATAGCAACCTCTCTGCGCCTGCCTATAACTGGATCGTACGGGCATTTCAGCGATATATACAGGTCACCTATATACGAGTGCTCGATATTCATTTGCAAATAAAGTATGTCATCCGCAGTACGCACTTTGGCTCCGTCCTGGAAGTCTGTGAACCACACCGATGACTCATATTTGCACCCTACTCCAGGACAATTGTAGCCGTCTGGAAGGAACACTGTGTCTCCAACAGACTGTATAGAGGTTGTCTGTGGGTGTTCGCGATCAACCATCACGAAATCTTTCTGATCCTTGGCATAGCCAATGGTCACATCGGTAGGGCTGCCCGGGCATATCTTGAAAGGATCGTTGCCAAAATCGGTAACAAAAACACCCTTTGACACCCTTATTCGGGCTGGGAGTCTAAGTTCACACCCCATGCTAGATGTCGCAGTGAACACCAGATCGAAACCTGTCAATGTGTCGAATCTCGCATTGTATGGCGCAGGCGGGGTAAACGTAGTACCTGCCACACGCCGTAATGTCTCACCACTACCGTAACAGAAGTCCCACCCTGCGTCAGACTGTAGCGAGCATCCGGTCGTTGACGTGACCTGTGCCCTGAAATCAGTTTCATGGTCAACAATGTAGTGGCAGATGTCTATATTGTAGTACCCGTCGGCATCGCGCTCCACCGTATGAGTTTGTCCTCCTCGGGTATAGGTGAGCTGCAACGCGGAATCAACAATACAGCACCGCTTGTCATAAATCGCGTACAGCACAGTGTCTTTCAACAGCGGGAACGGACTGCCCGGATAGTATGCGTCACCAGAACCGTCAGGCGCTGTGTTCCACTGCATAAATATCTTGCCATCCTCCGAACAAGTGGGCACCTCCGACGACAGGGTCACAGTACCCAATCCCCATTCCCGCTGTGGAGGTGTCGACGCGTCTCCTCCACACGTGCTACCATCAGTCCGATATGTAAGGCTCACATACTTGCGCGCACGCACGATATACTGCGAACTGCTTGTGCAAAAACCGCCTCCTGCATCTATTCTGGCCGAGATTATAGCCTCACCGGCATTAGTCTCGCTCATCGTAACCGTTCCGTCGGCCGCCACCGTAGCCACCGACTCGTCCGACGAACCATAGATAACACTCGTGTTGCCAGTGGTATTTGTAAGCACAGGAGCATTGAAAGTCGTTCCGACAATATGGTTGGCCTCGCTGGCGTCGTATGTAAAGGCATTCGGTCGCAATGTACAACAGTACATGCATATATCTATTTGAGGCGCACCCTTCACTCTCTCAACGAACCTCACACCAGTCAACGGATATTCGCCCCAATGTCCATCGTAATATCCAGGTTCCGGCTCCTCTCGCCAGTTATCTGTAAATGCAGATATCGTTCTGTCTTCGGCCGTTTCGTCCCACAAGAAGGGGGAAGGTGTCACAATTGAATTAGCAAATCTCAATTCAGAGTATATCGCAACTACCAGATTTTGGCCAGCATCGAAGCTAAACGACTCCACTTCATTGAATTCCAATCGATTCCACCCGGCTTCTATTTTCCATGGACCATTATAAACTAGTGTCAACTCATCAATCGGAACAAAATCCTCGTTATTTTCAAACTTCGTTTTTGTGGTCTGCGCCAGGAATATGCTCACATTGCGCGTTGCGGCGTTTGCGTGGGCTGCCTGAAACGAAATCGAGTGTATCCTGCACGACACTCCTATGTCGGAACCTTTATATATCATCTGGTTCCACGAATAATTATAGTCAGTGACTATTGGGGCTCGGTTGTTAGTACCAGACCCCTCGCCCACAGCGTTGCAGTTGTCCTTGACGTTGAGCTTATAACTGGCAAACTTGGCGCATTTACCTCCCGATGCTGGCCACTCCGCCGTGATGCTGTCTATTCCAACCGCACCAGTGAACGAGAGCTGTCCCGACGTCGAGTTCACAGTGGCCACATATGGGTTCGACGCCGCATAGTAGAACTGCGTTCCCGCAGGAGCCCCGGCCGGTGTCGGCGATATAAATGTTTCGCCAGGATCTATCTCGTATGTATTCGGTGAGAATGCGAATGTTTCGCTTCGCGCCGTGCAGTTCTCCTGATAGAACTTTATATCTGGACGGTAGTCTCGCACCACCGTAGTTACGTCGCTCGACGAAATCTGCGGCACATTCGTAAGTCTCAACGGCACTGTAGCGTCATCGTTAAGCGACGTGACAGCCATACTCGGTGCTGACGAACAGAAGAACTTGCATTCGAGACGGTCTGACACATTGAGTTGCTGTATCGATACGGCTATATTGGAAACGCCATCCCAGCTAAATGGCGTGTCTAGCGGTATTTCAACCCACACTCCATCCGGACGACTCAAAGGATTTCTCAAATCCAAATTATAACTCTGCGCCACCTGCCTCAGACCCGCCGTATAGTAGCCGTTAGAAAGATCGTCGTGATCGGCTGGCACAAGCACCATGTATATATCAACCAGCACACTCAGATGTTCCATACCAAGGTAATGGAATGAAATCTTTGTTATAGTCTTGTTGCTTCTCAACCCTGCCGCATACAGTTCTTCTTGCTTGTACAGCTGCTGCGTATAGGGATACTCAGTGTACCACGTATAAATAGGCACCGTCGATTGCTGTTGCGACCCTGTTCCGATCTCTCCAGTCCATGCGCCTTGCGCATGGAGCGGTGTCTGCATCAACACCATTATCAGAAACAAAACCATGCATGCCATCCGCAACCAGTTTTCTCTCCCTCTCCGCAGGTTTTCCAATCTTGTACCGTTTATATTCATAAAAAGCAATTTTGTTCTACCATAATTTTCTCATACTCACTACAGCAACGCACAATAAGTCCATATTAATGGATACTACAAATATACGTAATTTTTCTGCATCTTTTTACATAAAAAAATTTAAATAAACCTAACTTATTTTAACATCCTAATGTTCAAAACTTTACCACACCTCAATTATTTAGTCCGCAACTATGGTCATTTATTACGATAAAGTTATCAACCAAACATGCAAAAGCAACCTGCGAACATCTTTGGTGTTTTTAGACGTTCAAAGCCATGTTAAAGCAATACTAACCATCAACAAAAAAGCCGGCGGAAATCCACCGGCTTTTTACTGACCGCAATATGTCAAAGTGCCCTATCTGAGCAAGGTGACGGTGCCTATTTGTTTATGCCAGACATCGGGTTCTATCTCGTTGCGGAAACGCGCGATATAGGTGTAGGTGGCCCTGGGGCACTCGACGCCGTTGTGGTCGCCACGCCAGCCTTCTTCGAGGGTTGTTGAGTGGAAGACCAACAGACCTTCGCGAGTATAGATATAGATCTCGTATTCGACGATGCCGTGACCGATGGGGGCGAAGGTTTTGTTGATGTTAAGGTTAGGCGTGAACACGTTGGGGAACCAGAGCTGACTCTTGCGGAGATATATCACAGTGTCGTGCACGTCGGTGCAAATGCTGTTAACAGCGACGATGGATATGCGGACAGAGTCGTCGTCACACTGAGCGGCGCCACTTATATTCTCGTCTATTCCAGCCTCGATGTCGTTGACATACCATGAAATCGACTCCGCATTCTGGCTGGCCGAGTGGGCGGTCCACTCAAGGTCGTCACAGGTGAGGAATGGTGGGTTGAAGGTGATGTCGGCGACAGGCAGACGGAGTGGTGACAGGCTGATTGTTTGCGAAGCGGCACAGATGCGGCCAGCGCCATAGCCAGCCGTGAGGGTATAGTCGGTGGAGCGCGAGGGGTTTACGGAAATCTCAAGGTCGTCACGCTGAGTCTCGACATCAGGGTCGCTAGGTTGCGCGGTCCAACGGTAGGAGACGTTGTTAGAGCCACTGACGGAGCCCGTCAACTGGTAGTGACCCAGTTCGCATGAGTGGTACTCCTCGATGGTGACGGAGAGCTGAGGGCGAGCCACCACCTGCAGGGCGACAACGCTATCGCAGCCGGCAGCGCTGGTTATGGTTACAGTGTGCTGACCTGCGGGGTAACGGTTTCCTCGATATGTAAGCTGTTCGCCATAACAGACGGTGTCAACATACGAACCATATCTAGTATTGTTGATGGTGAGGCGCAGGGTGACGGTACTGTCACAACCTGCCCGGTTGGTGATGACGACCTGCGGAGAGTTGGTCGAAGAGGTATAGGTCTGACCGTTGAGAGGCCATGTATAGCTATCGCAAGCGGTATGGACGTCGGTGCCTGTAGTGCTGCGATTAATTGTAAGATGCAGAGTCACCGTAGAGTCGCAGCCAACGGAGTTCAATCCGGCAGGCACGGAGGGAGAGGACGTTGAGGAGGTATAGGTCTGACTGTTCATTGGCCATGTATAGGAGTCACATTCGGTATGGGAGTCTATGCCCGAGGAGCTGTGATTGACGGTGAGATTAAGCGTCACCGTAGAGTCGCACCCCTCGGCGTTGGTCGTGGTATATGTGGCGGTGTTGTTAGACTGGGTATAGGTGGTGCCATGCCATGTGAAGGAGTCGCATGCGGTAAAGGACTCGACATTGGTGGAGGCCTCACCGTCGATGCCGATGGTTACGGACTTCTGAATAGAACATTCGGCATCGTCTGTGATAGTGACGGTGTAGATGCCTGGCGCGAGGTTGGAGAGGGTTGTACCGGTCTGGGAGCTGACGTTGGTTGCACCCGTACCCGAGGAGGACCATGAGTAGTGGTACTGAGGCGAGCCGCCTGTGACGCCGGAGAGCGTCACAGTTCCGTCGCTGCGGCCGGCACAGCTCACATTTGTATGCGCAAGTTCGTTAGCAGACAACGGATCGGGGACTGTCACGGTTATATACCTTCTGGTCTGAAGGCCGCAGCGGTCGGTCACAATAACCTCGACGGTTGTAGGTTCAGTTATGTCGTTGGGCGGGAGCGGGAGCTGGACCATCTCGGAGACACCGCAGTTGTCGGCAGGTTGGAGAATTCCGACAATGTCAGGTATGCGGAAACGGCAGTCCTGACCCATAGCTACGGCTGACACTTCACTGTAGTCGGGCATATCGTTGAGGAAATAGGGGGCGACATCGTCCACAGCGCTAAACGTAACGGTAGCTGTGTCCATACAACCGTTGGCATCGGTGAGATAGAGAGTTTCGGTGAAGGTGCCACAAGTGACAGATGCAGGGATTGAAGCGGTGGGGGTAGCGCCAACGTAGTCGCCCGTCCAGTTGTAGGAGTAAGGAGCCTGAGCGTTGGTGATGGTTGGGGTTATCACATAGCTGCCAGCGGTAAGCGGGCAGCCACCAGCGCCAGGAGGCGCAGGCAAGGAGACGTCAGGCTTAGGATAGGCCTGAACGGTCAGCACAACCAAAGAATCGCACCCGTTGGCTGTAGTGAAATGCTGTTGCAGGGAGCCTGCGGCAGCGAAATCGCCCCAATCGCCATACCAGTCGTTGAGAGGGAAATTGTCGGGACAGATGACGGTGTCGTGCGGAACGGTGATTTCATTGCTGATTGTGAGGTTCAAGGTTATAATGCTGTCGCACCCCATAGCGGTAACAAGATTGGCGGTGTAGGTACCGGACTGAGTATAGGTCTGACCGGTGGCATCCCATGTGTATGACTCGCAGGACTGAGCGCTGACGGTATCGAATACAGAGCCTGCGACGGTGAGAATGAGAGTGGCAGTGTCAGGACAGCCCTGAGGGGTAAGACCTGCATCAACGTAGGTGCCGGAAGCGGTGTAAGTCTGATTGTTGCGGGCCCATGTGTAGGGTTCGCACTGACCTCCATCGACAACCAACTCGGAATGGACTGTTGGGTTCATGGTGACGGTGACGATATTCTCGTAAGTGCTGACACAGCCATACTCGTCACGCAGGAAGAGATCGCAAGAGGAGGTGCCGTCGAAGTTGTCGGGGGGAGTGATTTCCATATAGACACCGCTCTTGGTGGAGTTCCAACCGCAGGTAACCCACGAAGAATCGAGGTCAACAGTGTAAGACCAGCTGTCAGGCAGGAGTTCCTCGTTAAGGCCCAGCTCCCAGTTGAAGATATGACCATTGTCGCCACCCCAACCATCGACCACCTCGATGGACCAAGTGCCGTTAAGCGGACAGCCAATAAGGTTGTTGAATGTTTCCTGGGGAACGTAGATCTGCGACATGTTTGCCAAATCGGAGGAGTCAACAGTGCTGTTGTGCACATTGGCATCGTCGTATATCAGACCGGTGCCACCAGCATAGGTGTAACCACGAGAGGTGTTCTCAGACCAAATATAGTTCCAGCCGATGCCGAGTTCGTTGCCCGAAGCGTTGGGATCGCAACTGGAGCTGTTGCCGGAGTTGGGGTTGCCGAAGTTGGCGCCATGGTTGCTGGTGCCGACACCGGACACCCAAGTGTCGTAGCCAGAAGGGATCTGAGCGTGGCAGGTGGCCGAGCCGCTGCCGCATTGGCTCAAGATAACAGAACGTCTTCCACTAGGACAGGTTATAGCTATATAGATATCACCGATAAACGTGTGCTCTATATTCAACATTACATAGAGTAGGTCGTTTGCATTTCGTATTGTTGCACCTGCCGAGAAGTCTGAGAATGTTACTGACGAGCGGTAGAAGCAGTTGCCGTTACATGGTTCTCCGTCGGGGAGGAGTATAGTGTCGCTAACACCCAACGTGGTGGCAGCACCACCACTGGGACGTACCACATCAATAGCTCCGACACCGTCGGTCGACACATATATATTAAAGGGTTCACCATGGCAGAGGTTGAAACTGGGACGTGTAGCAACCTGGAACACACCAGCCACCCTGACACGCACTGGTATAGAGATGCAGTCGCTGTTGTTGCGTCTGATCTGGAGCATTACACCATAACCCGCCGTACGGTCGTAAGTATATGTAAACTGCGTGCCGGTGAATTCCTGTATAAGACCACCTGTAGATGACGTCAATCGCCATGTATAACTATAGTTCCCCGAACAGTTGTTCAGTTTCTGCACACGGAGCGTCATCGCTGTGTTAAGACAGACATCGGCATAGTAGTAACCGTCGTCAGCAAGATGCAACGGGAATGGTTTGTTGTCCTGATAGATGTAGAACGACTCGAAGTCGCAGCATCCAAGATTGTTGGCCATCACCGTCCAGTTGATAGTACGTGTAACGGTGCATCCCATCGCATTGGTGGCAGTGATGGTGAACGAGCCGGAGCCGGCTGCCGTAGGTGTGCCGGTGAAGGAGCCGTCGCTGTTCAATGTCAACCAAGTCGGCATTCCATTGGCGGTGAAGGTCGCACCCTCATGAGAGCCTTCAGGAGGATAGCCATACATCGGCACTCCCACATAACCACTCACAGTGGAAGTCGTGGCATCGTACTGCACATCAAATACATGAACCGTGGCCGGCACACGAGAGCTGTAGCAATGCTGATCAGTATTGTAAGCTGCCACGTAATAGGTGGTAGTGGCACTCACATTGGTATGATAGGTGTCGCCCGTGTAGATAGGTGAATCAGCAAGCACATCGTCAAACCACTGCAGCTGTAGGTTGCCCTCGTCATCACGTACTGTGGCGGTAAGATCGACAGCCTGCGGAGTGCATATTGAAATAGCCTGTGTCGAGGGAATATGTGCAGGGCAGATAACCTGCAGTTCGTATGAATCGCTGGCCGAGCAGACATCACCATCTACAGGAGCAAAAACCGAGATAGTGGTAGTTCCGAGCGAATGAGTGGTGATGATTCCATTCTCATCAACGGTGGCAACAGACGGATCAGATGAAGACCAAGTCAGGACTCCATTATTACCATCGCGATTAAGAGTAACATTGGGTTGACCTCCAAGGTAACACATAACCATCGAGTTAGAGAAACCGAAATTTACCGGACGCGTATCGCACGGCTCTATGCAAATCTTGATATTGGGTCGCGAGGATGTTGTGGATTTAGAACCAGAATAGGAACCTATCGTTGCAGGTATAGCATCGTAGGTGTCACTGTATGAATACAACACGGTACTACCCGTGGTAGAGGTATAGTAGAACGATGATGATGCTGTGGAGGTTGCACCACAGTCTACAGCCACAACCAGGTTGTTTATACCAGAATAGGTGAACGGTGCGGTAAGCTGAATCACATTCCAGCCTGCCACGATATTCCACGTACCGCTATACACAAGCTGCAAGTCGCTTGCAGGCACCCAGTCGGCAGTGGAAGAGAATGTCGATGCCGTGGTCTCACCAATATAGATGTCGACGGCTCTGGCCACACTGTTCGAACTGTATGCGTTAAAACCTATAGCTGTGATAAGTCCAGGTGTACCGATTTCCTCAGCGGTATATATCATCTGGTCATAGCTGTTCTTGTAATATCCGTACAATGGAGATGCACTCGTAGTACTGGTTCCTGTGCCAATCTTGCGGCAGCCATCACCGGCCTCAATGGTGTAGCGGGCACGCTCTTTGCAGTAACCTGCCATCTCTGAAACCGCAGTTATAGTAACACGTCCTTCAACCCCAGTGAACGTCACATTTCCGTTTGCATCCACGGTGGCGACAGCGGTGTTACTACTCTCATAAGTGATAGTTCCATTACCTGGTGTAAGATTAGCCGACAAATTCGGCTCTGCAAAATCGCCACTGCCTATCACGTAAGTATATGAGGCAGGACCATCGAATGCAAAGGTACCAGTGCGATGCGTACAGGCTTCGGAGATACAGAATGCTGTATTTACGCGAGAAGTACTGTATGTACATGAACTCGAATAATTGCTAATCGTATTGACGCTATAATATGTGCCATCACTCTGATAACGCCAAACGGTATATCCAGTTGTGGTGGTATAGTTAAACACATAGGAACTACTATTGTACGACCCCGAGTTGTCATCTACAACCACAAGAAGGTTACCGCCGTCATAGTCGAATGGGGAAGACAAATTAAAATAGTTCCAAACGCCATTTCCCGAGCAGTTAAGCGGACCGGAATAGACAAGTTCCAATCCTGTATTAATAAACTCAGACACAGCACCACTTGCAAAAGCGGAACGATTGGTGTTGGCCATGTAGATCTTCACATTGTTTTTCGCTGTCATTGCGGTGCCGTATGCATATTGGAATCCAATCCTATCAATCGTACCACCACTAGGATAGCCTATCTCGTCAGCCAAGTAAATCATTTCGGTCAGAGAGTAGTTGTAGTTATTGTTGAGTGGGGTCACGTAGGTCGTCGATGTGCCGTTGCCAATCTTTACGCAGCCATTATTCACATTGATGGTATAGGAGGCCATTTTTTCGCAGTAAGTACCAGAAGCCTGCACGTAGGCAGTAATTGTAACAAAACCCTCCTGACCAGTGAACGTAACAGCACCTGTCGTTGCGTTTACCGTTGCAACTGAGGTATTAGAAGAAGTATAAGCAGGAGTTCCAGCTGGTGTAATGTTGTTCACAAGAGTTGGCGGAGTGAACGTACTGCCAATAAGATGGTTGATGGTTGAAGTTACAGGAGTAGTACCATTGCGAAACTCAAAAGTGCCAGTACGAGCAACACAATACCTTAGCAATCTAACATTTACAAGATTGGCATCGAGTGATCCACTTACCGACGTACCTGGATCGCTACTAGCGGCATACTTGCTCCAATGCCTGTTGGAAACCGAAGTGTAGTAGCAAGAACGACTGCACCCTCCACTTGTGGTGCAACCCTTGCCAAAAACTGCGATAAGGATGGCCTTACCTGCAGTGTGTTGGAAATCACTGCTGAAATTGAAAGTATTCCAACCTGCGGTTGTCGAAAGCGCCGTATTTCGGTAAACCTGCGTGGCACCAGAGGTATAAGTAGCGAAAGTGGTGTTAGCATCCAAAGAATAGTTGGCATCCACATCCTTCATCCATATAGTCAATTGAGCCCCTGTGGAGGTACTATTTGACGAAATATTATACTCAACGCCAGTTAACGTGAGAGAGCTGTTCAACTCAACAGCATCAGAAGGCGTGTAAAGATAGACATCATATTGCCAGCCCCATAATCCAGGCATTGGACGAGAGGTTGTCGATGTTCCAGTCCCAATTTCAATAGTTTGTGCTGACAGCACCCCGAAGAGTGCCAAAAGCGTCATAATAGCTGAAAACAACTTATAAATCTTACTCATATCTATGATTGTTTGATTTTTTAAACAAAATAACAATCCCCCCTTCTACAGTTATACTCCCTCCTTGTTTTAAACCATTCACCCCTCCCATCACACACACATCCATAAACCTCACAACGCGCAAAAGACTCACACTCAATTAACAACAAATCAAATGAACACTTTTTAACTCGTTACAAATATATATAAAAAAAAATAATAATGCAACCAAAACATTTTAATTATCATAATAAATCTTAAAGCAATTTTATTTCAACGCCTTTTACCAGCCATTCAAATCCTTAAGACTTATTTCGACAAAACACAAGCAGGGGGCGCTATTTTCTCAGCGCCCCCTGCTTGAATCTAATGTTCCAAATCTATCTCAACAGCGTTACTGTACCAATTTGCTTGTGCCATGTGGCAGGATCCACCTCGGTACGGTAGCGAGCGATGTATGTATAGGTGGCACGGGGACATTCCATTCCTTGGTGGTCGCCTTTCCAACCTTCCTCGAGGGTAGTGGTATGGAACACGAGCAAACCTTCACGGGTATATACATACAATTCGTAATCCACAATCCCACGACCAATGGCATTGAACGTTTTATTAAAGTTCAAGTTTGGAGTGAAAACATTGGGGAACCAAAGCTGACTTTTGCGTACATAGATAACTGTATCTCTCACGCTTGTGCAAATTCCGTTGACCGCCACCAATGATATGCGAACAGAATCGTCGTCACACTGTGCACTGCCGCTGACCGACTCTTCGTTACCAGCCTCGATGTCATTGACATACCACGAAATCGACTCAGCATTCTGACTGGCAGAATAAGCAGTCCAGTCAAGGTCGTCGCAAGTGAGGAACGGTGGATTCAGTGTTATATCCGCAATCGGCAGGTTCAGAGGTGTCAGGCTTATCGTCTGAGAGACCGCACACATCCGATTCGAGCCATAGCCAGCTGTCAGAGTGTAATCTGTAGGCTGAGTAGGGTTCAATGAAAGCTCCAGTGCATCTCTTTGAATCTCGACATCCGGATCACTCGGACTCGAGGTCCAGAAATGGTTAACATTGTTAGAACCGTTGATAACACCTGTCACCTGATAATGACCCAGCTCACACGAGTGGTACTCGTCCAAACTTATCGTTAACGAAGGTCGGGCAACCACCTGAAGAGCCACAATGCTGTCGCATCCGTTGCTTCCCGTCAAAGTCACCGTATGCTGACCTGCGGGATAACGATTCCCTCTATAAGTCAGCTGTTCACCATAACAAACAGTGTCTGCGTAAGAACCGTAGCTCACATTATTGATCGTCAATCGAAGAGTGATTGTGCTGTCGCACCCAGCCCTGTTAGTTATCGTCACCTGGGGTACGCTGGTTGACGAGGTATATGTTTGTCCATTCAACGGCCATGTGTAACTACCGCAAGCCGTGTGTACGTCATTGCTGCTCGTACTATGGTTTACGGTCAACTGCAACGTCACCGTCGAGTCGCATCCCGCGGCGTTCTGACCCGCTGGAACCGAAGGGGCAACAGCTGGTGTGGCATAATAAGTCTGACTATTCATCGGCCAAAGGTAGGAGTCGCAGGCTGTATGGGCAAACACACCGCTGGTACTGTGGTTGATTGTCAAATTCAAGACTATTGTTGTGTCACAACCATACGTGTTGGCTCCAGTAAGAGTCACTCTTGGAGCCGAGGGACTTGTGGCCGAAATAGAGTTCGTGTAGCTCCATCCGTTATACAGCCACGAATACTCGTCGCACGCCTCGCGATAGTCCACACCGGTTGTCGAAGGATGGATAGTCAAATGTAACGTGTCGGCCCCTGTACAAGCCCCTATGGTGTAGGTATCCACCACATCACACGAACTGGTACGAGTATAGGTATTGCCTCGTATTGTCCATGTATAGGTGTCGCACGCTGTCGCATAATGAGACTGGAAATCGTTTTGATACATCGTCAGGTGCAGCGTGGTCACCGAATCGCATCCAACCGCATTGGTAGTAGTGTAGGTAGGCGTCTGTGTACTCGAAGTGTAAGTTTCCCCATGCCATTCGAACGACTCACAAGCCGTAGCCTCGAACACTGCAGAATTCGAATGATTAATAGTCAAGTTCAGAGTGGTCACCGAGTCGCACCCGTTGGCACCGGTAGTTGTGTATGTCGCTGTGTTGTTCGAGGATGTGTAGGTCTGGCCATGCCAATCGTACGTATCGCATGCCACCTGCACATCGATGCCGCTGGTCGGTTGATTGACCGTTACTGTTACCTCAGCATTGTCTGTACAGTTATTGGCATCTGTTACCGTAACATGATATGTGGTGGTAATCGCAGGGCTAACCGGTTGGGATGCAGCCGTAGAGCCGTTATCCCACAAGTATGTGTATCTTATATCGTTGCCACCCAAGGCTGTGACCGATATGGTAGCCGAACCACCATTACATATTTGCGTTGCCGACGTACCAGCATTCGCGACCAAGGTGTCAGGTTGTGTAAGAGTGGCGCTGTTGCTGGCCGTACAATTGTGATTATCGGTCACGGTGATGTTGTACAAACCGGCTCTAAGGCCTGTCAAATCCGAGGCATGAGATGTATATCCATCAGGACCAGTCCAGGAATAAGTGTAATTCCCGTCACCACCATAGGCAGAGATGTCTATGGAACCAGTTGCGTTACCATAGCAGTTGATATTGGACGTATTATCTATATCCACCCTCATTTCCTCCGGCTCTGAAATGTCGGCACTCAGAGTCAACGAGCAGCCTGCATCGTCTGTGATAACCACAGTGTATGAACCTGCCGGGTAATTGCTGATTGAAGTATGTCCCTCTTCAGCCGACAGTATCGTCGTGCTGCCACCGATAGTCTGAGACCATATATAATGGAGTGAACCCGTACCTCCGCCTATTCCGCTAAGAGAAACACTGCTACCTGTTGAACCTCCGTAACAATCCACACGCACCGCAGATATATTGGCGGCAAGGCTACCAGCCTGACTAACCTCAGCCGTCTTTTGCAGAGTGCAGCCATTTTGATCTGTTATAGTGACTGTATAAGTGCCGGCAGACAATCCTGTTAGACTTGTTCCATGTTGATTAGACACGTTGGTAGCGTTAGCGCCCGTCGAAGACCATGTGTAGGCATAATCCGGACTGCCCCCAACAACATTTGACAAAGTCACCGAACCGTTGTTGCCACCATTGCATGCCACATTGGTCTTGTCGATATCGGCGGTTAGTGCGTCTGGAACCGTAACAGATATAGCCTGACTCACAGACCTGCCACACATATCAGTTACCGTCACCGTTATATTGGTTGTTGCCGTAATGGCCGAACCGGCCACCAGCGGAGCTTGAACCATCGACGCTATCGTGCAATTGTCCTCAGGGGCAAGGAGTGCCACTAAGTCGGGCACCTGGTAGCCACAGCCACTGACCTGCGTGGCAGGCACAGTCGGGTTGGCTAACAGCGACGTGTTATTGAACCATGGGTTAGTGTTGTCGGCAGAGCTGAACGAACTTGTTGCAGAAGCCGTACACCCGTCACCATCGGCGAGAGACAGCGACACGACATACTCATGACATGTTCCGTCGCTAGCAATTGAAGCATTGTTGCCAACACCTCCTATCGTTCCCGCAACACCATCGACAGTCACACTCCACGTATAGTTCTGATAAGCACCCGTCCCTCCATTAGGATTGGCGGCGATGGCATAGTTCTGTCCCGCCGCGATCGGGCAGTTGCCGGTGGTGGGAGTCGTTATCGAGAGTGTAAGCTCCGGTTGCTCTGTGACAGTGACCGTCTGTTCGCTTCGACATCCATTCACATCTATCACGTAAACAACGTATGTACCAGGCTGGAGGTTGCTCCAAGTGTAAGACACTGCCGATGTTGAATCCGAGCGAGTAGGTGTCGCCCCGTTTCTACCGATGTAGTAGCCACGTTGTCCGTATCCGCTAGTGGAGTTGAGGGTTATGCTTCCATCGTTCCGTCCATGACACGACACATTCGTGTGAGATACCGTTGAGGCGCAGTCTATACAAGGAGCCGGAGCCGTATAGTTCGCAAGTCTTGTGCAGTTTGTTGTCGTAGATTCGAATGAAGCTTCCAACTGGTGCGGAGTTCCATCCGAAGTAAGTTCCAGACTGTACGACGTAGGCGAGGCGAACGGAGGGAAGAACTGTTGCTCCACCGGAGGATTGGCCGTGATATCCTTAATCGTTAGCGTGCCGTCGCTTGGAGCATCAGTAAAGTATATGTCGCCAGACACAGTGTATGTGTTATTAGCCGCATTGCATGCCGAAGGATTCGTAGTCACAACATTAATCTCGCAATCCGACACAATATCGCAGTCAACCATGCCATGGTTCGACGAGCTGAAGTTGGTCTGCGTAAACGTTATCGTACCTTCGTTTCCTATATAGTTGGCCACAAGCACCACATAAATCTGGCCCACCTGCGCATTGTCAATCTGCAGGTATTCAACGGCGCTTGTACTGCCGCCGAAATCAACAAGGTTACCACAGGGATAGGTAAGTGCCGCGACATCACAGATAGGGCTGTTATAAGACGCTGCCGTTTGTTCCGTTCCAACATGATACCCCCAGTCGCTGGCAGTCGATGAAGTGTAATAAGACTCTGTGGCGGCGTTGTCACTCAGGTCGGCGGCGGCACAAGTGAAATTATTGAACGGTCCCCAACAACCGAAATCAACATCGCCCGCTGTTGAAGAAATTGTCATTTCAAGACGACCAGCCTGAGACACCTGAAGATACCACCACGAGGCGTTATGGAAGAATGTACACATTCCATCGGGAACAGGGACATCTGTCGCCGCCATAAGAACCACACCGTTATCGTCGTCGTTCGAAGCGCAGAATGGCTGCGCCTCTTCGCATGTCGTCGCACCCTCGATAGTATCAGGCTCGAATGAATAGACTGCATAAAGCGTCACATTTCCACAGGAGAGGTCAACGACTTGACCCGGTAAATAACGCGTTCCCGTGCCGCTGGCGTTGGTGTACCATCCAACAAATCTGTTGGCACTTGTACAATTGGGCGTAGTTGTCGTGACGGTTGTGCTTGTACCGGTGTAGCTTGGCACCGTAGTTGCCGACCCACCCGTGCAGTTCGCCTGTGTGTTGTATGTCAAAGTATGTGGGGTGTTGCCACACTGCACAACGAGTGTGTATTCTGCCGTTGTAGCACAGAAGTCTCCAGTCTTGGCCACGGTGGCTGTGATCGTCGTCGTGCCTGTGCCGTTCACAGTGACAGCACCGGTTGTGGGATTGACGCTGGCCACCGCTGTGTTCGAGGAGCTGTAGCTTACCACGCCACCGCTTTGGTTCACCGACACCGTCTGACCTGCACACGAACCGCCGTTCACGCAATACATAACATCCTGCGCAAATGAAAAATCAGGCACAGTGCAGCAGTCAATACAGAACCTCGTATTGGGACGAACACCTCCTATCGACGCCGACGATGGCAAGTTCGATGCATTATAGTGATAAGTGTCACTTTGTGTGTACAAAAATCTGTTGTATGCTACCGTATGCGTGTAAAATTTGTACGACATACCATCATAATCATCGGAGTTGTCGTCTATCACCACCAAAAGGTTATCACTGCTGTAGTTGAACGGTGTGCTGAGTTCTATCCACGCCCAGCCTTGAGCCGTAAAATTCATATCTCCATGATATACCTGCTGCAATCCGCTGGTTACCCAGGATGTACTTGACGCAAACTCACTCATCGTGGTTGTTGCCATGTATATGGTCACGTCAGTCTTGCTGCTCATCGCCGTAGTGTAGGCATACTGGAAACCTATCGCATGCACAAATCCGTGACATCCGCCCAGTTCTGTCTCAGTGTAGATAATCTGTCTGTATGAATAATGATAATAGTCGTTTACCGGCGCCGTTTGGTAATCCGAATCCGTACCGCTGCCGACCTGATGGGTTTCGCTACCGCATACATACGACGTGGATGGACCATCGCCCGTAGTGCTGCCGCCACCACCAGAGCAGTTGCACGAAATCCTCACGGTGAACGAAGAGTTATTGCTCTCGGTAAAGTCGTCAAAGTAGAGTGTCAGCCAACCGCCTGTCGTTGAGGAATAAGTGGTTCCCGAGGAGGTGGTTGAAGTCCAGTAGTTGCTTCCACCCTCGTCCTCCGTCATGCCCTGACTTACATATAGCCAGTCGGCCGATTCAATGCCATTGGATGTAAGTGTGGCCGTTATCGTACATCCTGATGGGGCCTTGAACGACATCCAACCCACATTCCTATTGTGGTTACTCATGTCGCTCTCGTTTATCACATAGGTCACCGAGCACGACGTACACGTGGCCAAACTGGTAGAACTACTGTTTGAATTACCACACATGTTGTAGTATTTGCTACGGTTGTTGTTGGTATTCCAGTTCAGCGTTTGCGTTGTCTGACCGAAAACCTCCAGCGCGGCCATCAGCATGACCGCCACTGCTACCACCTTTGACCACCGGCCACCTCGGTCATTCCATGACATACCTTTTGACTTCTTCGAAAAAAAGCACCTAGTTTCAAAACTCCTCACAAATGATAATATTGGTTTCATATACTTGACTTATGTTTGTTTTCTTAAATCATTGCAACATTAATTAAAACCTTCTCTATTCCAACTCCTTATTCTTCTTGTCGTAATAGCTATTCAAGAAAATGTTCATCTCATCGACCACGTGCTGCGGATTAACATCGGCATCGGCGTCAAGTAGAAACTCGTCACGTCCCCTATAAATCCTCAACCTTGTCACTCTCATCATTTTCACAACATGTTTCTCCGTCATCTTTGCAAGGCTCTCATCCGAAGGCAGCCCCGTGGCCGTCACGTATGTCACCTGGTTGCCTGCCGGATAGGTCTTCGAGGCCGACACACCGACAAACTTCACATACTCCACGCTATTGCTTTGGCTGCTGCTTTGGTTGTTGTTTTTTTGATTGACAACGGACTGAGCCTGAACTGCTGACCAAAACAGGAACATCGCAACCATCGCAGCCACAATTCGTCTTGCACTGAATAATACATTACATCTCATATCGCTGATTATTGGTTATTTACAAAATTATTTACTAATTAATACATATATAGTCGCGGCAAAATTAGGATTTTTTTTCGACAAATGCAAGATTTAGAACATTTTTATCACATCTTGCATCATTTAACGTAAAAAAAAGCCCTACGGTAGTTAATTTTTAGTTAAAATTTGGGGCAAGGTTATATATGTCAACTTAAAAGCTGAAAACAGAAAGCAGAAATTTGAAACTCAAAAGCCGATAATAAACCATGTTCACCTCTATCGGTGACCTAATAATAAATCTTTGTGATCTTGATACCAAACTGGCAACAACCAAAATGACTAAGACAAAATTAAGAGCATGGTAAGAAGAAATCTATAGGCGAATGGAATGATTGTAAGACAAATCCTCGATGAAATAATCTTTCATGTTTTGACATTTTGTTCGAACTCTATTTCGTTTTCACATTTCCATTCAGACAATACCCTCAGACTTCCGATGGACAGCCGCTGAACACCACACATTTGCCAAAATCACTAACAATAGTGATTGACACATCCGTAAATAAGTACTACCTTTGCAGCCAGAACAAGACCTACTTCCCAATATGCTACTCTCTGACTTACAGACAGGTGAACGTGGTGTGGTGGTGCGTGTGGCGGGTCACGGTGCCTTCCGCAAGCGTATCATCGAGATGGGGTTCATCAAAGGGGTCACCGTGGAGTCGATACAGAACGCCCCCCTCAACGACCCTATAAAATACCGCATCATGAACTTCGAGGTGTCTCTGCGTCGCAGCGACGCCACCAAGATAGAAATCGTGGGGGAGCAGGAGGCGGAAAAGGAAATCGTAAACCACGACGACTTCCAACCGCTTGACGCTCCCGACTGCGACGCCATGCACCACATCGCCGAAGAACGCGGCAAGACCATCAATGTCGCCCTCGTAGGCAACCCCAACTGTGGTAAAACCTCCATCTTCAACATCGCCGCTCACGCCCACGAACGCGTAGGCAACTACAGCGGTGTCACCGTCGACGAGAAAGTCGGCACCTTCGAGCACGGCGGCTACACGTTCAACCTAGTTGACCTTCCGGGAACATATTCACTGAGCGCCTACTCGCCGGAAGAGCTCTACGTGCGCAAGCACATCTTAGAGAAAAACCCCGACATCATTCTCAACGTGGTGGACGGCAGCAACCTGGAACGTAACCTCTACCTTACCACCCAACTCATCGACATGGACATCACCATGGTGATGGCACTGAACATGTACGACGAACTGCAACGCAGCGGCGACAAGCTGGACATTTCCCAACTCTCCAACCTGCTCGCCATGCCCATCGTCCCCACCACTGGTCGGAACGGAGACGGGATAGGACGGCTGTTTGACAAGATAATCGAAGTATTCGAAGGAACTAACAAATCAGACAAGTCTGACAAATCCACTAACTTCCGCCACATCCACGTCAACCACGGTAAAGAGCTGGAACGTTGCATCACCTCCCTCCGCACAGAGCTGCGTGACCACGGCTTCAGCGACACACTCTCGACACGATTCTTAGCCATAAAGCTCCTGGAGAACGACAAGCAACTGGAGCACTATACCTCCGAACACGACCCCGACGGCAGCGTGCTGAAGATGCGCGATGACATAGGTTCAGAATACCTGAAAGCCAACCACCAGGACATCGAGAGTGCCGTGACCGACGCAAAATACGCTTTCGTGCGTGGCGCTCTGGCTGAATGCTACGTAAAAAACGAGAAAAGCACCTTGCACGCCGGCACCGACCGAATCGACGCCCTCGCCACACACAAATGGCTAGGTTACCCGCTGTTCCTCTGCGTGCTCTTCTTCACTTTTTTCTGCACGTTCTTCATCGGCCAGTACCCGATGGACTGGATTGAGGCACTGTTCGGCTGGTTAGGCTCACTGGTTGAGAAGGCGATGCCAGCCGGACCGCTGCGCAGTCTTCTGGTGGACGGCATCATAAGCGGCGTGGGCTCGGTGATAGTGTTCCTGCCGCAGATACTGATTCTCTACCTCTTCATCTCGGTGATGGAGGACAGTGGATATATGGCGCGTGCGGCGTTCATCATGGACAAGTTCATGCACCACATGGGGCTGCACGGCAAGAGTTTCATACCGATGATCATGGGATTCGGCTGCAACGTGCCGGCCATCATGGCGACCCGCACCATCGAGGACCGCAAAAGCCGTCTGCTCACCATGCTGATAATTCCGATGATGAGCTGCTCAGCAAGGATTCCGGTATATGTCATCCTCACAGGCGCATTCTTCGGCGGCGTGAAGGCGGCATTCATCATGATGGGGTTGTATCTGATAGGCATGGTCATGGCAGTGCTGATGGCGAAACTCTTCAGCCGCTTCTTCGTGAAAGGCGAAAGCCTTCCATTCGTAATGGAACTCCCGCCCTACCGCATGCCCACCGCCAAAGCCGTACTACGGCATACGTGGGAGAAAGGCAAGGAATACCTCAAGAAGATGTCCACCATCATACTAGGCGCCAGCATCATCGTCTGGGCACTGAGCTACTACCCCACCCATGAGAACCCACACTACCAAGCCGAACACAGCTATATGGCCCAAATAGGCAAAGCCATCGAACCAGCCATGCGTCCCTGTGGCTTCGACTGGCGTCAGAGCGTGTCGCTACTAGCTGGCGTGGGTGCCAAAGAGGTGGTCGCAAGCACCATGGGAGTGCTTTACAGCACTGGGGCAGAGCTGTCGGACTTGTCTGACGGGACGGACTTGTCGGACAAGGCGGAGCTGTCAGACCTTGTGCGAAACAACATGACTCCACTTTCAGCGCTGTCGATGCTACTATTCATCCTGCTTTATATGCCTTGTGTGAGCACCATCGTGGCCATAAAGAACGAAAGTGGCAAATGGAAGTGGGCACTCTTCACCGTCGCCTACACCATCATCCTCGCCTGGGTCGTGGCGACGGTGTTCTATCAACTGGGGAGTCTGATTCTTTAACTAGATAAACTAGATACTCTAGAATAACTAGATAAACTAGAAATACTAGATGGTGCAGAAGATTATAGTAATCCTGATTGTTGTGGTGGCGGTGGCGTTCGCCATCCGGGCACTGGTGCGCACTATAAAAGGAAAGAGCAACTGCGGATGTGACTGCTGCAACTGCCCAAAATCTAGAAGTTCTAGATGTTCTAGCGACTCTAGAAATTCTAGTGATTCTAGAAACTAACGGTTCACTTATACTTAAACTCCTCTATCTCGCGGCGGTCGCGCTTGGTTGGACGGCCACTGCCTCGGTCTCGTTTCTCAAAGCCATACTGCCGCACCATCTGTATGCGCTCATACTCTTCCTGCGGGGTTAGGTCGGTCATATAGTCGGGCACCAGCTTCGCAGCCACACGGTTATGCAGCAGTGCCTTCACCTCAATCACCTTGTGAACCTGCTCAATGGAAAGTTCATACCTCTCTCCTACCCTCACCACATGAGAAGCTTTCAACACCTGTTCCCCCATCTTCACCTTTCCTGCACGGCAGGCATCAGAAGCGTTGCTGCGAGTCTTGTAAAGCCGCACGGACCAGAGGTACTTGTCGAGACGCAGTGGTTCTTGGTCTGTCGGCATATAGTTATCTATTTATATAGTTATAACGTATTCGTCCTTTCTGGACCTCCGGCGCACTAGGGTCTGGTTTGAAAGTGGTGCGTTTGGCTGCCGCCACAGCCTCGGCTTTCAACGAATTGACTGCCGAAGACGACTGCTTGTCAACATTGGCTTCAACCACTTTCCCTTCACGATTTACCATAATCACAACTTCAATCCACCCCTCAATACTCCTGTTCTCCGAAGGACGCGACTTGTTTACCACGTTACGACCAGCGAGATAGTATGAATCCCCCCCCCCGCCATTGCCATTATAGTTCGTCGAATTAGGATTTCCGTTAGGCTTGCCCATATTCCCACTGCCGTAAGTGTTACCGCTACTTCCACTATTCGAGTTGGAACCTGCGTTGGATGATGAGTTGCGGCTTCCCGGAAAGAGAGCGTTTTTGTTGATTTCAGGCTCCTTTGGTTTCTCAGGCTGCTTGGTCTCGGTAGGCGTGGTTGTTGTTTTCTCGGTAGGCTTGGTCTTTTCGGTCTTCTTTGGTATAGACACGGTCTCCTCGGTAGATTGGGTTGCCACGCTCTCTTGCGAGGTGGCAGGAGCAGGTTGTGGTGCGGCAGTGGTATTCTCGGATTGCGCTGGCATCATGTTGTCACCCATCCCGAAATCCGTGTTGCCTAAAGTAACCTCCACACCTCGTTCAGGGATAGGTGGATCCGGCGGAAAATGCTTAACCAAAATCAAAATAACGACAGTCACCGCGGTGATAAGGATCGTCACCGCAGCTGCTATCAGTTTATTTTTATTGGAATGAAAGTCGATATGAGGCATATCAAATTGTCTTATTTTGATGCTGTTGCCAAGATAACCTTATGCTGGGTGCCGTACTGCTCGTTGATGGCGTTGACGGCGTCGATCACAGTCACGACACACTGCACCGGAACCGTGCGGTCGGAACGCAACACCACGCAGGCGTTCTGTACGGTGTCAATACCACTGACGATGAGAGACTGGAGGCTCGCCGAATCGGCAGGAGTGTCGCCCACCTGATAGTTCTGGTTCTCGTCAATATAAACGGTGACATTCTGTTTCGCCATCGTCTTACTGTTGTTGGCTGTAGGCAGCAGGAGCTTCACCGCATTAGGGCTGATGAGCGTTGAGGTTATCATGAAGAAAATCAAAAGCAGAAACACCAAGTCCGACATTGACGAGCTCGACATTTCGATATTGATTTTATTTCTGGATTTTATCATAGGATAAAAAGTTGATATGTTGATAAGTTGATATGGCCGAAAATCGCTTATCAACCATTGACAGGCTCGTGAAGGAGATCCATAAACTCAGTGGCGCGAGTCTCGAGTGCAAACACCACCTTGTTGATACGGGTGATGAGAATGTTGTAGAGGAAGTAGCAGATAATACCGACGATGAGGCCTCCAACGGTGGTCACCATTGCAGTGTAGATTCCCGACGCAAGAACTCCTATCTCGATATTGTTACCAGCCTCCGCCATGTCGCGGAAAGCAACAATCATACCGGTCACGGTGCCAAGAAAACCAATCATAGGTCCCAACGAAGCCACCGTAGCAACAAGGGAAACCCCCTTCTCCAGACGTGCCACTTCCATCTGACCTTCGTTCTCTATGGCAGCTTGAATGTCAGGCAGAGGACGACCAAGACGAGACAATCCTTTGTCAACCATACGTCCGATAGGGGTTTGAGTGTGTTTTGCCAACGAGCGAGCCTCGTCAATCTTGTCTTCATGTATGTATTGACGTATGTTGTTCATGAACTGATTGTCCGACTCAGCCTTCATAGCGTTGCGGAGAGCAAGGTAGCGTTCGATGGAGATATAAATAGCCAAAATAAGCAGCAAAACGAGGACAGCCATAATCCATCCACCTTTCAGTGCCATATCCCACATGGAAGTACCGCTCATTTTCTCAGCGGCGCCAGCCACCGCTTGAGCAGTCTCTTCGGTGGCAACCTGATTAATAATCAATAAAATATAGTTCATCATAAGACATTTAATTTTGACGTAAAATTACATCAAATAATAATCTTACGGATGAAAGCCAGCGTTTTATATCAACACTTCGGTGTTAAAATGTGAAGGTAAGAGACAAACCCGGAGCCGAAGGAACAGGGTATTCCGGAACAGACATCATGGTAGGAGCGGCATGGAGGGAGATGTCGTCGGAGATGTCGTAATCAAATAGATGCCCGAATACGTAGGCGTCAATCAGGTTGAGGCCATAGAATACAGCACCAATAATGATACTCAGCTGGAAATACTGGTTATACGACTGGTAAAGATTATAGATATTAGAGGTAGGGTAGTTGGCATAACCTGACAACTGCGTAGCACCACCATTATTGACTCTATAGAGATACTCCTTCTTAAACTTCTTCATATTGGTACCGTTGGTGTAGGCAAAATAGCCAACACCTGCGAATGCCCCATAGATGATGGGGATTTTCCACGCCTGATGGTTGTAAACTTGACCGGCGCCCGGGAGAAGTGACCAAAGGAGAGCCTTGGTGGCAGAGTGTTCCTTCTTTACAGTAGAGACCTGAGGCTTTTGATGCCTGGACACAGTCCTGCCGTTACGGGGGCTCCCCTGTGTCCGAGGGCTTTGAATACCTTTAGACGGCAGAGATGTCTGATGAAGTCGTGAATCCTGAGAAGGCTGTGAGGGTTGAGAAGAAGAAAGCGAGTCTTGGGAAGGAATGATGCTTGGAGATGAGATTGTATCTTGAGCACGGAGGATGCCTGCGGCAGCCAAAAACAAAGCCAGAATAAGAACTCTGGCCCTGCACACATTAATTATGAAAAATTCACTATCGATTTTCTTGGGGATTAATGATTGGACACCTACGGGTTCTCCCGTGTCCTGATGATTGTGGGTTCACTTTTTCAACAGGTTTACGAGGCGCTCAAAATCGGCATCGGTGTTGAAGTGTATTGTCAAAGTGCCCTTGCCTCGATTGTTACGTTTAACCTCAACCTCGGATTGCAGGTATTTCTTCAAGCCGCTGCAAGCCTCAGTATAGACTTTAGGCAACTTGCTTTTCTCATCACGTTTTGCCGTCACTTTAGGCTTGGCTGTAGCCTTGGCCATTTCCTCGGTTTCATGGACGGAGAGCCCTCGTTCGATAATGGCATGGAGTATAGCAGCATGACGCTCTATATCGTCAACACCTGCAAGTACACGAGCGTGAGCCATACTAATCTCGTCGTGCTGGAGAGCCAGCTGAGTCTCAGCCGGAAGGTTAAGCAGACGCAGATAGTTAGTGATGGTGGAACGTGACTTGCCAAGACGCTCAGATAGTTGCTCATGTGTAAGGCTACACTCCTCGATAAGTGCACTATAGGAGAAGGCGACCTCCATGGCGTTGAGGTTCTCACGCTGGATGTTCTCGACGAGAGCCATCTCCATCATTTGTCCGTCGGTGGCGACTCGCACATAAGCAGGGACTTCCTTCAATCCAGCCAACTTGGAAGCACGGATACGACGCTCACCGGCTATGAGCTGATACTTGCCGTCGGGCATCTGACGGACAGTGACAGGGGTGATGACACCCTGCTGCTTAATCGACTGAGCCAATTCGTCGAGAGCTGTTTCATCGAATTCCTTGCGAGGCTGGAAAGGATTGGCCTCGATTTTATCGACAGGAATCAAAGATATTGCAGCCGTGACAGAGGACTTGGCCTGAATCGCGTCGATGTCAATATCGCCCAATATGGAAGAAAGGCCGCGGCCTTTCACAGGAGGTTTCTTTGTAGCCATTATTTCTTAAGGTTGTTGCGTCGCAGAATTTCGTTTGCAAGGTTTATGTAGTTGATGGCACCGCTACAAGTGGCATCGTACATTATGACCGACTTGCCGTAGCTCGGGGCCTCGGCGATTTTGATGTTGCGGTATATGAGAGTGTCGAAGACCATGTGTTTGAAATGGCCGCGGACATCGTCAACGACCTGACGGGCAAGACGGAGACGCGAGTCGTACATGGTGATGAGCAGACCTTCGATGCTGAGTTGCGGGTTAAGGCGAGTTTGCACAATACGTATGGTATTGAGCAACTTGCCAAGACCTTCGAGAGCAAAATACTCGCTTTGGATGGGTATAATAACCGAGTCACTGGCGGCCAGCGCATTTAGGGTAATGAGGCCGAGCGAAGGACTACAATCTATTATGATGAAATCGTAGTTGTCCTTAACAGGCTCGATGGCTCTCTTAAGGAAATACTCGCGTTGTTTTTCGTTGACCAATTCAAGTTCCGCACCAACAAGGTCAATACGAGTAGGTAGCAACGAAAGATTCGGAGTGTCGGTGTCGATGATGCAGTCGTCGGCGGAAGCGTGGCCAAGGAGGCACTCGTAAACACCTTTGTCCACCGACTCGGGGTCGATGCCGAGACCAGAAGTGGCGTTAGCTTGGGGGTCGGCGTCGATAAGCAGCACCTGATACTCCAGCACCGCGAGAGCAGCACTGAGGTTGGTTGCCGTGGTGGTTTTGCCCACGCCGCCCTTTTGGTTGGCAATAGAGATTATTTTACCCATAGTTTAAAAATACTCACATTAAGACAGCCCACGCGGCCATACCGACAAAGGCCGGAAAACAAGCCAATGCGCCGACACCAAGGCGTCGGCGCCTGGAAATTAATAGGAGAGGTTCATGTCGTCGAGCGGAGCCGAGCCGTCAATGTTGATGGAGTCGGTATGACGCTCTTCGACAACAACAGGAGGAGGAACGATGCCCGTCTCGATGAAGGAGAAGGCGTTTTCCAGACCTTGTTTGAACTTCTCGAAGTCCTCTTTGTAGAGGAACATCTTGTTTTTGTCGATATAGAACTGGCCCGTGGCGTTGTCAAACACCTTGCGGCTTTCTGCAATGGTAATGAATTTATCACCACCTCTAGTCTCCTTCACGTCAAAGAAATAGCGGCGTTTGCCGGCAGGGATCGACTGTGAATACAACTCTTCTTTTCTGTTTTCTGTGTAATCCATTTCTACTTGTTTATATACGTTGAACGAAATGCAAAAGTAATTATTTTTTTTCACATTATAGGCAGTCGCCTGCAAAAATATCAACAACCACCGTTTAGAACCTCAACACATCCCTACCACAAATCACTGGTCACATCTTCTTATGCGTCATGATGTCCAACACGACATCGTCCGTCTCGTTCATGCCGTCGTGGCCGAGGCGGCCGAGGTTGGATATGGAGCAGTCAACGTCGCGCTCGGAGAGTCCGTCGGTGGCATCGACCACCTTGTCGTGGCAGGCGAGCTCGGCGCTGACAAAGGCGCTGTACAATCCCGTTGACATCTTGAGCGCACAACTGGGTTTGGCGCCATCGCATACCATTCCGGCTATCGTGTTGATGAGGTTTTTCACCGCATAACACACCTGCTCGTAACCGCCGCCCTGAAGGAAGGTAATGGCGGAGGCCACTCCTATCGAGGCATTGACGATGCCGCAGAGTGCCGACAGACGACCTATGCCCTGCTTGACATATATCGACATCAGGTGACTGATAATCAAGGCGCGGATCATACGTTCCTCGTCGATGCCAGTGATTTTGGCATACTCATATACGGGCAATGTGCAGCAGATGCCTTGGTTACCCGAACCCGAATTGCTATAGACGGGCATTGTGCAGCCGTCCATACGAGCGTCGCTGGCGGCGACGGTGTTGGAAACCACCGTGTGCACGGTGTCGCCGCTACGGTTCGCCTCCATGAGTATCTTGCCGACACAGAGGCCGTAGCCCTTCTTGCCCTCTTCGGCGGCGGCGGCATTATACCGCACAGTGTCTTGTATGAAACGCAGCTCGTCGATGGGGCTTGTGGTAGCAAACTCGAGGACTTTCTCGACCGAAAGCTTGCAGCAGCCTTCTTCGTCTTCGCCGCATGGCATGGAGTCGGCATCCTGCGTCAGCGAGTGATTCTTCACTCCGTTCTTCTCGACCAACGTGAAGTTTGTGTGACGACCGGAGATGACAGCACGGGCGGTATCTTCGCCAGCCTTGCAGACGCACTCGATATAGAGCTTGTCGCAGATAACCTTCACACCGATTGAGACATCATCCGTGTGGCGTTCAAGCCAACGTTTGGCTTTCAACACCTCGTACTCGTCAACATTGAGCACTTCGAGCTGTCGGTCGGAGTCGCCCGCCACGATGCCTATGGCAACCGCAATGGGGAGTCCAATCATCCCCGTGCCGGGAATTCCGACTCCCATTGCGTTCTTATAGACGTTTTTGCTAAGAAAGAGCTCAACCTTCTCCGGCTCTCGACCAAGCACTTCCCTGGCCTTGGTGGCGCACAGCGCCACCGCCACCGGCTCGGTACAGCCAGTCGCGAGCACGACTTCTCTCTTTATGAGGTCAATCAGTTGTCGGCGGGTACAGTCGTCCATTATTCTGCTTACAGGTTGATAGGTTTACTTGGTGAATATTTTCTGCCAGTTCTTGTATTCGCGGTCTTTCCATGCGCCGTTGTGATAGACATACGATGCTATGGCCGGGATGACTGTCGTACCTTCAGCATACACCATCTGCTGCAGTTCCTCGCTCACCTTGCCCCAGCTGCCGGCTTCGAGCAACGTGCTTGAAGAGCAGGCGCCGTCACGCACATCGGCGACGGTTATCTGTATGGCGTATTTGTGCATCGGAACCTCGTGGCCGAGAATCTCGGCGCAGACGACGGTGTCCTGTGCGAAGTTCTTGGGAGTGCCGCCACCCACCATGAAGAGGCCTGTCTGCGGGGCAGCCATCTTGATGCGAGTGAGTTCGACGAAGTCGCATACCGAGTCGATGCTGAGGTATTTCTCGCCCTTGTTGGCGCGCTCCCACTGGTGCTTTCCGATGCCGAATCCGGCGCTGCTGTCGCTGAAGGCGGGGCAGAAGATAGGCACACCGCACTCGTAGCAGGTCTGAATAAGGCTGTCTTTCTTGACGGCGCGGCCGTTGTGGAGCCATTTGCCGAGCTCGTAGAGGAACTCGCGGCTGCTGTAGGGGCGAGCCTCCAGCATGTTGGAGAGCTCGTAGGTGGCGTTGTCGCAAGCCTGCAGCTCCTCCTCGTCGATGAAGGTGTCGTAGATGCGGTCGATATAGAGCTCACGCAGGACGGTGTCGGGGATGACGTTTTCCTTGGTGCCGACATAGTGTTTGAATCCGAGAGCCTCGAAGAGGTCCATATCGATGATGGAGGCGCCGGTCGAAACCACCACGTCAATCATCTTGTTCTTCACCATATCCACATAAACCTGCATACAGCCAGCGGCGCTGGTGGAGCCAGCGAGAGTGAGGATGTTGGTGCAGTCGTGTTCTTTGCACATCATCGTCAGGATGTCGGCGGCACGAGCGGTGTCGCGGCTGGTGAACGACATGCCGCGCATGGCGTCGATAAGCTCGGTGGAGTCGTACTTCTTGATGTCGATGTGTTTGATGGTTTCTTTTAAAAGATCTTTCTTTTCCATATTTTTAAATGATTAGTGACTAGAGAATTTTTTAAATGATTAGTGACTAGAGAATTGGAGATTATACAAACGACTTCTAGAAAGGAGGCTGGTCGTCGACCGGCGGGTTGTCCGGGGAGTCGAAGTCGGCGGAATTCATCTTGGATTCGAAAATCTGGATACGGCCACCGCCGTTCTGGTCAAAGTCCTCGTTGGTCGGCATGAAAAAAGGCGACTGGCCGGAGTTCTGACTATCCTCGGGGAGGTTTTCGAAACGAGCGTACTCGCCGACGAAACGCAGCTGCACTTTAGCTTGCGCACCGCTACGATGCTTTGCGAGGTTGACTTCGGCGAGGCCCTCGACGGAGCGGCCTTCAGCGTCCTGGTCGAGATGGTAGTATTCGGGTCGGTAGATGAACATGACGATGTCAGCGTCCTGCTCGATGGCACCCGACTCGCGGAGGTCGCTGAGCTGGGGTTCCTTGGAGCCGCCGCGGGTTTCGACGGCGCGGCTGAGCTGAGAGAGTGCGAGGACGGGAAGCGAAAGTTCTTTGGAGAGTGCCTTGAGTTGGCGCGAGATGGTGCTGATTTCCTGCTCGCGGTTGCCCGAGCGAGTCATCTCGCCACCAGCTTGCATGAGCTGGAGGTAGTCGATGATCACCATAGCGAGGTCGGGATGCTGCTGTTTGAGACGGCGGCATTTGGCGCGGAGCTCGAAGATGGTGAGCTGAGGAGTGTCGTCGATGAAAAGAGGAGCATTGTTGAGGGCTTCGACACGGGCGGCCATGACCTCGCGTTCGCGATCGGTGAGGAGGTCACCTTTCTTGAGGCGGCTTCCGGAGATCTCGGCGGTGCTGGAAATGAGGCGCATGGCGAGGTCAACGCCAGACATCTCGAGAGAGAAGACAGCTACCGGCTTGTTGAAATCGACAGCAATGTTCTTGGCGATGCTGAGCGCGAAGGCGGTTTTACCCATACCCGGGCGAGCGGCCAGGATGATGAGGGTGCCCGGCTGGAAACCGGCGGTGACGCGGTCGAGGGCGGTGAAGCCCGTCTGCTGGCCGCTTACGCCGCCCTCCTTTTTCTTGAGTTCCTCGATTTGCTTCATGGCATCGGCGACCAACGAGCCGACCGGCTTGTAGTCGGAGCGGAAGTTCTTGTCGTTGATGTCCATGAGTTTCTGCTCGGTGGTGTCGAGGAGCCAAACGACATCGGTGGTTTCGTCGTAGGCCTTGGTTATGGTCTCGGTGGAGGTGCGTATGAGCTCGCGCTGAATGTATTTTTCGCTAAGGATGCGGGCGTGGTACTCGATGTGGGCGCTGCTTACGACGTTGTTGGTAAGCTGAGCGACACTGTAGGCGCCGCCAGCCAGCTCGAGGGTGCCGTTTTTGCGGAGACGCTCGACGACGGTTTGAAGGTCAACAGGATAAGAGTCGCGGAAGAGTTCGAAGATGGCATCAAAAACATACTGATGCTCAGGCTTGTAGAAATACTCACGGTGAAGGGTCTCGATGGAGTTGTTGAGGGCGTTGCTGTCGAGCATAAGGGCACCCAGAACAGCCTCCTCGATTTCGAGAGCCTGGGGCGGTGTCTTGCCATTGAGGTCGAACACCGTGTTGTAATTCATTCTTTTCTTGTCCCTTACACTGGTAGCCGTTGAGTTTTCCATGGGTGCAAAGGTACAACTTTTTTCTTAAATAAATACAAGTACATACATATTGAAAATATGAGGAGCAAATATTTATAAAAAAAGTGAGACGGTCTTGGGTATAACGAAAAAAAGAGTACTTTTGCAGAATTGAAAGGGTTTTACACAAAAACCGCCAACAAAATGGTTATCAGACGATTGAAATACATTTACAGAATACAGCAGATAACCGTGGCGCAAATTTCAGCAGCGCAACAAACTGAAACACAGCGCAAGAAACAATTCCCCTCCGTATAAACGCCGTATCGACACCGTATCAACGACGTATTTAATACGTATCACCTTCGATACATCTTTAAGGTTCCTTTAGGGTTCATTCGGTACACCTTTAAGGTATCTTTAGGTTTTCTTCGTGTAAGCGCTGCATTTGTCTTAGCAAGATGGGTAGCAGTTGCGGAGAGAGGGTTGAATAATCCACTGATTGAGCAGGACGAAAAGCACAAAGAGTGGCAGTTGTGTTTTTTTTTAGTATCTTTGCAATTTGTTTGAGTCATAACCCGACGCATGAAAAGACTGATAACCATAATCGCGGCATTGATGTGCATCCTCCCCTACCGGCTTGCGGCACAGGAGGACACCCTCGTGTCGGGACTTGTGAAGAAGGCGCAGAACGCAGAGGGGCTTCACTTGAACGACCTGGCGCAGCAGTACTATGAGCAGGCGGTGGCGCTGGAGCCGGCGACGGCGGAGCCATACGTGAGCTTGGGGAAGCTGATGGAGCGGCAGGAGCACTACCAGAGCGCCATAGAGCTGTACAGGAAGGCGCTGACCAAGAACGACGAATCGGCTGACGCATACGAACATCTGGCGTACTGCCTGACGGAGAAGGAGAAATATGACGAGGCGGAGCAGGCGGCGCAGAAGGCGATAGAGCTGAACCCGAAGTCGGCGTCGGCGATGGCGTCGATGGCGCTGGTGTTCAACTCGAGAGGGAGCCACACGAATGCGCTGACCTGGGCGAAGCGAGCGGTGGAGGCCGAGCCGAAATACAGCAGAGGATACAACGTGTGGGGGATCATCTGCTACAGCAAGGGGAACGACGCAGAGGCGATAGGGCACTTCAAGAAGGCGATAGCCACAGAGCCGGAGAACATAGACGCCTACGCGAACATAGGGACGATGTTCTGCATAAGGAACAACTACGAGTCGGCACTGATATACCTGAAGAAAGGGCTGCAGCAGGAGCCGAAGTCGATAAAGATATACTACTGCCTTGGGTGGGCCTACCGGCTGAAAGGGGACAAGACGAAGGCGATACAATGCTACGAGACAATCATCGGGTTCGACAGCCTTTATGTGAAGGCGTACAACCGGCTGGGAGAGATATACAACGACAAGGCCGACTACGACCGTTCAATCGCATACCACAAGAAGGCCACCAGGATAGCGCCCGACGACCCCAACGGATTCAAGGGGATGGGCAAGACATACTCGGACAAGGGCGACTACCCGAAGGCGCTGCACTCGTACCAGAAAGCGGTGCTGATAAACGACAAAGACCACGAGACATACTGCCTGATGGCGGAGCTATACCAGAGACAGGGCAACAGCCAGCGAGAGATGAACTCGTACAAGAAAGCGGCGAAGCTGGGAAACAAGAAGGCGCAGCAATGGCTGGTGAAGAGAGGAGCGACTTGGTAGTGCGTGCCCGCACAGAGCGGATAGTGCGTGCCCGCACGGGGCGATTAATGTGTACCCGCACAGGGTGAATAATTATGAACTGGAAAATTGTAAATTGAAATTGTGAGTTTTAAGTTTTGAACCTATGAGTAATATCGTTGCAATAGTGGGACGGCCGAATGTAGGCAAGTCAACGCTTTTCAACCGACTGACGGGAGAGCGGAAGGCGATAGTGGACAGCGTGAGCGGAGTGACGAGAGACCGCCAGTACGGCCACAGCGACTGGAACGGGAAGAAATTCTCGGTAATAGACACGGGCGGATACGTGATGGGCGGAGACGACACATTTGAGACGGAGATACGGCGTCAGGTGCAGCTGGCGATAGAGGAGGCCGACGTGATACTGTTTCTTGTCGATGTGAGAGAAGGGCTGACGCCGATGGACGAAGACGTGGCATCGATGCTGAGGAAGACGACGAAGAAGGTGCTGCTGGTGGCGAACAAGGTTGACGACACAAACGTGGCGAACGACGTGGCGGAGTTCTACCAGCTGGGGCTTGGCGAGATATACCCCATCGCAGGCATAAGCGGAAGCGGCACGGGCGACCTGCTGGACGAGGTGGTCAAAGACTTCAAAGAGGTGGAGATAGACACGGGCGACGACCTTCCGAGGATAGCGGTGGTGGGAAGGCCGAACGTGGGCAAGTCGTCGTTCATAAACATGATAACTGGGCAGGACCGCAACATAGTGACCCCGATAGCCGGCACCACACGCGACTCGATATACACCCACTACAACATGTTCGGATTCGACTTCAACTTTGTCGATACAGCAGGCCTGCGGAAGAAAAGCAAAGTGGAGGAGAACCTGGAGTTCTACTCGGTGATGAGGTCGATACGAGCCATCGAGAACAGCGATGTGTGCATACTGATGCTCGACGCATCGCAAGGGCTTGAGCAGCAGGACCTGAACATATTCTCGCTGGTGAGCAGGAACAACAAAGGGGTGGTACTGGTGGTGAACAAGTGGGACCTGATAGAGAAGACGCACAAAACACATGCAGAGTTTGAGCACCTGATAAGAGAGCGCATATCGCCGTTTGAGGATGTGCCCATCATATTCACCTCGGTGATAAACAAACAGCGGATATTCAAGGTGCTGGAGGCGGCGAAGCAAGTGTATGAGGCGAGGAGCCGCAGGATAAGCACGGCCGAGCTGAACGAGAAGATGCTGCCGATAGTGAAGGAGCAGAATCCACCGCCGGCAGTAAAGGGGAAGTGGGTAAAAATAAAATACATCACACAGCTGCCGACGGCATACCCGCAATTTGTGTTCTTCTGCAACCTACCGCAGTATGTCAGAGACCCTTACAAGCGGTTTGTGGAGAACCGGATGAGAGAGATGTGGGACTTCCACGGAGTGCCAATGACAATTTATTTCAGAGAAAAATAGCCGAAAGTTGCAAGTTTTTAGGCATAAGTGATACTTATAATTAGTAAAGGCCAGTGAGCGAACAAGAACTCATACAGGAAATCCTGAACGGAAAGACAGACCTGTTTGCGCAGATAGTGGATGAGAACCAGATGAATGTGGTGAATCTGTGCTACAAGCTGTGCGGGAACAGGCTGGACATAGACGAAGTGACACAACAGGTGTTCGTAGAGCTATACCAAGCGCTGCCGCGGTTCAGGAACGAGTCGAAGCTGAGCACCTTCATATACCGGATAACGGTGAACGTGGTGTCGAAGATGCTCTCGAGAGAGAAAAGGATAGTGACGGAGGACGACAGCCTGAGGTTTGAGAGAATAAGCGAAGAGAGGAACATAGAAGAGGACATAATACACAACGAGAGAATAACACAACTGCAAAACGCAATACAAAAACTGAAAGAAGACCAGAGGACAGCCTTGGTGCTATACACATTCGAAGAGAAGTCGTACAACGAGATAGCCGAATCGATGGGCTGGAGCCTGGCAAAAGTGGAGTCGCTGATATTCCGCGCAAAGAACAACCTAAGAAAAATGCTAGTGAAATGAAATACACTGACACAGAACTGGAAAAGACACTCAACGAACTTGGGAAGGCAACGTATGCCGGAGAAGTGGATGTGGTGGACAAGGTGATGAACCGCCTGAAAGAGGCTGAAAACAAAGAGAAGTTCAGCATACAGAAAGAGCGCAAAGTGCGCTGGACGATAGGCACCATGAGTCTTGCCGCCGCATCGGTGGCGCTGCTGCTGTTTATCGGCAACAGCTCTTCGTCGCAGGCACAGAACGAAAACGACGGTATGGCGAAATTCATCTCGGAGATTTACAATCGCCAGAGTCAAGCCGACGTGGTGTATTACACACCCGACTACATCGACATACTGCTGGGAATAGAGGGCATGGACGAAAACATTTGACCATCGGAGTCATGAAAAAGATTGCAGCGATAATAGCCTTCTGCACTATTGCCAGCGTGATGATGGCGCAGTCGGGGTATGACAACGCATACATGCCGCCGGACGTTTCCAAGTTTGTGAAAACGCTGACGAAGGAACAGCAGGAAGAGCTGAAGGCGGTGACCACAGAAAGCAAGAAAACGCTCGATGGCTACCGCAAGCAGCTGGGCGATTTGCACAAAGAGATACAACACTACTACGGGCTGCCCGGCGACAGGAGCTCGGAGTTGTTTCCGCTGTATGCGCAAAGATCGGCCCTATACATGAAAATAGACCAAGCCAAGTACCACACGAAAATGCGCATAGACAAGATTCTGACCGAGGATCAGCAGAAAGAGATGAGGGAGAACCTGGAACACGAACGCCAGAAGCGCGAAGTGAAGAAACAACTGACCATGTTCCTCCATCCGACGAACAGAAAATAGGAAATAACAAGGACAGCCGCATACAGCTGTCCTTTTTCATTGAAACAACATGAAACGGACACGGCAATACATAGGCATCCTCGTAGCGCTGGCGGTATATTATGTGGTGCACGAAGGAGCGCACCTGATATGTGCGCTGTCAATGGGCGTATTCAGGAAAATAAGATTCATGGGGATAGGCATCCAAATAGACATATTCCGCGAAACCATGAGCGACGCACAACTGGGGTGGTTCTGTATGGTCGGAGCGATGGCGACGTTTTTTGCAGCGTGGGCGATGGTGCTGCTCAGCAAACACCTCTGCGTGCGGTTTGGAGCCAAGTCGAAGACACACCATCCGATACTGCTGGCCAGCTGCTGGTACACATCGATAGTGCTTCTGATACTTGACCCGCTATATCTATCGGTTTTGTACCGCCTTGTCGGCGGAGGCGACATGAACGGAATCAAGCTGCTGATGCCCGAAACGGCGGCAGCCATCTTGTTCGGAACGATACTACTGGCGCACGGTGTGGTGCTGTACAAAGTGTTGCTTCCGCGATATAAGAAAGCATTTAGCTGATTGGAGAACCACAAACATCGACCTTGCGGTAAACGACACAGCCGGCTTCGGTGGGATGGTCGTAGATGAGTGCGTCACTCGGCTCACGGCGGATTTTCCACATTATCATTATGTCGCCTATGGCCGACACGATGAAGATAATTCCAAAGACGAGCCAGAAAGTGCTTCCCAGCACAATGGCGATTACCGTCGGAATCACTCCCAACAACAATAAAGGCATAACCGCACCTATTATATAAGGTCGTTTTTTCATCGGGACGTCGATGTGGCAGTAAACAGCACCAGCCATAGTGCCGAAAGAGAGATGCTTGAACGACTGCCGAGTTACAGCCATCCAAGTAAAGCCATGTATCAGTTCGTGGACGATGATGCCGACAACGATGGCAACACACAGCCAGAGAGAATCACTCACGCCGTTCCACGCGAATGAATGCCACATCATGCAATAAATCCAACCCGACAACCCACCAACCACAATCAGGAACGGAATGCTGATGAGGTTAGCCTTCATTATGCTAACAGTTTTCATTTCTGGCTGGTAACCCTCAACTGAAGGTATCTCTTCTGGAGTTTTTGTGCGCATAGATTAACGTTGATAATTTGCAAAGATAGGCAATTCTCTTTGCATAACAGAAAAATTTATTAACTTTGCACTATCCAAACAAACAATTATTAATCCATTAAAACAGACAAGTTATGAGAAAAACATTTTATGCATTGTTTTGCGTGATAGCAGTCGCGGCGATGGCCTTAAGCGGCTGCGAGAAAGAAAACGAGAACAACGGCAACAACGGCGGCAACGGTGGTAATGGTGGCAACGGTGGCAACGGCGGAACCGGAACCACAACCACAGTTTACGAATGGACCGTTGACGGAAACGGTAACGTAGTGCCGAACGGAAACGGTACGTTGACAATCAACGGAGTATCACACGAACTGAAGATTGGCCATATTTTTGAAATGACCAACAGCGGTGAAGAGAATGCGACGATGGCATTGTACGATTCGTACACCATAACTGGCGGAGGAAGCTCACATACACCCGGCGACTACTGGATCAGTTTCACCTTCTATGGAACGCTGGCAACGGCAGGCACGCACACATGTGGTATTGGCGATGGCGAGGTGACTGTGTATGTGGCAACGCCAGAAGGAAGCTATCAGTTTGACGACGGCACGACCTTCGAACTGACACGTACAGGAAACAACATCTCGATATCGATGTCGGAGGAAAATGTCGGAGGCAGCAACATGAACGGCCAGCCGCTCACTCCAGTGGATATCAGCTTCACTTATTCCGGCTCAACATACTATAAGAGCATGAACATGTAAGGCAACAGTTGCATATGCATAAAGAGAGAGCCCCGTGCCGCTGGCACGGGGCTCTTCGTTTTTATATGCGAGTGAGAAAGGCACCCGCATTGATGGATTAATCCATAACGGTGTTCCAGTTGTGCTTGTCTTCAGCTTCGCCGAGCTGGATAGCGCGGAGGGCGTGATAGAGTTTGGTGCTGATAGGGCCGGGCTCTTTGCCGAAGTTGTAGCTCTTGCCTGTCTCGGGGTCGTCAAGACGCTCGATGGGGCTGATGACGGCGGCGGTGCCGCAGGCGCCGGCTTCCTGGAAGGAGGCAAGCTCCTCGACGTCGATAGGACGACGCTCGACCTTCATGCCCATATCCTCAGCAAGCTGCATGAGGCTCTTGTTGGTGATGGAAGGAAGGATGGAGGTTGACTTCGGAGTCACATAGACACCGTCCTTGATGCCGAAGAAGTTGGCAGCGCCAGCTTCGTCAACATATTTCTTCTCCTTTGCATCGAGATAGAACTCGCATGCATATTCGCCACCGTGGCAAGCCTCGACGTGAGCGCGGAGGGAAGCAGCGTAGTTGCCGCCCACCTTATAGACGCCGGTTCCGAGAGGAGCGGAGCGGTCGTATTTACGCGTGATAACGTAGGGGTTGGCCTTGAAACCACCTTTGAAGTAAGGTCCGACGGGAGTTACGAAGATCATGAAGAGGTACTCGTCGGCGGGTTTCACACCCACGGTAATGCCTGTACCGATGAGCAGCGGACGGAGGTAGAGGCTGGCGCCGGTGCCGTAAGGCGGGATGAAGCGCTCGTTAAGCTTCACAACCTTTTTGCACATCTCGACAAATTTCTCAGTCGAGAGTTCAGGCATCATGATGCCGCGGCAGGTGCTCTGCAGACGCTCGGCGTTGGCTTCGGGGCGGAAGATGCGGATTTTGCCGTCTTTGCAGCGATAGGCCTTGAGGCCCTCGAAAGCTTCTTGACCATAGTGGAGGCTCGAAGCAGCCATGTGCATCTCGATATGTTCAGAGGAAGAGACCTCGACCTCACCCCAAGCACCGTTGCGGTACCAGCAGCGAACGTTGTAATCCGTTTTCACATAACCAAACGGAAGGTTTTGCCAATCTATATTCATGTTTTTTAATTTGTTAGGTATTAAACAAAGATGATTGATAGTCGCAAAGGTACAAAAAATATTTGATACAGAAAAAAATGTTGGTTGTCTAATTTTATAAAAACAGGTAATATTTTTTTTCGTAACTTTGCATCGGTTTATTATGTATTAATAATTATTTAATCACTGAGATTCATGGAAATAGCGTCGAGATACAATCCGGCTGCCGTTGAGGAGAAATGGTACTCCTTTTGGCTGGAGAAGAAAATCTTTCATTCCGAACCCGATAACCGTCGTCCTTACACCGTTGTCATACCTCCTCCAAACGTGACGGGAGTATTGCACATGGGTCACATGCTGAACAACACCATTCAGGATGTCTTGGTGCGTCGCGCCCGCATGATGGGCAAGAACGCCTGCTGGGTGCCTGGCACCGACCACGCATCCATCGCCACCGAAGCCAAAGTGGTGAACATGCTGAAAGAGCGTGGGATAGACAAGCGCGACATCGGTCGCGACGAGTTTATGAAATATGCGTGGGAATGGAAAGAGGAGCACGGCGGCACCATCTTGAAACAGCTGCGGAAGCTGGGCGCAAGCTGCGACTGGGACCGCACGGCGTTCACGATGGACGACATCCGCTACGAGAGCGTGATACGAGTGTTCTGCGACCTGTATGACAAAGGGCTCATCTACCGCGGAGTTCGTATGGTGAACTGGGATCCGAAGGCGCTCACCGCTGTCAGCGACGAGGAGGTGATATACAAAGAGAGTCACGGCAAGCTGTTCTATTTGAGATATTTTGTAGAGGGCGAAGACCGCTATATCGTGGTGGCGACCACTCGTCCCGAGACCATCATGGGCGACACTGCGGTGTGTGTGCATCCAGAGGACGAGCGATACCAGTGGCTGAAAGGCAAGAAAGTCATTGTGCCCGGCGTGGGACGCGCGGTGCCAATCATCATGGACGAGTATGTCGATAGGGAGTTCGGTACAGGCGCACTGAAGATCACTCCGGCGCACGACATCAACGACTACAACCTGGGCATGAAATACAGCCTCGAGTCGATAGACATCTTCAACGACAACGGCACGCTGAACGAGCATGGCGGCAAATATGCGGGAATGGACCGTTTCGCCTGTCGCAAGCAGATTGTGAAAGACCTCGAGGAGGCCGGTTTGATTGAGAAAATTGAGGATTACACCAACAAGGTGGGCCACTCGGAGAGAACCGACGCCGTAATAGAGCCGAAACTCTCGGCACAGTGGTTCATGAAGATGAGCGACATCGCAAAGAAGGCGCTGGAGGTGGTGGAAGACGACACGATACAGTTCCACCCCGAGAAGTTCAAGAACATCTATCGCCACTGGCTGGAGAACATCAAGGATTGGTGTATCAGCCGCCAGCTATGGTGGGGTCAGAGAATACCAGCCTATTATGTGGAGGTGAACGGGAAGACCGAGACGATTGTGGCACTGAACGAAGACGAGGCGCTGAAGAAAGCGCAAGAGAAATACGCCATCGATGACAAGACGAAGCTGCGTCAGGACGAGGATGTGCTGGACACTTGGTTCAGCAGCTGGCTGTGGCCCATCTCGCTCTTCGACGGCATAAGGAACCCCGACAACGACGAGATAAAATACTACTATCCCACCGACGACCTCATCACCGCACCCGACATCATCTTCTTCTGGGTAGCCAGAATGATTATGGCCGGCGAGGAATACCGCAAGGAAGTGCCGTTCAAGCACGTCTATTTCACTGGCATCGTAAGAGACAAGTTGGGCAGGAAGATGAGTAAGAGCTTGGGCAACTCGCCCGACCCGATAGAGCTTATCGAGAAATACGGAGCCGACGGAGTCAGGATGGGGATGCTTCTCACCGCTCCCGCGGGCAACGACCTGCCGTTTGACGAGAGCATCTGCGAACAGGGACGCAACTTCTCGAACAAGATGTGGAACGCCCTAAGGCTTGTGAAAGGGTGGCAAGTGAGCGACGAGATAAAGCAGAGCAAGGACAACGAGACGAGCGTGCAATGGATGGAGCAGCGGATGGCGTGCGTGCTGGAAGGCATAGAGTACGACTTCGAACACTACCGTCTGAGCGAGGCGCTGATGAAGAGCTACAAGCTGGTGTGGGACGATTTCTGCTCGTGGTATCTGGAGATGGTGAAGCCCGCATACGGCAGTCCCATCGACCGCGAGACATATATGGCGACACTCGGCATATTTGAGCGACTGATGTGCATACTGCACCCGTTCATGCCGTTTGTGACCGAAGAGATATGGCACACGCTGAAAGAGCGTTGCGAGAGCGCGACGATCATGCTGCAACACATGCCGATGAGCGTGTTCTACGACCAGCGTATGCTCGACGACTTCGCCAACACCCAAGAGGTGATAGCCGGAGTGCGCGGCACTCGCAACAGCAAAGGCCTCTCGCCCAAGGAGACGCTGGACCTCTATGTGCGCGGCGACCACGCTGAGAACTTCAACGGATTGATAAAGAAGCTGGCTAACGTGGGCAAAATAGAAAGCACCGCCGAGAAGATGGAAGGGGCGACAACGTTCATGGTCGGCACGACGGAATACTATATCCCAATGAGCCAGAACATTGACGTAGCCGCCGAACGCGAGAAGCTGGAAGCCGACCTGAAATATATGGAAGGATTCTTGAACAGCGTGATGAAGAAACTGTCGAACGAGAAATTCGTCAACGGCGCACCTGAGAAGGTGGTGAACGTAGAACGGCAGAAGAAAGCCGACGCCGAGCAGAAGATAGAGGCGCTGAAGGCACAGCTGGCAGCACTGGGGAAATAGTTTCAAGTTTTAAGTTTCAAGTTTTACGTTTTAAGTTTTGAGATAAATGAAGAAGATATTTGCAGCGATATTTGCATTTGCATTCGCAGGAAGCCTATACTCACAGGACAGGCCGTTCAACATAACCGACGGCGGCTTGATGTATCGATTTGAAAAGTCGAACCCCGCAGCACAAAGTGTCTATAGAGGCGACGTGCTGGTGGGCGAGATGACACTTGCGTTCGAGGGCGACACCATCATGAGCAACGCCGGAGACCCGCAGCGAATCATACAGGTTGGAGAGCGGTCGTTTATAGGCGACCTGTCGGACGCACTCACAATGATGCACAAAGGCGATGTTGCTGAGTTTGGCATACAGGCCGACGAACTGTCCAAATTCCTTGACGAGAAACAGATGCCAGCAAAGTACAAGAAGGGCGCCGGCATGCGTTTCTTCTACACCGTGAAGATAGACGACATCATGACCCCGTCAGACTTGGCGGCAGAGCAAGAGCTGTATCTGGCAGAAATGAACCAACGCAAAGCGGAAGAGCCGGCACTGATAGAACGATACTTGAACGAGCATCCAGCGCAGTGGAAGCAGACGAAAGAAGGTGTTTATGTGGCGATGAGGAAGGAAGGCAGCGGCAAAGCGGTGAAGAAAGGGCGCATGGTGAAGGCCGACTTCGTTTGCAGGACACTTGACGGGATTCTGTTCGACACCAGTATAGACACCATTGCATCAGAAGAAGGGCTGAGCAGCAAAAAACAGGTGTTCGAACCGTTGAGCTACAAGGTTGGGGAGCTGGCGCTGATAGAAGGATGGACAAAGGGGGTGGAAGGGCAGAGAGCAGGCAGCGAGCTGACACTGGTGGTACCATCGAAAATGGCATACGGGGCGCAGGAGGGCGCAGGAATCCTTCAGCCATACACTCCGATAGTGATTGACATTAAACTGCTGGAGGTCAAGTGAACTTTTTGGACATCATACTGGCGGTACCGCTCTGCTGGTGCATATACAAGGGATTCAAGCGAGGCATCATATTCGAGCTTGCGATGCTTGTGGGCATCATAGCGGGATGCTATCTTGCCATACATCTGGCGAAGGCCGTGGCGGGGATGATAGGCATCCAGGGCGAGGTGTCGGTGCTGGCCGCATTTCTGATAATATTCGTAGCGGTGGTTGTGGGTGCGTTTTTTCTAGGGAAATGCATCGAGAACCTGGTGAAGCTTGTTAAAGCAGGACTGCTGAACAAACTGCTTGGAGCGGTACTGGGTATGCTGAAATGCGTGTGTATATTGAGCGTATTGACCAGTTTTGTGCTGATGGCCGACCCACACGGTCATGTGATAACGAAAGCCACCCGCGAAGGGTCGGTGCTGTTCACCCCAATAAACAAAGTAGGGACAACGTTGACAGCACAGCTGAAAACCTACGTAGCACAGAAACGAGCCGAACGATGCTAACACTCGCTCCAATGCAGGGATTGACCGAGGTGATGTTCCGCAGCGCCTACGAGGAGTGTTTCCCAGGAGCGATGGACAGCAGCGTTGCACCATTTGTGTCACTGACACACGGCAACTGCGGCGGACGCGAGCAGCTGGCGGACATACTGCCGGAAAACAACATAGGCAGTATGCCAGTAATACCGCAGATACTGGGGCACGAGCCAGAAGAGTTTGTTCGGATGGCGAACTGCATGGGAGATTTGGGTTACGAAGAGGTGAACTGGAACATAGGTTGCCCGATGAGACGGATTGCCGCCAAGCACCGAGGAAGCGGCATACTCCCCTACCCTGCCGAGATACGCGAAGTGCTGGAGAACGTGATACCACGCATAAAGCCCCGTCTGAGCGTGAAGATGAGACTCGGGCACCGATCGCCCGACGAAATCTTCGACATCATACCCATCCTGAACGACTACCCGTTGGCGAGCGTCACCATCCATGGACGCACAGGAAAGCAGCAGTATGGTGGTTCGGTTGACAAAGAGCGGGTGCTGAGAGCCGCCGCGATGCTCAAAGCCCCCTTCATCTACAACGGCGACATCACAACAACATACGACTACCAGGACATCCTTTCAAAAATCAAAAAACAAGATTCAAAACTGGCTGCCGTCATGATAGGTCGCGGTATATTGTACGACCCCACATTGCCACTGAAAATAAAAGGCATCGAGGGAGACTACACACAGATGACACACCGATTCGTAAGCACGCTGTATGACACCATCGAGCGGAACTTCGTGTCGGATGTGCCGCGTTTGCGAAAGATGAAGGAGTACTGGTGCCTGGTGTACAAAAGCCTTCCTGTCAGCGAAAGTGCTGCCAGAGCAATGCTTCGCCTGCAAGAAATCAAAGAATTCCGCCTATCAGTGGACAAAATAATAGAAAAATAAAAACATGAAACAAAAAATCCTAACCGCAATAATAGCCGTCGTACTGGGAATGAGCATGACCGCCTGCCACAACAAGAAGGCCACAGAGAACATGAGCGACGAGGAGAAGTTGGAAATCATCAATATACGGCTCAAGAAGACGCCGAAGGACGCAGAGCTGCTTTACGACCGCGCAGGTATTTACATAAATATGGAGCGCTACAACGACGCGATAACCGATCTGACTAAAGCCACAGAGTTGGAGCCGAACAAAAAAGAATACCACGCACTGTTAGGCGACACTTATTTTCGCACAGGCGACGTAGAACACAGCTACAAATCATTCGAGAGAGTCATAGAACTGGACGGCAAAGACAAAGAGGCATACCTAAAGCTCGGCGAGATAGCATTCTACAGCAAAGACTATGACCGCGCCATGGAGCACCTGAGTAAAGTGACAGCCGACGACCCCAACAACCAGAACGCCCTCTTCATGAAAGGGTTCATATACAAGGAGACCGAAGACACGGCCAAAGCAGCACACTACTTCCGCAAGGTCATAGAACTTTATCCAGAATACGAGCCCGCATACGAGGAGCTGGGGTTCATGTACGCCAACCACGGAAGCGCCCTTGCGGTGGAATACCTGACCACCGCCATCAAGCTGGAACCCAACAACACCCAAGCCATATACGGCTTGGCGATGTATTTCCAGGAACATAACCGTATGGACGAAGCTGAAGAGCTCTACAGCCGTATCACCGAGATCAACCCCGCCCACAAGGATGCCTGGCATAACTTAGGCTATATCGAATGTTTCCATTATGGCGACTATGAGAAAGCCATCGAATATTTCAACCGCGCCATCGAGTGCGACAGCCGCTTTGTGGAAGCCCTCGCTAACCGAGGCTGGGCCTACGCCCTGAAAGGCGACAAGACCAACGCCCGAATCAACTACAACAGCGCCCTGGAGATAGATCCCGCATACAAGCCGGCTGTTGACGGGTTGGCGGAGCTGTAAGCCCCCCCCTTCACATTTCACTCTTTTTATACCCTCTCGGGTATAATCTACCCATCACAACACGACATTATACCCGATTGGGTATAATATGACAAAATTTCATACAAATTTTAGGTTGTCACTGTTGTCTTTCTTGCCTTATAATAGTAAGGTAAAATTGACAAAGCACTACTTTGGGTGTACTTTGCCATTACTTTGCTTGCACTTTGAGTGAAATCTGGGTGAGACAAGTGTAGAATGTAGATTGTAGAATGCAAATTCGGTTTTGAGATTTTAAAGGTTATTATTTGCGTAGGAAGAAAAAAAATGATAATTTTGCAGTCGCTTACGAGAGTTAAGTAAGTATGCGAGAAAAGCATTGCGATAATTGTCCCTTTTACCGAATTTCGCCAAAGTTCAAACGGGGGGAGAAGCATTTTGCTTTCGCTTGAATGTGTATGTATTTTACATACCGTCAGGCGTGAGACATGTTCAGTAAACCCCGTTCCAGTAAAGGTGTTTGGCGATACCTGGTAAAAGACGGACATGAGCACATAAGTCTCATGCCTTTCTTTTTTGTATTTTATAAACGCTCCGTTGGGGATTTGGGGGCAATATAAGGTAGCAAAATGAACAACGTACCCACCCACCTGACTCACAAACCAATTATTGCCGTCAACTATGAGCAAATTGACGAGAATGCTGGGGCTGGTGATGCAAAAAGTCTTTCCGTCGGGGAGGCTACATGGAATCCTGATCACAGCAAGAAAGAAGACCTAGACTATTCCGCAAAAATCTTTCGTCAAGTGTGGAGTTCTGGCAATTGGTCTCGTCAAAGTGAGGAATTGCCTCTGTGGCGTGTCATTGATTTGGCAACACTGGTGATTGCCGTTGTAAATGATAAACCAAGTGGCATGGGAGAAAAAATCATTCGTCCGGACAAATATGCTGATTTGCGGAAGTTCATAAAAAACAATGATACTATACTCCAGGGGAAAATTGATAATTTGAGAAAACTTCTAAAATAAGTACATCATGAAAAGAATCTTTATATACACTCTCTTTGTATTGGGCTTTGGACTTAACATTGTCCATGCTTATGATTTCTCGGCCGTGGCTCCAAGCGGGCAAACGCTTTATTATAATATAAAGTCACCAACAACCGTTGAATGCGTAGGCCCAAGTGGAACTTCTAGCTCCACATGGAATGGATATATTAAACCATCGGGTTTATTAATTATCCCTTCCTCGGTAACGTATTCCGGATTATCATACACGGTAAATTCTATTGGAAGATATGCTTTTGCCTATTGTGATGCATTATCGTCAGTCACAATTCCCAATTCTATAATAAGAGTGGGCAGTTACGCATTTTTTGGCGATACTGCCTTGCATACGATTAATTTGCCAATGACGGGTATGACGATTGGAAACTGTGTTTTTAATTCAACAGGATGGTATCAGGATCAAGCAGATGGTCTTCTGATTATTGGCAATACGTTAGTCGGGTATAAAGGAACAATTCCATCAAATTATTCTTTAGTAGTTCCTTCTTATATAGTAAACATCGCCGGCGGTATTTCAAATCCAAGTAAAAGCAACATAGTTTCTATCTCACTTCCATCTTCAGTAAAATATATTGGAGATTATGCGTTTTATAACTGCAACATTACATCTATCTCATTCCCAAGCTCTCTTGAAGGAATTGGCGAATGGGCTTTTTATGGGAATTTAATTACCTCAATAACCATACCAAGTTCCGTGACATATTTGGGAGGTGCTGCTTTTGGACAATGTGGTTCGCTCGCAACGGTCTATTATAACGCAATAAATGCGACGGTTTTAAATGAGGAAACCATAGCTTCTTTTTCGCCATTCTATAACTGTCCATCTTTCTCTTCATTACATATTGGTTCTGCTGTACAGAAAATCCCTGCATATTTATTTGACGGATGTTCAAATATTCTAGGATCATTATCATTACCCAATTCGCTAAATGAAATTGGAGATCATGCTTTTTATGGGTGTTCGAATATTCAAGGCACACTGTCATTGCCTAATTCATTACTAATAATAGGTGATAATGCATTCTCTGGATGTACTGGATTGACGGGAGGTTTAATATTAGGCAACTCTGTACATACTGTAGGGTCATACTCATTTGGAGGATGTACAGGTATTTCGATGGTAACAATAGGAATCGCCGTGGATTCTATCGCCAGTTATGCTTTTAATGGAATGACCAGTTTGTCCACAATTAATTATAATGCTATCAATTGTAGATCTGCGATGTTTGCTTTTAGTAGTAATACTAATGTCAGCAATTTTAATATTGGCTCAACTGTACAAACAATTCCAGATTATTTAATATCTAGCTGTCCAAATATAACGTCAGTATCTTTTCCTTCAACACTAACAAAAATAGGAATGAGTGATTTTTCTTCCTGTGGATTAATTGGGGCAGTTATTCTTCCAGCAAGCCTGACCCAAATAGGCTATAATGCATTCTCTGGATGTGCGGGAATTACAAGTGTTCAATGTAATGCGACAATACCGCCTGTTGTTGAGTCGTATTATGGATATTATTTTGTTTTTTCATCAAACTTAACTTCGCCACTTTACGTACCATGCTCTAGCATAAGTGCATACCAATCAGCTGCTGGCTGGAGCAATTTTACAAATATTTTAGGAATTGGTGGATGCAACTATACGGTAACTCTTTCTGTAAATAATCCAACCATGGGAACAGTCTCTGGTGGCGGAACATATACTCAAGGTGCTACGGCCACAATTTCTGCGACGGCTAATAGTGGGTATCACTTTGAGCATTGGGGTGATGGGAATACACAAAATCCACGTTCTTTAACTGTGACTAGCGATATTTCACTTACTGCGTATTTCGAAGCAAATCCCGTCACACAATATACAATAACCGTCAATTCCAATAATGCCACAATGGGCAGTGCAAGCGGTGGGGGAACTTTCAACGAAGGAACAACCACAACAATAACCGCAACGGCTAATAGTGGCTACCATTTTACGCAGTGGCAAGATGGTAACACCAGTAATCCACGGACAATCACAGTGACGGGCAACGCCACCTATACCGCATATTTCGATGGCTCCAACCGCATCGACGATGTGGAAACAACCGACAACCTGAAAGCCTACACCCGCGGCAACACGATTGTGATAGACTTTAGCGGGCAGCAGGCGGCGGACAGTAGGCAGAACGTTGTGGTCTATGATGTTATGGGAAGGGTGATTAAGCAGGTAGCAGACAGCGGTCAGCAGGCAGCGGTTGAGATACCAGTCACTTCGGCTGGAGTATATATGGTGAAAGTTGGCGACCAGCCATCACGGAAAGTGGTGGTGAGACCGTAGAGACCATTTTAACTATAGCAAAAAGGGAGGCAGAATCGCCTCCTTTTTTTGTGTCTTGTCAATATTTGTCAATTTTACTGTCAACTGAATCCAGCCGCAAGTATCGAAAGTGACAACCTAAATCAGCAAACCACACTCTCACACTCTAGTATTCAAACATTTACAAAAGTCGCTTCGATCTAGCTTCGATTTAGCTTCGATATAGGTTCGAATGAGCTTCGAGTCAACGCCCACCCCGCTTTGACCTCGCCAGTACCCATCTTCGACATGGGTCGTATTGGAAGAGGAAAGAAGTCAGAAGGAAGAGGGAAGATGTAAGAAGTCTGAAGGAAGAAGTAAGAAGGAAAGAAGGATGGATGTGGTTCGTGGTTCAATTCGAGTTAAGGTTAACGTTATATCAACATAACCCAAAGATAAACTCAAGATAAACCTAATATAAACCTAACCGGTTTAGTTCTACTAACAATTTGTTTATAAAATATAGCCATCGGCTTGGGAAAAATAATTATATTTGCAACGTTTTAAAGAACCTTTCTCTTCGACAAACAACTAATACATAAATATATGAGCACATTAAAAGGACGCAACCTGATTTCCATCACCGATTTCTCGAAGGATGAGTATATCGAGGTGCTGGACATCGCCGAGGAATTTGAAAAGAATCCGAAACAGAAAATCTTGAGCGACAAAGTGGTCGCCACCTTGTTCTTCGAGCCGTCGACGCGCACACGCTTGAGTTTCGAAAGTGCCGCCAACCAGCTGGGTGCCCGCATCATAGGATTCAGCGACCCCGGCGGAACGAGTGTGCAGAAGGGCGAGTCGCTGCACGACACGATAGTGATGGTTAGCAGCTATGCCGACTTGATTGTGATGAGAAACCCGAAGGAGGGCAGCTCAAGATATGCGAGCGAGGTCTCGACGGTGCCTGTCATCAACGCCGGCGACGGTGCCAACCAGCACCCGACGCAGTGCATGCTGGATCTTTACTCAATCCGCAAGACCCAGGGACGTCTGGACAACCTGAACATAGCATGTGTGGGCGACCTGAAATATGGCCGTACGGTGCACTCGCTCGTCCAGGCAATGTGCAACTTCAACGCAACGTTCCACCTGGTATCGCCGCAGGAGCTGAAGCTGCCCAGCTCGGTGAAGATGAGTGTGAAGAACGCAGGATTGAAATACTACCAATACACCGACATCAAGGACGTTATCCCAGTGGCGGACATCATATACATGACCCGCGTGCAGAGAGAGCGTTTCCCGGATCCGCTGGAGTACGAGAGGGTGAAAGACAGCTGCATCCTCACAGCCTCAATGCTAAAGGGCTGCAAAGACAACATGCGTGTGCTGCACCCGCTGCCGAGAGTGAACGAAATCACCGTCGATGTGGACAAGACACCTTACGCTTACTATTTCCGTCAGGCTCAGAACGGAGTGTATGTGCGTCAGGCACTGATGGCGGCAATACTGGGAGTGAGATAAAAACAAAGGTTAAAGGGTAAAAAAGGATGAGAATTAAAAAAGGTGTGAAGCCTGGAACCCGTCATCTTTCGAACCCTTGAACAATTCAACTTTTAAACTTCAAAAACAATAATCATCATGGATACAAAGAAAGAACTTGTTGTTCCCAGAATAGAAAACGGCACGGTGATAGACCACATCCCGACCGAAGTGGTTTATCAGGTGGCCCACATCCTCGGACTTGAAAAATACGAGGACGAGGTGCTTATAGGCAACTATCTGAGCAGCCAGAAGTTTATCCGCAAAGGCATCATAAAGGTCAAAAACAAATATTTCACCAAAGAGGAGTTGAGCAAGATTTCGCTCGTGGCGCCCATGGCCAGCATCATCAACATCAAGAACTACGAGGTGGTTGAGAAGCTGGAGGCCGAGATACCCGACCACATCGAGAATTTCATCAAGTGCATGAACCCGATGTGCATCACCAACCACGAGAAGATAGCCACCAAATTCGACGTGGTGGACAAGGAGAACCTGAAGCTCCGCTGCCACTACTGCGAGAAATTCACCACAAAGGAGACTATCCGCTTCTGCGAATAAGTATTGGTTTATAGTTTACGGTTTTAGTATGAGAAAGTATTTAGTAAAGCTGCTGATAGTAACCCTTCTGCTGGTCATAGGAGCGCTGGCGCTGATGATGTTGGGGTGGGAGAACTACCAAACGGTGATGCCGTTCATACCGTTGTATTTTGCTGTGGTCACAGGTGTGGAGCACTGGACGATAGTGGAGAGCATGCGCAAGTCGCCGAGGACGTTTGTGAAGAACTTTCTGGGAGTGACTGTGGGCGTATTATTTGTGCACCTGGCAGTGATGTCGCTGTGGATGTTCACGCATGTGCAGCAGGCCAAGTGGTTTGCGGTTGCGTTCTGCATCTGCTATGCGGCACATCTGGTTTTCGAGACCGTCGCATTGGTTGTATTGATGCGCAACGCAAGCAAGAAAAACGAAGAAGAGAAAAAAAATTCGGCAGAATAAAAAAAAGGTTGTATCTTTGCAACCGCTTTCGGCAAGATACGAAGCGGTCCCTTAGCTCAGTCGGTTAGAGCAACTGACTCATAATCAGTGGGTCCTTGGTTCGAGCCCAAGAGGGACCACAGACAAAGCGGAACAGGAAAAGTTCCGCTTTTTTCACAAAAGGAGATTCGTCATGGGACGCATAATGGCAATAGACTATGGAAAGAAGCGCACAGGGCTGGCTGTCACCGATCCCGAGCGCATCATAGCCACAGGTCTCACCACCGTTGAGACACCAAAGCTGATGCAGTTCATGGCCGACTACTTTGCGAAAGAGACGGTGGACACCATTGTGGTGGGCGAGCCAAAACAGATGGACAACACACCCTCGGAGTCGGCACGGTATATCGAACCGTTTCTTGGTGAGCTCGCAAAGAAATTCCCCGACAAAGAGATATGCCGCGCAGACGAGCGGTTTACCTCGAAGATTGCTTTTCAGGCCATGATTGACGGTGGCTTGAAGAAAAAACAACGACAGAACAAAGCATTGATAGACACTATAAGCGCGACACTGATACTGCAAAGCTATATGGCGAGCTGCAAACAATAGGCAGCAGACAGCAAATTCAAGTTTCAAGTTTCAACCTTCAATTTTCAATTCTTATGATTTATCCGATAGTAGGTTACGGAAGCCCAGTGCTTCGCAAGGTGGCGGAACCCATAACGGCCGACTACCCCAACCTGAAACAGCTCATTGCCGACATGTTTGAGACCATGTACGCAGCCGACGGTGTAGGACTTGCCGCCCCTCAGATAGGTCTGTCTATACGTCTGGTAGTGATTGGCTATTATCCATACAACGAAGAGAGCAAGAGCTACGGAGATACCGCGATAGAGCACACGCTCATCAATCCAGAGATACTGGAGAGTGTTGGAGAGAAGACCTTCTTCAACGAAGGTTGCCTCAGCATACCAGACATACATGAGGATGTGTTACGGCCAGAAGGTGTTGTGATACACTACTTTGACGCCGATTTCAACGAGCACACGGAAGAGATACACGGTATGTTTGCCCGTGTCGCACAACATGAGATAGACCATCTCGAAGGCAAGGTGTTCACCGACCGGCTGAGTTCGCTGCGCCGCACGATGCTGAAACGCAAGCTGAACGATGTGGCCGCCGGCAAAGTGAGAACGCTGTATCGGATGAAGAGAGGGTAGCATGAGCAGCCCGAGGAGAGAGGTCTGCTGGATGCAACCAAGGAACCACAACAATTAAATTATTCGAAACGATTAGACAATAAATCAATCACAAAAAACATAATCTTTTCACACACAATGAAAAAAAGATTTTTCATAGCACTAACCGCAGCCTCCTTAATTGTTTTCGCAGGCTGCAACAACGCAGGAAAACAGCGTGACAAGGCCGCTGCAAAAATAGCCGCTTTCGAGAATGCACACGACCCGATGGGCATCGACTACGCACGCAACCCCGCTTCGGCCGACACGTTGATAGGACTCTACACCGACTTTGCAGACACCTACCCAGACGACTCACTGGCTCCCTTATGCTTACAGAAAGGCGCCAACGTAGCCTGTCTGACAGGGTCGTTCGACAAGGCCATCGAACTGGCCGGGCGCGTGATTGACGGATACAGCGGATTCGAGGCGATGGACGACTGCATGCTCACGCAGGCAAAGGCCTATGAGCTTTCGGAACAACCAGAAGAAGCCAAAGCCGCCTATCAACGCTTCATCGACACATACCCGAATCATCCGTTGACGGAAGATCTGAAGCGCACCATAACGCTGCTCGACATGGGAGCAGTAACCCCTGAAGAACAGCTGGCCGCAATACTCGCTGAGAAAGAGCAGTAGTCACTGCAGAGTGTTCACAATGCACTCTTTTCAAGCTCAACCCTATTTCCGGGTTGAGTTTTTTCATGTTAAATACACCATATCTTCGTCGTTGCAGAGCCAATGCCTCACATCGCTGCATTGCCGTTGTCATTTAATTTTGTATTCCATGATACAAGACAAATGGCAGTTGCCAAAATCAGCAAAGATTATGTTTTTTATGTAATCGAGATTGCAAAATGATGGAAAAGATGTACCTTTGCAAAGAATACATACCTAAATTACCATCATGACCGACTACGCCAACACAATCGCATTGCAGATGCACCTCTCGGTGCAGCAGGTGGCCCGCACCATACAACTTCTGGAAGGAGGCGCCACCATCCCGTTCATTGCCCGCTACCGCAAGGAGGCAACGGGGTCACTTGACGAGGTGCAGGTGGCTGCCATACGCGACGCCCTCACGAAACTTAAGGAGGTGGATGCTCGCCGCGAGGCTATAATAGAGAGCATCGACAAACAAGAGAAACTGACGCCTGAACTGCGAGAGCAACTGGAGAAAGCGTCCACGCTGCAGGAGCTCGAAGACCTCTACCTGCCATATAAGCCGAAACGTCGCACCCGCGCTATGATGGCTCGAGAGAAAGGACTTGAGCCGCTGGCCGACTGGCTGATGCGTCAGGTTGACTCGCCTCTCGAGAACGCTGCCCGACCCTATCTCTCTGAGGAGAAAGGGGTGGCCTCTGTCGATGACGCCCTCGCGGGCGCCCGTGACATCATAGCAGAGAGGGTGAACGAGAACGTAGGCTCGCGCAACGTGGTGCGCAACATATTCCGCCGCAAGGCGCAGCTCTCGTCGACGGTGGTGAAAGGCAAGGAGGAGGAAGGACACAAGTTCGAGTCGTGGTTTGACTGGAGCGAGCAGGCGATGAGGGCTCCGTCGCACAGGATTCTCGCCCTCATGCGTGGCGAGGAGGAGGGTTTTCTTAGAGTCCACGTGCTGCCGTCGGATGCAGAAGAGGCCTACGCCGCGTTGGATCGCCATTATGTGCACAACTCGTCGCCTGCCGCCGAGCAGGTGAGGATGGCCGTGCACGACGGCTACAAGAGACTGATGGAGCCTTCGATTGAGAGCGAGTACCGTGCGATGCTGAAAGAGAAGGCCGACAGGGAGGCCATAAGGGTCTTCGCCGAGAACTTGAAACAGCTGCTGCTGGCTCCACCACTGGGACAGAAGCGCATACTGGCCATCGACCCGGGATTCCGTACCGGCTGCAAGACCGTCTGCCTCGACGCACAGGGACAGCTGCTGCATAACGAGACCATATACCCCTTCACCTCGGTGCGCGAAGAGCGTGCGGCGATAGCCAAGCTGGAGGCACTGGTGGAGGCGTTCCATATAGAGGCCATAGCCATAGGCAACGGCACGGCCGGTCGCGAGACGGAGGAGGTGGTGCAGCGTTGCCACTTCAAGACGAAAGTGGTGGCGGTGGTGGTGAACGAGAGCGGTGCAAGCGTCTATAGCGCATCGGATGTGGCACGGAGGGAATTCCCAGACTATGACGTAACGGTACGAGGTGCGGTGTCGATAGGACGCCGATTGATGGACCCGCTGTCTGAGCTGGTGAAGATTGACCCGAAGTCGATAGGTGTTGGGCAGTATCAGCACGATGTGGACCAGAAGATGCTGCAGAGCAGTCTGGACGACGTGGTGATGAGCTGTGTGAACAGCGTGGGTGTGGAGCTCAACACCGCTTCGCGCGAGCTGCTTTCATACGTGAGTGGCATCGGTCCGGCGCTGGCCGACAACATAGTGCGCTATCGCAACCGCGAGGGGGCTTTCTCGTGCCGAGAAGAGCTGCTTAAGGTTGAGCGTCTCGGGGCAAAAGCCTACGAGCAGAGTGCAGGATTCCTGCGTGTGCGAGAGTCGAAGAACCCGCTGGACCACAGCGCCGTACACCCAGAACGCTATGCGTTGGTGGAGAAGATGGCAAAGTCGGTGGGATGCGACGTGCAGACCCTTGTGGACAGCAAGGAGGCGCGGGCGAAGGTGGACATCAGACAGTTCGTGTCGGACGACTGCGGCCTGCCCACCTTGAACGACATCATGAAAGAACTCGACAAGCCCGGCCTCGACCCCAGGGCGAAGTTCGAGGTGTTCGAATTCGACAAGAACGTGTCGAAGATGGAGGACTTGAAAGAAGGGATGGTGCTTCCGGGCATCGTGACCAACATAACGGCGTTCGGTGCATTCGTAGATGTGGGTGTGCATCAGGACGGACTGGTGCATATCAGCCAGCTTGCCAACAGGCGAGTGAACGACCCGTCGGAGGTGGTGCACCTGCACCAGCATGTAAAAGTGAAGGTGATGGAGGTGGACCTGCGGCGACATCGCATCTCTTTGACGATGAAGTGCGTGGAGTAAGTTTTCAGTTTCAAGTTTTTAGTTTTTAGTTTATTCGCTTCATTTTATTTATTTATTCGCTTGATTTGATATTATAAAGACGTGCTCATGAATGCTTCGCATTTCAGCGGTGCTCATGGCCTTCGGCACAAGTTTTAGTTTTTAGTTTCAAGTGGCTGGTGCGGTCACAGGTCATAGGTCAAAAATTCACAATTCATAAATCATGTTTAGGAAGATTCTTTTTTGTTCTATTTTTTGCTTTACTGCAATAATTTTCTCGTCGTGCCATCATGAGACGGAGCTGGAGAAAATAGTACGTCACGCGAACAAACGCTGCCCGGTCATCATCACCGACGGGATGCGGCTCGACAGCATAACCGTAAGCAAACCTCATTCCGCAGACAGTAGTCAGAGACTCACCTACTACGTTACGCTGTTCGGCATCTACGAGGAGGAGTGGATGAAAGATGTGGTCGAAGCAAACCTCGAAGGGCTCGACGAGCGACAGGTGTCCGCACTTCTGGCTCAGGGACTTAAGGACGACCCTCAGTTTGACCACATCTTGAAGCAGAGCGACTGCGACCTCACGCTGGTGCTGCAATATGCCGACGGGCGTCAGGTGAAGAGCTTCGACATAGACCCCGCGGCCACCGACAGCACCGACGGAAACTCAGCCACCATGGACATCATACGTCGCGACGTGCAGAACTCCAACGCCGCCTGCCCGATGGAGATAGCCCAAGGCATCACGATGCAGTCGGTTACGCTGGACGACGAGGAGACGGCGGTCACATACGTGTTCCGCATCGGTGGCGAAGGCATCACGCCCGAAAGCGTGGACCGCTCGCTGCTCGAAGGGCTGCAAGCCAGCATATCCGCCGACCTCGAGACAAACCCCGCCATGCGGATATACCGCGACAACGGGATTTCAATCAAATACATCTTCGAGAACGAGGATGGGATAGAGTTGTACGGTTTTGTATTTTGAATAGTCCCCGCCAATCAACACCTAATATTATGCAATACAGATTTATACTTCCGATAGCCATCCTGCTGGCATTCGCCTCATGCAGGCAGGCGGCCGAGCACTCGCTCCGCACGGCGGTGGAGCAGTATAACCAGAGCTGCCCGGTGCGTATGAGCGAGCTGACGAGGATAGACAGCCTTCGCTACGACAAGGCGGCCAACGAGGTGGCGTTCCACTGCACGATGGTGGGCATCACAAGCCGTTCGCTTGACGACGAACTGATGTTGGCGGCAATAAAGGTTCACGCTGCCGAAGAGAGCCGGATGTCGCTCAGCGCCATGAGTTCGAACGACAACGGCAAAGAGACGCTGATGCTGTTGGAACAAATCGGAGCCACGCTCACGTTTGTCTATCAGCTGGAAGACGGAGCTGTGGTGGCACGCCAAACTTTCTCACCCGAAGACTGGAAGTAGCGCTTTTACATCAAAGTCACTGCAAAGCCATATCAAAGCCATGTTAAAGCCTCTCGTTTTATTTGCGGCGGAGGGCTATGAAGGGTATCATGATTTCCTCCATGGAAACTCCGCCGTGCTGGAAGGTGCCGGTGTAGTACTGGACGTACTGGTTGTAGTTGTTGGGGTAGGCGAAGAAGTCGTTCTCGCGGGCGAAGATGTAGGGGGAGGTGACGTAGAGCTTGGGCATGGCGATGGTGCGCGGGTCTCTCACCTCATAGACGTCCTTGGGGTTGTAGTCGAGCAGCCGTCCTTGCTTATAGCGTAGGTTTACGGATACCGAGCTGTCTCCCTTGACCCTGACCGGACTGTTGACCATTGTCGAGCCGTGGTCAGTGGTTATCACCACATTCACATCGCGTTCAGCCAGTTCTTTTATAAACTCGATGAGCGGCGAATGCTCGAGCCAAGAGAGGGTGAGCGAACGGTAGGAGCGCTCGCTGCCAGCCAGCTCGCGCACGATGTCGCTCTCGGTGCTGGCGTGGGAGAGCATATCAATGAAATTATACACTACCACGTTCAGCTGGTTCTGCATCATGTCGTTGACGCCGTCCACCAGACGCTTGCCATACTGGGCATTGAGGACCTTGTGGTAGGTGTGCCTGATATTGAAGCCATTGCGTCTCAGGTTTTCATCCAGCAACTGGTCTTCATACTGATTTTTATGTCCTTCTTGATTCTCGTTAACCCAGTATTGGGGGTATTTCTTCTCTATCTCTGCCGGCATCAACCCAGCGAACATGGCGTTACGGGCGAACTGGGTCGTGGTGGGCAGGATGCTGAAGAAGATTCCGTCATCCTCAACCCGCAGATAACTCTCAACCAAGGGCTGTATATACTTCCACTGGTCGTAGCGGAAATTGTCGATGACGATAACGAAAGTCGGCCTCTGCTCCTTCAGCAGCGGGAAGAGTCTCTCTCTGAAAACCATGGGCGAGAGCGTGGGTTTCTCGCCCCGTCCGGCGAGCCAGTCCTCATAGTTGCGCTCATACCAACGACAGAACTGACGGTTGGCCTCAGCCTTCTGAGAGCGGAAGATGTCGTGAATGTTCTCGTCCTGGTTGTCGGCAAGTTCGAGATCCCAATAGACGAGCTTCTTGTAGAGCCCCACCCACTCGTGCGCATCGAGGCGGCCGCCGAGTTCCATGCCAATCTCGCGAAACTGCTGCTGGTAGGACATGGACGATTTCTCGCTGGTGAGCCGCTTGGCTTCGGTGTGCTTCTTGACGGTGAGGAGTATCTGCTTGGGGTTGACGGGCTTGATGAGGTAGTCGCTTATCTTGCTGCCGATGGCCTCGTCCATGATGTGCTCCTCTTCGCTCTTGGTAATCATGACGACGGGGATGGAGGGGTAGCGGTTCTTGATTTGGGTGAGAGTGTCGAGGCCGCTGAGGCCAGGCATGTTCTCGTCGAGGAAGACGATGTCAATGTCGTGAACGGAGAGTTCGTCGAGGGCTTCGTTGCCGCTGGTGACGGGAACGACCTTATAGTCGCGTTCTTCAAGAAAAAGTATATGGGGCTTGAGGAGTTCAATCTCGTCGTCGGCCCAAAGGATGGTGGTCATGATGGATTGTTGATAGGTTGATACGTTGATGGGTTGATATGTTGATATGTTGATATGTTGATATGTTGACAGGATGATGGGTTGATTTGTTGGTTTGTTTGGTTTGGTTTGTTTGGTTTTGCAAGTATTTCTGTTTTAATAAAAACGTAGATAGACACAGTCTTATTGTGGAATTATTAGTAGTTTTGCAAACCGTAAGGATGAATTTACTGGATTTATATAGTGAGTCGGCTGCAGTCAGCCAGTTGAAGGAGTCGCTGTCGGAGGGGCAGGCGCGTGTACATCTGTCGGGAGTGGCAGGGTCGGCGACGGCGGTGCTGGCGGCATTGATACACAGCGACAACCCATACCGCACACATTTGCACATAGCAGCGAACAAAGATGACGCATACTATCTGCTGAACGATATAGAGACCCTGCTTGGCGACACCGAAGAGGACATAGACCACAAGCGAGTGGTGTTATTCCCCACGACCTACCGCCGCCCCTACCAAACCGAAGAGGTCGATAACGCCAACGTGCTGCAGCGGTCGGAGGTGATAAAGCAGCTCAACGCAGGGCGCAACCTGGTGGTGGTCACCTATCCCGAAGCGCTGTCGGAGAAGGTCGTGTCGTCGAGAACTCTGACCAGCAACACCTTGCAGGTAATGCAGGGTGCAGAGCTGTCTATGGACTTTATGACCGACGTGCTGCGAGAATACGAGTTTGAGAGGGTTGACTTTGTGGTTGAGCCCGGCCAGTATGCCGTGCGAGGCGGCATAATCGACGTCTTCTCGTATGACAACGAGACACCGTACCGAATAGAGTTCTTCGACGATACAGTGGATTCACTCAGGGCGTTCGACCCTGTGACGCAGCTGTCGGTGAAACGCTATGATAAGATATCGATAGTGCCCAACCTGAGCCGTGTGAGGGCAGCTGAAAGCGAAAAACAGGTGGTTGAGGAGAAAGTGTCGTTGCTACACTATCTTGGGCCGGACGATGTAGTATGGACGCAGGGGCTTCTCTACGCGATAGAGACGGTGGAGAAATCCTATACACATGCAGCCGAAGAGCACAAACGGCTTGAAGGCAGCTCGCCGGTAGAGCACCTGAAACCCGAAAGCCTGTACACCCCGGCACAGGAGTTCATGCAAGAGCTGCTACGCTGCAAGGTGGTAGAGTGCGGAAACAGTGTATATTTCAGCAAGTCGGCCGAAGTGAAGATGAACTGCGAACCGCAGCCCACCATCAACAAACAGTTCGACATGCTGATCAAGATATTGGCCGACTACGGCGAACGGTCGTATCATTGCTGCATCTCGATAACCGCCGACTCGCAGCAACGCAGGCTTGAGAAAGTGTTCAGCGACCAGCCTACGACGGACGTGGCAAGCAACAAGCCGCCGACAGTGGAATACCTGCAAATCCCGCTTCACAGGGGATATATAGACCACGACGTGAAGCTGCTATGCTTCACCGACCACGAGATTTTCGACCGCTACCACAAATACACGGTCCGCGACATGCGGCAGCAACGTGAGACCTTGACAATCAAGGAGCTCTTTGAACTGAAACCAGGAGACTACGTGACGCATATTGACCACGGAGTCGGACGATTCGTAGGGCTGGAAAAGATGGAGGTGGACGGACGGACCCAAGAGGTGATACGACTGATCTACAAGGACAACGACACCCTGTATATCAGCATACACAGCCTGCACAAGATAAGCCGCTACGTAGGCAAGGATGGGACCGAACCAACACTTAACCGACTTGGTTCAAGCCAATGGCAGGTGCTGAAACAGAAGACCAAGAAACAGGTCAAAGACATAGCGAAAGACCTCATAGCCCTGTACGCCAAACGCAAGGCCTCGGCAGGATTCCCGTTCAGCGCAGACAACTACCTGCAGAACGAACTGGAGGCCTCGTTCATGTTCGAGGACACTCCAGATCAGCTGAAAGCCACCAACGAAGTGAAGAAAGATATGGAGTCGGGGGCACCGATGGACCGACTGGTGTGCGGCGACGTGGGGTTTGGCAAAACCGAAGTGGCAATACGGGCGGCCTTCAAAGCCTGCTGCGACTCGAAGCAAGTGGCAGTATTGGTGCCCAACACAATACTTGCGTTCCAACACTACAACACCTTCTCGGAACGGCTGAAAGGGATGCCAGTGAAGGTTGACTACCTGAACCGCTTCCGCTCGGCGAAAGAGAAAAAACAGATATACGACGATGTGGCGTCGGGGAAAATAGACATACTCATCGGCACACACGCCATAACAAACAAAAACCTTAAATTCAAAGACCTAGGACTGCTCATCATAGACGAGGAGCAGAAGTTCGGCGTGAGTATGAAAGAGAAGCTGCGTCAGGTGAAAGCCAACGTGGACTGTCTCACGCTCACCGCCACCCCTATACCGCGCACACTGCAGTTCTCGCTGATGGGAGCCCGCGACCTGAGCGTGATACAGACACCTCCCCCCAACCGCCAACCCGTAGAGACCGAGCTGTGTCCCTTCTCGGAAGAGGTGATACGCGACGCCATAATGTATGAGATGTCGAGAGGAGGCCAGACATTTTTCGTAAGCAACAGGGTTGAGAACCTGCCCGAGATGGCGGGACTTGTGCAGAGGCTTGTGCCCGACGCCGTGGTGGCAATGGCTCACGGGCAGATGGAAGGCAAGCAGACGGAAGAGATTCTGATGCGTTTCCTGTCGGGAGAGATCGACGTGCTGGTGGCCACGTCAATAGTGGAGAACGGATTGGACATACCCAACGCCAACACGATGATTGTGAACAATGCGCAAAACTTCGGACTGAGCGACCTGCACCAGATAAGAGGCCGAGTGGGCCGTTCAAACCGCAAGGCGTTCTGCTACATGATGGTGCCGTCGTTTGCCACCCTCACCCCCGATGCACAGAAACGGCTGAAAGCCATCGAAGAGTTTTCGGCCATCGGCAGTGGGTTCAACCTAGCCATGCGAGACCTAGACATACGCGGAGCAGGCAACATCCTGGGTGCCGAACAGTCAGGATTTATCAGCGAGATTGGTTACGAGATGTACCACAAGATACTAAACGAAGCAATACAAGAACTCAAAGAGACGGAGTTCAAGGAGTTGTTTGCCCAAGAAGCTGAAGATAAGGGTGAATATGTAAAGGAATGCACTATCGAGACCGACCTCGAGGTGCTACTGCCAGACGAATATGTGACCAACATAGGAGAGCGTCTGCTGCTGTACAAAGAGCTCAACTCACTTTTAAGCGATGAAGAGCTGGAATCATATAGCCAACGGCTGGAAGACCGTTTCGGCCCGTTACCCGAACCCACCAAAGAATTGATAGCGACTGTACGTCTTCGTCGTATGGCGCAACAGCTTGGCATGGAAAAGCTGATACTGAAAAAGGACATGATGGTGTGCCATTTCATATCCGACCACGAAAGCGACTTCTTCAAGTCGGACGATTTTATGAAGATAATACGCTACGCACAATCAAACCCAAAGACCGTACACCTGAAAGAAAGCACCTCGCGGCTGTCGATGGTTTGCGAGAATGTGGCGAGCATCAGCCAGGCAATAACCCAGATAAGCCTGATGACTCAATAAAGCCAGCCACTCGAAAAACAAAAGAGGCACCGCCGTACAGCAGTGCCTCTTCTTTGTTTTTACGTCCAACGGTTAGAAACGATAGCGTACGCTGAAGTTGAACCATGTGGGCCAGAAATATGCACTTCCTGTTATATCACCAGGAATACCGAAGTTGATACTCGGACGGGTATCAAGCGACAGCTGCAACGGGAAGTCGAAATCATACTGAATACCGATCTGTCCGCCTACACCAAGGCAAAAGGCGGCGTCACTGCTGTGATATCCTGAATAGTGAGCATCGTAAATCCAGACTCCCAGGTTGGCGGATGGACCTACATACCATCCCAGTCCTTTAATAATGTTCCAATACCACTGGTAGCTTCCTGCCAAATGCAGGTAACCATTGGCATGATGTACACCGTATGCACTCCAGCTATAATCTGCCCAACCCAACTCAGCCTCTATCCTGTTCGAACTCGAAAGGTTGTACACTCCAGACAATTCGATGTTGAAGCCCCAGTCACTCCCATAACTGTTGTCAAACGAAGTGAACCAGGCGTCACCAAGTCTGAGACCCAGAGAGAACTCACCGCCCTTGCCCTGAGCCATTGCGGAAGCGCTCAGAGCGACGATTGCAACCAATGCAACAATTAACTTTTTCATCTTTTAGTTTTTAAATTATACATTTAGTTTATCTTCCGTCTGACTAAGTGTGTGTTTCAGACGATGCAAAAGTACAAACAAATAAATTAATGGAGATATTTACGGGCAAATAAATTCCACCGCCCGATGTTCATGCCATGTAATCACCCCTATCGACAACCGTCTCATAGCCTATGGCACGCATGCGGTATTCGGTGCAGTTGCGGCACTCGGCAGCCTCGTCGCCCGTACATATCTTGTTGTCGTAGATGGCATAGTCTTTGCGGTGTTCAAGAGGTGAGAGGTTGGGCATAACGACGTTGGCGCCTGCCAGTATTCCCCGTTCCCGCCCTATGGGATGCAGCGTGCCCAGTGCCGTGGTCGCCGGCAGCAGCACGTGAGGATGCAGCAACCTTATGACCGACAGCAGCCGCAACGTTGTCTCCACACTGCCTTGCGGCATCTCGGCGAAGGGAGTTTCATGAGCCGGTATGAACGGGCCGATACCCACCATGTGAGGCTGGAACGAGCGTATGAACTGAAGGTCTTTGAAGATGGTTTCCGTTGTCTGGAACGGAGACCCCACCATAAAACCGCAGCCCACCTGATAGCCTATGCGCTTGAGAGTCTGCAGGCAGTGCATACGGTTGTCGAACGACATATCCGCAGGATGCAGTTTTGCGTAGTGGTCCCTATCGGCAGTCTCGTGGCGCAAAAGGTATCGGTTGGCGCCAGCATCGAAAAGCCTTTGGTAGCTTTCGTCTGAACGTTCACCCAGCGAGAGCGTGATGGCACAGTCATGATAGCGACGGCGTATTTCACCCACTATGCGAACCATTCGGGCATCGTCAAACCATGCATCCTCGCCGCCCTGAAGCACGAACGTGCGGAAGCCCAGTCTGTAACCCTTGTCGCAGCAGTCGAGTATCTGCTCGTCGGAGAGGCGGTAGCGTATAGCCTCCTTCTGGCTTCGCCGCAAACCGCAATAAAGGCAGTCGTTCTTACAATGACTCGAAATCTCTATCAGTCCACGAATGAACACTTTTTTCCCATACACCGAATCTGCCACCTCTCGAGCCTGGTCATACAGGTTCTTCATCACCTTGTCGTCATCCGACTCAAGGATCTCTTTCAGCTGGGGCAGAGTGATGTCTCGCGCCAGACGAACCTGCGATATGGTATCACTTAATGACATAATCATACACCTCCTCCTGGGGAAGCCCGTTGAACACCGACCGCAGGCGTAGCATCGTCCCCTCTTTCAACACCAAGGGTTCCACGTATGTGGGCGATTCAAGCGTTGGCATAGTCCCGTCGGTGGTATAATAGACGTATGTGCCTTCAATCTCTGACGAGACGGAGACCGTGAAACTGTCGCCCTGATGCCGAGACATCTTGACCAAGGGCTTGAACGAGCCTTCGCAAAAGTTGTAGTCGAGCGCCGCAAAGCGAAGCTTGTGACTCTCTACCTTTGCGCGGAAACGAGCCCAATCCTTACGATGAGCTGGTGTCCACAAGACCTCCGACATAGCACACAGTCGTGGCAAAAGCATGTATTCCGCCTGCGCCCATCGATTGATATATTCCGTCCAAAGCTCACACTGTCCGCCCACAATCATGGTCGAAGCCGCCGCAGAATGTTCTTTAGGCACCGGGTCGAACGAATAGACCTTTGCAAGTGTGATTGTCTGACCTATTGCCTGCGGCTGATATTTGGGATTTGCCTGATAATAGTCGAATGAACAAAAATCAGACGGCGTCATGACCACCTTGCGACCTGCGGCTGCGGCCTCTATCCCACTCTCCTGACCACGCCACGCCATGACGATATCGCTGTCTGCCAACGAGGCGCCGGCAACTTCATCCCAAACAACAGCATGACGGCCTATGGACGCCAGATGTTCACTCAACTGAGTGGCCACCCACTGTTGCAGTTGCAACTCGTTTCCCAAACGTAGGCTGCGCATACGTGCCTGACAGCGCGGACACAGCTCCCACTCGTCAAAGAGCACCTCGTTGCCACCTATGTGTATGTAGTCACCTGGAAACATCGACGCCACCTCGTCAATAAGACCGAAAAGAAACGGCACAAGGCTGTCGTTGCCAGCGCACAGGACTGCCGAAGGCGGCCAATAAGGGCCGGTCTGCACAGAGAAGTCCCCATCGCGGTTGCATGCCAGATTGGGATATGACGCCAGAATGGCGCTGGCATGACCGGGGAGGTCTATCTCCGGTATGACGTCTATATGCAACAGGGCGGCATATTCCACAATCTCTTCGACATCGCCACGCGAGTAGAAACCGCCATACGACTGGGCCTCGCCCGCAACGGGTGGCGCCGACTCCTGCCACAACACATCGCCACGCTCGCCTCGCCACGAACCCACGGTGTTCAGCAGCGGATAACGCTGGCTTTCCAGCCTCCATCCGTGGTCGTCCGTCAGGTGCCAGTGAAACTTGTTCATCTTGTATGCCGCCATGATGTCGAGCATCCGCTTGATATACTTCACCGGGAAGAAATGACGCGACACATCGAGGTGGCAGCCTCGCCATGCAAAGCGCGGGTAGTCGATGACCGTACATTCTGGAAGCGTCACCTTCGAGTAGCGCACATTCCCAATGTCCGCCGGCAACATCTGCACCAACGACTGGAACCCATAGAAAAGCCCCGTCTCGCTGTTGGCCGACACACGTATGCCCGACGGACGTATCTCAAGCACATACCCCTCGTCGCCGAGGGTATCATCGACCGAGTCGTTGATTGTGAACACAATGGAATTTCCCTGTTCGCGCCCTGAGAGCTTCAGGTGGAAATGCAGCTGGCGGAGCGACTTCGTGATATATCTGGCCGTCTTGCTGTTCTGCCCAAGGTTTGGGAAGCACACCTTCGTGTGGTTCGAGAGCGTGAAAGAGCGCGCCTTCGTAGTCACCGACACCGGTTCAGGTATGATGCTCACCTCGCTGGCAACGTAACTGCGACCACACGACGAAAGTGTCAGAGTCAGCAGAAGCCCCACCAGCCAAAAAGGGAAACCAATATGTAAGGACATCCATTTCACATTGCAAAAATACAAAAAAAAAAGAATCCCTCGACGAATAAGGGTTGTATGAATTAGCCAACGCTTTAAAGCATGAGTGAAAACTTGGTTTTTTTTGGAGGGGGACGTTGAACTAATGTTTCGGTTATGGTGTAGTACCAACACCTTGACGTTAACCTTTCGTTGGAGGTGAGATTTGGTAAAGTCGTAGTAAAGTCATAGTAAAGTCATAGTAAAGTCGTGGTAAAGTCATAGTAATGTCGTAGTAAAGTTATGGTAAAGTCGTAGTAAAGTCATGGTATAGTCATGGTATAGACATGAAAACACACAAATCATGACGAATTTAACATTTTTTAAGACGGCCCGTGACGAATTTAACATTTCGCAGGGTCATTACATATATGGGAGAGGCGCAGCAGATGCCCGCCACCCGTCTTAGCAGATTATCTACTGAAAGCCAAATCTTACGCAATGGCCTTGTGGTGATTTGCAAAATATTGATATTCAAACATTGGACTTTCGATCTTTCGGTGGTCGGTCGGTGGTCAGTCGGCAGACCGTTTTTCTGCCCAAAAGAGGAAGTTTTTTGTTTTGGTTGGAAGTGCCAGGTTTGGAATCAGGCGCAACAGGAATCCTATGTAGCGTTTGTGTATTCGTTCTGTCGAGGTTGAGAATTACAAATTCTCATGTTCAACCGTTGTGGATGACACATCCGCAACAACGGGCAAATCCGTCACAGTTGGAACGATATCGTTTTTTTGACATTTCATTCAGCCATCTCCAATATTCTATAATGAATAACGCTATTGTCCTTTATGAAATACAGGACACTCCAAATATATCGCTTATACACCGTAACACACTCCCAGTCTTCCGCTTTGTAATATAATAAACTTACATCAACAAAGGGATATCCATAAACACCAAACTCATCATCGTCAAAAAAAACGGACATGGATAAGTGATGATTGTCATATTCTGTCGAATCTGTACTATATTTCAAGACTAAATTGTTATTGTCAATTAAGAGTCCTTCAAACATATCATGAAGCATCACCCCAACAATCTTGGATGTATCGGGTATTATCCGGACGCCATTTGACGAATTCACAAAAGTTCCATTTACAATCATTGAATCGGTCATGCGTATAGCATCGTTAAGGATTGTATTCTGGGCATGCGGATTCCATTCAATGCAACAAAAAACAACGAAAAGAACTATTGTCAAAAATGCCTTATTCATGTCACAGGTAAATTACACTATTTCACAAATCCATTCAACCAAATGGTACTGCCTCCGAATGAGAAAGGAATTTTACCATTGTACGGACTTTGAGGATATGCTTCCCTTGTTGGCAGCCCAAGCTCCCTTCGATAGATATTCACTCTATTAACAGCATCACCAGTAAAACCTCTTTTGTAGTAGTTCTCGTCTGTGCAGGAATAAACCTCACCATTAGGAATATTATCGGATAACCCAAAATAGCCATGCTGGAATTCGTGAAGAAAAACCATTCCAATATCAAACGTTGCAGGTTCATTACCTGTAAAATCAGCGAGATCTATTAACAGCCTGGATTCACTAAATTCTACCGATCTAGGATCTGCTTTACCTGCATTTACATTATCGGCACCATCCAGGTAGCTAACTATTATGTTGAATGAATTGTCGCTAATAGCTTTTAAGACATCTTCTCTTGCTGTCTTTGAGCCACCATTGATACAAGGTGAACCATCTTCTCCCTTTTCATACACTAATCTACCCTTTTCATTAACATATAAATTTAGTCCAGTTTTATTCGACAAACTAGATAATAGTTGAGAATCGCCTTTTTCTTGATTCTGACGCTTTATCATAATACTGTCACCATTAGGATCCACCAACTTCATCGGATTCCAAGCGCAGTAATTATACGGTGATAAACTTGGATACTTGTCAGACATCGGGTCAACACTCAACCATATACTCAAATCCGGATTATAGTATCTGGCCCCAAAATAGTAATAGCCTGTCTCTGAGTCCTTCTCCTTGCCCGTGGATTTCGGACGCAAAATGGCGGTGTTTTCAAGGCTTTTTCGGAGTCTGGAATTGGCGTTTTTAAATGTGGATTTCGGTTGCATTTATTGTGCTATTTCACATATTGACATAACTTGTTTTACTGAGATGTGTCAGACTGGAAATCTGGCACATCGAGAATAAGTGTCGCGTGGATTTTCTTATAACATATCAACCGAACTTCACGGTTCGATACCAATATCTTCATCTTTCAAATCCTGAAATGGGATGACTTTTTTCGGCTCAATTACTTTAAACGTTTCTATACTTTTGAGAAAGGATGCGTGTTCAGGATATTTTTGACAAATCATGAGTATAACGAAATTCCCTTTTATATACAGTTGGATTATCTTATCTTCATCAAATCTTTCAAATTGTTCTGTCAATGTGTCAACACCAAACGATTCAAGAACGTTAACAAAATCATACAGTGAGTATTTCTGTGTTGGAGATGTTTCTTGTGTGATATAAAGAATACATCCATCAGGCATAATTATTAACTGTTCATGAGGGGTGTGAAAAAATTGTGACGGCTGGTAAGGTAGTTCTATTTCATAAATTGCAGGAACAATTATACCATCCTCGTTTCCTCCATACATACCCTTTATTCCTGAATTTGAAAAATAAAATATGGAGTCTTGACCATAGGTTAAACATAGGTTAATGCCTATGAAAAAAAACATTAAATATATTCTTTTCATTATTGTAGCTTTTTTTGTAGATACCCAACCGTCGATTTAAATTTGTCGTATCTTATGTTTGCAAATCTTCCGTTATTATCGTAAAAGCCAATCCATCTCTCTAACCTAATGGATGATGGATCATATTCCTGTCCACCACCAAAATTTACAACACTACCCATAGTGCTCTGCTTCGCATAACCCAATATTATTCCAAACTTGCACCGGCCTTCTGGTTTTGTCATATCTTTGTCTTCGGAAGGTTCCGTTTGGCCGAATCCTACAATTTTACCATCCTTAAATAAATTTTTACAATGTGTATGGACATCATACATATAAGGACCTCCTTTTATCTCACAACTTTGATTGTCGCTATAAAAAGTTTCAGATTCCGTTCCATTATAATTAACATAATAAGCATTTTCAATGTCATTTGCATCAGAATATGAATACAGTGCATCCATCCGGGATAAATTGATGTTTCTCACATCAACAGATTTCTGACAATCTACCGTTTTCCCTGTTGTCAGAGCCAACATCGTAACATTATCGTCACATGCAATTGTCTTTATCTTGACCTTGTCTAAATTATAGTATATGGTATCCATCCCATCCGGATCCACTATCTTCATCGGATTCCAAGCACAATAATTGTATGGACTCAGACTTGGATACTTGTCACTCATCGGGTCAACACTTAACCACAGACTCAAATCAGGATTGTAATATCTAGCTCCGAAATAGTAATATCCTGTTTCTGAGTCCTTCTCCTTGCCCGAGGAGTCCGACTGGAAAACAGGGGTGTTTTCAGGCCTTTTAGAGGGTCTGAAATCGGCATTTTTGTATGTGGACCGTGATGTCATTTATTGTATCTTTTCACATGTTGTCACAGTTTGGTTTTTATCGGAACGTTCCTGTTTGCAAATCTTTCACAACTTGAAAGATTATCCTATATGTACGTTATCAATATTATTATTGAAAAAATGGTTAATAGAATCTCGACACTAAAGACAATATTACCTATTATTTTTTTTTGTTTACTCATTCCATCATATTTTTTTACTATCCTGTGCTTGAAAAATGGAACAATAACCACAAGTGTCATTGAAAGAAACAACAATATACCAAGTACTACACCTGAAGGAAAAGCACCATTAATCAAGACATTGATAGCAACAATATTAATATATATAATTGTCCCAAATAATACAGCATGTTCAAGTGCTGGCTCCTCCTTATCGGATTTGCAATAAAGTTTAAAGCATTTATAATACAAATATGTGACAGGCTCTATCATGATTGATGACAAATTTAATAACCAAAACGATCTTTATAATAGTTATCTGGAGAATGTGGTGAAAAATATCTTCTTAAGGCTGATTCCACTTCAGTCCCTTTTTTTGATACCATATTCATTCCATTGAGGTACAGACTAATAACATTTCCATAAAAACCACCAAGCATCGATGAAACATCTGCAGCTAACGAAATAGTGGTCGACATATCCCAAGAACCTTTTTTTATTGATTGCGCATAGTCCAATACTGAATTAGCCGTAGCATACATACCTATAGGCATCAGTGCCTTTTTTAGGGGATTGTTCTTTGTCAGATTTGCTGTAGCAGAGGCAATGTCCAAACTCATATTTACTATATCATTATGCTTATCCCAAAAATTTCTAGACCCGTTGTGGGCTCTTTTTATACAATTAACGGTATTGATTATCGTATTGTCCGCTTGTTCAATTTGATTTATGGCATCGACTTGGTAGTGGTTATTTGCGTTATAACTCATTTTTTTCTGTCCATACAACGGATAGTACGTTGAATTCTTTTTGTCATGGTAGGTCAAACCAAGATACCTACCATCCGATGGGCAGGATTCTTTATCCTTGCAATATTCTATTGTAATTTCCCCATCCTCGTGTGTTTTTTGATACCAGTCGTTCCCATCGGGGTCCACCAACTTCATAGGATTCCAAGCACAGTAGTTGTAGGGACTCAAAGAAGGGTACTTGTCTGACATAGGATCCACACTTAACCATATACTCAAATCCGAATTGTAGTACCTCGCCCCGAAGTAGTAATAGCCTGTTTCTGAGTCCTTCTCCTTGCCCGAGAAAGTGTAGCGCTCGTGGTATATTCCAGCTCTCTGGTCAACTCTCGCCTCTCCGTAGGGCAGGTACTGCAGGTGTTCTATCGGCTGGCCGCTGAGAGTGGTTATCCAACTGGCGCTGCCGAGGTGATCAGAGTGATAGTAGTAGATTTTAGTCTCGGGTTCTTCTATTTCAGAGAGTCTGTGAAGCATTTCAAAGTTCAGCTCTCTGGTCTCTGCTCTCGCTCCTGCACATCTCAAATCCTCATTGATTAGATTGCGATACGCATCCTCTTTCTTTTCAACATAACCATCGTCCACAGGGCTATAGTGCAGTTCCTGCAGACCGCCGCCTCCGATTCTGCTGCACAACCGCTCCGTTCCTGCGTAATAATGTTTGGTGTAGCCGTGAACGTCTGCCACCACGTATGGCGATGGATAAACGGTGTATTCGTTGAAATTGGCAAATCTGTTCTCGCCAGCATTCACATCCATCGGAACGGTATTACCCCACAACTTCATTGTTCGCTCACCGTTGCTGTCATTCATGGTCTTCTATTGTCAACGTGTTTTCCAAATCGCCAATAGAGGGCAATTCTGATTTCAATTCCTCAATCACCTTGTTTGTTTGATATTCCGCGACACCAAGAGGTTGTGTCATTCCCCGAAGGGCATACTCAACCTTTGTATTGTTTTTTGTCCGACACAATAGTAATCCTATTGTAGGATTATCCTCTGGCATCTTTACCAAGTCGTCGATTGCCGAAATATAATAGTTTAGTTTGCTTAGAAATTCAGGTTTGAAATCTACCACTTTTAACTCGATAGCGACATAACAATGCAAGCGGGTATGATACATCATCAAGTCCACTTTGCTTTCCTCGCCTGCAATATTCAGCGGATACTGCTTACCAATATAGGAAAAACCTTTACCAAGTTCCAAAAGAAAATCGGTGACCTTACTTGTTAGTTGGTCTTCAAGGTCTTTCTCTTGTTTTATCTTCGTCATATCCACGAACCCAAAGTTGTATGGATCTTTGAATGCAGCTTTTGCAAGATCGCTATTAATAGGAGGGAGTGTGGTCGCAAAATTATTAGGTAGAGGGAGCGCTTTCTTGTAATACGCAGCGTCTATCTGCATCATCATGACATCGCGACTCCACCCTTGAATTGCCGTTTCCGTTATGTAAAACGCCCTCAACGCCTTGTCTTTTATTTTGGAAATCATCGAGATATGGTGATACCATGTGATTTGTGCAAGTGGTACTTGCACAAATTCGCCATCAGCCGACACCGTGAATTTTGCAAACCGTGCTTGCAGAATTGGCATCTTTTGAAATTGTGCAAGTGGCACTTGCACAAATGGGAAGTCGGGATATTCATCAGCGAATTGCCTCATATATTTCAAGTTGCGGATAGAATAACCGCTGTCTCTACCATATCTTTTCTGCAAATCGATGGAAAGCTGGTCAATGACTTTTGCTCCCCACCCTTGTTCTTCTTGTTTATGGATGATGTCATTCCCCAACCACCAGTAGTGTTGTAGAGTTGTGGCATTCATCTGCATCACGGCCTTTAGCCGTTGTTTGTCTATTTCATCACAGAGGAGACGAAGCCATTGTTGGTATACTTTATCGTCTATTATGCTGAGATCCTTATCTGCCATAATGCCCCCAAGTAAATTTCCTAGAACTGTTTTTACCAGTATTATTTGTTTGCAAATATACAAAAAAAGGCGGAAATATAAAGATAGCCCTATAATAAACTGAAAAACTGCAAGCTATCCAATGCTGATCCGGAATGGAAAATTTGAATTGACAGTAAGCTTCATATTATATTGGATCTTTAGGTTTGCATTGCCGTTTCAAAAATACTTTTTTTTTCGTCGCTTGGAATTTATTTGTACATTTGCAGTGTCCGAAGCGAGTGTTGGTGAAAAGAAAAAACATGAACCCAATAGCTTTGTTTTCAAAGAAAAATTTTCAAAATTTTCCACTCTGACAACAACCCGACTCTGCCGATGGCCACGACAATTTCCGCATATCAATTTCATTGTTCTTTCTCGGGCAAGGAGAAGGACTCAGAAACAGGCTATTACTACTTCGGGGCTAGGTACTATAATTCGGACCTGAGTCTGTGGTTGAGTGTGGATCCTATGGCTGACAAGTATCCAAGTTTGAGTCCATACAACTACTGCGCTTGGAACCCGATGAAGCTGGTTGACCCGGATGGTGCGGAGTTGGAAACCAATACGGATTGGTATAAAGATCGGGATGGACATGTTCATTGGAATGCGAATGTTCATTCTTAATCTGATTTAAAAGATGGGGAGACATATCTTGGCAGAACAACAACAATGATTGCGGAGGGGGAAGATATGATGATGTACGGTGACCAGTATGGTCATAAACACAGCTCAATACCATTAAGAGAAGTCACTGTCACAGAAACGTTAACGGATTTTGAGCGAACTATGCAAAATCCTATCGTTCAAAGTATTCATCAAAGCGCATCATCCTTTTGGGAATATCCGGTTACGGAAGCCGTTGTTGATGTCACTTTGACTGTTGTCACCGGTGGTATTATGTCTGGTATTGGAAAATCTGCATTAAAGTCGTACTCAAAATACAAAGCCAGAACATTTTTTAAGAATGCCAAATATACTGAGAAAGTTTTAAAAGACATGGCAAAAGATAAGAATCTGCACGGTTTTCCATCCTCTGTGGACACATATGCCTCTGCCTTTGGGAAATATTCAGTAAAAAAGGGGGGCGACCACAAAAAGTACCATTGGCTTACAATGAGAGGTGGGTATAATGGATATACTGGAACATTCGAATACATTAAAGATGGTAGAGGATTGATCAACCATCGTTTTCTCAATACAAAATAACAGATGGAACAATTGCAACCATTAGAGTTTCTAAAGCAGTATGGTATTAGTCTTTACGATGACTATAACATAGACGATTATGTTCTTAATATATATTATGCCAGTCAATTTTTAGAAATTGCTGAAAATAATCAAATCCCAATCATAGGTGGAGAAGTGTATTCAAAAAGTAATAATGGATTAATCATAGGTGAATATTACTATCTTGCTTGGTCATGTGAATGTAATCCAGGTGAAAATATTGGATACAAATCCTATTTCGAGAGAAGTTTGAAAATGGCCAATGAAAATCTGAACAAGATAAAAGAAGTGTCACTTCGAACACACACGCCTCTGTTTGTTAATTATACGTTTTAATATACATTGACATGATTTAATGAAGAGCTTGATGTGTTGGAATAAATGCAACCGCAATTCACATATATAAATGCCAATATTAGCCCCCGAAAAAGGCTTGAAAACAGGTCGGGCTCCTCGGGCAAGGAGAAGGACTCAGAAACAGGATATTACTATTTTGGAGCGAGATATTATAACTCCGACCTGAGTTTGTGGCTATCGGTGGATCCGATGAGTGACAAGTACCCGAGTTTGAGTCCCTACAACTACTGCTTGTGGAACCCGATGAGGTTGGTGGATCCGGATGGAAGGGAAACTGTTGCCGATGGTTGGATTGTGGATTGTACAGCAAAAACAGTCACTCGTATAAGTGACGAAGGTGACAATACTGTTGGTGTTGTTCTTTTTTTGCAGTCGATTTCAGCGTAAGAAATGATGCTGAAATCGAATAGAAAAAATGTGTGACATCTCACTACGTTTTATTCATGGGAGGCCACTCTCAAGGTGGATTCGGTAAAAGTTATGCCTTTGTTGGAAAAGTGCTTTTTCCGTCGATGAATCATATTGGAAAAGTGTAACAAGAACCGCATATTTGTATTGGAAAAGTGTATTTTCTGGAATTCAAAATGTTGAAATACAAATAAAAATACTAAAATTATATAAAATGTGAATGGTTGAATAATATTTAGTATTTTTGCAAACCAAAACAATTGATTATGATTCAACGCAAGTCAGACAAATTCATACGTGAATTCCTGCTGCACGACAAACGGGCACTATTAGTTACGGGTGCCAGGCAGGTCGGCAAAACATTCTCTATCCGCAAGGTGGGCAAGGAATGTTTTGAGAATCTCATTGAGATTAATTTTGTGGAGAATCCCGATGCCATAGAATTATTTGAAAACGGACAGGGTGCAAAAGACCTTCTGATGCGTCTGTCGGCATTTGTCCGCAAGCCGTTGATTCCTGGGAAGACTCTGATTTTTTTCGACGAGGTACAAAAATGCAAGGAGATAATCACCGCTATCAAGTTCCTCGTGGACGAGGGAAGCTATCGATATGTGATGAGCGGCTCGATGCTGGGAGTGGAGCTGGAAGACCTGCGCAGCGTGCCGGTGGGATACATGGACGAGGTTGAGATGTATCCGATTGACATCACGGAGTTTCTCACTGCCATAGGCATCGGGGCGCACGTCATCGAACATCTGTACGAATGTTTCGAGGAACGGCGTCCAGTCGACGATTTCATCCACCAACGGGTGCTGGAGGCCATAAGGCTGTACCTGATTGTGGGAGGAATGCCTGCTGCCGTGCAGAAGTATCTGGACACGAACAACCTGCGCGATGTGTATCGCGAGCAACGCGGCATCATCCGGACATACAAGAAGGACATTACGCAGTACAACAAAGAGCACAAGTTGGAGATTGAGGAGATTTACGACCTCATCCCGTCGGAGCTAAATGCTAAAAACAAGCGCTTTATCTTGAAGAAACTTAACGAGAAGGCCCGCTTCAGCAAGTACGAGGACAGTTTCCTGTGGTTGAAGAACGCAGGTGTGGCCATCCCGACTTACAATGTGGAAGAGCCTCAGCTGCCGTTGCTACTGAACAAACAGCGCAACCTGTTTAAACTGTTTGCGAACGATGTTGGGTTGCTGGCGGCAATGTATGGCGGCAACATCCAGACTCGGTTGCTCGGCAAAAATCCCAATATCAATTTCGGAGCCATCTTCGAGAACCTTGTGGCGCAAGAACTCTATGCACATGGTTTTTCAGTGGAGCACTCGCTCTTCTACTTCAACAGCAAGAAGCAGGGCGAGCTTGACTTTGTGGTGGAGTACGACAACCAGGTGCTACCAATTGAAGTGAAGTCTGGCAAGGATTACGACCGGCACAATGCCCTCTCAAATGTTATGGAAAACCCAGATTATGCCATTCCGAAGGCCTATGTTTTCTGTCAGGAAAATCTCCATACGAAGCAGAATGTCATATACTTTCCCATCTATATGATAGCCTTCTTCGAACAGATGAAGGTGGAGGATGCCACCTTCAAATTCGACTTGACAGGATTGAATTCTTGAAAGCAATCAAATTTTCCACTCTGACAACAACCCGACTCTGCCGATGACCACGACAATTTCCGCATATCAAATTCATTGTTCTTTCACGGGCAAGGAGAAGGACTCAGAAACAGGCTACCACTACTTCGGTGCAAGGTACTATAATTCGGACTTGTCATTATGGTTGAGCGTGGATCCGATGAGTGACAAGTACCCAAGTCTAAGTCCTTACAATTATTGTGCCTGGAATCCTATGAAGTTGGTCGATCCAATGGGTAGAGAAATATGGATTATTGGTTTAGATGGTAATTCTTATCAATACAAGGACGGAAAACTATACACCAAGGATGGTTCTTTATACGATAGAAATGATGATTTTGCCACACAAGTTATGAGCGATTTGAACACATTAAAAGAAAATGGTATGAACGATCAAATTGAATCACTTGTTACATCAAAGAAAAAACACACAATAAATAAGTCGCAAACAGTAAACACAACTAGACCTGAAAACGAGGATAACATATCAAATCTGACTGGGAGTAGTACCAAAATCAATTACAATCCATCTCTTGAAGAGTTTGATGGATGGAAACGCAAACCTGTAGTTGGTCTGGCTCATGAAATGCAGCATTCCTATGAAATGGATAATGGTACATATGATAATTCTACGGTACTATTGAAAAAAATAATATATTGCGGAGAATTCACTTTGGGAACAAAAACGAAATACATTGGGGATTATAATGGGAACCACTTGAGATTAAGTGTTCGGTATGAATATGGAGAATTTGAAATGGGGGAATTGTCGGCAATACGGACAGCTAATATGGTACACATGAATTTGGGCGGTCAAAAAACAAGAAGCAACATTAAGGGATTCCCCATTACATATTGATTTAGCAGACTTTCATATGAAAAAAAATACAATATTTTTTATATGTGTTCTTTTTGCGAATGTTGTTTTTTCGCAAACTTATGAAAGATCGACCATCTATAATGATTCGGTCCTAATGAAAAAGGTTGTGGATAATTTAACCTGGTCTATATCTAATCGGGGGTACTATGTTCCGATATTAACTTGCTGTGACAGTGTGTTGGGGTTACAGATGACTCTGTCCTCAACAGGTGATTTGTTTCGGAATTATAGTAAATGCAATGTGATTTCGCATGACGATTTCCGAAAGCTGATAGCCAATGCCATAAAGAATAACAGCGTTTTGGACGATATATGTCCAGATGATTTCAGATATCTGTATGGACGTGATAGGAGAACTGCAAGAGCAATTGTTTTTATGTGTGATTCACAATGTCCGCAGGAACTCGACGGATTGCTGCTTTCAACTGATTTTAACATGTTGTTTTCATGGGCTTTTGACTCAAAAGGACGTTATCGACAGAGCTTACGATTTCTTCCAATTGTTGCCCATAAACTAATGCAGTATGGCATAGTGCTGATTTGTGGTATAGGGACGGATGAGATTTATTACGACGATCTCTCAAATTAAAGATAATTCCCGTTGTTGAGGATGTGTCATCCGCAACGGTTGAACAAGAGAATTTGTAATTCTTGACAGAACGAATACACGAATCCCATTGCGCCTGATTTCAAACCTAGCGCTTTCAACCAAAACTGTGTTTGGGGGGATATGTGCATGGTTTGATTGTGCAAAGGAGCGAAAGAGTTTGCTTGATTGGATGATATGATTATGCAAACATTGGTTAGCCCCCCTGATGATAGATCTGCAATGCGGCGACCTGTTCGTTCAATGTGATGATTGTTGACATGAGGCTGTCATAATCGGGGGCTTTGCCATAAACCATCTGTTCCTCCATGATTCTATAGTCTTCACGCCATTGCTCTGAGATTGATTCTGGGGGCACTATTTTTAACGATGAGGGATACAATGTGTCGTAGTTGAAATCTTTCAGGCCGATAAACTTGCGCCTATGTTCGACAACGCGGCGGTACAAATCTTCATCGCTGAGTGCCCTGTCGGCCACACCAGACATGGACATCATAGCCAAATCATACAAATGCCTGGACATTCTACTCACTCGAATCTGCTCCGTAGGCTTGGCTAACTCCTCATGCATGAGGAATAGCTTTTCCAGAAATGTACGTTCGGCTGATACGGCTCTCGTCACGATTGGAGGCTCGGCAAAAGCCGCATCGGGGTACTGCTCGTCGATAAGGCTGCGAACAGCGCAAGGTTCTACGGGGTCGTTCATCGACCGACCGCTCACTTCAATCTTTACCGCATCGGCAATATACCCACTTGGTTGGAACAAGCTTCTATAGTGTATGCTTATCACTTCTGGGTCGGTCGTGGTGACTGGCGTGATGTTTACCGTCACATCAAACTTGCCACCGTCTATACCCTGTACGACCAACTGCTCGCGCAAGTCGTGCTTAAGGCGTTCCCGAACAAACGAACAGGAGGCTCGTCGCAACTTGTCGCTTATCTGAGTTTTTGACAATTCTCCGTCAAATCCCAGATATTCACGGTCTATCGCCATGTCCACATCTTCGGAAAAGCGTTCAATCAGATGCCAACATTTGCTGAGCGAAGTCCCGCCTTTGAATGACAGGCTCTTGCTGTATGGAAGCTCGAAAAGGGCTCGTAATACCTGCACCACCCACCAGTCTTTCTCGATACTCACGGGTGAGAGCCCCGTTTTTTGGCTAACATTGTTGATCACGTCTCGTTGCAGGCGTATGTCAAGGTCTGTGAGTTTCATTTCTTCATAAGTATTTGTCTTATCCAGATGGGCATCAGCTTCACATCGTGGCTGTATTCCGATTGCGGCACACCCGCCAGATACCCCTTGATGATGCCAACCTGTTCGTCTGTTATCTGTTCCTGACCAATCTCCCTCATTGCCATCACGGCCAGCATCATAAGGTCAGACTGGAAAGAGAACAGCTTCCCCGACGAAGAATGCTTGAACAGTATGCCATTGCCGTCGCCGACCTTCACCTTGCGAGATGTTCCGGTAGTGACATAAACGACGTTCGTGGGAACCTGTGTTGACAACCCCAGCCGGTTAAGTGCGTATGCTCCCGTCGGGACTATCCTGGCATGGTCACGCTTTGCTATCGCCGTTGCAATATCGTCTATCGAAGGATATATCACCCCAAGGCCGAGTGCCGTATCCTTTTTAGGGTAGTAATATATGCCTTGTGCCAGACGCATAAGCACCCCGTCGGTATATAAATGGTGAAAGATGGTCTTGATTGTGGCGGGCGTCCCATAATTGGCAAAATCCGACATGAATACCAGCGAACCACTGCCACGTCCACGAATGCGCCTTAGTATCTTTTTTTCAATAGATTCCATTAAATATCATTGATAAATTTTATCAACCTTTTTTGCAATAATTTGGTGCAAAAATACAAATAATATCTTGTTGGATTGTTTTTCAGGCAGTAAAATTACTTTTTTTTCGTCGATTGGATTTTATTAGTATATTTGCACTGACCGAAGGTGGGTGTCAACATTTAGAAAACGGCACTTCGGATATGGCTTGTTTTCAGAGAAAGTATTACTACTTTTTACATTTGCAACACTTTAACACTACCGATGAGCACGACAACCTGCACATATCAACAACGCTACACTTTCTCGGGCAAGGAGAAGGACTCAGAGACAGGCTATTACTATTTTGGAGCGAGGTATTATAACTACGACCTGAGTTTGTGGCTATCGGTGGATCCAATGGCGGACAAGTATCCAAGTCTGAGTCCGTACAATTATTGTGCCTGGAATCCAATGAGGTTGGTGGATCCGGATGGTTGTAAAATATGTTTTTAGTAGGGGAGAATATATGCCACAGTGAGGGCTCCGGGCTTATTTCCCCGTCCAGTTCAGCCTGAATGTGCAGCCTTTGTATTCGTCAGCAATCCTGATGTATGTGTTCTTTATCATCTTCGCAGACCAATCCATTATCTTCTTGTCTTTCTTCTCCTGCAGTGCCGCATTGCTGATACGGTCGTAGTCGTCGGTCAGGTTGGCTTTATGTTCTGGGAAACGCTTGTCTAGCCGTACTATGCGGTAGGCATCGCGTTGGTTGTCGGTCTTGAACGACAGGGCGTTCGTCACCGTGCCCACATCGACACCCACTACTGATACGCCTGGGAACTGCTCGCTTATTTCCTCCTTGGTGAAACGACTCGACGACGTCATCTCGTTGGTTACTATGCCCCCCTGTGCCTTGCTTGTACCGTCGGAATACTGACGGGCAGCGTCGGCGAAGGTAATCTTTCCACTGCGTATCTCTTGTGCAATACTGTCGAGACGCATACGTGCTTTTAGCAGGTCGTCCGACGACACCTTGGGTATCATCAGTATGTGGCGCACGTTCACGGTGTTGCCGCGGCGTTCGATGAGTTGAAGTATGTGGAATCCGAATTTGGTCTCAATCACGGGCGACACCTCACCGGGCTTCAAGGCGAAGGCGGCTGCCTCAAACTCACCCACCATGTCGCCACGGGTGAAGAACCCAAGTTCGCCGCCTTTGGCTGTTGAGCCGGGGTCTTGCGAGTAGAGGGTTGCCAGCATGCTGAATTTCTCACCCTTGAGCACACGCTCTCTCAGCCCCGACAGTTCAGTGCGTACGCGGTCGCGCTCCAACTCCGACACCTCTGGCGAGATGACTATCTCCGACAGCTCGTAGCTTTCGGGGATGGTTGGCAGGCTGTCTTTCACCTTGTCGTAGAAGTCTGACACCTCGCGCGGTGTGACCGTCACGTTCTGCGTCAGCTTGTATTCCACTTCCTGGCTTATTTTGCGGTTTTTCAGTTGGTCGAAGAAGATGTCGTGCATTTCGTCGTAGGTGTAACCGGTAGCGTCGCGCAGTGCCTCGCGGCTGCCGTACTGGCGCACGTAGTTCTTGAGATAGAATTGCACCTCCTGCTCTACCTGGTCGTCGGTGACTTCCACGCTGTCCACCTCGCCTTTGTGTAGCAGTAGTTTCGAAAGCATCATGTTCTCAAGCAACATGCACCGAGTCTCCTGTGCGTTTTCACTTCCCTGACGCAGACGATACTGTACATAGCTGTTCTCCACGTCCGACATCTTGATGATGCTCTTGCCCACCACGGCCACCACGCCGTCAACCAGCGTGCCTTCTTGTGCATAAGCAAATTGAAAGCTGATTAGTGAAAGCAATAATATGAGGAATCTCTTTTTCATCGTTTGGTGTTTTATTGTCGTTATAACTACCCGCTAGTTTACAACTTCTGTCTATTGGATAATTTTTGACCGCGTTCTGTTAATCGCCGGCCACTATTTATATTTCTTGATTTTTCCTTCTTGCTCAGCTTGTATCAGCAGGTTGCGCTGCATCTGTTTTATTATTTCGATGCGGCGTTGGTTGAGGATGATGTTCTTGATGCGTTCAGTCTCGTAGGAGAGGGGAGAGAGTTGCTCGCTGAGGCGATACTCCAGTATCTTTGCGATATACACGTTCGTGCTGTCTTCTATCACTATGTTGCGGTTGTTCTTCAGATAGAGCTCCTCGTTGTATGTCGTGATAGGCACCATCGTTTGGAATTTGTAAAATGGAATCCAGGTGTCAGCGTCGAAGTTGTAGTCGCGTCCGTACTGCATGGCCGCCTTTTGTATGTAATCCATCTCCTTGTCGCTGATAGTGTTGGCTGCCATCATCTTGGTGACGGTCTTTACTGTCGGGGCGTCTTTGTCAAACATAACGTAGATGGCCTTCAGTATGTTGGTGCGTAGTGTGAAGTCGTCTTGGTGCGAGTTGTAGTATGCCGATATCTCGCTGTTGCTCACCGTTGTGTCCAGCGTCCGGTCTATGACCAGTTGTTCGTATTCGTAGGTCAGCAAAGTCGTTCTATAGTTTTCCAGCTCTTTTTCGAACGATTTGTTTATCTCGCTTTGGGCTTGTTCCATCACCACTGTCTGTTGAATCCACTGGTTGATGTAGTTGTCGGCTATCGTGGTGCTGTCCTCTATGGACAGCCCAGCCGCCACCACGCCCTCCAGGTCACTGCGAAGCAACTTGTGGCCGCAGGCCTCAGCCACTACGTCGATATCCTGTCTGTGGCCGCAGGCGGCAAATAGCAGCGCGGACGCTGCGAATACGATTATGGTGTTATGAACTTTGGATGTCAAATGTGAGTGTTTGGCTGTCAGGATGCTGGATGGGTATGCCTCTCATCTGGTGCCACTTCCAGGCAATTAATCAATACGTTGTCTCGTCCACCACATCTTGGTGTATCTTCACGTTGTATTTGCGGCGCAGGCGGTCGTTCAGCTCTTTTTCCAGCTCGTTTTGGTAGTCGGTGATATAGTATCCGCGGGCTTCCTGAAGAGTTTTCAGCCCAGGATTCGTTATCTGCTCCACAACATATATCTTGTAGCCGTGTTCGGCGGAGTGAGCGTAAGTGCCGGGTTTCCATTCGTTGCGCAGCAGTTCCGAATGACGACCCTCTTCGAAGGTCTCCAGCAAAACGGACACGGGGTTGCTCACTGTCGATTTTTTGTTGACGGCCTTGGTGAGCATTTCTTTCATGGCGCTTTGCGACATGCGTTTTTTGTAAGCTTTCTCAACGAGTTTCAGTGCTTTCGCAGGTGCGATGCAAGAGCTGTCGGACACGGTGACGATGGTGGCCCTGGCACGCGTGTTCCAGAAATAGTTGGAGTCGTCGGGGTTGTTTATGTCCTTCTTTGCACGTTGTGCATAGTAGAATGTTTTGAGTCCAGCCGTGTCATCCATCGCTTTCTTCCATATCATCTCCTCGTTGTAGGCGAAAATCATGAGCCCGTTGCGGTATTCGTTGATTAGGGCTGCGAAGTCGCTGTTGTCGCGCTCCAGATTCTCGTTGGCGCATTTCAGCACCATCTCGTTGGTGTAGTCCTTGTAGCGCGAGTTGATGTATTGCGTGTGGTCTCGTTTCAGTTCTGATGTTTGGCGCTGTTTCACGTATTTCGCAAATTCCGTCAGTTTGTAGTCGTTGCCGTTCAATGAGAAGAGGGTCTGTTCGTTGGTTGCCAGTTTCTGCTCGTCGTAGTCCCATTGGCGCATAAACACAGAGTCGTTGAGTATCCGCATCAGAGGCTCCAAGCTGGCCATTGGTTTAGAGCTTTTCTTTCCGTTCTTTCCTTTGGCGTACTCTTGGGTAAAGTCCTTGAAGTTGTAACGTTTTTTTGCGTCGCTTATGAAGCGGTCTTTTGGTTTCGAGTTGCGCTGGTCGCGTGTAAGACGCTGTTTGTATATCGAAACCATGTCTTCATACAGGGGTATGGTGTCTTTGTGAAGCAGTTTGACGATATGCCAGCCAAACCGAGTGTGGAAGGGCTTTGTGTAAGTCCCTTCCGCCATTCCGCCGGCTGTTTTTTCAACATACTCGGGAGGCAGCTTTGTGACAGGCAGCATCGGAAGGCGACCACCTTCGTCGTAGGTTGTGCGGTCGTCGCTGAGGCTCTGTGCCACCGCGTCGAACGACTCGCCGCTTTCCAGTCGTCTGTAAGCCTCGTCAATCTTCTTTTGTCCGGTTGTCAAGTCAGCCCCGCCGCGTACCCAGATGTGCTGCACCTTGGTATTCCCGTAGTAGGACTTGCGGTCTATTATTTTGATGATGTGATACCCATAGCGAGTGCGTACGGGTTTCGAGATTTCGCCGACTTTCAGGTTGTAGGCTGCAGTCTCGAACGGATATATCATGTCGAACACTGAGAAGTAACCCAGTTCGCCAGGGACGTAGGTGCTGGACGTCTCCATGTCGTGCACCACACCGTCCTCGGAGCGTTGCTCTTCTTCTCTAGCCAGTTTGGTGAAGTCCTCGCCTTTAGTCACACTGTTGTATAATGACATGGCACGTTGGTAGGCTTTAAGAGTGTCGGCAGGGGATGCGTTCTCGTTGCAGCGCACCAAAATGTGGTTGGCGTGGATGATGTAGTGGTTGCGCTCGTATGCCTCTTGCAGCAGTTCCTGCAGCGTGGTAGAGTCAAGCAGATAGGGTGCTGCGAGCTCGTTGCGGTACTGCTTCAGTTCGTTGGTTAGCGAGGGTATGGTGTCATAGCCGCGAGCTTTCGCGTCGGCCAGTTTGGCTCTGAAGTTGGCAAACAGTTCAACGTATTCCTCCAGTGCTTTGCGTTTCTCGTAAGTGCATGCGGTTTTGGGAGACGAGGGGTCTTTGCCTATCGATGCAAGAAACTCTTTCATGAATTCCGACCTGCGAATCTCTTGTCCGTTCACTTCGAACATCACGGGGTCGTTGGCTTTCTGGCAGAATGCGGTGGCGGACAATGCCACAAGCGCAATGGTGGTCAGGATTTTTCTCATTTGTGCAAATTTATAGATTCTATAGCGGCTGTAGTACGATGGTGTCTTATCTTGAGTAGTTGGGGGCTTCGCGGGTGATGGCAATATCGTGAGGATGGCTTTCGGTGCGGCCAGCCGCAGTGATGCGGATGAATTTGGCCTGCTGCAGAGCGGTGATGTCGCGGCTGCCGGTATAACCCATTCCGGCTTTCAATCCGCCCACCAGCTGGTACAGCACCTCGTTCAGCGTTCCCTTGTACGGCACGCGTCCTACCACGCCTTCCGGCACAAGTTTCTTCACGTCGGTCTCCTTGTCTTGGAAATAACGGTCTTTTGAACCGCTTTGCATGGCTTCCAGAGACCCCATGCCCCTGTACGACTTGAATTTTCTGCCTTCGAATATGATCGTCTCGCCAGGAGCCTCATCCACGCCTGCAACCAGAGAGCCAATCATCACCGAGCTTGCGCCTGCGGCCAGGGCTTTCACTATGTCGCCGCTGTAGCGTATGCCGCCGTCGGCAATGATGGGCACGTCGTATCCTTTCTGCTTCAAAGCGCCGGCTACCTCGCACACCGCTGTGAGCTGCGGTACGCCGATGCCAGCAATGATTCGGGTTGAGCAGATGCTTCCAGGTCCGATGCCGACCTTTATTGCGTCGGCGCCGGCTTCAGCCAGCATGATGGCGGCCTCGCCGGTGGCTATGTTGCCGACAACCACATCGACGTTTGGATATTTGGCTTTCACCTTTTTCAGTGCTTCCACGACGCGCACCGAGTGCCCGTGGGCAGTGTCTATAACCACAGCGTCAACTCCAGCTTTGACCAGTGCGTCGACGCGGTCCATCATGTCAGCGGTGATGCCAACGCCCGCCGCCACTCTCAGACGACCTTTCTCATCCTTGCATGCATCCGGACGTTCCTTGGTCTTGATGATGTCGCGATAGGTGATGAGACCTACAAACTGCCCTTTGCCATTCACCACAGGCAGCTTTTCAATTTTATGCTGTTGCAGAATGTCGGTAGCCTCCTCGAAGGTGGTTCCCTCGTGGGTTGTTATCAGCTTGGTTATCATTATCTCGCTGAGCGGACGTTCCATGTTGCGCTCGAATCTCAAGTCGCGGTTAGTCACCATGCCAATCAATATCTGGTTCTCGTCAACGATAGGAATGCCGCCGATGCCGTATTCGTGCATCAGGTTGAGCGCGTCTTTCACCAGGGCTTCCTTGCGGAGGGTTACAGGATCCACTATCATGCCGTTCTCAGAACGTTTCACTTTCAGCACCTCGTGGGCTTGGCTCTCTATCGACATGTTCTTGTGCAGCACGCCGATGCCGCCTTCTTGAGCCATGCCGATGGCCATGGCGGCTTCAGTCACGGTGTCCATTGCAGCCGAGACTAGCGGCATCTTCAACGTGATGTTGCGAGAGAAGCGGCTGCTGACGGTTACCTCGCGAGGCAGGATTTCGGAATAGGATGGAACAAGGAGGACGTCGTCGTATGTCAGTCCTTCGCCGATGAATTTTGTGGAGTCTGTAAACATATATGTGATTTTTTGTCTTTCGTTTTCCTTCAGTGGCATTATATATATAGAGCCTTAAATAATTGTGCAAAGGTACGCTATTTTTTTATAAAAATGACGTTTTTTTTCTTTAAGTCCTTTTTTGTCCGTATTTTTGCAAAATAACTAATTAGCAAAATTTAAATCATGAAACATTCAACATCAACGTTCTGTGTGCTTTTTGTTGCGGTCATCACCATCTTTGGTTTCTCCGCATGCAATCGTACCTCCTATACGGTAGATGTCACAGTGTCTGACATTTTCAACGGAGAGAAAGCATACCTTTACGACGTCATCACCGAGGAAGAGCTGGATTCAGCAGATGTCACCAATGGGAAATTGAAATTTTCAGGCGAGGTTGATTCAACCCGTATTGTTGCCCTTGTCGGTGCCAGCTACACACCAGTTATGTTCTTCCTGGAACCAGGAAAAATTAAAATCGATGCTGACAGTAATGTTGTTTCCGGCACCAAACTCAACAACGCCTTGAATGATTTTGTTCATAACGAGGAACTGCAGGCACTTGCCGACGAGTGTGAAAACATACGAGAAGGGATTTATGCAGCCGAGTCAGACGAGGAGCAGCTCGCCATTGTTGACCGATATGACGAGGCCAACGCAAAACTGCAGGAATACTTGAAAAAGGAGTGTCTCGATATGTATGACGAACATCGCAAAGACCTTTTGGGAGCATACGTGTTGACCATTGTCTCCCAGAGCCTTTCGGTTTCTGAATTGGAGGAGATCTTGTCAGAGGCCGACCCTGTGGTCAGGAACTTCAAGCCGATTGACGACATATACAAGTCGCTCAAGTCGAGTGAGTCAACGCAGCCAGGCCATCACTATGTTGACCTCAATGGAATTGATTATGCTACAGGGAAGCCGGCGACGCTGTCGAGCATGATTGACGGCAAGATTGCAGTTGTCGATTTCTGGGCCTCATGGTGTCGTCCATGCAGAGAGGAAATCGTAAGCAACCTTATAGGAGTTTTCAACGACTATAAGGACAAGGGAGTTGTTGTTGTAGGAGTCGATGTTTCAGACGATGCAGAGGATCACGACAAGGCTGTCAAGGAATTGAATATACAATACCCACAGTTGATTGACTCGGAGAACCTGGCAGGCGAGACCTATGGTATAAGTTCGATACCGCAAATAATGCTTATAGACCGCGATGGTAACATAGTTGCCCGAGACCTTCGTGGCAACGATGTCCGCACTGCTATCGACAAACTTTTGGCAGAATAAAGCATGAGTCGCTGCAACATAGTCTTCCTGTCGCTGGTTATGTTTATTGGGCTGCCTCTTCGATCCCAAACGGTGGAGGCGCTCAATGAAAAGGCTATAGACTTTCTCCGTCAGGATAACTACGAGAAGGCAGTGGCTACACTTACCCAAGCCATAAAGAAATCGCCACGTTACCCAGAGTCCTATTTCAACATGGGGTTCACCTACTATTGTATGAGTCGTTATGACGACGCCATGCAGTGGTACAGGAAGACCATACAAATCGACAGCTCATACGCCGACGCGTACGTCAACGTAGGGCTTATATACAATCACAAGAAGCAGTATGACGAGTCGGTTCGGTGGTGCCGGCGGGCGCTCGCTATCGACAGTACGTTAGCCAATGCATACACGAATATGGGGGTTGCATACGGAGGGCTTGGCCGCAACGACGAGGCTATCAACTGCTATCAGAAATCACTTGCGTTAGACAGCACATCGGCCATCACATGCAACAATATCGGGAACGCCTACAACAATATCGGACAGTACAATCGTGGAGTTTCATATCTGAAACGAGCGGTGGCACTACAACCCGAATATGCGTCAGCCTACTACAGCATGGGTATGGCCTATGCAAAGCTTGACATGCCAGACGATGCCATACGAAGCTATAGGAAAGCGGTCGAACTGGAGCCCCGGCTTATCACTGTTTACAACGACATGGGCAACGTCTATGCCGCTGCGCACGACTACGACAAAGCCATCGAATGTTTCATGCTCTCAGTCAACAACGCACCGAAGTATGTCGATGCCTATCACAATATGGGTATGATATACTACGAACTCAAGAAGTACGACACGGCTGCGGTATGGTTCAAGCGAGCCACCCTTATTGACCCCGAGCACGCACAGTCGTATTACGCTTGTGGTATCGCATACTATATGAAGGGCGACCGTAAGGAGGCTCTCAAATGGTATCTCAAGACCGTTGAGCTCAACCCCAAGCATGCCCTTGCATACAATAGCATAGGATATGTCTATCAGGAGCAGAAGGACTATGCGAAAGCACTGGAAAACTATAAGAAAGCTATAAAGGTGTCGCCAAAGTATATCGATGCGTACAACAATCTCGGGGCGCTCTACATCCATCTGAAGAAGTACTCAGACGCTGTGGATTGTTACAACAATGCCGTGGCAGCCGACCCCAAGCGTGCCGAATCATATTACAACCTCGGTGTCGCCTACTATCTCTCTGGCGACAAGACACGAGCCGTCACGGAACTGGAGACGGCGATTACCTTGAAAAACAGGTATGTCGAAGCGTACCATAATTTGAGTGTCATATACGACGAACTGGGTCAGCCGGCCAAAGCCAAAATCTATCGCGAGAAGGCCGACGACTCTGAGTTTGGCTTGTAAATACATTGAACTATATTTTGAAACTTAAATAAACATGAATATGAAGAATCGCATCAAATTATTCTCGTTATTGCTTGCGGCCATGTCGATTTTGCTGAGTGGCTGCATCAAAGACCGGTATTACGACAATGCCTCTCTGTTACAGTCAAAGATAGAGCTGAAGGTGGGCGAGACCTACCAGCTCACTTTCGGCTATGACGCCGGCTATCCGCAGCAGAACGGTTTCTTTGGACATGAGTATGTCTCCGACCGCGAATTGCAGCAGCAAGGTAACATCTACGACGTTTCCCGAGTGTTGTGGAAATGCAGCGACACCACTGTCGCTACCGTCAGTGCTTCGGGCTTGGTGACGGCAGTTGCCGAGGGAGAGTGTGATGTTGTGGCATACTACAGTGACGGCTATGACATCTGCCGAGTGAATGTGCTGCCAGGTGAGCAGCCGGGCGGAGAGGAAGGACCTGAAGGCGGTTTCACAGAATACGGCGCCGTCAACAGTCTCTTCTCTGTGGCCAGGGGCAAACAGGTGCGCTTTTCGCGAGGCAACCTGCAGTATCAGGCATCGACAGATACATGGCGTTTTGCCGAGCAGCAATATATCGCTATGGGTTCAGACAATGCTAACGCGGCAGCTTCATACACAGGCTGGATAGACCTCTTCGGCTGGGGCACCAGTGGGTGGAACAGCGGTGCCACCGCCTATCAGCCCTATGCCACCAATGCCGACAACGCTGACTACTACCCAGGAGGCGACGCTTCGAACGACCTGACAGGCGCCACCGACAGCGCCGACTGGGGGCGCTTCAACGCCATTGCTGCCGGCGGCGACGAGGTGGGGATGTGGCGCACGCTGACCTCCTCGGAATGGAACTACCTGCTTGGCAGCAGTTCGGCCCGACAGGGAAAATGCGGCAAGGCCGTTATCGACGGTACGTACAACGGCATGGTGTTGCTGCCCGACAACTGGGTGTTGCCCTCGAACCTTGCTTTCACGCCAGGCATCTCGTCTGACTATGCCACCAACGCCTATACCGCTGCGCAGTGGGCGGCAATGGAGGATGCCGGCGCCGTGTTCATTCCCGCGGCTGGTTTCCGTGACGGAGCCACGGTGTCGAATGTCGGCACACATGGCTACTACTGGTCTTCATCGCATATCAACGGCACCTATGCCTACGACCTCTATTTCTTCGGCGGCTATGCCAACGCCTCCGACTTGGGCACCAGGGCCATAGGACGCTCGGTGCGCCTTGTGATAGACAAGTAGTGGCTGGGGTTGCGAAACGGTTTCGACTTTTCGTTACACACAGTGTATGGTCTTTGCAGCCGCTCGCCATTTTTGGCGAGCGGTTGCTTTGTTTTATGCTTGGCAAGTCGCTATTAGTGGTGATTTTTACGTTAAGGAGCTGAGTTGTGGCGGATTTTTGCTATTTTTGCAGCGACTTATGAAACGGTATGCCGCAATATTTCTGATGTTTTGTGTCTTCTGCTGCTCAGTTATGGCGCAGGACACTGTGCGGCATGTGCGTTTCAGTGGTGGCATGATGCTCCACACCGGCTATCTGACAGGCACTTACGAATCTATAGACTATCATGCCAAGGGGATGCCGTTTGGACTTGGGGGTGCCGTCAGGTTCCACTTCTTCGACCACCTTCGTGTCGGCGGGGAGGGCTATGTGTCAAACCTGCGGCAGATGCACAACGGCAGCTACATCCGATTGGGGTGGGGAGGAGTGCTGGTTGATGGCTATTGGAGTTTTGGACGCTGGATGCCATACGTCGGCTTCACCGTCGGAGGAGGCTCGCTATCCACGCTGCTTGTCCGCAACGGAGACGCAGGGGATTGGGCGTCGGAAAGCGACGCCATACTGCACAATGCCGCTGTGATGGTGCTGGACCCGTTTATAGGCGTGGAATTCTCGGTCACCAAGGCCTTCCATCTTACATTGAAGGCCGACTACATATTGCCGCTTAGCAACCGCGAGTGTCCAACGGGAGTGAGGGTTTATTTCGGCTTCATGTTCTCCAGATGATGTTTTAAAAGGCGATATCATTGCCTGATTTCATCAATTTCCAATCTTTTGCGTATCTTTGCACATCCAAACAGGATAAAGAGTGTTTGATAATTAATAACCAAAATAGGATTTACAGGACAGAAAGAATTTAGAATAAAGTAATAACCACAGCGTTTGCTATTTGTTCCGACCAATCTGAAACGTGGAAAATTTCGAAGAGGAAACGACAAAGCAGATGCTCGCAGCGTGCGGGCATTTTGTCTATTCCTCAAGGTATTCCACGACCGCAGATTGGAGACGAAATGCTCGCCTCCTTTTTCTATTTTCTTCTATATTAGGAAAACGCAACAGATGAGAGTGTATATTTGCACGCTATAAGATCATTAACTAATCAATCAAAATCAAAGTTATGCTTTACAGAGTAACGGTAAAAACCAGCAAGAACAGCAACGGAGTCCGCATCGAACGCGGAATGAGCGTTGATGTTGTGACAAACAGCATGTCAAACCCGGTAACGACCAACGGCGGCCAGCCCGTAGTAGATGCCTTTATGCGAATCTATGGAATTGACATTCGCAAAATCGGAGCCTTAAATATGGCTTATCTTGATGTTAAACAAATTGGTTAAACTTTGAAAAATATAAATATGAACGATTATTATAGAGAATGTATTGAAGATGCATTATCGGATAACGATATAAAGACCGCCTTGGAATATGTTGAGGAGATGGACTACGGCAAGGGTTTAGGATACGCCCAGATAGGCGATTACTTCTATCTGGAAATGGACGATGAAGAAAATGCTTTTTTGTACTATAACAAAGCAATAAAGATGTTTGAGAACGAACCAGTACGGCGTGTAGCACGACCTGTAGCACGACCTGGTTATCGACCTGCGCCGCGACCTATAGCACGACCTGTTACAGATGAAGAAACCGAAGAGGATATTTCGTCTTGTTACGTATCTCTAGCTAATATAGAAATTGATCGGAACGATTTGACAAACGCAAGGAAGCACTTATTGCTATCATGGCTACATGACCCTGATACTGTGGTCGAGGAAGAAGATGGAAAAATTCGCAATTTAAAAGATATTTTAAGAACTAGGTTTGAGTCGATAAACGAAGAGTACACAAAGAAATTCCTTGAACTCCCTTCTGTGGAAAGAAAATATCTTTTGGTAACGGATAGTATCAATGATTTAAATCAGAGCCATTTTGCAACACTGGATATGAAATCTGATTTGTCGCATTTGTCGTTTCCTTTCGGACATCCGCAAGTGAACGAATTATATGTAGCACATCCATTGGTAACAAACAGATATATTCCCATCGAAGATTATCAACTTGAAATGATTGAGGACAAAGTAAGGGAGTTGTGCGAACTTGCTCCGTCGTTGGGGGCAGAGCGGATAGACATTGATTGCTTGAACAGCAGTAGCTCCGAAAGAACAAACAACAGAGAAACGAACGTTTCAGGAGGAGTCTCGAGAAAAATCGTAAGTGCCAATGCTTCGTACCATAATGAAGCTAGCAACCGTTTGTTGGAGAGGTTAAGTCGTTCGATTAGCTTGCACCAAGAGTTTCAACCATGCAAAGCGCCGTTTGTGCCTGACAATCTGATTTGGTACAAAAGTGAACCAAATTGGCAGCGCTTGCGCCGTCAAAGACTTGAGGGAGGCCTTGTAACTCATGAAGAACGCATAGAAACCAGCAAATGCAGGGCTGGCAGTAGTCATGAAATGAACTCGGTGAAGGCTGAACTAAAGGCATTGTTCACTAAGATAGATGTTGAATTTGATCAGACATACGAGACAAAGTTCGAACAGATGGAAGATGCGGTACTTGCCATCAAGATAAAGTTCGCTCCGCTGTCGGAACTTACTGGCTCGGGGACAACGCGGATTTCTAAAAACACGAACCTTTCCGCAAACGTGCAAAGGTATCTCAATGAGGTGAAGGAATGTTTTGTCGATGGCGAGATAAGCAAAACGGGCCGTAAGCTGCTCAACAGAATGCGTGAACAGTTGGGTATCAGTGAGGCTCGTGCCGCAGAATTGGAGGCATCTGTCGTTGCACCAAAGCTGACGGACGACGAGAAAGAATACCTTGAGACATACAGAGAGGCTTGTACCGATGGTAAAATTTCTGATGGAGAACGTCGGATGCTTGACCGCTATAGGAGCAAGCTCGGCATCTCAGAGTCTCGCGCTAAAGAGATTGAACGAATGGCATAGGTATAAGGGAACTTCTCTTAGTGGTTTGGGCACGGCGGATTTCATAACAAATCCGCCGTTTTTACTTTTCATGCTGATGGGCAACTGTGGTTGGTTAATGGAACGATATAGAGGTTGATTAAGAGGCTGTTTGATTTGATTCAATGCTTTTATTGAAGCATAAGAACGGTATCTTTTCATTCTTTTCTTCAATCGAATTCAAACTTCTTCTAAATTTTTTGGATGGGGGTTGGTGGGTTGGGATTTGTTTTGTATCTTTGTAAACGGAAAGAATCGGTCTTATGTCATTGTATGATGCGATGTATCAGTTATATAGGTTCGTTTTCGGGTGTTTTTAATCCGTTTTTGGCGGCGATGCTACTGTGTGTAACATGCTGTCAATAAGATATTAAATCAATTACTTTCGTTTTACTTCTGTATCACTAATGTATCAGTCTTGTATTACTATTGTTCTGGGTATAAGGTATGTATGAGGCATCTATGAGACATCTTTGAGGTTTCTTCGTGTATGGTATGGGTGTGGGGTACGGGGTGTGTTGTTTTGCGGGTGGTTTTTGGGGAGGGGGGGGCTGGGGGAGGGAGGTATAACAAAAATCATCAATCGAATTTGAACAGGTTCTAAATCATTCAAGAGAATTTCATTCCAGATTTGTCTTACTTCCATCCCACTTCCGTTTAATCGTTCTCCTACTGTTCTCTTACTTTTGTCTTACTGTTCTCTTACTTTTGTCTTACTGTTCTCTTACTTTTGTCTTAGTCAGCTCTTACTTTGGACTTAGCCAGATGGTAGCTCTTACTAGGCTTGTGCTAGGCTAGAGATAGGCTAGTGCTTACTTTTCTCTTACATTTGTATTAGGTTTGTTTAGGTTGTTGTCAGGTTGTCATTAGAGAGGTGGCGACTTTTTGTCAGGTTGCAGACAGGTCACCGACAGGTCAGGGGTGGGATTGGATAGGGGATTCGTCGGGTTGGAGATTGCAGGTTGCAATGTTGAACTGTGGGACATCGGGTCGGCAGCTATATGTTGCACAAGTGTAACACTTCTATCAAAATGGTCTTAACTGTATGCGCTGCCCTTTCATTTGTAGGCGATTACATAGTAATTGTGATTGTTTATAAAAATATTTGTATCTTTGCAAGTCATTATAGTAAAAACACACACAAGAATAATTGAAAATAATGCAGAAAAGTAAAGTAGGACTTGATTTCAATCAAGTGGAGCATGCGCGCGACGTGGCAAAGCGTATCGCCGGACAGGTGCAGGACTTTGTCGGAGGCTACACGACCGTTGCCGTGGAACGCACCATCTGCCGTCTTCTCGGAATCGACGGCATTGACGAAAACGAAGTGCCACTGCCTAATGTGGTTGTCGATTCACTCAAATCAAACGGACTGCTCGGCGAGGGAGTGATGTACTTCCTCGGCAACGCCGTTCTCGAAACCGGCAAGACCCCGCAGCAGATAGCAGAGGCCATAAGCGCCGGCACGCTCGACATCACAAAGATGCCTATGCACAAGGAGGCGGAGATACGCACCGCACTACAGCCTTATATGGACGCAACGATAGAGAAGATACGAGGTCGCCGTCAGCGTCGCGAGCATTATATCGAAACCATAGGCGAGGGGTCGAAGCCATACCTCTACATCATCGTCGCCACGGGTAACATCTACGAGGACGTGGTGCAGGCACAGGCGGGTGCCCGACAGGGTGCCGACATCATCGCTGTCATCCGCACCACAGGACAGTCGCTTCTCGACTATGTGCCATACGGTGCGACGACGGAGGGATTCGGTGGCACCTTCGCCACACAAGAGAACTTCCGCATTATGCGCAAGGCCCTTGACGAGGTAGGAGAGGAGGTGGGACGCTACATCCGTCTGTGCAACTACTGCTCGGGTCTCTGTATGCCAGAGATAGCCGCTATGGGAGCTCTGGAGGGATTGGATGTGATGTTGAATGACGCTCTTTATGGCATCTTGTTCCGCGACATCAACATGCAGCGTACGCTTATTGACCAGTATTTCTCACGTATCATCAACGGCTTTGCAGGTGTTATCATCAATACTGGTGAGGACAACTACCTTACGACAGCTGACGCTTACGAAGAGGCACACACGGTGCTGGCGTCTGACTTCATCAACGAGCAGCTGGCCTTCTCGGCAGGACTTCCAGAGGAGCAGATGGGTCTCGGCCATGCTTTCGAGATGGATCCCATGCTGGAGAATGGGTTCCTTTATGAACTGGCTCAGGCGCAGATGCTGAGAGAGATATTCCCGAAAGCTCCGCTGAAATATATGCCCCCCACGAAGTTCATGACGGGAAACATATTCCGTGGACATATACAGGATGCCCTTTTCAACATCATAGGGCAGTGGACCCATCAAGGTCTTCAACTGTTGGGAATGCCCACTGAGGCTATCCACACGCCGTTCATGAGCGACCGTTATCTCTCCATCGAGAACGCCAAGTATATCTTCAACAACATGAAGGACATCGGCGAAGAGGTGGAATTCAAGGATGGCGGCATCATCAAGAGCCGCGCCAAAGAGGTGCTCGACAAGGCCACCAAGTTGCTGGAGAACATGGAGAGCGAAGGCCTCTTCACCGCTCTGGAGAAAGGTATCTTCGCCGACGTGAAGCGTCCGAAGAACGGCGGTAAGGGCCTCGACGGAGTGACGATGAAAGGCGAGCACTATTTCAACCCGTTTGTTGAACTTTTAAAAGGAAAGAAATAATATGAGCGAAGGATTGTATTCGATGGAGGCTAAGGATTACGACAAAACCTTAGACCTCACCAAGATAAAGCCCTACGGCGACACAATGAACGACGGCAAGGTGCAGCTGAGCTTCACTCTTCCGGTGCCTGCTGGCGCCGAGGCGGAAGAGGCTGCCAAGCAGCTGTTGAAGAAGATGGGCTTTGAGAACCCGCTGGTGGTCTATCAGAAAGAACTTACCGAAGGATTCTGCTTTATGAACTGTTACGGTAGTTTGACTCACACTGTCGATTACACCTCGATACATGTGCCGAAGGTGGAGAGCGACAAGATGGATATGCACGAATGCGACGAGTACATACGACAGAATATAGGCAGGAAGATAGTCATAGTGGGAGCATCCACAGGTACCGACGCCCACACCGTTGGAATCGACGCCATCATGAACATGAAAGGCTATGCCGGACACTACGGGTTGGAGCGCTACGACATGATTGAGGCCTACAACCTAGGAAGCCAGGTGCCCAACGAGGAGTTCATAGCCAAAGGCATCGAGTTGCACGCCGACGCACTTATCGTAAGCCAGACCGTCACGCAGAAAGACGTACATATCAAGAACCTCACCGAGCTGGTCGAGATGCTTGAGGCTGAAGGTCTGCGCGACAAGGTGATACTCATCTGCGGTGGTCCGCGTATCAGCCACGAGTTGGCCAAAGAGCTGGGCTATGACGCCGGCTTCGGCCCGAACACGTTTGCCGACGACGAAGCATCGTATATAGCGCAAGAGATGGTGAAGCGCGGCTGGAAATAAGATGCCTGAATGCGTTATGACATTATAACGAAGTGACTAACAAATAACAAATAAAATAACTCTCATGGAAAAAGAACAGATTAAACCCTTTATCGCAAAGCGTGCTGCCAAGGAGTTGCACGATGGCGATGTGGTGAACCTCGGTATTGGTTTGCCGACACTGATTCCTAACTACCTCCCCGAAGGCGTTCATGTGGTTCTCCAGTCAGAGAACGGCATGATTGGTATGGGTCCAACACCCGAAGAGGGAAAAGAAGACCCCTGGTTCATCAACGCCGGAGGCGGATACATCACCCATGTGCCCGGAGCTTCCACTTTTGACAGCGCCACCTCGTTTGGCATTATCCGTGGCGGTCACGTCGACGTGAGCGTACTCGGTGCCATGCAGGTTGACGAAGAGGGCGACCTCGCCAACTGGATGATTCCAGGCAAGAAGACCCCCGGTATGGGAGGTGCTATGGACCTACTTGTAGGAGCCAAGAAGGTTATCCTCGCCATGGAGCACACCGCCAAGGGCAATCCCAAGATTCTGAAGAAATGCACCCTTCCTCTCACTGCCAAAGGTCAGGTGAACATGATCATCACCGAGATGGGAGTGATGGAAATCACCAAAGAGGGTATCGTGCTGACCGAGATCAACCCAGAATTCACCGTTGAGCAGGTGCAGGCTGCAACAGAGGCAAAGCTCATAGTGTCGCCAAACCTGAAAAACATGGAATAAATCAAACTTAGCATACACTACCGGCAGAAAATGATGCCGGTAGTGTATGTGTTTAATAGTGACCAGTGATGAGAGGTCAACTATTAGAGATTACCAGAGATAACATATGAAAAAAATTGCGCTCATAGCTGCCTTGTTATGTGTTATGCAGACAGCAATATGTCAACGCACACTTTTCCGTGAGTATGGTTTTTATGGCACAGCCAGTTATACTATGCTTACGAACCTGAATCGTAAGGAATATAATTTTATGTTGAACGGAGTGACCTTAAGTGGAGGATTCCAAATAAGGCCCAAGACTTGCGTAGAATTAGGAGTCGGTTTCCTGGCAGATGCGAGTGGGGTATATACTCAGATACCGTTCACCGTGGCCTTGCGGACACATTATATGAATACCAGACTCACGCCCATGACGGAACTGTTCGCCGGGTATGCCCTTCCTCTGAAGAAAACGGGAACTAACAGCAATGGTGACAAGATGTGTATAGACCAAGGTGGCGTCACGGCTGGAGTGAATGTGGGAGGCAGATTCTCGATTTCACGTAAGGTGGCGATAAATGCATACATTGGATGGCATTTTTTTATGGTGAATGAGTTCAGAGTATTCACAGAAGACAAGGATCCGATAGATCAAGATGCGTGGGCAGCACATTGTTTCAGATTCGGCCTTGGGTTGATGTTTTAGTAATTATATAAGTACTCTTGTATGAGAAAAACGCTTGCAATAGCCTTGCTGACGGTGATTCTGTTGCCGCTTAGTTTGTATTCGCAAAAAAACGTCAAAGGGGTAGCGGCGCCAGTGCTGACAGAATGGAGCGACCCCGATGTATTTGAGCAGCACAAGCTGTATCCAAGGGTTAATGTGGTTGGATACGAGTATGAGAACGACATAGAAAAAGGCGACTATCGTTCGTCACCATACTATGTGTCGCTTGCTGGCAAGTGGAGTTTCGATATACAGAATGCGGTAAGTATGCGTCCAGACATGGAGAACAAAAAGTTGGACGTAGGTGGATGGGGAAAAATCAATGTGCCGAACTATGGTTGGAAATACAAAGGTGCGGCGGTGAAGGTGCCAGAGATAGGCAATGTGGCGGATTTGCCAGACAAGGGCAATTATATAGCTACATACTACAGGGAATTTAATGTCAGCACGACGTGGAAGGACTATGAGGCTTTCCTTCAAGTGCAGGGGAAATCTGCATACTATATATGGATTAACAATGTGTATGCAGGATACAGCGAGGATTCTCGTGCACTGAGTGAATTTAATATTACTCAGCATCTGAAGTACGGCAAGGTCAATACGATAGCCATACAGGTATTGGGATTGTCAGACGGCTCACTGTTGGAAAACGACTATTCTCATTCGGTAAATGGACTGACTCATGATGTGTCGATTGTGCTGAAACCGGCAGTGAATATAAACGACTACAAGATAGTAACGGATTACGATGCAAAAACAACAATTGGTGAAGCGCAGCTGACGGCGACAGTGTACAACAAGTTCAAGAAAGGTCTCTATTACCTGGAAGCCGAGATATGGACCCCGCAAGGTAAGCAACTTGACAAGATGGCAAAGTGGGTCGCTTTCGACAAGCGAACCGAGGTGGATGTGACGTTGAAACGTGATTTTGCCGGTGTAGAGCCTTGGTCGGCGGAAACGCCCAGTCTATACACTTTAATATTGCGTCTGCGAGACAACAATATGAACCTTGTTGAGGTCACTGGAGGCAAGTTCGGCTTCCGCAAGATAGAGATGGACGGCACGGAGCTGCTTGTCAACGGGGCTCCGGTGAAGTTGCGAGGAGTTGTGTATGCCAACTATGATATGGTTAGTGGTGGCGAACCGACATACGAGCAGATGGAGAAGGATTTGGTGCAGATGAAGAGATACAATGTCAACGCCATAAGGACTGCGGTCTATTCGCCAGCCGACGACGAATTCTATAAACTATGTGACAAATATGGGTTCTATGTGGTGTGTGAGGCTAATATACAACCATATTCCACCCAGAAGAAAGCGATAGCTACAGATGGGGACTATGAGAACCTGTTTGTGGCGAGGGTGCAGAACATGTATGAACCTCTGAAGAACCACCCGTCCATTATAGCCTGGTCGCTTGGTTCGGGCCGCGACAACGGTGTCTGTATGGAGCGAGCCTACGCCGCGTTGAAGCAGAAGGACAAGGAGCGTCCGGTGATATTTGCAGGTGCCGGGTATTCGGAGAATACAGATATTGTGGCAATTTCGGAGACAGACCCCGATGCACTCAAGGCCACAGCGGTGAAAAAGCAGTCGAGGCCGATATTGCTGAACACGTTTGGGGCTGTCTGTGGTAACGGCTTCGGTGGTATGGAGAATGTGTGGCGGCTGGTATCCGATAACAGCAAGTTTCTCGGCGGCTTTGTGCAGTTTTGGTCGCCGGTGACTATCCATGCTGCCTCGTCACAAAGCGACGACATTTGGGAGGGACTTACCTGGAACGACGGCAACAACAAGCCTCACCAGATGCCCTACCTTCAGGAGTTGGGCAATATCTACCGCCCGTTCGACGTCCGGCTGGTGAGCGTGTCGCAGGATGCCTGCGAGTTTGTGATAAGCTGCCGCAGCGGCGTTCAGTCGGTGGGCAACTATGTGCTGGAATACAACATGTTCTCAAACCTCAAGCCGCATATTGTTGGGGGTGAGATAGAACTGGCGCTGAAGCCGGGCGACTCTAAGACTTTCAGACTTAAGATGCCGGTGCTGAACCTCTATATAGCCGAGGAACTGTTTGTCCGCTTCTCGGTCAACCAGCGTGTCCGCACCGCTGCGGTCCCGCAGGGCACCACTCTGGCGTCGGTCGAGATGCCGCTTCCGACCAAACGGTTGGAGAAGATTGCTTACGAGAATCATGGCTCGCTGACCACCTCGGTCGCCAACAACCAGAATGGCAAGCGGGGCGTTCTCACCGTCGCGGGGCAGCGTTTCGTGCTTAAATATGACCTCGACAATGCCGATATAACGAACTACAACTACGACAATAGCGAGCTGATAACCTCTCCTTTGCGTTCCACCATACACCGTCCGCCAACCTACAACGACGGGTCGGATCGCAATGGAATGTTCAACTGGACAAAATACAAGGAAAGCAGCCTTACCCGTACTGTGCAGGCCGTCAACTTCCGTCAGACCGACGAGAATACGGTGGTCATCGACGCAATGGTGGGCTACTCTCTGAACGGCTCGCCTGTCTATAGCCTCAAACAGACCATCGCTGTCCTATCCTCTGGCGACGTGGTGATGGACAATAGCATTGACTTGGACAATTCGGTCAAGAGCGTCGCCCGTGTCGGTTTCGAGACACAGGTGCCCAACCGATTGAACTCGGTCAGCTGGTTCGGACGTAAGAATGAGACCTATATTGACCGCTGCTCCACAGGCGACCTCGGCTCCTATAAGGAACAGGCAGACCGTATGGCTTTCGACTACAATATAGCGCAAACCAGCGGCAACCGTGCCGATGTGCGTTGGTTCGCCGTTACCGACGGACAGAAGGGCCTCTTTGTCGATATGATCGACACAACCTTCAACTTCTCTGTGTGCCGGTTCGACGACAGCCAGATCGGTGGTCTCAGCAGCGACCTCAAGCCGGGCAACCACCGTGCCGTGCATATCGACTTCAAGATGAGCGGCGTCGGTAGCGCCAAGGCGGGCTACCATCTCACCGATGCCGCTCTGGTCAAAGATCGCAAATATCGCTTCAGAATCCACCTGCGTGGCTACGACTTGGGCGACAACAACGCCGAGGACTTCCGCCGCATTGCCTATCCGTCGGTCGAGTCGGGCGTTCTCCCCATGCCCGAGATGCAGAAGGATCGCGAACGGTTCAACGCTCCGATGCTGATTACGATAAAGTCCTCAATTCCAGATGCGGAGATCCGATACACCTTGGATGGCAGCGAGCCCATCGAGTCGTCGCCGCTCTACAAGGCTCCGATAAAGATTTCGTCATCCACCATTGTGTCGGCCCGTGCCTTCAAGAAAGGCTACGCACCGTCGTTTGTGGCACGGAATCACTACAGTTTCGACTATGTGAAGTCGACGACATTAGAACACAAGCCCAACACACCGTATAATAAACAGTATCAAACTGCACTGTTTGATGCTGAGTATGGTGACGTAAACAACCTTTCCAGCGGATGGCTTGGATTCTCGGCATCAGATATGTCGGTCGTGCTCGAACTGGCAAAAGAGATTGAGCTGGAAAGTGTAGAGCTGAGATTTGCACATAACCCAGACGCATGGGCGTTTGCACCGACAGCCGTGGACGTGTATGTGTCGCAGGATGGGGTGACATATTCTGCACCGATGGCGGCTAATATCACATATGATCCACAGTCGGAGTCGATGAATATGTCGCAATTGGTAACCATAAATGTGTATGCTGGGAAGCCGAATGTGAGATATGTCAAAGTTGTGGCGAAGAACATGGGGCGCATACCGTCATGGCACAGGAACAAGGGATTGAGGCCGTGGTTGATGACCGATGAGGTGAAATTGAACGAGAGAATTGGAGGGGGTGAGTGAACTTTTTTGAGCTATAGGTTTTAAGTTGATGGCTGACACGTTTCAATCTCGGACAGAACTGCTGCTTGGCACCGAAGGGGTCAAGAGGTTGAAGCTTGCTCACGTGCTGGTGGTAGGATTGGGTGGTGTCGGCGGCTATGCGGCTGAGATGTTGTGTCGTGCAGGTGTGGGACGAATGACCATTGTGGATGGTGACAAGGTGAGCGTGTCGAACTTGAACAGGCAGATAATAGCCCTCCGTTCTACTGTTGGAGAATCGAAAGCGAGGTTGTTTGAAAAAAGGTTTTTAGATATTAATACGGAGTGCGAGGTTGATGCGAAGGAAGTGTTTCTTCGCGACGATGAGATGATAAACTTGCTTGAGGCGGAGAAATACGACTATGTGGTGGATGCGATAGATACTTTGTCTCCCAAGGTGTTTCTTTTGTATCATACTCAGAGATTGGGACTTCCGATTGTCAGTGCTATGGGCAGTGCCGGAAAAATGGATCCTGGTTTGGTGCGGGTGGCGGACATATCTGAGAGTCACACTTGCCCGTTGGCTGCCATGGTGCGGAAAAAACTGCATAAACTGGGTGTGAGATCAGGTTTCAAGGTGGTGTTCTCTACAGAGAAAGTTTCGGAATCTGCTATGATGGAAGAACCGTCGCAGAACAAAAGAACCACTGTGGGCGTTGTGTCATATATGCCTGCCGTGTTCGGCTGTCACTGTGCCTCGGTGGTTATAAATGATTTGACAAAACAATAAATTATCTGATATGAAAGCTGGACGTATTGGCTTGATTATGGGAATTACGCTCATGACGATGTTCGGGGCAGTGTCGTGCAAAGTCGATTTTTCGCCAAATGCGGAGTGGAAGGAGGTGCCTGTGGTGTGGTGTGTGCTGGATCAGTATGACGACACAACGTGGGTGAGGGTGCAGAGGTGCTATCTTGGAAACGAGAATTTATATAATTACACTCAGGTGAGTGACTCGATATACTATCCGAAAGACAGTATCACGGTGACGTTGGAAAAATGGGAAGCCACTGAAGGTGCGGACAACATACTGACCATTACCGGCGATGTGCCTGTGGCGACAAAGACCCTTGAATATAAATTATGTAATAATAAGGATACAGGGCTTTTTGCCGGAGGGCTGCAGCCGCTTTACTGTGCCCCGACGTTCGGTTGGCTTCAACCAAATTTTGTCTATCGGCTTGTTGTAAGTCACAAGGCGACGGGCGAGGTGATTGCCACAGCAGAGACGCAATTGGTTGGCCTGAAGATAGACCAGTCAAATCCCAGAGCCAGAGACCTCGTGGCGCTCAATAGGCCAGACCCTGCAACGCCAGCATACAGCCAGTTCCGTTTCGCCGGTAACCCCGCAAAATGTGAAATCGCCTGGAAGCCCCTCGTCCGAGCACGCCTCTACCAGCCCGTTGTGCGCTTTTACTATTATCACTTGGCAGCCGATGCGAATGGCGATATGCACAACGACTATTCCAAGAGATATCACGTTGACATAAACGTTCCGTCAGTCACCCAGTCGGCGAGCCCCAACGAGGTCACAACGGCTATATACGAGTCTTCATTCTTCTCTGATCTGGTCGATGCCGTGAGGCAAAAAGGCGACAATGCGTCAAAAGGCTTTTGCGACACCGTTGATATAAGGCTCAGCGCGTGCAACGAAGACCTCAATGCATATATCAAATCGACAGAACCATCGAACACGATAGTGCAGGATAGGGTGGTATATACCAACATCAACGACGGAAAAGGAGTGGGAATTTTCGCGGCACGCAGGATGCCGCATGTCTTGCAAGACAGCAGTACGACGTTTATCTTTACGGTGCCGACCAATAACGAGACGGGCTCAGGATCCTACCACGAGAAACTGAAAAACCTTCATATAGGATTCGAGGCCGCAGAGTGATTTGGACACCCAGTCGGGTGCGGTGAGATTTTGAGAGAGAAAATGGAGTCGAAGAAAAAACAACAGTTGAGTTTCAAAATTAATATCGTACCTTTGCAAACTCAAAAAACATACGACAAGGTAAATAAAACAATAACAAATTAACACAATAACAAGAAAATGAACGTCACAAGAGAGAATCTAAGCGATTTGGAATTATGCATCAAGGTCGAAGTGGCAGCCGCCGACTATGCAGAAAATGTCACGAAACAGCTCAAGCGCTACCGTCAGCAGGCAACCGTCCCCGGATTCCGCAAGGGAATGGCTCCCATGGGAATGATAGAGCGAATGTACAAGCCCTCGCTGACAGCAGAGGAAGTGAACAACATCCTTTCGCAGAACCTCTATAAGTATATCGACGACGAAAAGCTCGAAATCATAGGCTCCCCCCTGGCCAACGAGGAGCAGACTGGTAGCCCCGACTTCAATCACCCGACCGACTATGTGTTCTATTTCGACGCAGCATTGATGCCGAAGGTGGAGATTGATTGGAGCAAGATTGACACCAAGTTGCTGCAGATAAAGGTTCCGGCCAAGGAAATCGACTCGCAGATAGAAGATATTAGAAAACGTTATGGTAAATTCGAGACACCAGAGGAGATTGGTGAAAACGACCATGTCTATGGCAAGGCCGTTGAGCTTGGCAAAGACGGAAAAGAGAAGGAGGGTGGTGTGAGCGTATTCCTGTCGTTCGAAGTACAGGACGTGAAAGACCCCGATATCAAACAGTCAATCATCGGAAAGAAGAATGAAGAAAAAGTTGTGTTCAACGCCTTCAAGGCATTCGGCTCAGCCTTCATAGAGAAAAATTTCCGCATGGAGGCAGCAGCGGCCAAGAAGTTCAAGTCAGACATAGAATTTACTGTAAGCGGATGCTCTCGCATCACACCGCACGAGATCGACGAGGAACTCTTTGCTCAGGTGTTTCCCAACGATGATATAAAGGACGAGGCCAAGTTCCGCAAGGCCGTGCAGAAAGAGATAGAGAAAGCCAACGACGAGCAATGCAGGATACTGTTTGTGAACCAGGTGAGACGCCAGTTGCTGGACAACTTCAATGCTGAGATGCCCGAGAAATTCCTGAAACGTTGGATACTGTCGCGCGACGACAAAGACCTGACTGCTGAGAAGCTCGATGCCGAATGGGGTGAAAAGTACCTGCCCGCACTGAAATGGGAAATTCTGGATGGGGCTTTGAACAAAATCAAGTCCATAGAACCCACGCATAACGACATAGTCGATTATGTGAAGGATATATTGAAACGGAACGACAGAAACGCTGAAGAGGGCGAATCAGCCGAGGCCAAGGAAGAACGTATAGAGAAGGCTGCGCAGAGCATCGCGTCTGATCGCAACAACGTGAGCCAGATAGTTGACCGTCTCTATGCCGATAAGACCTTCGAACTGTTCAAGGAACAGGTGAAGCCGGAGGTGGAAAAGGTGACGGCCAAGGAGTTCGGCGAGAGGGTGAAGGAAGATAACGCCAAGAACGCCAAGAACGAAGCTGCCCCCACCGAATAACGTCAAAAGTAATGCTGCTGTGGCATGCATCAAGATATGCCACAAATTGATACTCCCTGCGGATTTTTCCGCAGGGAGTTTTTTGACCAATAGTTGTCGTATTGAATAATTTATGTATCTTTGCATCGTTTATTGAGTAAAAATACTCATTCTATTGAGTAATTTTACTCAGTCGATTGAGTAAAATTCTATGGTATGTTTGAACGTGCATATAATAAGGTTGTTAGGGCTCGTCTGGAGGAACCGAGAAAGTTTATCCAGATAGTTACTGGTCCTCGTCAGGTGGGGAAGACTACTCTTGTCAAACAGGTGTTGTCTGAGGTGAAAATCCAGTGGTTGATGTTTTCCGCCGACAATGTCCCAACTTCGCAGCGAGAGTGGATTTCGGAATGTTGGGAGGCTGCCCGCCGTAGGCTCCGCTTAGAGAATCTCGCTGAAATAATACTAGTGATTGACGAGGTTCAGAAGATAAAAGGATGGAGTGAAGTCGTAAAAAAACTTTGGGACGAGGATACTTTCAATGACACGCCCGTCAAGGTGCTTCTGCTCGGGTCATCTAGGGTTTTGCTGGAGCGTGGTTTGGCGGACTCCTTGGCTGGACGTTTTGAGACGATTAAAATGCCTCATTGGTCGTTTGGCGAGATGCGTGAGGCTTTCGGTTTCTCGTTGGATCAATATGTCTATTTTGGGGCATATCCGGCCGCAGCTGAATATATTGGCGACGAAGACCGATGGACAGAGTACATTCGTTCGTCCATAGTGGATGCGACTATCAATAAGGATGTCTTGGTCGATGCGGTTGTCAGCAAACCGGCGCTTTTGCGCCAGACGTTTGAATTGGCCGCTGCCTATTCCGGCGAGATTGTTTCTCTAACCAAGTTGATTGGACAACTGCAGGACGCCGGCAATACCACAACATTGTCATCATATCTGCGGTTGCTTGACGATAGCGGCTTGGTGTGTGGTTTGCAGAAATATTCGGTTGATAATAGTCGCAGACGTGCTTCTGTACCGAAATATCAGGTTTACAACAATGCGTTGAAGAGCGTTTTTTGTGGAGCCACATTCAAAGAGGCTATGGAAGACCACAAGTTGTGGGGACATCTGTTTGAATCGGCTGTGGGTTGCCATATTGTCAACAGCTCGTTTGTCTATCGTATGCAGCCGTTCTATTGGCGAGACGGTAACGATGAGGTAGATTTTGTCGTTCAGTATGGAAAGAAGGTTGTCGGGATAGAGGTGAAGTCCAATTATGAGAGATACAATCAAGGGCTTGCTGTATTTCGTGACCGTTTCAAGCCACAAACTGCCTTTATTGTCGGATACGAGGGGTATCCGGCGGATGGCTTTCTTTCGGCTGATATACGCGGGTTGTTCTAACCTTCGTTTTATTAACCATTCCTATCACCTGACTTTCGTCATCACAAGAGACGAAAACCGTCAGTGACTGTTTCATGGGAATAATCAGTCAATAGAGGGTCTAATTGGTCAGTAGCTATTTTGTTGAAAACTTTTTCGGCGTTGCTCACGGTTTTGCAAAATTTGTGCAACAAATTATAGCAAAGGGGCAAACTTTTTTAAGTCGGGAGATGTAAGGCGTGCAAATTGTTTAGCGGGCGAATTTTGGCATGAAAAGAAAAAAATCGTCTTAATATTTGGAAGTTAGTAAAATAGTTTGTATCTTTGGTGCGTCGAAATAGTATGTGGGAGTGTTGTGTGGTGGGTGTCCGAAAGTGCGTAATAACGTGGCTTTTGGCGTGCGATGGGGATGATATATATATATGCTTAAAAACTTGTAAAAAACATAAATCTGCAATCCACATAACCCAAAATAAGTCCTATGGAATCGAACAGTATGAGAAAACTTGGTTGTAAAACGGTTGGTTTGTTGTTGGTGATGCTGTCGTACATGATGTGCAATGTGTCACAGGTTGAAGCGGCGTGTTCCAACAAAACCTGTGGTACAGGAACCTCAACGCTCAATGGTACCCCAGTGAACAACTACTACAACTATTCCTATACCCAGTTGTTGTTCATGGCTAATGAGATAAACGTGGCAGGTGGAACCATTGAGAAGATTGGCTTCCAGTATGGCTACAGTACAGCGATGACCGCTAAAACCAATGTGAAGATCTATATGGCCAACACCTCGAAGACTTCTTTCGCAAACGGTACTGATTGGGTCCTATCTGGTTTAAGTTTGGTTTACAGCGGTTCTCTCAACTGTTCTGGCAACGGTCAGTGGAATGATTTCACTCTTACCGCTCCTTTCGATTATACTGGTGGCAACCTCTTGGTCGTTATAGATGACAATTCGGGCAATTACAATAGTTCTTCATACGTTTTCAGATACACAGAAACAACAGGCAATACGGTTTTGAGAACGCAAAGTGACGGAACCTACTATTCGCATGCTGGCGGAACCACTCCTGGTAGTGGTTCTTATGGCAACCAGCGTTGCAATACTCGTTTCTGTATCACACCTTGTTCGGGTCACCGATCTGGAACCTTTGCCTTCAACCCCTCAACGGTAAATTACAACTATGTGGTTGGAAGCGGTGACTTCGTTGAGCCGTCGCTTGTTAACACTCTTTCTCCTGCAGGTACCGTCACCTACACCTCTTCCAATACGGCTGTTGCAACAGTGAACGCCACTACAGGTGCTGTCACCTTCACGGGATTGGAGGGTGATGTGACAATTTTTGCCGTCTCTTCGTCGGGAAACTATTGTAACGAGCGGGCCTCCTATAATATCAGTGTTAGCGACAACTGTGTGAAGATTGGAACAGGTACATCTACAACATCATCAACACCATTGTCAACGGGTTGGAAAAATTCATACGACCAGATTATATACACGCCAGAAGAGGTGGGTATCGGTATGATTAATATGATTGGATTCCAAAGTACTGGTTCGAACTCTGTAGCGCGTCAAGTAGATATATACATGGGAGAGACGACACAGTCGTCATTTGCTTCGACTACGGATTGGGTGCCTTATGAGAATCTCTCGCATGTTTATTCTGGTACTTGGAATATTACTTCAGGATGGAATATGTTCCCTGTAAATTTCTTGTACACAGGTATGGGTAATCTTGTGATTGCAATCGATTGCGGAGCTACAACTTACACCACGTCGTATTTCAGCTACACTTCGACCACGGATTATATGACGATATATGCGTACAGCGATACATACGATCCGGTGCCAGCGACAATAGAAAGTTATCAGGGCTCCAAAAGCCGACTACAGTATCGTCCCAACACCAAGATATGTATCGATGCATGTACTATACGTCCGACTGTAGAGTTCGAAAACACTATGGCAATGTGCTATCAGGGTAGCAACTGTCCGATGCTTCCTCTGACAAACACCTCCTCGGGTACTGTACATTATACATCTTCCGACGAAACGATAGCAACTATAGATAACGATGGTAATATCACAACTTTGGAAAGAGGCGAGACAACTATAGAAGTCTTCGTAGATATGGATGGCAATGTATGCCCTGCGAAAGCGTCGTATGTGTTGCAGGTGGTCTGTCCGGCCCTTATTCCTTCGGCAGAGAGTGTCTCCATGTGTGAGGGGGGCACTGTAACGCTCAACGCCTCCACAGCAGGCGGAGGCGATTTGGAATGGTTCGATGCTGTCGATGCGACGACACCTGTTCATACCGGGGACTCATATACTATCAATGCCGACCACTCAACCACCTATTTCGTTGCAACATACAATGATGAATATGACTGCGCCAGTTCTCGTGTGCCGGCATACGTCAATGTGTTTGACTTGGCATACGAGAGTACTACACAAAATATATCGGGATATGTTGGAGTTGCGATGTATGGCTATCCTCCTACGGGAAGCACCTCAGGTACCTCATACTCGGCAACGGGCATGCCCGCGTGGATGACACTTAACCCCGATGGGTCGTTCAATGGCACTCCAACTGCCGCTGGCAGCGGCTCGTTTACGATAACAGCCACAAACGGAAGTTGTTCAAAGACCATTACAATAAACTGGACGGTTGTGGCAAACAACCTGACTTGTTGCGACCCCGATGCTTTCTATCTGTTCAAAAATGGAGACCCGTTGCCTATACGTAAGGACGATGACGGTTTCTATTATATAAATGTGTGTAAAGATGATCCTACAACATTTAGAATCCAGCCTCTTGCCAACTGTTCAGGTTACACATATAACTGGAGATTGGCTTCGTCAACAGGCGGTTTGTTGGTTGAACAAACAGGTGCAACTTTCACCTACACATACGACCGTGCGATGGGATACAATATGACCCTGACGGTCAACAAGGGCAATCCCAACTCATGTACTGTAGCCTTCCCAATCCGTATTAGGGTGGCTGGAGTGTTCCAGGTCGCCACTCGACCTTCGTTCGATTTGTGCAAGGGAGAGCCCTTTAATATATATGTGTCGTCAGATGGTATCGGATCGGTAGATGTGGTGAGACCTAACGGAGGATCGGCTACTACATTGGGTGTGCCTGACACAGTGTGGCTTCCCGATGGTGTACCTTGCAATGGAACCTGCTTCTTCCGTTCATGTGTGACTTTCTCTGATTTCTCGACAGGAGCAACTATTCGAGATGAAAACGACCTGCTGTATGTCTTGCTTAATATTGAGCACTCATTTATAGGAGATATATACATTGCCTTGTCATGTCCTAATGGTCAGCGTTCAGTGATTTTGCCTCAGAGTGGTAACGGATCGGCAAACTGCCGAAGCGAAATACCTACAGGGTATGATTCTTGGCCAGGAGAAACCTCCAACACGAGTTATGATTTCGGTATATCAGGATCGGGATATTCATCGGATTGTAACTCACAAAGTACGATAGGTACAGGTTGGAACTATATCTGGTCGAATAATACTGTCCGTGGCTATGAGTACGCCGGCGGTACGTATGGATATATCTATGAGTCGGCAAATGTTGGGCACGATAATTCTTCATCAATCGATTCTTCCCACTATGCAGATATGTCTCAGATTTATCATCCAATGGAGTCGTTCGCCAATCTGGTGGGTTGCCCGTTGAATGGCACGTGGTGTATAGAGGTCGTTGACGGATGGGGAATAGACGATGGTAATATTTTTAACTGGGAACTTGGTTTGAATGAAGAACTATTGCCAGACAGCTGGACATATTCTGTTGATGTTGACTCGGCATGGGTGGATTGTAACTGGAATACGACCAAGGCTGGTGTTTATATGGAAATAACTCCGCCAGACGATTTCGTGGGAACTACTACGTGTGATTTGAATTTGCTCGATGAATATGGGTGCATAAGCCACTATGCTAATATTGTTACGGTCACGATGAATCCGACAGTGGGAAACACTGATATTGTGACTGAATGTGACTCTTATACATGGGCGAGGACGGGTGAGACTTATACTGTGGGTGACACTATCATTGATAACCAGCTGACCGATCATGGCTGCCCTGATAGGGACACGCTGATACTCACATTGAATTACACTCATTATGACACTGTGAATGAGAATGCATGCCAGTCGTACCATTGGGATATAACCAATCAGGACTACACGACCTCCACATCGGTTACGGAGACCCTTACGGGGCAGGCTGTGGGCGGCTGCGACAGCATTGTTACGCTGAACTTGGAGATATTGCCAGAGTTGACGACAACGAAAGACACGGCGGTATGTCCGATAACATTCCCGTTTGACTGGAACGGAGCGCACTTTACGGAGGCGGGGACGCAGGTGCTGAATCTGCAGACGGCAGGCGGGTGCGATAGTATTGTTACGCTGACGGTCACGGCACTGTCGAAGCCAGAAGTCAATCTGGGCAATCCTTCTACGGCCAACGGATGTCCGATACCGACCACTCAGAACTATGTGGTGACTACTAATGTTTCGGGCGGAACTGCTCCGTTTACGTACGCATGGACGGGTAGTTACACTGGTGACGCACAAAATGCCACCATACCAGGCACGGGTACTTGTGGGGATTTCTCTGTGGAGGTTATAGTTACCGATGCCAATGGTTGTATGGATACTGCCAGCACGAGTTTCTCGGCTATCGATGTGGAGGCGCCTACGTTCAATAGCCCTATAACAACGACGGCGGCTGTATTGTCGGGCAACAACTGTGTGTATCTTGTGCCAGACATAATAGCTATGGTGCAGCCTCAAGACAACTGTGGCATAGCGTCGCAGGTTCAGACGCCTACGGCCAATTCGCAGATAACGGGTGAGACGGATGTGACAGTGGTTGTCACCGACGCATGCGGCAACATGGATTCCATAACAGTGCATTTGACGGTTCCTGCCACAGTGGAGGCTGAAATAGAACATACGGATGTGGCCTGCAACGGAGGACACGATGGAGTGGTGAATGTGTTCAATGTCACAGGTGGCAGCGGTGGATACCATTATGCATGGTCGGCCGCAGGTGGAGGCAGCAGCAGCGGCATGGGCGATGTAGCAACCATTACAGGTTGTACGGCCGGAGTCTATACGGTAGTTGTATCGGACGCAAACGGATGCTCGGTGACGCTGAACGACACGATTAACGAGTCGAGCGACATGGTGTTGGTGTTGACGGCAGACACTGTCCAGTGCTACAATACTGCAACAGGACGTATTACTATTACAACGCTGACAGGTGGCACTGGAGTATATAGTGAATATAACTGGAGCAACGGAGAACATTCCTCAATCGGTATAGAAAACCTGATGCCGGGGCAGTATTCGCTAACGGTCATCGACGATGCAAACTGCCGTATCACTGCATCGGCAACGGTTCTGAACAGGACTCAGCTGGTGGTGTCGCCCGCAGGAAGTGTGAACACGCTATGTTACGGTTCGGCGGATGGTTCGGCATCGGTGACAGCGGTTGGAGGTGTGACACCTTATACTTTTGTAAGGTCGGATACCGACACGAACACTACGGGAACATTTGAGTCGTTGGCTTCTGGCAGCTATCAGGTACAGGTGATAGATGCAAAGGGATGTACGAACACAACCACCGTTACGGTTGGGCAGCCCGCGTTGTTGCAGTTGCAGGAGACCATGTCGGCCCACCAGAATGTGGATTGCTATGGCAATTCGACAGGCGGTGTGACGGTTGCGGCCTACGGTGGCACTCCACAATATACATACGAACTCAACGGTGTTACAAACAACTCGGGAGTTTTTGCAAGTCAGCTGGCAGAGGGGACCTATACGGTCAATGTTACGGACAATAACAACTGTACGGCGCAGACGACGGTTACAATCACGCAGCCCACGCTTCTGCAGATTAGCGCGACTCATGAAAACCTGAGATGCAAACAGGACGGGTCGGGCTCGATTGACTTGACTGTGATGGGTGGTACCTCCCCCTATTCATACCAGTGGCGGTATAACAACGTCAACTACGCAACAACGCAAGATGTGACGGGCGTAATGGCTGGGGAATATACTGTCATTGTTACGGACAACAACGGATGTCCACACGACACGACCATCACGGTGACGGAGCCAGAAGGAATGGTGCTGACGATGAGCGACCCTGCAACAATCTGTCTGCACGATTCGGCAGATATATCTGCTACGATACAGGACGGTACGGGTACGCCGCCGTACCGTTTCTCATGGAGCAACGGACACACCAACAACGGAGTAAACACCGACCAACAGACAGTGACTCCCAATAGTACGACGACATACACGGTGAATGTGCTGGATGATGCCGACTGCCCGATGACCGGTCAGGTGACGGTGACAGTGAAATATCCTACCACAGGTATAGACAACCAGAGAGCATGTGACAGCTATGTGTGGCCGACCAACGGTGCCGAATACACGGCAAGCACCAGTGCGCCGATGGTGAGCACGCTGACCAATGCAGCGGGGTGCGACAGCACGGCAATATTGCATCTGGTGGTAGTGTACAGTTCGGAAGGAGTTGATCATCAAACTGCTTGTGACAAGTATGTGTGGCCGCTCGACGGACAGTCATACATAGCCTCGACCAACACGCCAAGCGTGGTGTTGCAAAACGCTAACAGTGTGGGATGCGACAGCACCGTGACGCTCGACTTGACAATCAACAGCAGCACTACCACGCACGACACAGACATGGTGTTGTGTGAGAATGACGACCCGTATATATGGAACGGCACGCCATACAGTGCAAACGGTACTTATGAAGTTCACCTGCACACATCGCACGGCTGCGACTCGACGGTGTGGTTCAAGCTCACGGTATATGACACCAACCATACCTATATCTATGACACATGTATGGTGAAGGAACTGCCGTGGAGCTGGGGTGGACGTTCATATCCGACTCCTGTCACGGACGACCTGTTCAGCTTGCAGAACGTCTATGGGTGCGACTCGCTGGTGTATTACAATCTTGAAGCAGTGTTCGATTGTGCCGAGTTTTTGCAGTTTCCGAGTGTGGTGACGCCCAACGGCGACGGCCTGAACGATATTTTCCACATAGTAGGGTTGATTGAGGAAGCTTGCTATCCTCTGAACAAGCTTACTATATATAATCGCTGGGGCGCGAAGGTGTATGAGGTGGCAAACATCGACGAGGAGAGTGACTTCTGGGATCCCGCAGCCGAGCGCATACCGGCAGGCACGTACTATTTCCGCTTTGACGGAGACGGATTCAAGGGACATGTGGAGCGTAAAGGAGTGGTGGAAGTGGTAAGATAGTAGGTGGACACAGGTCGGTGGAAGGCAACAAACCATCTTCCGACCTTTTCAGCAAAGTGTAGCTTTCGAACGTTTAAATATATCAACAAACAACAGGTCAACGGGTAAACGTTTTTGTGAGAAAAAGTCGAGAATGAGAAAAAAACAATATCTTTGCGGAAGAAAGGAAACAAGGAATAATGACGTTAAACGTTGAGAGAGAGATGATAAGACGAGTCTTGGTGCGGCTGGCAATGCTTGTGGTGTTCTTTATTGCCGCCGTTGCCGTGGAGGCGAAGAGACCTATGGCAGACGGTCTGCATGGTGGCGACACGATGGCTGTGGAGTGTGACAGTTTCACGTGGTATGGCACTACATATACCGAGACGTGCGAAGTGACGCATATATTTCCAGGAGCTTCATTCGACGGTTCGGACAGTGTGGTGACAATGCATCTAGTAATAGTTGCATCCAATACGGTGGAAGACACGCAAACGGCATGTGATAGTTATTTATGGACGGCTAATAATGCGGAGTACAGGCGGAGCAGCAGGTCAACGGCAGTGTTGACGAACGCAGACGGATGCGACAGCGTGGTGACACTCAATCTCACCATCAATTATTCAGACACAGTGGATATGGATACGGGAGAGGTGTGTATGGGGGTGGAGTATGAGTGGCGAGACACGGTGTTTACGGAAGCCGGCACCTACAGGTACGCTGTGCCCAACGAAGTGGGGTGTGACTCGTTGTGGATGATGACGCTTATAGTGCATGACACCTTGGATGTGACGGTTGACGACACGTGTGCTTACAAGGACCTGCCGTGGACTTACGGGGATCGAGTGTATGAGGATTCGGTAAGGAACGACATCTTCAATTTGAAGAGCCTGTATGGATGCGATTCGACGGTGCATTACAATTTGACGGTGGTGTGGCGGTGTGATGCATTTCTGCAGTTTCCGAGTGTTGTGACGCCTAACGGCGATGGCATAAACGACCGTTTCGTCATAGCCAACCTGATAGACGAAGGGTGCTATCCACACAACCACTTGAGCATATACAACCGGTGGGGATGGTTGATGTATGACAGAGAGAACATAAGTGAGGATGAAGAGTTTTGGAATCCAGAGAATGCGTTGCCCGGCACCTATTTCTTCAGGTTCGAAGGATACGGCTTCAGCGACAAGATGGAGCGCAGAGGGTCGTTCGAGATACTGAAGAACCCCAGTAAATAAAGAACCCTGTTTTAATTGTTTTTTTCATTGGTTTTTGACGCGGCGGCGGAATGGAGACATTCCGCCGCTGTTGGTTTCAGATTGCGAAAGTGTGCGAAAAAGGTGAATTTTTTTGCTTATCTGCTTTATGTGACATATAGCAGACAATTGCCCACTGCCCACAGACTGCTCGTTTCATCCCTGATTTGTCTTACATTCGTCCCTCTTACCTTGAATCGGGCTCTTACTTTTCTCTTACTTTTGTCTTACATTTGTCTTACTTTTCTCTTAGCCTGCTCTTAAGTTGGATTTAGCTAGATGGTACTTCTTATTAGGCTAGTGATAGGCTAGTACTAGGCTAGTGCTTAATTTTATCTTACATCTGCCTTAGTCGTCGTTAGGTTTTATTTGGGTTGTTATTAGGTTGATAAGGATTTACTGGTAGTTCATCGATGGGATACCGATGGGTAAGGGAATGGAATTTGATTTGTTTTAATCTGTAAGTTTTATTTTTTAAAGGTTTGCTTTGCTTAAATTGTTGAAAGGTGTATAAAGGGTCATAAGCTTACCGACCACTTTCAGCTGTCCATTGATTACTTTTTGATATGACGGTTTTACAGTATGGTTTTTTCTTTGTATCTTTGTCGAATATTTCTATGGCTATGAAGAAGGCAAGTTGGCGATATATAGTGAGTTTGCTGCTGGCGATATGTGGGCTTGCGGGAGGGAGTGTGCACTGTCAGTGTTCGAATTTCGTGGTCGGCGGCAGACGAATGACGACATACGATGTGCCGGTGAACAACTATTATGGCTACAGTGTGACGGAGATGATATACACGGCGGCGGAGATAGATGCGCAGCCGGGGACAATTAAGTCGATAGGCTTCGAATATGCCTACGGCACAAGGATGACGAAGAAGTCGAGTGTTGCGATATACATGGCGAATGTGGTGCAGTCGGAGTTTGGGAGCGGTACGGACTGGGTGGTGACGGGGTTGACGCAGGTGTATAACGGTACGCTGAACTGCCAGTTGGGGTGGAACACATTCCAGCTCAACGGTGCGGGATTTGTGTGGACTGGGGGCAGTCTGTTGGTGGTGGTTGACGACAACTCGGGCAATTATGACGGTCCAGACTACAAGTGGTACTGTTCGGAGACGTCTGGAGCGAGGGTGCTGAGGGTGCAGAGCGAGACGAACAACTACACGGTTTCGGGCACGGGGGAAAACAGCGTAAGCAGCCGTATGGGGACGCTGTCAACCAGACGGCCAAACACGCAGTTTTGCATTGATGAGGACTGCAGCAGACGAACTGGCGCGTTTGTGTTCAGTGGCGAGACCTTCATATACGAGATGGGTGGCGGCGACTTTGAGGAACCGACGCTTGATACTTCAACGTCGGCAAGTCTGCACCCATATACGGGAGTGGTGACTTACGCTTCGAGCGACGAGAGCATAGCGACTGTGGATGTGAACACAGGCGAGGTGGGCTTCACAGGGGTGTATGGCACGGTGATTATAACTGCGACGGCGACATACGGCGACTACTGTCCGGTGAAAGCCAGGTACAGGATCACGGTTTATGACGGATGTCCGGTGATAGGGGAGGGGACGACGTTGGTGAGTGCGGCTCCGATATATGGGTCGTTCAAGTACAGTTACGACCAGATGCTTTTTACACCTGTAGAGGTTGGGACGGCAGGTCGTATCACGGCAGTGGGCTGGAATGCACAGAGTGCGAATGGTCAGCCCAGGGCGCTGGATATATATATGGGCGAGACGGAACAGTCGGACTTTGCGACCACGACGGACTGGATAGAGTCGGGCGAGTTGCGGCTGGTGTACAGTTCGACGGCGCAGACGTGGACGGCGGGCTGGAATGGATTTGAGGTGGATTTTCCGTATTCGGGGCAGAAGAACCTGGTGGTGGCGGTGGACTGTGGAGCTACTGGTTCGTCGTCGGTGACGTTCGTCGGCAGTGCCACGACAGGCAACAAGGTGATATATGCCTACAGCGACACGTATGACATGGGTCCCTCGACGATAGGAAGTTATGCGGGGCAGAAGTCGGTGTCGGCGGTGCGACCGAACACAAAGATATGCGTTGAGCCATGTGCAGGTCCGGTGTATCACACAGAGGTGGCAGGCACGGTGTGTGACTCGTTTGTGTGGGCACGCACAGGGCTGACATACAAAGAATCGGGAACTTACATAGACAAGCGGCTTACGGACCATGGTTGCGAGGATGTGGACACGTTGGTTGTTACAATTGCGGCGACGGAATACGACACAGTGGACGAGCAATCGTGCACAAGCTATACCTGGACGCTGACGGGAGAGACCTATACGCAGGACACGGTGGTCAACGACACGCTGACAACGACGGCTGGCTGCGACAGCATAGTGACGCTGAGGCTGGCAATACAGCCGGAACTGATTACGACGATAGATACTGGTGTGTGCCAGAATGCATATCCGTTTGATTGGAACGGCAGACATTACGAAGGACCCAGTACCGACACGCTCCACCTGCATGCCGTTGACGGGTGCGACAGTTCGGTGGTGTTTGCTGTGACGACGCTGGCCAATCCATCGGTGACGCTTATGGCACCGACGGAGGCTGGCCAATGTCCGCTGACGGCTGGCGTGAACTATACGGTGACCACGGACGTTACGGGCGGAAGTGGGCCATATACATACACCTGGAGTGGTGCATACGAGGGTGACGAGGCAAATGCAACCATAGCCAGCAACGGCGGCTGCGGTAGCTATGCGGTGGAAGTTATAGTGACGGACGTCAACGGATGTCAGGACACCAATGACATCAGTTTTGCAGCAGCGGACAGTGAACTGCCAACTTTCGAAAGCCCAATGACAGACACCGTGGCCGATAATATCGGCAATTGCAGATATACGGTGCCGAACCTTGTGGACAGAGTGCGGCCGAGAGACAACTGCGGCATAGTGTCGCAAGTGCAGACACCGGCGGCTAACACGGTAATAAGTGCAGACACCGACGTGAAGGTAGTGGTGACGGACGGGTGTGGCAACAAGGACTCGATAACGGTGCATGTGGAAGTGCCGATGACGATGTCGGGAGTGATGAACATACCTACTGTTGGTTCGTGCCCCGAACCTATCGGCGGGGAATATGAGATAGGAGTCGGAATAGGAGGGGGGATGAGTCCCTTCGCATTCCAATGGAGAGCCGTCGATGGCAGCCGGACTCTCACTTCGACAGATTCGCTTTTCACCATATTGTCTGACGGGAAATGCCACGACTGGAACGTGACGGTGACGGTGACGGATGCTCAGGGGTGTCAGTTGCAGAAAAACGGTATGTTTGAGGTGTCGGACAATCAGCCGCCACAGGCGTCGAATATGCCAGAACCGCTGGAAACCACAGGGCTGTTATGTAAATTTGTTGTACCAGATTTGACAGGAAGAGCGTGGGATAACTGCGGACTGGAGAGTGTGGTGCAGGTGCCAGCGGCTGGCGACACGGTGACAGGACTGATCACGGCAGAGCTTCAGATGCGGGACAAATGTGGAAACTCGAGCGTGGTGCCGATAGTGCTGACGGTTCCTGACCCGATAACATTCAACATGACAAGAACCCCCGTGACATGCTATGGTGACACCGACGGTTCGATAATTGTGACCAATGTGATGGGAGGCACACCTCCATATACGTACACGTTCTACGGGCAGACAAACACTACCGGGGAATTCCTCAATATGCCAGTAACTGGCTTCACGCCGATGGTGGTGACTGATGCGAACGGATGCACTGGCACAAACATATATGCCGAAGTTGACGGGCCGGAAAGGCTGGTGGCATACGAGCGTCCCGGGTCGCATACAAACATCGATTGTTACGGCAACTCGACAGGAAGCATACAGATTGAAGTGTCGAGTGAATACGGAGGAACTCCTGGATATGCGTATGTGTTCAGGGGAGACACAAACACCACTGGAGCGTTTACGGGGCTGGCAGCTGGAGCAGATGTTGACACGGCGATGGTGATAGATGCGGCTGGGTGCAGCACAACAGTTGTTATACGGCTCACAGAGCCTGCGTTGCTCACAGTGTCGGTGGATTCAGTTCACAATCCGTTGTGCTATGGTGAGAGCACCGGCTATATCGGTCTTTTGGTCGAGGGTGGCACAAGTTCGTATGCCTACACCAGCAACGGCAGTGCCTGCGTGGCAAACTATTTCACGCATGTGCCACAAGGTGATTACAGCATAGTGGTGACGGATGCGGCAGGATGTACGGCATCGGCGACAGCATCGCTATCGCAACCGACGGAATTGACCGCTACTTCGGTGAAGACGGACTTGCACTGCAAAGGAGATGGAACGGGAACCATAGATTTGACTGTGGTGGGAGGAACTCCTTTTGCTGGAGGAGAGTTTGACTACAGTTGGTCGAATGGAGCAACCACGCAAGACTTGTCAAACCTGCAGTCAGGAGTCTATTGGGTGACAGTCACAGATTCGAACGGTTGCAGCGTTACGGTAAACGACACGTTGAGCGAGCCGGATGGGATGACTCTGACGTTCTCGCCGAACGACACTACTATCTGCAAACGTCCCGTCGGCAACCAGACTATAGTGTTTTCCGTAGGGGTTACGGGTGGAAGCGGGTCGTACAACTACCATTGGTCGAATGGAGGCACGACGTCGTCGATATCGTTGTCAAGACCAAGTGCATCGGCTGTGTATTCGGTTACAGTTACTGATATGGGCAATGGATGCGATATGACGGACAGTGTGAGCCTGACGGTCAACTATCCGACAGAGGGTTTTGATGTGAGGAACTATTGCGAAGAGCAGGGGGGGCAATTCTATTGGGATGTGTCGAGGTCGTGGTGTTCGGTTGACCTGACACTTGATACATTCTCCACCAGTACGGTGAAGAGGAATGCCAGTGCGAACGGATGTGACTCAACTATAGTGCTGAAGCTCGCTATACATCGCAGCAGTGAAGGTGTGCTCACAGAAACGGCATGTGACAGCTATACATGGATAAGGGACGATGGGAGCGAGGTTGTGTATACAGTGTCGAACAACAGTGATGTTTACCACACACACAATGTGGCAGGATGCGACAGCACCGTCACGCTCGACCTTACCATAAGATACAGCAGTGACAGCATTTATCGTGACACTGTGTGCGACTCGATGAGGTGGGTTACAGGGAATGATAGTTTATATACGGCAACCACGAACGTGCCATATCCAACGTCGTTGTTTGCTAACGCTGCAGGGTGTGATTCTACGGTGTATCTGGCCCTAGTGGTGAATTATAGCAGTGTAAGTGTGGATGTCCACGATACATGCGATATATACACATGGCCAGTCGATATGCAATCGTACACAGAGTCAACGACGGCACCGCAGGTTGTCCTCGGAGGCACCAACGCTGTGGGGTGCGACAGTACTGTGATGTTGGATTTGACGATAAGGTACAGCACATCAGGCATAGACATACAGGAGCATTGCGATTTATACACATGGGCAACGGACGATTCAACCTATACGACTTCGACCAATGAGCCTTCGGTGGTGCTGGAGGCAGCCAATACGGCAGGGTGTGACAGTACAGTGACGTTGAATCTAGTTATTCATTATAGTGATACGACGAGAGACGACACGGTGACCATCTGTGAAAACCAGAGCTATGAGTGGAGGGATGTGGAGTATGACACTGCTGGGACATATGAGCGTATATTTGCTACCCAGTATGGGTGTGACTCGGTTGTGACGTTTACCTTGATTACAAAAGACACGCATCAGGTGTATGTGTATGACACCTGCAGCTATAAGGAGTTGCCGTGGACATACAACGACCGTTCGTATGACTACAAGGTGGAGGACGACATTTTTGAGTTGAAGAACCAGTACAACTGCGATTCTACGGTACACTACTACCTGCAGCCGATATGGAAATGTGAGGAGTTCATACAGTTCCCGACGGTGGTGACGCCCAACGGCGACGGCATAAATGACCGCTTTGTTGTGATAAACCTCTTGGAGGGCGGCTGCTATCCGCACAACCATCTCTGCATATTCAACCGCTGGGGATACCTGCTCTATGAACGTGTGAATATCAAAAGCGACGACGAGTTCTGGGACCCTGTGGATATGCCCGAAGGCACCTACTTCTACCGCTTTGACGGTTACGGCTTCGAAGACAAGACGGAACGCCGAGGGTCGTTTGAGATAATCAAGTAAAAAGAAGAGCCCTTCGCCAACGGCGAGGGGCTCTTTCCTTTTGTGCGACTCTCTTTTATACTATTTGTTCGATATTCCAGACGAAGGCTTTTACGCCGACCTCTTTGTTTCGGAGGTCTAGTTTGCGTACTGTGGTTAGTATCGGCTCAACCTTGTCGTCGTCGACAACACACATCACGGCACTGTTCATCTCGGGCCAAGTGTGGGTGCCACGATGGGGGTCGCCGTCCACAGAACCGCGTCCTTGCACGTTCTCCCAGAAGGTGAAACCACGGATTTCCAATTTGTCGAGCATATATTCAACACGTGCAGTGTTGGCTTGGTTGAATACTATCATTATGGATTTCATAGTTCGAGTTTCAAGTTTTAAGTTTCAAGTTTCAAGTTTTCGAGGAGTCAACGTTTTTGGGGTCTATAAACTCTCCTCTTTTTTGTTTTCGGCGGCGTTATTCAGGTCAATCTCCATGAATACGAACTTCTTGCGGAGCTTTTCTTGCTTTTCCATATCGCCTTTACGTTCCATGAGACCGTAGAGCACGGGCACCACGATGAGGGTTATGAGTGTGGAGATAAGCAAACCACCGATGACGACGATACCCATCGTGGTCCACATCTCAGAACCTTCGCTGGCCGAGGTGGCCATTGGTATCATGCCGAGGATGGTGGTGAGTGCGGTCATCATAACAGGTCGCATACGAGACTCGCCCGACATGGCGATAGCTTCGTTCAGTTCGTATCCGCGTTCGCGCATAAGGTTGATATAGTCAACCAGCACGATTCCGTTCTTCACCACGATACCGATAAGCAGGATGATACCCAATGCGCCAATCATGTCGAGGTTGGTGCCGGTTATCAGTAGCGCGAGAATGACGCCGGTGAGGGCGAACGGTATGGACATCATGATGATGAACGGTTTGGAGAAGGATTCAAACTGTGACGCCATAACGATGTAAACGAGCAGCAGGATAAGGAGTCCGAGCAGACCCATGTCGCCGAAGGTCTCCTGCTGGTCTTCGTAGCTTCCTCCGAGATGTACATGAATGTCGGCAGGAATGCCCAGTTGGTCTATTTGAGCCTGCACCTGTTCGGCAAGTTGTTTCAGCGATGTCTTGTAAGGCATCACTGTGAGGGTGAGGTATCTTTGACGGTTCTTGCGCTCGATGTTTGGAGGACACCAGTATTCCTCGATTTTGGCCAGCTCGTTGAGCTTCACAATCTGGCCTGTGGCGGTCATGATCGAGAGTTCCTCGATGTCAGTGATGCTGTTGCGGTATTCCTCTTTAAGACGGCATACGATGTCATATTCTTCGCCGTCTTCTTTCAGGAAGCCGCAGGGCATACCGTTGACTCTATAACGTACGTAGGCAGCCACAGCAGCGTCGTTGAGTCCGTGGAGAGCCAGTTTCTGTTTGTCGAATGTTATCTTAAGCTCGGCACGGTCTTCGTCGCGGCTAATCTTGGTGTCTCGGGCTCCTTTGACGTTGTCGTCGATAAGCTTCTTGAGGTCGTGGGCGTAGATATTGGTCTGGTCGAAGTCGTAGCCATAGATTTCGAGGTCAAGCTGGTTTGAACCGCCCCCACCCATGCTTCCGCGTGTGACCTGATAGGTTATGATTTCAGGATATTGTGCCAGCTTCTGTCGTATGGCCTCCTGCATGTCGTTGAGGGAGCGCTTGCGCTCGTACTTCTTGGTGGTGCGGACGGTGAGACTTATCTTGTTGTTGGTGGTGGAGTTGAACAGGGCGGCGAAGCCTGCATCGTCGTTTGAGCCTGCCGAGGTAGAGTAAACCAGCAGGTCCTCTCCGAGGGCGTCCTGAAGGTCTTTCTCAATCTGTCGGGCGGTCTTGAGTGTCTCCTCGATGCGAGTGCCGCGCTGCAGCTCAACAGTGACGCTGATTCGTCCGTTGTCCTGCTCTTTCATGAAGTCCATGCCAATCATGCCTGTGGCAAACGGTATCATGGACACAGCGAAAAGAACGAGGGCGAAAAGCAGGGTGGGTACCTTGTGGTGCAGACACCAGCGCAGGAGGTTGGCGTAAGCGTGTTCAATCGAGCGAAACATGCGTCCAAACGTCTTGTTGAAGGTGAGCTTCTTTTTGGCCTGTTTTGCCTTGTATGCTTCTTCTTCGTCTTTGTTTACAAAGAATTTCTTTTCTTTCAGCATCTTGCTGGCTAGCATAGGGATAAGCGTGATGGCGGTTGTGGTCGAGACGCACACCACAATGGTGACAATCCATCCCAGTTCTTTGAACATGATGCCGGCCATGCCGGTGAGCATCGTCAGAGGCACGAACACCGCCACTATCACAAGGGTGGTTGCGATAACCGAAATCCACACCTCGTTGGTGGCGCAGATTGCAGCCTCGCGTGGATTTTCGCCTCGCTCTATATGCTTGGTGATATTCTCCAACACCACTATGGCGTCGTCCACCACCATACCAATGGCTATCGTCAGTGATGCCATAGACACTATGTTCAGCGAGCTGTCGGTGACAAGCAGATAGATGAACGAGGTGACGAGCGATATGGGTATCGTCAGTCCGATGATGATTGTGCTTCGCCATTCACCGAGGAATACAAACACCACAAGTACCACGAACAGCAGGGCGTAGAAGATGGATTCAGAAAGTCCGTTGATGGAGTTCTGTATGCCTTCCGACGAGTCATAAATCATGGTGATGTTTATGTCAGGAGGCAACTGCTTCTTTATCTCCTCCATCTTTTTGCGCACCTGTTTGGCGATGGCAACGGTGTTGGCTCCAGTTTGCTTGGTGATGATGAGTCGGGCTCCGTCACGTCCGTTGATTTTCTCGTCGAGCGAGAGGTCTTTGATGGTATCTCTGACTGTGGCGAGGTCGCGCACGAATATCTGCTTGCCGGTCGGGGTGGTGGTCACCACTATGTCGTTGATGTCCGAACTCTCCACGTATTCGCCCTTGACGCGCATCTGGTATTGCTCCTTGCCCATCTTCACGGTGCCGCTCGCCATGTCGAGGTTGTTGGTGCTTATGGCGTTGCCCACCATCTCTACGCTGAGGTTGTATGCATCGAGCTGCTTGGCGTCGAGGTCTATATAAACGTAACGTTCAGGAGCGCCGCTGACGGTGATGTTTCCGATACCGTCGATGCGGTTCAGCTCGTTGGTTACTTGGTCTTCGATGATCTTGTTTAGGCCTGAGTAACTCTCGTCGGCGGTGAATCCGAATTGGATGATGGGCATAGCCGAAGAGTTGAGTTTCAATATCATCGGTCGGCTCACACCGTCGGGCAGGTTGTCGTATATCAGGTCGATATATGAGCGTATGTCGTTCATCGACTCGTCGAGGTTGCTCCCCCATTCAAACTCCAGCGTTACCACAGAGATGTTGTCTCGCGAGCTGGAGGTTATGTTTTTCAGACCGTCAACCGAGTTGAGCGAATTCTCGATTATCTTGGTGATGTTGGTCTCGATTTCAGAGCCGTTGGCGCCGGCGTAGGTGGTCATCACGGTGATGTACGGTGGGTCCATCTCGGGCATCTGGTCAATAGGCAGACGCGTGAGCGAGAAAAGACCCAGGATGATGACCGCCACAAATATCAAACCCGTGGTGATGGGTTTGTTGATAGCTGTTTTGTAGATTGCCATGATTTATTACTTGATTGCGTTAGAGGGTAGTCCGACATGTCTGATATGTCTGACATGTCCGACAATTCTCACATTCATTTTATTATCTCTAGCTTGCACTTGTCCACCAGTCTTGCCTGCCCCGTCACAACCAGTTCGTCGCCCTCTTTCAGGTCGCCTTCGGTGATGGGCATAATCTCTATGCGGTCGTCGAAACGCTGCCCCAGCAGCACGGGCACACGGTGGGCCACGCCGTTTTTATTGGTGAACACGTAGCGGTCGTTCGAACCCGTGAGTTTCAAGACGCACTGATAAGGCACCACTATGGCGTCCACCTCACCCACGGCGAGGTCGGTCTTGACATACATTCCCGGACGGATTTTCTCTTTTGCGTTTGGTATGTTCAGCTTGGCCTGGAAGGTGTGGCTGGCACGGTCGATGGTAGGATACACAATCTCGATGGTTGCGGGGAACACCTCGTCGGGGTAGATATCGCTGCGAATGTCGATTTTCATCCCTTGCTTAACCATCGGGTAGTATGTTTCTGGGATATTGATGATGGCCTTCAGGCGGTTTATCTGAGTGAGCGTCAGTATCGGCGCACCGGTGTACATCTCGCCGTCCTCGAAGTTCTTCGCACTTATCACACCCGAGAACTTTGCTCTCACAAAGGTGTTCTGGCTCTGAAATTTCTCGGTTTCGACAAGTTGATCGTAACCAGCTTTCGTCTGGTCATATACCTGCTGGCTCACGCTTCCGCTGGCTTTCAATGCCTCCACGCGGTCAAGCTCCACCTTGGTGCTGTTCAGGTTGATGCGGGTGGTGTTGAGCTGAGTCTGATCCATACGAACGAGCATCTGTCCTGCTGCCACTCGGCTTCCTACCTCTACATATATGTGCTCGATATGGCCAGTGATGGAGGGTGACACATTCATTGTCTCATATCCTTCAAGGGTTGTCGAGAGTTCGAGGCTTTTTGCTATGCGCTCGGTTTGGAGGGTTTGCACCTTCACTTTTTCAGGGGCCTTCTCAATTTCGGTCTGCTGCTCTTTCTTCTGTCCGCCACAGGCAACCATTGTGACTGTGGCAAGAGCGATGGCTGTTGCTTTGAATAAGTTATTCATATTTGTGTTGTGTTGTTTTTTCGTTGATATGTTGATATGTTGATGGGTTGATTGTCGCCTGCTAACAGCTGTCTGCTACCTTTCTTCCCCTAGCAGGTTCTCCAGCGACACCTGTGCGTTCAGCACGCTCATCACAGCCTGTATGTAGTTGCTCTGTGCGGTGATGATGTCTGTCGAAGCTGTCGTCACTTCGAGGTTCGATGCATGTCCGTATTTGAATTTCTCCGAAGTGTTCTTCATCACGCGCATCGTTACGTCGAGGTTTTCCTTCTGTATGCGGTAGGTCTCGATGGCGTTGATGAGGTCGTAGCACAGCTGGTTATACTGCACCTGTAATCCATCCTCCGCCTGTTTCTTGCTGTTCAGCATCTCGCGGTATTCGATTTTGGCTTTCTTGATGGAGGCGACGCGGGTCCCCGACTTCCACAGAGGCAAGCTTATGTTTGCGCCGATGACGTTGGGCGGTGTCATGTTCATTCCCTCGTCCTTGCCGAAGTAGGTCTTGTAGCTGTACTGGTAGTAGGCCGATAGGGTGGGGGTGAAATCCAGCCACGCCAGCGTCACCTGGTCTTTGGCTATCTTCTCGCTCTGCACCAGGGTCTGGTAGTCGTAGTTGTTTTCAATATTGAACCCGTTCATCGTAAGCTGTGCTGCTTTGTCCACGTTCATGATATTGTCCAAAGGCGTTGTGAGCACCAGCTTCGAGTTTACGTCTGCGCCCAGTTGCAGTAGCAGCGTGTTGTAGAGCATCTGCAGCGACCGCTTGTTTGAGTTGATGGTGCTTCTCAGCGAGGCTACCTGCACACTCACCTTGTCGGCGCTCACCTGTTCCGCTGCACCGGCATTCACCGATGCCTGCGTGGTGCTCTCAATCGATTGCAGGTTCACCAGGCTCGAATCCAGCAGCTTAACGATGTCCTCCATCACCAGTATCGATACATACACGCTCTTCACGTTCGACATTGTTGTCTGTATCGTCTTTTTCCGTGTGATGTCGCTCATCTCCTGCGATATTTTACCTATCACGCTACCCATTATCTGCTGGGCGGTGAGTGCCACCGATGCCGTCACACCGAAGGTCCCGTTGGGGTTCAATGGTATGCTCACGGCAGCCGGCCCCATGTGCATCACCATCTCGTAGCCGCACATGTTCTGGTAGTCGAACGAGGCTTTCACCTGCGGGAACATCGTAGTTATTGTAGCCCATTTGTCGGCTTCGGCTTTCTTCACGTCCAGGGTGGCGTTCTGCATCGTGTAGTTGTGCTCCACTGCGTATTGTTGTGCTTCGTCGAGCGAGAGACTCATCGTCTCCTGCGCCTTCGTCGCAACAACTCCGCACACCATCGCCAATCCAATCAATAAAACTTTAGTCTTCATTATTATTATGTGTGTTATTTCGTAAATGTGTTATCGTGTCATTTTTTTTGATTCTTAATTCCCCCTCGCCTTGAGGAGAGGGGGCTAGGGGGTGAGGCTTCTCAGTTCGTCAAATTCTCCCTCATCCAAGCCTCCTCCTGTTCGTATCGTGCTATATGTTCGGTCTTGAGAAGTCCGCGAATATAGGTGAACGACAGCTCGCAAGCCACCGACGCATTTCGGTCGAAAGTCTCGTGCGTGTTTTGCAGCGTGCGGGTGACGAACATCGCCAGCGTCGCTGCCGCGAGTTCCAGGTCTGTGTTCTCCCTCAGGTATCCGTCGCGGTACAGTTGTTCCAGATGCGGCTTCAGGTTCTCTTTCAGGATAATCTCCCTCGGCAGGAACAGCTTCTCAATCAGTTCAGGATAAGTCCGCGACACGTCGTTGACCAGCAGCGAATAGTGTTCGTGGAAGTGACCGTAGTTGTTTATCGTGAACAGCATGGCATACAGAGGGTTGGCACCTTTTTCGCGCACCTTGTCCATATAAGCCTCCTGACCCCTGCGCGTCTGCTCCTTTATCTCAAGGAGCACCGCCTCCAGCAGCACCTCCTTGTTGGCAAAGGTCTCGTAGAGAGTGCGTTTCGATATACGCAGCTCCTTCGAGATGTCGTCCATAGTCACGCGGCGGCAGCCTTCTTTTACGAATTTCTCCGACGCTTTTGCCACTATGTCGCCCTTTGTTATTGCCATGTGTTTTGCTTAAGTGGTTGAAATATACCCTGTTTTGCGGGAATACCCTCCCGAAACGATTTGCAAAGATACTAAAAAAACTCATTCGGTTTTTACGGTTTTCAACAAAAGTTTTTTTTTTACCAACACCCTCCTCAGCCCCTACCCCCAAACACGACTTTGATATGACTTTGATATGACTTTGATATGACTTTGCTCCCATTATCCCCCTTCCCTCGTTTACCCCATTCTCGCTCGTCACCTCCCCCTCCGTCAGCCCGTGAAGTAATCAGTCGGTGACTGATTACGATAGCGAAGCGGAGAACTCCGACCTCCTCGTTCGATAAAATTCATAGAATTTTTGTCTCGGAGCGACGTGCCTGCAAGTCCCCCAATTAATCAATCTAGAGCCTCTAGTTTTTCTAGGACATCTATTCCCGTATTCCCGCTGTTGCGGCTTTTCACGCAATGTGTGCCGTCGGCACACCATCCCATTAACCCCACACTCCCAGTGTGGGGAACTGCAACCTATAAACAAAAAAAGCGTGCCGTTGGCACGCTATCCCATTAACCCTACACTCCATAGTGTGGGGCCTCAAGCCTCCCGAAAAAAAAGCGTGCCGTCGGCACGCTACAACCATCATTTAAGTGATTTCAAATCCCGAGAAAAATCACAAACCCAGCACAACGAAAAGGTAATTTAAAAGGCGGCTCAATTGGAGTCGCCTTTGCTTCGTTTCCTTAGTGTGACTTTGGTATTTTATCACATATCTGGACCCACTACAAAGATGAAATCCTCATTTTTTGTATTTGCCCAATGTTGCGGTGCCACCAATGTGTTCAATTCATCGTCCGTAACATCCATAACTTTTTTGTTCAGTTCATTCGAAAGCCTTATTTTCTCCAAAATAGAATGGTAGGAGAATGAAATGGCCTCACTTCGCTTCATGTAGTTTGAAAAAGGCGTAGATGACATGATATTCTTTAATTTTTCATGATTATCAATTCCTTTTGACAATCCGGCAGAAGCGGCCAATTCCGAAATAATGGCTTGATCCCTGTTGTATAATTCCAGAAATGCATTCTCGTATGCATAGCAATTGCCAATCCTGCGGATTAATGGAACGTTGTCCAGATAGTCCCATAGCTCGAATGTTGTACAGAATGTTAGTTCTGGTGATTTGTTTATGGCAAAGATATCCCAACCCTCAAGATAATCGACGAACTCGTCGCATAAAGAGTCCGGCACGCTGTCCAGGTTTGAGTAGTTCTCTTTTATCTCATCATACATCCCCCTGAACTCGTCATAATAAACGGTAACTATTTCCAGATTGTTTGCCAGCTCGTCAATATTGCTTAATGTTACGAGCGCAATCCTTTGGGCTGTCTCCACCTTTTTGTTGTGCTTCGATATTTCGGCCACAAATAACGAAACCGAAAAAGCAATTAACGAGGCAGTCAGTGAGACGTACAGTTTTATCCTCCAATCTGGTACTTTTTTACTCATCATTCGATATGATTATCAAGATTATTAGGACGTGGATGGAATATCTTGTATATCACTCCAATTAAACACACCCTATTGATTTGCCTGTTTAATACGTGATATTATTTCATCCGCATTATATGTGATATCTTGAGTGTAGCCCGTTGAATTGCCCACCCATCTAAACACTATAGTGTAACCCTCTTTTTTGCAAAGATTTGCAAATTCAAGATACCCCTCGCCGTCGGTAAGTCCTACCAAAATACTTTCGCGACATTCGTTCCACATTTCTTGTGTCAAATCGCCCAAAGCCCCATTAATGCTTTCATCTACAAGTACTTCGTACACAACGCTCTTGTCGATAGTTTTAACTGACGTCATGGTCGTCCCGTCACCCATTTGTTCGGGGCAATCATTGTTCATTTCATTAACAAAAGCCTCGACAGTCATGTCGCACGATTGTTCGTCGCCCCCATTCTCTGCAGATTGTTTGTTGGCATTGTTGCATGACGTCAGCGCCAGGCAGACGATAGCAGCGATAAAAAGAATTGTTTTTTTCATGATTCAAAACCCTTGTTCGTGTCGGGCGCAACTTCTGGTTTGCACTGCAACAGCTCGAAATGTGCAAAATAATTGTTGTTGTTTTTTTCAGAAAGCAGAGCTGTTCATTCATTTTATTTCTAAATGTGCTCGTTTCTCATGGCCCTGGAAGCCTAAGTTGGGCAACCGTGATTCTCGTCAAGGCGTCATCGATTTATAAATTCTCCAATAAAGCAGCGCTCATGTAAATACCATCGGATGCATGTTTTTAGTTGAATAGTTTTTGTATCATATATTTCGTCCCAGCACCTATGCCCATCAGCAACAGCTGGTTGCCATACTTGTCTTCTATCGCCTCATATCTGGCCGACTGCTCTGGAGTCAGCACTCCGCACTCCTTCGCGTTGTCCAGCTCTGTCTCGAGGTCGAAAAGCCACTGGTACTTTTCCATCAATAAGTTCGATTCATAGTCCGAGAGAATGTTTGTGGACGACAGTTCGCTCATGAACTGCGCATAACCGTTGTCGTAGCTTGTTATTTTCTCGTCCCACGATGGAGGCACAGGGGCGTCATTTGATTGCAAACTGGCTACTATTGCCACAACGATACCTACGACAACCACCACCAGTAGTATCCACAACCATGCCTTGCCATGCCGCTTCTTCTTGGGCTCGTAGTATGGCTGCCTTATGTTTGTATATTCTTCCCTGACAGGTATTCCGTCAAGTAAGAACTCCACCTCCACGCAGTCGTCACCTACTTCGCGGGCTTTGTTCAGAATTGTTCCCCGCTGGCGTGGTGTGATGTATCCGTTGCGCTGTGCCAGCTCTATCAGTCGGTTAACTTCTTGCGTCATGGCGTTATTGGCTTAACATATTTATAAACATATTGACGCCCATCATGTTCCTTGCCGATTGTATCTGCTGGTATCGGTATGACTGTTCTGGCGAGAGTTTGCCCTCGTTGTAGGCTGTCTCTAGTTCGTTCTCCAACAACAAGAGTTTTCCAATATCCATATAACTACCGATATTTTCATCGTTGAAGGAGCCATTCTGCATATCGGTTATCATTTGTTCGTAACATTTCTCCAGTTTGTCGAGCTTGCGGTCATACTTGTTTCCGCCCGAGGCAACGGCTATGATGATAATCAGCACCGCCACCGCACCACCTATTCCTGCCCACAGCCATGTCTTTTTCTTTTTCTGGCTGTCCTGTGGCTGTTGCGCTGCCGGGCGTTGTGGCGCCGCGTTGGCGTATTGTTGTCTATTTTGCTGCTGCGTATTCGGTGCGGCTGGTTCATCCTTGACGGGTATGTCGTCAAGGATGAACTCAACCTCCACCAGATTGTCGCCAAGCGACTTCGCACGGTTAAGTATAGCCTCTCGCTGACTCCGGGTGATAAACCCGTTGCCCCGCGCTATCGAAATCAATTTTTCAGTATCTGGATGCATGAGTTGACTGTTTATGTGTATTTATCTTATTATAGAGCAATTATCATGAGGATGATAATCATTGTTAGTGTGACACATTGCAGTATTAATCCCGTGATTGCAAGAGCATGTGTTTTTTTTGCGTTGGGGTAGGCATATTTTTCTGGGTTCTTGACTGCAAGTTTTTTCGCTTTGATGGCATAAATTACGGCGATTATGCCAATTGGAATACTGATAAAGTATGTAAACATTTGTACAAAGGGCATCATATACGTAGCCTTAGCTACTGAGTCTGTGATGTCGGTGTGCCACAAAGCAATTGTTATCAGATCGGAAATGAGGAATAAAATTCCCACCGCGATTGATATAATGCTAAGGATAAGAGCGGCAGTCGCCCGTGGCGGTTTCTGAACTGTGTTTTCGATGTTTGAATTCATAATTTGATGATTTTTATATATTATAAATTATAAATACGTCTGTGATTGTCAAGCATTTGAACTGTGATAATAATTACCACATTAATATGCTATTTGAAACATTATAATTGATATGGCGATTATAACAGCGTTTATCGCGGTTCCTATAATTGATAGAATCCATGATGTTTTGATATTGTTGTCTGCATATTGTTCAGGATTTTCTGCTATAAGTTTTTTCAAATTAATTGAAAAAAATAGTGCCACAATACCTGCAGCAAATCCAAACAATACTAAAAAATTTAGATGATCTATCAACGACAGTAATCCTAGTGGAATGGAGCAAATGCTGAGGACAAATGCAGCCGTGGCATACTTCGGTTTCTGAATGCCTGTATTTGGCTGTGCGTATTGCTGCTGATTGGCGCTGGGTTGTTGGTATGTCTGCTGCCTCGGCGGTTGTTGCGTCGTCGAATTCTGCTGCGCCTGCGCGCCGGCGTTCTCTGGTAGTGCTGAAAGTATGAACTCCACTTCCGTTGTGTCGTCTCCCATTTCGCGGGCTTTGTTTAGAATCATCTCGCGTTGGGCGGCAGAAAGACAACCTCTGCTCTGTGCCATTTTGACCAGTTTTTCTGTTTCGGGTGACATGCTTTTTACCCTCGTTCGTGTCGGGCGCAACTTTTTAGTTGTCGCTGGCTCGGCGGCGGGGTTGTACTTTTTTGACACAACAAAGAAAGTGGAGCCAATCCATTTTGCCTCATCTTTGGCGTGTGGGCTGGACTCCCTGTATATAAAATAAGGTCAATGAATCGCTCCACATTGGATTTGCCATATCTGATATGACACAATCCTTCAGGAACCATCATCTCTACCTTATTCCTTAATATACTTTGGTGAAGTGTCCAGTTTCACGCCATCGGAATAAAGCGAAAATGCGCTTTCTCGGCAAACCATTCTCTTGCGGTTTGCGGTGCAAAGATACAAACTTTTCTGTATTTTCCCAAACAGCTGCCCCATAACTCCCATAATTCCCAGTGTTCCCATGCTCCACGTTATCCATATAATCCCCGAATCTTTCAATTTTTTTGGCTTTTTCTCGGAAATCTTGTTTTTTTCAGAAAAAATTTGTATATTTGAGTTAGAAACATTCAAAAAAAAAGTCACTTTTCAAAATACCGACATATTTATTAATAAAGAGCAACCCCAATAACAATTAAAATAAAGCGATATGAAACACGCTGCTTATTTCCACCCACCGTAAAATCCCAACCGCAGAAATCTTGGAATTTATAATGTGATATACATTAAACTAATTAAAAATCAATTAATAATAATTAAAAAATAAAAAATATGAGTAAATCTCGTACTTCTATGAAAATCCACTGGAACGGCCAGACTGGCGGAGTGGTCGGTTACACCGTACGCGGAAATGATTTTTGGCGCTCAATGCCTAAATTCTATCACGATGCTTGCAACGAAGCTCAACAGCTTTGTCGAGCAAAACTATCTTTCGTCTCAAGCTTCATACACAACATTGGAGACATCTACAAATCTGGCTATCGCCACTACAACGTCTCTAAGTGTCAGCGTGCGAACTTCTCGCACCAAATCTTCCAGGACGCACTCTCGGGCAACCTCACCGATGGGCTGGTCATCAACCCCGCCGACGTCCTCGTCGCCCGTGGCAACCTGACGCCGACCCACTCCATCGCCGCCGCCGTAGCGCCCGCAACCCAGACGGTCACCATCTCATGGTCCGACAACTCTGGCGTGGGCTCCGCAAGTGCGACCGACAAGCTTCTCTATTGTGCATACAACTCCACCAAGCAGGAGAGCATCTACAGCGACAACGCTGCAACCCGCGCTGCCGAGACATGCTCCTTCACATATCCTGCCAACTGGAGCGGTGACACACTTTATCTCTACGCGGCATGGACCAGCGGCACCTCCGAGTCCGACTCCACCATGCTCGGCTTCTACACCGCCTGAGCCCAGTCTCAATGGTGACTCTAAAAAGCAAGCCCCGACCACCAAGGCCGGGGCTTGTCGCTTCTGATGGGTCTCTGATGAGGATTATGCCCTGAAATGAGTTGCAAAGATACTAAAAAACTCTTTTGGTTTTAAAAGTTTTCTATTTTTTTATTTCTTCTTTTCCCTCGTTTTCGGGGCGAAGTTGTATCCGAACAGTATCGAAGGCTCAACACAGATTGTCTCGTCGCCTGTGGAGAAGTAGTAGTCGAACTGTCCCATGATGTACCAGTTGTTGTCTATCATCCGTCCGAAACGGAACTCGACGGGCAGCACCAGGTCCATATCCACGAAGCCCAGACCCACGCAGGGGCTGAAACCTACCAGCCAGGGCTTTTCATTCAGGTTGCCGAACTCCATGAGCACGCCGGCCGACACCTTGAAATCGACATAAAAGTGGTCGTACTCGTTGTATGGGTGCATGGCACCTATGAATCCGCCTGCGCCGCCTACGTAGAAACCCAAGGCGAAGTTGTCAGACAGCGGGCGCGCAAAATCGTAACCCAGATGGATGTTCAATCCTGCGCCATGCAGGTCGATATACTCGGCCGGAAGGCCTATTCCGAAGTTCATGCCTTTAAGCCAGGGACGGCTTTCCTCCTGGGCGTATGTGGCCAAGGTGCAAAGCAGCGCAATCGCTATTATTATTGTTTTCTTCATTTCACAATCTCCTTATGGTTTTTGAGTATAGTTTTGGCGGTGCCGACCTTGCCGTTGAACTCGAACATAGACATGGCGTACCAGCCCTTGTAGTCGGGAGCCCAGTAGCGGATGCCAGCCATACCATTCTCCTTGCCCCATGCTATCACGTCTCTGTAGATGTCGGCTTGTCCCTGCTGGTCTTTGTTGTAGCCTTTGAGTTTCTTGTTCCAGCTGGCGAACGGTCCTTCCATTTTGCCCGACGGATACGAGAATTCACCGATAAACACAGGTATTTCACATTTTCTGTTGATGCGTGCGATGGTTTTTTTCAGCAGTTTCTTCTTGTTCAGCGACATCGCCGGAGCACTGGGATAGTAGCTTATGCCTGCGGTCTCCATCTCGTAGCCGTGCTGGGCCATATATTTGAAGAATGCGGCGCAGCATCGAGGAGTGAACACCACTGTGGCGATATGGGTCGAGAACTTCACGTCCGAGGCGTCGATGCCGTGGTTGGCGTAGGCTTTCAGCACTCCACGTTTCACGGCGGCATATTCTTCGGCGTTGTATTTCCACACGTTGCGTTTCAGCCATCCTATCGAGAATAAGGAAGCCGTATAGCGTTTCATCGCGGATGCTTTCTCCAGTTTCGGGTTCACGGCCGATTTGGCTCCCATACCGATTCCGGCAAAGCCGAAGTTGGCCTCGTTGCCGAGGTTCCAGTTCTTTACTGTGCAGCCGGTCGCGAGTATCGAGTCGGCCACCATCTCGCCGTAGGCCTCAAGCACCTCGCACACCTCGTCGAGCGTCAGTTCCGACCATTCTTTACCTCCCATAAGTCCGTTGAACTCGGGATACTCGTCGAAGCGCGGCGCCTGTATCCTGTCCATATCCATATAGGTGTAGGCGCACATGATTTCAGGATTGATAGGCATGTTGAGCGATGCGGCTATACGGCAGAGCCTCAGGGCTTGGTCGAAGGTGTGCACGTTGGCGTTCTCGTCGGGTTCGCCATCGACGGTGTTTTCGGCGGTCTTGTGCCGCTTGGTGGCTATGCGCACGTACATCTCTGTCGAGCCGAGGTTGCGGTAAATCGTCTGCAGTTCCTCGGGTGTGGTGGCGGTCTCACCGTTCACGATGAAAGTGTAGTTGCTGTCGAACTGGTTGAGTGAGAAGGGGCTCAGCGAAAGCGCAACCCTGAAGTCGCTCACCTGCACCGTGGCCGGTGTCTTGGCTGCCGCCTTCTGCCTGTTGGCAAACACAAACGGAACCTGCATCTTTCCGCTGACCACTATGGGCTGCCGGCAGAGGACTGTCTGCTCATCGCCGTCCACCACGGCATATCCTACATATTCCATCTCGTCCCCCACTGACAACGGAGCACTGGCAACTGACTGCTGACCACTGACCACTGGCAACTGTGCCTTCACCACCCCTTGGTATTCTATCTTGTCGGCTCCGCCGCCTGCGTTGCATATCAGCTTGGTTGTGTTCGTCTTGCCGTTCTGCTTGACGGTCATCACATAGCTGCCCGCCTTCGAGAGCGACACCTTCATCAGGTGGGTTCCCGCCTCCATCTTCGAGGAGTGCTTGGCCACCGTGCGTCCGTTCGTGCCGGCTATCGTGACCGTCACCATCCCTGCATCTGTAACGGCGACATACACTTCCGCATTCCCGTTGAATGGGTTAGGTCTCACCGACAGTTTTTTACTGTCAGCCACCGGCTGCGTGCTGCCTGCTGCCCGCTGCCTGCTCGGCATCACCAGCACAGTGTCGGGCCATACAAGTGTCTGCTGCCAGCCTTTCGTGTGGTTGGTCACCACCACGCGGTCAAGCTGCACGTGGCGTCCGTTGCGGTCAAGTCCTGTGAACGTGACCGTCTGCGCCGCCGCACAAAAGCATGTCAGCACAAGTGCTATCAATGTAATCGTCTTTTTCATAGGTGATTATGATTTGTGATTAACTTATGATTTGAGTTTGCAAAATTACATTCTTTTCTTCATACTGAGGTTGCCTGTTTTACATAATAATTGTTCTATTATCCATATTTTTGTATTAAAACCTATAATATTTTGTTCTTTTTAGCGTTTTGACTTTAATCTATACCTTATAACCATTAACCGTTAACCATTAACCACTAACCATTAACCATGTCCCCCGACTCACTGCCCATAGTCTCCGATGCCGACAGCTACAATGTGCTGGCACAATACGAGAACAAAATTACACTTGGACGCATCCCTCACCTTAAACGTGAATTCCCAGATTATTACCACCCTGGCGATTATGTGTTGCTGTTCTTCAAAGGTGGAACTCTGTCGGGCACCGTCAATATGCGTCCTTTCGAAATCAAGGCGCCAGCCGTCATGTTCGTCTCAGTCGAGCATATACTGCATCTCTCCGACGTCAGCGGCGACGTGAGTGTCGATACCATTGCCTTCAAGCACTCTGTGGGTGAAGACCTGAAAATCGACATTCCTCTGTCTCTCCTCCAGCAAGTCATGGTGCGCCCATCTGCCTTGTTGTCAGACTATGAGATTCTCCTCGTGCAGGATTATTTCAATCTCATAGCCTCCGTCATTGGCTGGTGCACCGATGCCGACCGATATCTGGCCATACTATACCTCCTTCGCTCGCTCGCCACAATGTTGTGTGGTGTCTATCAATTAAACCCCGTTAATGCGCGTCTTAGCCGTGCAGAAGAGATTGCCGGACGCTTCATGGTGATGGCCGAAAGGTTCTGTCGTGAGCGTCACGACATTGGTTGGTATGCCGACGAACTCTGCCTCTCACCCAAGTATGTGGCCAACGTGGTGAAGGAGGTCACAGGCAACACGGCGGGCGACTGCATCAACGACAACCTCGTGCGGCAAGCCAAATCCCTGCTCCTCACCACATCGCTCACCATACAGCAGATCAGCGACCGCCTCGGTTTCCATAACCAAAGCCATTTCGGCACCTTCTTCCGCCGCCACACCAACACAAGCCCCACATCATTCCGCCATATTCCGACCTCCGAGGCGAACGGGATTCGACATAATCTATAAAGTGTGTATTTTTGCAACCTGTCTTAATATTTCGAACAGATGAACAAAATGATTGCCTATTGTGGGCTCGACTGTGGAAAGTGCGACGCCAATATCGCCACTCGGAACAATGACCGGGATCTGCGTTTGAGGACCGCCAAACTCTGGTCAAAAATGAACGGCGTCACAATACTTCCCGAACACATCAACTGCGAGGGTTGCCGTATGGATGGCGTGAAGACCCCATTCTGCAGTACTCTGTGCGAGATTCGCAAATGTGCAATGGGCAAAAGGTTTGACACTTGCGGCGATTGCCACGAAATGGAGATTTGCCCCAAGGTCGGATCTGTACACAAATACAATGATGATGCTAAGAAAAACTTGATTGTGCAATGATGGAAACCGAAAGGATACTTTTGCGACCGTGGCGTGAGGAAGATGCCGAGTCGCTCTACAAATATGCTTCCGACCCCGAGGTGGGGCCTCGTGCCGGCTGGCCGCCGCATCAGTGTGTTGCCGAGAGTCTCGAGATCATACGTACCATCTTTAGCGGCGAGGGGATGTGGGCCATCGAATGGAAGGCAACGTGCGAACCAATCGGCTGCGTCGGCTATCTGCCTGATGCACATTCCAATCTGAAGATAGCGGCGAACGAAGCCGAGGTGGGCTACTGGATTGCCCGTCCCTATTGGGGTAGAGGCATCTGCACCGAGGCATTGCGGCTCGTCATCGACCACTGTTTCAACGTGAAACGGTTTGACGCCCTCTGGGGTGATTATTTTCCAGAAAATCCAGCCTCAGGTCGTGTGATGGAGAAATGCGGCTTCATCGACACAGGCCGCGAGACCCTGTGCCCCAACCTGGAACTAGGCTCCGACCGCCCTGTAACAATAATGAAACTCGAAAATGTAGGAGGAATCCGCAAGGAGGATTAAACCATAATTCCTATTCTTTCACCCCTTTGAACTTGAAACCTGCCTGCTCGACGGCTTTTCTCACGTCGTCGGCGTCGGCTTTGCCTGTGACGACGAGGGTGTTGGCCGCTGGTGTGGCTTCGCAGGTGGTGACGCCTGTCACCTTGCCGACCGACTGCTCACAGGCGGCCTTGCAATGATTGCAATGCATGCCTTCGACGGTATAAACAACCGTGTCGGCAGCCATTTCGGAGTCAGGGTTGACTTTATGCTTCTTGAATTTGCTGAACAGTTTCATGCTTAATGCTATTATGATGAACAATACTAAAAGTGACGAGCAGATGATCTGGAACACGCTGGGCGAGGCGTTTTCTGCGGCGCAGCAGGCACTGTGCATTCCGCAGCCTTCTGTCATACCGATAGCCTTAATGCCAAGCGCGTTAATCAGCAACCCGAATAAAACAGAAAAGCCCACGATGGTGAGGAGGTAAATCCACGTGAAGCGGCTGCCCATCGACTTGCGCACCACGAGAATGGAGGCGATGTTCACCGCCGGACCTGCCATCAGCATCACCAGCGCCGCTCCGGGCGAGAGTCCTTTCATCATCAGTGCCGCCGCCACAGGGATGCTGCCGGTGGAGCAGATATACATAGGCACCGCCACCACGAGGATGACCAGCATCTGAAGCAACGGTTGTTTGCCGAAGGAGAGGAAAAACTCGTCGGGCACGGCAACGTTGATGAGGGCGGCCACCAGGAGGCCTATAGCCAGCCGCAGCCCGATATCCTGAATCATATCGTAGTAGGCATACTTCAGCACACGCCAGAGGCGGCTAAGGAATGCTTGATTGTTTGAATGCTTGATTGTTTGAGTATTTGACGCGTCAGCACTCACACATTCACACATTGACGCATTTACGCAATCATATCGGTTGACCAGCAGTCCACCGCAGACGCCGGTAACCAGCGCCGCCACAGGGCGCGTGATGGCAAAGCCCAATCCCATCAGCGAGAAGGTGGCGAGGATGGAGTCGATGCCCGTCTGCGGTGTGGCTATGAGGAACGAGGCGACTGCCCCTTTCGACGCACCCTCGTTTTTCAACCCTACGGCGGTGGGGATGACTCCGCATGAGCAGAGTGGCAGAGGCACACCCAGCAGGGCCGCCCAGAGTACCGACAGCTTGTTGTTCCGCGACAGATATCGTGCGTAGAACCGTTTCGGAACAAACACATGCAGCACCCCTGCGATGAGGAATCCCAGCAGAAGGTAAGGGCTCATAGCGTTGAGAACCGCCAGCAGAGCACTAAGAAAATCTTGTATAGTCATATTATTGTCAGCTTGTTACAACGAATGGCAACCATCCGTTTCCAAGAGACAAAGATATGCCTTTCCAAAGATATGTGAAATCACTATTATTAGCGATTTTGGCGTTTTATCGTCTTTTCGGCCTGCTGGCCGTCATCAGTATGCCGACTACCGCGTATACGGCTCTAAAATCATCATTTTTGGGTATTGCCGAGTTGTTTTGTCGTATTTACTTTTGCAATCGGATTTGAAGATAATTTGAAACTAAAATCTATTAATATATGGGTATTTTAAGCAAGTTTTTCAGCAACGCCCGAAAGCCGGAGGGTTTCTTGGGGCGCATTATGGTTAATGGTATGAACGGTGGCCCGCATGCACGCATGGCGGAATGGGGGTTGTCGCATATTGACATCAGAGAGGACTCCGACGCCCTCGACGTGGGTTGCGGCGGAGGTGCCAATATCGCACGACTGCTCAAGCTCTGTCCTGGTGGAACTGTGAAAGGCATCGACTATTCGCCTGTGTCGGTCAGAAAATCCTCCGAAGTGAACGCTGATGCAATAGCTTCCGGATGCTGCAAGGTTGTAGAGGGGAGCGCGGCGGCGTTGCCGTTTGGTGACGGCGAGTTCGACCTCGTCACCGCCTTCGAGACCGTCTATTTCTGGCCTGGCATCGAGGATTGTTTCCGCGGTGTGCACCGTGTACTCAAGGAAGGCGGGCAGTTCCTTATCGTCAACGAGGACGATGGGCTGACAGGCAACAATGAGAAGTGGGAGAAGATGATCGACGGTATGCACACCTACACACCTGACGAGCTCCGCACATACCTTTCTGCGGCTGGTTTCCGGAATGTAAGCGTTCACTCTCGACTGGACGGAAAGAACCGTTGGCTCGCGGTCTCGGCTGTGAGGTGAAGGTATTTTTACAGCATCTCCTCGATGGCAGCCTCCATCTCTTCGGGTTCGGCTGTAGGTTCGAAACGCACTACCTTTGTGCCGTCGCGTGAGATGAGGAACTTGGTGAAGTTCCACTTGATGTCGGGATTCTTTGCATAGTCAGGATCTTGCTCCGACAGCATCTGGTCCATAAGCTGACCCAATCTGTGCTCGGGGTTGAACCCGGCAAATCCGGCTTGGCTTTTCAACCAGACGTATATGGGATGGGCGTTTTCGCCGTTCACCTCTATCTTTGACATCAAGGGGAAGGTCACTCCGTGGTTCAGACGGCAGAACTCAGCTATCTCTTCGTCAGAGCCCGGTTCCTGATGACCGAACTGGTCGCAGGGGAATCCGACGACAACGAGCCCACGGTCTTTATACTTTTCATAGAGTGCCTCCAATCCGTCGTACTGCGGGGTGAATCCGCACTTCGAGGCGGGGTTTACTATGAGCAGTACTTTGCCTTTGAAGTTGGCAAAATCGACCTCCTCACCGCTGTTCGACGTGGCCGTGAAGTCGTAAATCTTTGCTGTGTTGGTTCCGTTTTTTGCTGAATTGCACGAGGCAAGACATAATACAGAAACCAGCAAGGTGATGAAACGTATCTTTTTCATAAACGTAAAAATAATAATTACATTTGGTGTGACTTTGGTTACAAAAATACAAAATAAATTCATATCTCTGGCTATTTGTTTTATTCTTGCATTTCTCCCCCTTTGTGGCCGAAATTGCAAATACAACTGTGATAGACGTCCACCATCCTCACACAATAATAAATTGCTGCCTCCGTTAATTACTTTTAAAAGAGAACGTTTTATTAATCAAACAAAAATCTCAAAACGATGAAGAAAGTTTTTTCAATTCTTATGGTTGCTTTCGCCCTGACGGCTATGACTGCCTGCAAAAAGGACAACAACGATACGGACGACAACGGCAACGGGCAGCCGACGGCGAGCATTGCCGACAACACGCTCGTCTATGACGGCCAGACCTATAAGTTCGACGACGTGGTGGTTGACTACTACCACAGCGAGCTTACTTTGGTCTCAGCCTTTACCAGTGATACGCTTGATAACGGCGACCCCAGGTTGTCGCTCGAGGGAATCCATATCACTCCGAGCACATGGAACAAGACCTTCGACCTCGCCAATGCTTCGCAGTGGCCCGGTGAAGCCATGGTGCCCCTGCACCTCAGAGGTGTTCTCAACATCTCGTTCGAGGCTTGGGCCAATGACGGCGTAATGGGTGGCGGCGGCGACCTCGACGGCGTGCACTACGAGAACGAATCCATATTTTCAAGCGGCACCTATACTGTCTCTGGTAACAACAACGGCACTCCCATCACCATCACCTACGACGGCACCCTGAAGAACGGCAAGAAGTTCCAGGCGAAGGTGGTGTCGAATAACTACGATATCTGATTTTAACCCCCAAAACAAAATTTTCAAACGATGAAGAAAGTACTTTCAATTCTTATGGTTGCCTTCGCCATGACGGCTATGACAGCCTGCGAAAAGGACAACAACGATACGGACGACAGCGGCAACAACAACACTCCCACCGAGGCGGCCGCGAACACGGCTGTCATAGACGGTCGTACATATCACCTCAACTGCCGCTATTCCGTTGAACAAAGCGGGCGCGGCTACCTTGATGCCGAGAGCGTTGAGCAACAGGACAGCGTCAGCATCCTCAACATACGTGGCGATGTGAAGGAGAAGAACCGCACCTACGACCTCACGCAATACATCGAGGGTGCCGACTATGCCTTCGGAGTGATGGAATCGAACGGCGCGAACTCCTGCTCGTTCCAGCAGGACAACCATGTTGACGGCGAGCCGCATTTCTACGGTGTCATCAACGAACAGGAGTACGGCGACGGCGCTTTCAGGAGTGGCACGCTGACGGTCAGCTGCACCGACGACCTGCTCACCTATAAGCTCTCGGGTGAGCTGAAGAACGGCAAGTCCGTAAGCTTCCACGCCAGCATCCCGGCTTCCGAATGGCAGCAGCTGGCTTGGTGAAGACTTGTGGTGAGCTGAATCGATGAAACGACCCCACGCTGAGCCTTGCGGCCTGGTGTAGGGTCGATGGTTTTTATGGCAATGGGGGAGGGGCGGTTATTTCTTCCGCTCGGGTATGGGCTGGAGGGTGGCGGTCTGGACTTTTATCTGGTGTCCGGGTGCCAGCTCAACGGTGGCTTTGGCTCCGTTGACGCTCACTACCGTCACATGCACGCCGCCGGCAGTCATCACGCGGTCGCCTTTCTGCAGGCTGTCGCGGTAGGCCTGCTCTTTCTTGGCCTGTTTTGTCTGCGGACGTATCAGGAAGAAGTAGAAAATCACTATCATAAGAACCACCATGATGGTAGTCTTGGTCCATCGTGGCCAGCTCATAAGCCAATCGCCGATGTTGTTCAGAATGAAGTCGAGCATGTATTGAATGTGTTAAAGTTGATAAGTTGATAAGGAATAGCTGACGCAATCAAGCACTTTTCTTTTTGAATATCAATGATACGGCGATGCTGCCTACCAGCACTCCGAGTATGACGAGCAGCGACGTGAGGGTCGAGATCTCCCAGTGGAGGAACTCGTGCCCGATCATCTTCACTCCTATGAAAGCGAGCAGCAACCCCAAGCCGTATTTCAGAGCCCAGAACTTGTCGGCAATGCCGTCCATTAGGAAGAAGAGTGAACGCAAGCCCATGATGGCGAAGATGTTGGAGGTGTAAACAATCATCGAGTCGGTGGTCACCGAGAATACCGCCGGGATGGAGTCGACGGCGAAGATGATGTCGGAGAACTCTATCACCAGCACCACGATGAACAGGGGGGTCATATAACGTTTGCCGTCAATCTTGGTGAAGAAGTTGTGCCCGTCGCAGTTGGGGGTAGCACGGAAGTACTTGCTGCAGAAGCGCACGATGGGGTGCTTGGCGGTGTCAATGTTGTCGTCGTCTTTCTTTATCGCCATCTTCACACCGCTGTATATGAGTATCACGCCGAACACAGCGAGCACCCACGAGAAGCGGGTTACCAGTTCGCCGAGAGCGAAGATGAATACGAACCTCAGCACTATGGCACCCAGCACGCCCCAAAAGAGCACGCGGTGGTAGTATTTCTTCTCGATGCCGAAGCTGGCGAAGATCATTATCATCACGAAGATGTTGTCGATGCTCAGCGACTTCTCCAGCAGGTAGCCGGCGAGATACTGGGTGAACATTTCATGACGGTAGATGTTGAGCGCCGCTCCGAAGTCCATGCCGTCAC
>JAEEGH010000446.1_pt1 | contig 170224 bp, 144 predicted proteins | sample 9134181 | NCBI WGS metagenome assembly JAEEGH01 (sample SAMN16246544, study PRJNA631951) | gut metagenome | biome: gut microbiome; feature: rumen; material: DP-attached | host: Bos | place: Iran: Karaj | collected 2018-10 | reverse complement strand
GTTCTGCGTTCGCTGGAAGAGCTTTTCCTCAGCAAAGATATTGCAGAGAAAAATGCCGCAGTGAAAAGGGCTGCCGACTACTCTCTGCTCAGCGAGAAGGAACAGAAAGAGGTGGCTCCACCAAGAGTGGTGATACGCATCTTCGACTCCATCCCGACGGCCATCGCACTGCTCAAACAGATGCAGATAAACGGCGGCGGCGCAGTCTACCTGTCGTGCTCGGAGTGCGGTGAGTTGGGAAAGAAGATAGGCACAGTCTACTACTCTGTGTTGCTCGACATGCTCAAAAAAGGCTACGATGGAGTCGGTGAGCCGTTCCTTCACGAAACATCCTCCAAGATTTATTTTGTTGAGTCGATGAAGATATTCTCAAACATCGGAGGCACAGAGGACCCGATGTATAAGGTTTTCAGCCATTGCGATTCGGACGGTACACTATCGCGAGGTGTCGTGACGATTCTGGGCGAACCCAAAAACGAGGAAACCGAAGGGCCGTACAAATCCCCGTCGTGGACGGATGAGCAGCTGCACATACTTCTCGAAGGAGCGAGCAGGCTACGTAATTTTGACAACCGATTTAACGAAAACCAAAACGAAAACCAAAACAATGATAAAGAAAGTGATGAGCGCGTGTATGAAGGCGCAAAAGACGGTGACGGCAGTGCTCCTACCGTTGAAGAGTATAATATCAGTCTGCAAAGAGAGCGTGAACGGCGTGCGCTCCGCATACCGACAATTGTCTCGTTCGGCAAGGAGATTAAGAGAGATTTGGCGCGAATTGGTGAAATAACCGACGACTGCTGTTCCAGGGCCAACGAGATTGCACAGGGAATGTGCTATCTGCTCTATGTCGCTAACGGACTGGCAGAGGTTCCAGAAGAGGAAAGAGACGCAAAATACCACGAGACACTGCACAGGATCTTCGATGTGGTGCGCTGGTGGATAAAACGTTCAATGGACTGCGCCATCTCAATTCAAACCGAACTGAATGCCAACAGCAAATCGCACCGCGAGAAAATCCGCATGGCCTACAAGCAGAGAGCCGGCGCGACGGTGGCAGAGAGCATCTACAGGGAACGTAGTGCAGCCTTTGAGCAGTATGAAAAGGAGCACGAAGGGGAAACGGTGAGCGTGAGAGATGTGAGGGACGGATTCGAGCCGTTCAAGAGCCTCAGTCTGCGCACAATACACAGGTCGGTGAAAGAGCGCGGATGGAAACTGTGTGCCTTCGGAAAATATCGCGTGCCGGGAAAGGAGGTGGAGTCATGAAGAAATACCTCAGTACACTTGCAGACGAATACTACGGCGATGAGTATTCCAAATCTTGGGGGCGCAAACTTTTCCGCGAGGAAATGGAACAAAAGTTCGGACACCATCTTACCCTGAAGAAGCGGCTGAAAAGACGCGGCCACCATCGTCGGAGTCCTCTGACACCGGCAATGCTGAAAGTCATAAAGGAGAGGATTGGAGAACCGGGAGAGATGTAAGATGTAAGAAGAAAGAAGTAAGAGCGAAAAGGTGCTGATTTTTCAGCGCCTTTTCCTTTACTTGGACAACTTTGACAAGTTTGACAGGAATATTTTGTGCAGCCAAAAGACAAAAGTATCATCTTGTCCACTTGTTTACTCGTCAACTCGTCTACTCTCCACTTTTTTTCGTATCTTTGCCATGCAAAACAGAAGAAGATACCATGAAACGGATAATTATCATCATACTGTGTGCACTGCTCCACTCCATCGGAGAGGCACAGCAGATAATGACTATCCGGGGAAAAGCATCATACTACGCCGACAAGTTTCATGGCAGGAAAACAGCCAACGGAGAGCGCTACCACAAAGACAGCATGACATGCGCTCATCTGCGCTTCCCATTCGGCACACGGCTGCTCGTGAGGCATCTGGGGAGCGGAAAGGAGGTCGTAGTGAGGGTGAACGACCGGGGCCCCTACTCCAACCGCTTTATTATCGACCTGTCGAAAACTGCTGCACGGGAACTGGGCATACTGCAACACGGGCATGCCGATGTGGAGCTGTCGCTCTACGACATTGTGGTGCCCTACAAAAAACAGGAAGAGCGGCTTGTCTTGCCGCCCTTCCAGGAATATCCTGACAGCTTCCCGCTGTTTATTCCGATACCGGAACCGCTAGTAAGGCCGTAACGTTTCGGACATCTTCACTCTACTGCGCCCTGTAAACCTTACCGTCGCGGACGTAGAAACCGCTCTTGGGTTTGGCTTTCAAACGACGGCCGTTGAGGTCGTAACATTGCCCCTCACTCTTAACTTTTAACTCTTCACTCTTAACTGCATTTATGCCCGTACTACTGTCAATGATGAAGATGTAAGTATTCAGACTGCGGGCCGGCATTTCGACGACGACAGTCTTTGTGGGCTCATCGATGGCGATGGCATTCTTCTGACAGAGATTGGCTGTCTCATTGCCTGTTGACAGCCAATGTGTGCCGCTCTTCACCTCAACGGGAAGTTTCAGGGTGAGGTCGTAGGCCGTCGCACTCGTATCGATAGCCATGACGATAATCGAATCGCCCTTGACGAAGGCTGAATACTCCACAGCAGCCCCCTCACCGGAGGTCTTGTCACGTGATGTCTTCACCCGGGTGGAACCAGGGAGATTCTTCGAGAAATGGGACATGACAAAGGCACGGGGCAACAGCTTGTTCTTAGTGTTGCCGGGATTGTACTGTGCCTCGCCAGTGCCGACGAAAGCCCAGTGGGCACGCATATACCAGTAGATATAGCCTGTGCAGCCTGCCAGCAGACATTCATTGACCTCCTCAGCGAAAATCAGCTGCTCGTGCCAGTTGGGCAGATGGTCAATATTGTCCGTACACGAATGCTCCGTCATCCACACCTCCTTGCCGTACTCGGCAGCGAGAGTGGCAGCGGACTTCAGGTTACCCAATGGCGGATAACCGTAGATATGGCCCGCAATGATGTCAATCTGGTCGCGTGCCACGGCGTCATTAAGCAACACATTGGAATATTGGGGGTCGTAGCCCAACGGTTCGGCACTGATAAGACGCACACCGGGGAATTTCTCACGATCCAGCATGTGTGCATAGTTCTTCACCAGATTCAGCTGCTGGTCAGGTGTGTAGAGACAACCGGAATAGTCGACCCACCAGTCGGGTTCGTTCTGGACGGTCACAGCATCCACGTCAACACCGTGGTCGTGCATCCATCCCAGGAACGTGTTCAGCCAGGGGAAGAACTTATCGTAGCAGTCGGTACGCAGTTCGCCGCGCTGATAGCCCTGCTCCTCGGAATTGCCTCCCTTTGAAGTGCCGTTGGTCTTATAGTCGCCTGGAGGCGACCAGGGCGTGCCGAAGACGATGCCTCCACGCTCCTTGACAACCTTGGCCGAAGGCAGCGAGCCGTTCCAGTCGTAGGGACTGTCCCAGCCGCCCCACTCGGGAATAATGATATCACCCTCAAAGTTGGGCGAGATCTCCATGCGCATGATGTTCAGCCCTATCTTAGACTGCGGGCCGTAGAGCAGTCGTACGGGATTTGTGTCAGTGCCATACGGACACATCGCGCCGTCGCAGCAAGCAGCACCGAAGCCGGTGATGTGCTGGTAGCTGGTGTTGTACACTACCAACGTGGAACGAAGGTTCGCACGGACTGTGGCAGTGACTGCCAGAAGGATGATGGCTGTAAGAACTTTTTTCATAACTCAGGAATTTACCAGTAAACTGCAACACCAAGCTTCAAACCGATGCGGCTGCCGTTGCTCCAGTCGTTGCAGCAGAGGTCGGCATAAACAGAAGGTTCGAGGCTGATATAGTGGTTCAGATAGAAGCAGTAGCCCACCTCGGGAACAAACTGGAACCAGTTGAAGGGCTCACCCTTGTGCTCGTACTGCAGACCCAGACCGGTGAACACACCGCACTTCTTGAAATAATAGCGGGCACCCAGGTTGAGCTTGAAGGCATTGTAGCCATCCTCGTGCTGATAACCCAGACCGGCACGCAGCATCCAGCAGTTCTGAATGAAGTAGCCGTAGTCGCCACCCAGTCCGAAGTAGAACTTCTCCGAACCGCCGTAACCGATGCCGAGACCGGAGAGGTAGGTATTGCCATACTGAGTACCCTTCTCAAACTGGGCGTTAGCATTCACAGAAGCCAACACCAGAAGCAATGCAAAAATAACTTTTTTCATAGCAGATTAATTTTAGTTGTATGTGATTTATTATAATATGTTCAAATGGAATCCTTCAGGAGCAACAAGTATGTAGAGCACCGACACCACCGTCATGAAGACAGCGGGGATAAGTGCAATCCAAAAACATTTCCCCTTACGATACAGCCACACGGTGGCCGTCCACAGCATTATCATAGCCATCGTCTGATTGGTCCACGCAAAATAGCGCCACAGCGCGTAGAAGTCCATCATCATGACAAAGGATGCTATCACGAAGAGAGGCAGGGAAAGAATGATGCGGCGCAGGAAAGTGTGCTGCCTCATATGGAGGAAATCAGCCGCAATAAGACGCGCGCTGCGGAAAGCAGTGTCACCGCTGGTGATGGGAGCTGCCACAACACCCAGCACGGCAAGTACGGCACCCGCTGTACCAAGCCAATGGGTGCAAATCGTACGAACCACCACACTTGGATTACCCATTGACATCAGTTTGAAATAGGCCGAACCCTGTCCGGGCAACGTGTCTGCGAATTTGATGGAAGCTGCAGCCCATATCATAGCTACGACACCCTCCATAATCATTGCACCGTAGAATACCGGACGACCGTAGCGCTCGTTCTTCAGGCAGCGCGACATGAGAGGCGACTGCGTGGCATGGAATCCGCTGATGGCACCACAGGCTATCGTCACACAAACCATTGGGAAGATGGGCACACTGAGAGGGTGGTGGTTGGCGGGATTATGGTTGACGAGAAATCCTTCATTGATTTCCGGCGTGTGACCTGGCATCACATAAATGCAAACCCCTACTCCGACGGCCATCAGAAGCAAGGCCAAACCGAATACAGGGTATGCACGGCCGATAACTTTGTCGATAGGCAGAAGTGTGGCAAGAATAAAATAGGCAAAGATAATGGTCACCCAGAAGTTCGTAGAAAACCACCATCCCTGCGACGGCACAAGACTGTTGAGCAGAGCGGCAGGAGTGATGACAAACACCGTGCCTACCCCCACGAGAAGCACCAAGGAAAGCACGCGCATAGCCTGCCGCATGGCATCACCGAGTTCATCGCCCACGATTTCAGGCAACGAGGCTCCGCCCTTACGGACACTTATCATGCCGCAAAGGTAGTCGTGCACAGCTCCGGCAAAAATGCATCCGAAGACAATCCATATGTAGGCAATAGGGCCGAAGAGTATGCCCATGATAGCTCCGAATATGGGGCCTGTGCCCGCAATATTGAGGAACTGTATCAGGAACACCCTCCGTGTGGGCAGCGGCATGTAGTCCACACCGTCGCATTTTGTGTCGCAGGGCATTGCGGCATCAGCTTTTACTCCGAAAATACGCTCTACGAAGGCTCCGTAAAAGAGATAGCCCAAGAACAACAGAACAAGAGCACCAGTAAATGTTATCATCTTTTAAACTGATATTTAAGGAACAAGGTCGTGGTGAGAAGCGTGAAGATGCCACCTATCAGGTAGCCCGTCAGAGGCTGCAGGCCAAAACCGTTATCATAATCTATAAGTATAAAGCAAGCACTCACACTGCACATAAACACAGCCGGAACGAAGGCGATGAGCCACGAATACTTCGGCCATAGTCCTCCGCCGTCGGTGCGATGACGCAACCAATGGGCGATGGTGAAGAACGTAAAGGTGGCCAGCACCTGATTAAACCAACTGACATAGAGCCACAGCACCTTGAAACTGGACACATTCAGCATCATCACAGCCACCAGAAAAAGAGGTACGGAAAGCAAGACACGACGCAGGATGGTCTTCTGCCCGTAACCGCTGAAATCTGCCAAAATAAGTCGTGCAGCGCGAAAAGCACTACCACCCGTACTGATGGGAGCAGCAACTATACCAAGCACAGCAAGCACCAGACCGGCCGTACCGAGCCAGTTGCGGCACATCATATCAACCACAATGGCAGGATTGACCTTCTGAGTGCCTCCTGCAGACATCAAATCGTAGAGATGCTGATAACTTCCGGCATACTTTATAGAGGCTGCTGCCCATATCAGAGCCACAACGCCCTCTGTAACCATGGCGCCGTAGAAGCAGCGCAGGCCGTATTTCTCATTCTTCAGGCAGCGGCCCATCATTGGCGACTGTGTGGCATGGAATCCGCTCACTGCACCGCAGGCAATGGTGATGAAGAGCCCGGGAAAGAGAGGTGTCACACCTTCACGCACAGGATAATGGTCGGAAAATGCTGTTGAAATCGACGGAACCATACCAGGCTCTGTGAATATGCAGACACCGATGAGCACCGCCATCACCAGCAGAGCCACCCCGAAGACGGGATAGATGTTGCCCATAATCTTGCTTACGGAAAAGACCGTGACGCAAAGATAGAAGGCGAACATGAGCACCGTCCAGAAGAGATTTGATGTGAGCAAGGCAGATGATGTGAACGATGCCATCAGATTCGTCATCAGTCCCGCAGGAATCATGATGAAAGACGCACCCACACAGACCATCAGCACGAGCGTCACCACACGCATCACGAGACGGCAGGAACTACCCAGTTCATCACCGATAATTTCAGGCAAAGAGGCACCGTCACGACGGATGCTTATCATGCCGGCCATATAGTCGTGCATCGCACCTCCGAGCAAGCATCCGAAAACTATCCACAAGAATGCCGCAGGACCGTAGAGGATACCCATCAGGGCACCGAATATAGGACCTGTGCCTGCAATATTGAGGAATTGCACCGTATATACTTTCCATGTCGGCATCGGAGTGAAATCCACACCGTCACGGAGTGTGTCGCAAGGCATGGGACGACGCTCATCCACGCCAAACACTTTTTCGACAAAAGTGCCGTAGATGAAGTAGCCAGCCAGCAAAACTACCAGAGAAATGATAAAACTCGCCATTATTCTGTGACGTATTTTTTCTATTCGGGCACAAAGATACGAAAAATTTTGTACCTTTGCCTACGTGAAAAGAATTATTCTCGTCTTATTAAGCATTTTTTCGCTCTGTGCCCGTGCGCAGAACGTCGAGCCGGCTCTTCCCTTCTCACTCAACGCACCGAAGCACGAAGTGAGAGGAGTGTGGCTCACAACACTTTGGGGACTCGACTGGCCTAAAACGCGCGGCTCCGGAAACGCAGTTGCAGAAAAGCAGAAAGCCGACCTGTGTCGCATTCTCGATGAACTGAGCAGGGACGGCATCAACACAGTATTTCTCCAGACACGCGTACGAGGCACCGTGATATATCCCTCAAAGATAGAACCCTGGGACGGCTGCTTCACAGGAACAGAAGGCAAGGCTCCGAGCTACGACCCTCTGACCTTTGCCATCGAGGAATGCCACAAGAGAGGCATGGAACTGCATGCTTGGGTGGTGACGCTGCCGATGGGCAAGACACAGAATGCAAAGACCGTGCGGGCTATGCGTCTCATACGCCACGAAGGAGCCTACTACATGGACCCCACCCGTGCGGAAACAGCCTACTACATCGCTAATATCTGCCGTGAAATCATAACAAACTACGATGTGGACGGTATACATTTCGACTACATACGTTACCCAGAACACTTCGCCAGGAAACGTCAGAAACCCGCTCTCATCACCCAAATCGTAGAGGAAAGCAACAAAGCCATCAAGACACTGAAACCGTGGGTACGTTTCTCCTGCTCACCCATAGGCAAGGCTGGTGACCTGGCACGACAGAGCGCGAAAGGATGGTCGGCAGAGGCTGTGGGACAGGAGGCTGTGAAGTGGCTTCGTACGGGACTGATGGATATGCTCTGCCCGATGATGTATTTCAAGGGCGACATCTTCTTCCCCTTTGCTGCCGACTGGCAGGAAAGAAGTCCCGAAAGAGGCATCATCGCTCCCGGTATGGGAATATACTTCCTTTCGCAACAGGAAAAGAACTGGCCGTTGGAGGAGATTACGCGCGAACTCTCGTTCCTGCGCCACATGGGACTGGGCGGTGCTGTCTATTTCCGTGAGCGCTTCCTTGCCGACAATGTGAAAGGTCTGCGCACATGGCTTCGCAACCAGTATTACACAGCTCCTGCTCTTTTACCTCCGATGGAGACCGCAGGAGAAGCAGAAAAGCCCCATCTAATCAGCACAAGCTGGGACGGCACACAGGGCATCATCACCGTGACGGGAGGCAGCAGGTATGTGCTCTACGCCTCCGGCAGAGACACCATAGATATCACCGATGCCTCTAACATCGTGAAGATTGTATATGCCGACAGTGACAAATCGCACCCCACAGACATACGCTACGATATGCTCTCCGCACGGGCTTTCTCACTACATTTCGCCGTCACCGCTCTCGACCGTTACGGACATGAGAGCGAACCCGTCATGGTGGAGACGCAACGATAAAACCACGATAAACAAACATTAAAAACACACAATATGAAGCACAATGTACTCATAAAGACTATCTGTCTCATCGCTGTAACTATTGCTATATCCGCAACGGCTGCCGCAGAGATAGACATCACGAGCCGATTCCTCAAGAATTACGGGTTCGACAACCATTTCGACCACAAGTCGGGCGAGACCACTACCGTAGCTCAGGAACTGAACAACGTGAGAGGATGGACGTCGGATCTGAGTGCCGACTACACTATCCTGGGCGTATATGAATACGGTTTCAAGGGAAGAATCAACGGAACCGCAATGCCCACAAGCGGTTACGAGGAATCAACAGGCGGTGCACTGGCAGTATCAACGGGATGGGGACAAACGTTCTACCTGTATCAGGAAGTAACCCTTCCCGCAGGAGAATACACCATCTCCGTGCCTACATACAATATGAGAACAGTCGTCGGAGGCACTTCCGGACTCGCCTGGATACCCGGCACGGGCACAGCCGTAACCTCCGAACTGACATCCTACCCCTCGAAGGTGTGGACGGTGGACTGCATCAATGTCAAGCTGACGAAACAGACCAAGGGTAAGATACAAATAGGCTATAAGGCAGCAGGCGGCGGTTCGACAAATTCTGCCAACATCCTTATTGACAACATAAAGATTACCACCACAAAGATGACGGTGTCGAAGAGGACCGTGACGGCTCGCGCCAAAACGCTCTACGGTGACGGCAGCGGCAACGGAGCAGAGGAACTGAAGGCCGTGTGGGATGCCACTCAAGCCACCTTCAACGATACGGAAGCAAGCGACGAGGATGTCATCACGGCATACTATAATCTGCTGGATGCCTGCGAGCTGTATCGCCAGAGAAATGCTTCCGAGGAAAATCCTATCGACCAGACGAGCTATATCGTCAATCCCTCGTTTGAAACAAACGGCACAAACGGATGGGAGATTCGCAACCTGTCCCTGCAGAGCAACAACGTATTCACAAAGAAAGACGGTACGTATTATGCCGAAACGTGGGTGAATATAGGAGACAGAATAGGAGAAGCATCTGCATCTCAAACCATCTGTGACCTACCTCGCGGCTACTACAAACTGACGGCTGCAGCGCTGCATATTCAGCAGAGCGGCAGCGGCAGCATATCCAACAAGGGCGAACCGCAGACAGGTGCATTCCTCTTTGCCGGAAACACAAAAGAGACTGTCGCATCGATAAAGCAATACGAATTGAAGTTTGCCGTCGTGGAGGACGGGGAAGACATCGAAATCGGTCTGAAGACGGAAAATCCCACCGGCAACTACCTCTGCGTGGACAATTTCACGCTGCAGTATATCGGTATGGTGACATCCGAAGTGATTGCAGAAGAAGTGCAACACCTCGTGAGCGAAGCACAGGAATATCTCACGAAGGGTGTGCAGAATACCGTGGCAGAAGCGCTCTCCACCGCCATCACCGCCGCACAGACGGCTCTTGACGGCAGCGATGACGAGGCCCTGCTCTCTGCAAGAAGGGCACTCGAGGCCGCTATCGTTGATGCAAAAGCTTCGCGCAAACTCTATGATGCCCTGCAGGCGCGTATCGACTATGCAGAGAAAGTGAGGGACTGGTGGGAAGGTGTCACGCGCAAGGCTTCAAGTCACGCCAGCCTCGTGAGCGGCATCAACACCGCAAAGCAGAAACTCACGGACTACACTCTCACGGCAACACAGCTCAACGCTGCCGTAAAAGCCCTCAATTCACGCATCTCAGCTGTGGACAAGAAGATATACTGCAGCACAAATGCCTGCGGTACGGACGAACAGTTGCAGGTGGCAACAAACCAGTGGTGCTACGAGCGCAGTATGCAGTCGAAGCATTGGATATTGTTCTGGGAAGCCGGCTATGGAAAAGATGCACCGTCTGCCGTGCCCGGCATCCTTGAGAATGCGGACAAGATATTCGAGCTATATGCCAACGAGCTGGAATTCATCACAATAAATAAAGGCACATCGAAGACCGACACATACAAGATGATAATACGTCTGCGCTACACCACAACCTGGGAAGCCAGCGGAAGCGGCATCGACAACCAAATCGGTCTACTCACGCTCTCCAATGGTGCACACACGTCACGCAGCGGACAGACTGTGGCACACGAAATCGGTCACTGCTTCCAATATCAGACGCATTGCGACAACGGCAACTGGAACGGTTGGATGTACAACTGGGGTGCGTCCACACTGAATGTCTTTTGGGAAATGTGCGCACAGTGGCAGGCCTACAAGTTCTATCCGCATATGCAGTTCGTGTGGGACTCCGGACAGGGCAACGACTGGTTTGGCGGCACAATCAACGGTTTGCACCGTCATCCGCTCAGCGTAGACCTCAGATACAACAACTACTTCATACAGGATTACTTCTGCCACAAGCACGGAATGGGATTCCTGGGCACTCTCTGGAACAAGTCGCAAAGCCCCGAAGACCCCCTGCAGGCATACATGCGCCTCACGATGACGGGAAGCGATGAGGAGAAACTCGACCAACTGAACAACGAGATGTGGGAATACGGTGCACGCATGACTACATTCGACATGGATCCGATACGCGACTACGGTGCTTCACGCATCAATTTCCGCAACCAGACAGCACTCACAGAGGATGCAGAAGGATTCTGGAGCCCCAACGCGAGCGACTGCATTGAGAATTTCGGCAACAATGCCATACGTCTCAACGTGCCTTCAGGAGCAAAGACCGTATATGCCGAACTCATAGGTGAAGCCGGTAAGGACGGATACACCGCCTACAACGTGACAAAGGCCGGATGGAAGTTCGGTTTTGTTGCCCTCAAGAGCAACGGTGAACGTGTCTACGGTGATATCGCTTCTGCCACATACGAAGTTCCCTGTAAGTATGTGGCCTTCGACTGCCCTTCCGGATGCACGTATCTGTGGCTTGTAGTAAGCGGAGCACCCACAGCCTACTGGACACGCGACTGGCTCTCCTGGAGCGAAGAAAGCACCGCAGAGCAATGGCCTTATCGAGTGAAGCTCCATCAGACCAATGTCTACGGCAACGCAAACAACAATACCTACCCCACTGCAGTTGCCTCTCTCAAAGCCGCAAATACGGACAATGAGGCCTCTGGAAACGTTTATTCCATCAACGGACAAATCGTACGTCGAGGCACAACATCGCTGGAAGGACTCCCGAAGGGTCTCTACGTAGTAAACGGGAAGATAGTAAACGTAAGATAAATCACACAAGGGAGCTCTTTACTGGGCTCCCTTGTGACGATTGGCACGGGCGCGACGGATATCAGCCTTTTTATGAGCAGAGGCACTGCCGTGAGCGCCTGTGATATACTGCTTCTTCCTGGCTTTGGTCTTCACCTTGCCCTCCTGACTCTGGGTGTTTTTCCCGGAAGTCTTACTCTTGAATGTGATACCGCCCATAATGACGGCATCGATATCGTCTCCTCCAAACTTATTCATCGTCGTCCGTATTCCAAAAATTCCACGAAGCCAAAGCCTGCAAACGTAGCATCTCCAGTCCGTTTTTCACCGTCGCACCTGCTGAGCTTCCTTTTTTCATAAAGAGCGTCTCTGTGGGATTATACACCAAATCATACAGCAGATGACGAGTGGTGAGCATATCATAAGGTATGTCGGGACACTCGTCCACGTGCGGGAACATACCCACAGGACTGCAGTTCACTATAACTTCATGCTCCGCCATCGCCTCCTGAGTCAAATCTCCGTAGGTCAGAGCATTTCCTCCGCTGCGACGGCTCACCTGTGTAGGTTCTATGCCGAGACGCGTCAAACCCGCCCATATGGCTTTAGACGCACCACCGCTGCCAAGAACGAGAGCACGCCTGTGATGGGATTTGAGCAAAGGACGGATACTGTCCATGAAACCGATAATGTCGCTGTTGAAGCCTTTCATATGCCCTTCACGGATGCGTATCACATTCACAGCGCCTATTTCCTCAGCCTCCGGTGATATCGAGTCCAAGAGAGGGATGATTGCCTGTTTGTGGGGAATGGTGCAGTTGAGACCGCGAAGCATCGGATGCTCTTTCACTACATCAAGCAACAACTCTGCCTTCTCTATCTCAAAATTCAGATACTCCGCCTCGATATGATGCTCCGGGAAGAACTCCTCATTGAAAAAACGACGGGAGAAACTATGCCCCAGAGGATATCCTATCAGACCGTATTGCTCCATCGTTCAACGGCAAGTGACGTGGAAGCAACCCTGCTTCACCTCGTATTTGACATAGCAGCGTCCCTCCATGCGCTTATCACGCAGCACTTCGGAAAGAACGTATTTTAGAGTATCGTCACGCACCGGACGGTTTACGGCATCATAGCGATTGTAACAGATGTCAAAGGTCGTACCGTAACGATGACACGACTGGGGGCTGGCATTGTAATTCACCTGACGCAGTTTGCGCACATCCTCTTCCGTACGCAACATGCTGCTTACTATGATTCTGTGCATCGGTACACCCTTGAGTGACAATGAGTCCATGAAAGCGTGTCCTATCTCACGCAAGAGCTCATGAGCACGGGGCACCAGATACGGAATAGACGACTTCATGCGAGGGTCTAACACATAGAACGGATCCGAACCGGCATACACCAACCCGTCCTTCATCTGTTCTGCAGAATCCCTGTTCTCAATGGGTTTCACACCCCAATAAAGAGCTGCGTCCATATGGACATCCTCCTTATCAGGAAAACTTATGGCGTATGACACCACCGAACGGATAGGATGCGGATTAGAACGGGACGTACGTGCTCTTCTGGCTTGAGGCACAGATTCCTTGACCGGCTCTGCCTCTACCGTCTGCAGGGGCTCCTGAATTTCCTCCGGCTCCGCTATAATGACATTGTCCTCTGTCACTTCCGCTACAACTTCGTCGTCAGAGGCACCTTTATTGATATGGTTTGTACACATTTTCACCAAGCCCAAAAAGAGCACAATGAAAACGTATCCGCTCAAAAATATTTTTTTCTTTATTCGTTTCATAACAAATACAGGTGCAAAAGTAACGATTTTTTCTGAATTACATATTTCAAGAGAGCATTTATTTTTTGCATCAACTCTTTTTTCGTACTTTTGCAACGCAAATAATATCACAAAACAATGAAAGAACTGGAACTTAAATATGGCTGCAACCCCAACCAGAAGCCATCTCGCATCTTTATGACGGAAGGAGAACTTCCACTCACAGTGCTTAACGGCCGTCCCGGATACATCAATTTTCTGGACGCCCTCAACTCATGGCAGTTGGTCAAGGAACTGAAGGAAGCCACTGGTCTCCCTGCCGCAGCGTCGTTCAAGCACGTTTCCCCCGCAGGCGCTGCAGTGGGCCTGCCCTTGTCCGACACTCTCAAGAAAATCTACTGGGTGGAGGACGCTCCCCTGCCCCTCACTCCCATAGCATGTGCCTATGCAAGAGCTCGCGGTGCCGACCGCATGTCGTCCTATGGTGACTTTATTGCATTGAGCGATGAGTGTGACGAAGCCACAGCACGCCTCATCAACCGCGAGGTGTCGGACGGTGTAATTGCCCCAAGCTACAGTCCGAAAGCTCTGGAGGTGCTGAAGGCCAAGAGAAAGGGCACCTACAATGTCATCCAGATAGATCCCTCATACCGTCCCGAGCCCATAGAGCGCAAACAGGTGTTCGGCATCACATTTGAGCAGGGACGCAACGAGGTGAACCTCGCTGACCCCGCACTCTTCGAGAACATCCCCACCAAGAACAAGAAATTCCCCGAGGACAAGAAACGCGACCTCATCATCGCACTTATCACGTTGAAATACACGCAGTCCAACTCCGTGTGCTACGTGAAGGACGGTCAGGCCATAGGTATCGGTGCCGGACAGCAGAGCCGCATCCACTGTACCCGTCTGGCCGGACAGAAGGCTGATATCTGGTGGATGCGCCAGCACCCCAAAGTGATGAATCTGCCCTTTGTGGAAGGCATCCGTCGCGCAGACCGTGACAACACCATCGACCTTTACATCGGTCCCGAGAGAGAAGATGTCCTGAAAGACGGCGCATGGCAACAGTTCTTCACCACACGTCCTGAACCCCTCACAGAAGAAGAGACACGTGAGTGGCTGGCCAAGAACACGGGAGTGTGTCTGGGCAGCGACGCTTTCTTTCCCTTCGGTGACAATGTCGAGAGAGCACACAAGAGCGGTGTGGAATATATCGCACAGGCCGGTGGTTCAGTAAGAGACGACCATGTCATCATGACATGTGACAAATACAATATTGCAATGGCCTTTACCGGCATAAGACTTTTCCATCATTGATGAAACACTTCCTGCTTTTGTTTTCCGCATTCGCCATCACGCTCTCCTCATGGGGAGATGATAACGTCGCTGTGGTTCCCGGTGCACAGTATGTGCTACGCAATGTGGTCACAGGCAGCTATCTCATGAAAGACGGAACCACCACGAAAGACGAGGCTACAGCCTCCAACTGGCGCGTGGTGACCAATGATACAGTACATTACAGCGATGCAGAAAAACTCTACGTCGTTTACAGCGACGATGCCGTGATGCAACTGACCAACAGCGGCGGAGGATGGAAGGTCGCTTTCACCGGCAAGGGCAACACCACTTATGTGATGCCCAGCACTACAACGGAAAAGGCCTTTAAGTTCCGTTACCGCTTTGCGCTAGACACGCGTTACCTCAACGTAGAAGTGGATGCCGAGGGCCGGGAAAAACTGACTGCGGCACACACGGCATCACGTTACAACGACTGGGAGTTCGTGCCGACGACACACCCGAAAGACTATCGCTACCGTCTGATGAAAATGAACCGATCGGGCGACAACACGAAATACTCTGTCGCCTATCTCTCGCACGATGTTTTGGGCGAGGAAGTGTGGCTCTCGGGATGGGTGGCAGTGCCCACCGTTTCTGAAGGCGGTGCGTGCAACGCAGACCACGTGCTCTTCTCCGCTCACCTCACGCAATGCAAGAACACGGAAGTGCCCTCGCAATTTGATCCGTACGACGGGCTCACGTTCAGTCTTTCCGGCAACAAACCCGTAATGATTGAGCCTGATTATTTGGGCTACGGCATCACCAAAGACCGAGAACATCCCTACTGCGCCCCCGACATCATGGCCGAAGAAAGCGTGGACCTGATGCTCGCGGTGCACGACATGCTGCGCGACATGCATGCCATGGACTGCTCGACGGGCGCCTATCCCACCTACGGCATCGGTTATTCTCAGGGCGGCGCTGTCATCCTAGCCTGCCAAAGACATGTAGAGAATTCACCCAAACTCACAGAAGCACAACGCAACGCCATCCACTGGGTGCGTACCTGCGCCGGAGCCGGCCCCTACTGCCCGCTGGCCACCATATCGCATTACTACTTCCAAGACAAGTTGGCGATGCCTGTAGCTGCACCGCTGCTGGTGATGGGGATGGTGGCAGCCTACCCGGACATCTTCGGTGATATCAAAGCGGAGGATTACTTCTCCGAGGCCTTCAATGCCGCTGGTATCGTGGATAAAGTGCGCTCCACCGACTACACTATTGAAGAGCTCAACGAGGCCATCAAAAAAGCTTGCGGCGACACCATGCAGGGCTTACTCTCAGAGGAAGCCAAAGATGTTAATTCCGACCTCACGCAACACCTGCTTAAAGCAATGGGATGCAGTGATCTGACACGCGATTGGAGTCCGAAAGCCGATATCTGGTTTTTCCACAACACGGACGATGATGTCGTGCCTTACCTCAACACCATTGCTGCTTATAAGGGGTTGAAGGACCGCTGTCAGGGCGAGTGTGTCATACACAACCCTGGTATAGGTATGTCTCACATACCCGCAGCCGTAGAATTTATGGCACGCATGATTCTTGGCAATTACAAATAACCGCCACACTACAGACAAAAATGACGAAACCGCTTAAAATCTTTATTCTGTTCTGTTGCACCGTATCTGTCACCACATCGGCCAATGCCCAAGAGGATAACAATCTCGCCGCGGCGCCGGGCGCAGAATATGTGTTACGCAACGCGGCCACAGGCAGCTATCTGATGAAGGACGGCACAACCACGAAAAACGAGGCCGAAGCCTCTAGCTGGCGTGTTGTAACCAACGACACCATACGCTACAGCGATGCCGAGAAGCTATATGTCATTTACTGCGACGACGCGGTGATGCAACTGACCAATAGCGGTGGAGGATGGAAGGTCGCCTTCACCGGCAAGGGCAACACCACTTATGTGATGCCCAGTACAACAACGGAGAAGGCCTTCAAATTCCGCTACCGCTTCGCCTTGGACACACGTTACCTCAATGTGGAAGTGGACGGTGAAGGCAAAGAAAAGCTGACGGCGGCACACACGCCGTCAAACTACAACGATTGGGTATTTGTGCCCGTTTTACATCCGAAGGAATACAACTATCGCATCACGAAGATGGAGCGATCTTCGGGCTACTCCAACTACAATATCGCCTATCGCTCCACCAACCCCAAAGGCGAAGAAATATGGTTGTCAGGCTATCTGGCCGTGCCAACAAAGGACGAAGGCGGCGAGTGCACTGCCGACCACTTCCTCTTCTCCACCCACTACACCATGTGCAAACGCACACAATGGCCCACCTCAGATACACCGATTGACTCCTATTCCAATTATCTCTCGTCCAACCGCCCCATAATGGTTGAGCCCGACTATTTGGGCTACGGCATCACGGAGCACCTAGACCATCCCTATTGCGCCGCAGAGCCGATGGCCGAAGAGAGTGTGGGCATGCTCTTTGCCGCCCATGAACTATTGGGCGACCTGCACCGGATGGACTGCTATACAGAACCGCTGCCAACATATGGTATAGGCAGTTCGCAAGGCGCATCCATCATCCTGGCCTGTCAGAAATACGTGGAGACATCACCCAAACTCACCGAGGAGCAACGCAACACCATCCACTGGGTGCGCACCAATGCCTGTGCCGGTCTCTATGATCCGTTAGCCACCCTGTCACATTACTACTATGTCGACAAGGTTGATGTGCCTGCTGTAATGCCCCTACTTCTTTTGGGACAATTAGCTGGTTTTCCGGAAATCTTTGGAGAAACGAAGGCCGAGGACTATTTCTCGGAGGCTTTTCTTAAGGCCGGTGTTTTGGACATGATACGATCCCACGACTACGACAGTGAAGACATCAGCAACACCATCATCAACAGCTGCGGCAACACTATGCACCAGATGCTCTCGGAAGATGCCCTGGATCCCAACTCTGACATCTCCCAAAAACTGCAGAAGTCACTAGGCATGTGCAATCTCACCCGGGATTGGACACCCAAGGCAGACATCAAACTCTACTATTTCACTAAGGACGAAGTCGTGCCCCACCTCAATCTAGTGTCCGTTACAAAGGGACTGAAGGATAAGTGTCTAGGCAAATTTGAGACAGAGGAGACGACTTTGGGCGTGCGTCATATTGTGGCCTGCGGCAACTTCTTTATTAACATTCTCTCAGGAGGATATAAAGAATAAACCTTAAAAACACAACACGTCATGTTACACAATATCCTTTTCTATTGGTATTATGTCATTATCACCGCCACTGCCGGAGGCCAAGTGTATGCCACCGGTGATTGGCGACTGCCCCTCTCCGATGAGGACTACGGTGACCGCATTGAGACCCGCTGGGTGATTGCCGGCACGGAAGGACGCTCCTCATGCTACGTGTGGGCCAAGCCCGACGATGGCTATCGCTTCGCCGGATTTCTAAACGAGGAAGGAGACGAAATACCCGTCACCGACAAAACGGAAGAAATCCGTCTATGGACTACTACCGAAAGCGCTCAGACAGAGGACGGCATCGTGAGCGGCAACGACCTTTACCCCATCGCCCCCCAGAAATTTACAGCTGTATTCCTGCCCGACGATCCCAGCGGTGTTGCTACGATGCGCAGCGCTGCAGAAACAGCAGAACAGGATGATACCATATATGACCTCTCCGGACGAAAACTGGCCACCCCGAAAGGCGGCCAGATTATTATCAAAAACCGGAAGAAATTGGTGCTTAGCCGATAAAGCGATTCACCAGCACTGAATGCTTTGCAACCTCGGCCTCGGCCATGTTGAGGTAGTTGTTCATTGTATGCTCGAAGAGTTCGGGAGCTTTGGCTGCATGCTGCAACATAAGGTGACTCATGATAATGTCAGCAGCCATCTCATATAGGTGGCGGGCTGAGAAATCAAGCAGTTCTTGGTTCTCCTTCTCACGTACGGCAGCCGTTGCAGAGATAAACTTCTCCATCATACCTTTTATACGCTCCACCTGAGCAGAATACTGATTGGCTGCGGATGTCTCAACCATCATCTCTTCCATCACCTGAGCATAGAAACCGTTGGTGACATAACGGATGGCAGCCACAGTCTGTAACTGCGTCGTACCCTCATAAATACTGGTGATACGGGCATCACGGTAGATGCGCTGACATGCGTACTCTAGCATAAAGCCAGAACCTCCATGCACCTGAATACAGTCATAGCCGTTCTGGTTAGCATATTCGGAGTTCATACCCTTAGCCAACGGGGTAAAGGCATCGGCCAAGCGGGAATAGCGTTTCAGTTCTGCGCGCTCCTCGGCTTCCAGTTTGCGCTCACGGCCGATATCCTCCAATGCTTTGTAGATGTCTACATAGCGGGCAGTCTCATACAGCAAAGCACGACCTGCATCCAGACGAGCCTGGATATTGTCCAACATCTCCTTTACAGCAGGGAACTCAATGATAGCCTTGCCGAACTGCTTACGGTCCTTTGCATAGGCCACAGCTTCACGGTATGCAGCCTCCGAAAGACCCACACTCTGTGCGGCAATACCCAGACGGGCACCGTTCATCAGGCTCATCACATAACGTATCAGACCCAGTTTGCGGTCACCACAGAGTTCACACTTTGCATTCTTGTACACCAGTTCACACGTCGGGCTTCCGTGTATACCCAACTTATTCTCAATGCGTCGCACATCCACTCCGCCGTCTCTCTTGTCGTAGATGAACATAGACAAACCGCGACCGTCTCTCGTACCGGCCTCCGAACGGGCCAGCACCAGATGGATATCAGAATCACCGTTAGTGATGAAACGCTTCGAACCATTCAAACGCCAGCACTGATTCTCTTCGTCGTAAGTGGCCTTGAGCATCACACTCTGGAGGTCACTGCCGGCATCCGGTTCCGTGAGGTCCATGGACATCGTCTCTCCCGCACACACACGGGGAATGTATTTCTGACGCTGCTCCTCGTTGCCGAAGCAGTAGAGCGTCTCGATACAGTCCTGCAAACTCCATATATTCTCAAAACTTGCATCACCCGTAGAAACCATCTCGTTGGCAGCCGTATATACTGTCACGGGCAGATTGAGACCGCCATAGCGACGCGGCATCGTCATACCGTTGAGACCAGCCTTAACCATAGTGTCAAGGTTCTCAACCGTCTTCTCAGCATAGCGCACGCGACCTCCCTCACAATGGGGACCTTCGGCATCCACAGCCTCTGCATTGGGCGCTATCACCTCCGCTGTCACCTCACCAACAATATCAAGCACTCTCTGATAAGAGTCCATTGCGTCAGCATAGTCCTCGGGAGCATAATCATACTGACCCTTGTCTGCAAACTCCCTCTCCTTAAGACTCACGATGCGAGGCATGAGCTCGTTCTGCTCCACCTCAAACCTTATCTTTTCGTTGTCGTTATAATAGTTTGCCATGACTTTTACTTGGAATTCTGTTTGTAATACTTAATCATCTTGGGCAGAACTTCTTCCACCGTTCCGTTTATCACATAGTCGGCAATCTGATTGATTGGAGCGTTCTCGTCAGGATTGACAGAGATGATAATACCGCTCTCCTTCATACCGGCCACATGCTGTATGGCACCGGAGATGCCACAGGCTATATACACCTTGGGGCGCACCGTCACACCAGTCTGGCCAATCTGCATGTCGTGGTCGCAGAAACCTGCGTCAACTGCAGCACGGCTGGCACCCACCTCTGCATGGAGCACCTTAGCCAGGTCGTAGAGCAACTGGAATCCTTCCTTGGAACCTACACCATAGCCACCGGCCACAATGATAGGAGCTCCCTTAAGATTGTTCTTCGAAGCCTGCACATGACGCTCTATCACACGTGTCACGTATTCTGTCTGAGGCACGTAGTCGCTTACCTTTTCTATAATGACCTCACCCTGATAGTTGGGATCGAGCACCTCCGCTTTCATCACGCCACTGCGCACGGTAGCCATCTGGGGGCGATTTTCGGGATTGACGATAGTAGCCACGATGTTACCTCCGAATGCCGGACGGATCTGATATAACAACTGGTCATACGTCTTACCGGTCTTTTTGTCCTCGTGAGGACCTATCTCAAGGGCTGTACAGTCAGCAGTAAGACCGCTCTTCAGTGCGCTTGACACACGCGGGCCCAAATCGCGACCCACCACATCGGCACCCATGAGACAAATCTGAGGCTGCTCCTTCTTAAAAAGGTTCACGAGAATGGCCGTATGAGGCTTTGATGTATAAGGTGAGAGTCCCTTGGCATCAAAAAGATGCAGGACATCTACACCGTAAGGTAATATCTGCTTCTCCACCTTACCCTTGATGCCGTCACCGGCAGCAATGGCCTCGAGCTTCACACCCAATGTATTGGCGAGTTTGCGACCTTTGGTCAACAACTCCTGACTCACTTCGGTCACTTCCTGACCTTCGAGTTCGCAATATACAAATACGCTATTCATAAATCTTCATTTTCAACCAATAGTGTGAGATGCCATCAATTCCTGTATCAGGCCGTTAATATCCTCATCACTACCTGTGAGCGACTTACTCTCCTTTGCCTTAAACACAATGTTCTCCACATTCTTCACCTTTGTGGGGCTGCCGGCCAGACCACACTGCGAAAGGTCTGCGTTGACATCTGCGCATGTCAGTTTGGGTACCTCAGTCTTTTTGTAGGCCATCACACGCTTTGCGTTGCGCGGTCTGCAGGCAGCAGCACTGCCGTTCACCGTCAACACACAGGGAAGAGCTGTCTCCACCGTCTCCACACCACCGTCAATATGGCGTACAACACATATCGTCTTACCGTCGCAAGCCAACACTTCCTCAGTATATGTAATCTGATTAAGTCCAAGTTTTTCTGCCACCTGCGGGCCCACCTGTGCGGTATCTCCGTCGATAGCCTGACGTCCGCCCACGATAAGATCCACATCAGGGGCGAAATGACGTATTGCTGTAGAAAGAGCATACGAGGTAGCCAATGTGTCTGCACCGGCAAAAGCTCTGTCTGTCAACAAATATCCGCCGTCCGCACCTCTATACATTGCTTCTTTCACCACTTCGGCTGCACGGTCGGGACCCATTGTGAGCACCGTCACCGTCGTACCGGGGTTCTGCTCCTTCAGGCGCAGGGCCTGTTCCAGAGCGTTCAAGTCTTCTGGATTGAAAATAGCAGGCAGTGCACTACGATTCACTGTGCCTTCCGGTGTCATGGCATCGGGGCCCACATTTCGTGTGTCAGGCACCTGCTTTGCTAATACTACGATTTTCATCTTTTTTTGCACACTTCAATAAAATTTGTGCAAAAGTACAACATTTTTCGCACTTTACGCGTATTTCGCTCTTTCTTTTTAGTAAAAAGTTGTATCTTTGCAGTCAGTAGGCAAATAAACACATCACGATGATAGAATATTTAAAAGGAGAATTGACAGATTTACAGCCCGCAGAGGCTGTCATTGAATGCCATGGCGTGGGTTATGGCGTAGGAATCACCCTCAATACCTTCAGCGCATTACAAGGCAAGGAAGGCACCGTCAAGCTGTATATCTCCGAAAGCATACGCGAAGACGCATACCAATTGTGGGGATTTGCCACTAAAGCCGAACGCGAGATTTTTCTCCTGCTTCAGACCGTGAGCGGCATAGGAGCCGCTACCGCACGTGTGATACTCTCTGCCCTCTCCACACAGGAACTGGCAGATATCATTCTTTCCGGTAACGACAAAATGCTCAAGAGAGTAAAAGGTATAGGTCCCAAGGCTGCACAGCGAATCATCGTGGAATTGCAAGACAAGGTGACAACACTTGCATACCCGCAGTCAGAAGGTAAAAACACCGATTTCATCGTCAACAATACGACATCCAACGTGGTAATGGAAGAAGCCTCTTCCGCACTCACCATGCTTGGTTTCTCACCAGCACCCGTACGCAAAGTGGTGCAGAAAATTCTCTCTGAGGAACCAGAAGCGCCTGTGGAACGCGTCATTAAATTGGCGTTAAAGATGCTGTAGAGCACAATAAAACACGCTGCGTGTGCGTTTTTCCTCCAGTGAACGCACGCGTATACATACTCGCAATATTCTTTTCTCTGCCTTTGAGCCTCATAGCCCAAAGGCGTGATACCGTCACTACGGGCGAACCCCGCAGCGATCTCAAAGTGGAAAGGACAAAGCTTCCCGAGGCCGAGGCCATCATACGCGAGGTGATATACGACGAAAAGAGCGATTCGTTCGAAATCGGCACCCGACTGCGCAATCGCAACATGACTGCGACAAGTCAGGGTACCACAGCCAGTACAACAGCAGCCAACGATACCACTATACGCGGCAACATCGGCATTCCCTTCTCACAAACCGGCCCCACTACAATGACGGCCACGAGCTATCTCACAGCTCCCACACTGATGTCTCCTGACGAATACCGTAAATGGAGCCTGCATCGCTCCATGATGTCATACTACCGTCAGCGCAATGCCGAAGCATTTGCCACTTCGGGGAAGTCGAAGTTTGACTTCACTAACATAAAATTCAACATCGGCCCCGCAGAGAAGATTTTCGGTCCTGGTGGCGTGCAGATAAAGACCCAAGGGTCGGCAGAGCTCAAGCTGGGAGTCAACATGAAACACGTTGACAACCCGTCCATTGCTGTAAATAGACGTAGCACCACGGGACTCGACTTCGACCAGAAAATAAACTTCACCCTGAACGGCAAGGTGGGTGACAAACTGGCAATGAAACTCAACTACAACACCGATGCCACATTCGACTACGACGCACAGAATCTGAAACTGAAATACGAGGGCAAGGAAGACGAAATCATCAAACTCATTGAGGGCGGCAACGTCACATTCCCTTCCAACAACTCTCTTATTCCCGGCCTCTCCTCGTTATTTGGACTCCGCACCGATCTGCAATTCGGCAAATTGAAACTGCAGACGGTCATCTCACAGAAGAAATCGGCCTCGAAGAGTGTTTCAACTCAAGGTGGTGCATCAACTAACGGTTTTGAGATACAGGGCTCGGATTACGAGCTCAACCGCCACTTCTACCTCTCTCACTACATGCGTGAAAACTACGGCACATGGATGACTACTATACCCACCGTACACAGCGGCATCACAATAAAGCGTATTGAGATATGGGTGACAAACAAGACCGGAGCCACGCAAAACACACGTAATATCGTGGCAATGGCCAGCCTGGGTGAAAATCTCGATGAACACCCCGCAGGCACCAAAGGAAGCACATACCCGGACAACTATTCAGGGAACACCTACGCCACAGTGAGCAGCCTCGCTGGTGTGAGGGATATCTCCACGGCTGCAGCCACCTTGGAAGTCGCCGGTTACAAAGGCGGCACCGACTATGAGAAACTGCAGTCTGCCCGTCTTCTCTCTTCCTCTGAATATGCGATAAACACAGCTCTCGGTACGATATCGCTCAACAGCACCCTGCAGCCCGACGACATCCTTGCCGTGGCTTACGAGTACACTCTCAACGGGGCCACTCATCAGGTAGGTGAATTCAGCAGCGACCAGAAGGAGAACACGCAGACGCTCATAGTGAAACTCATAAAAGGGTCTGCCACCACTCCCTCATCACCGGTCTGGCGACTGATGATGAAGAACGTGTATTCCCTCGGAGCCAGCAGCGTGACACGCGAAAAGTTCAAGATGGACATCAAGTATCTCAGCACCTCCGGCACGTATATCACCTATCTTCCCAACTCGAAGACGAAAGATACACCCCTGCTACGTGCTCTCGGACTGGACCGTATCGACCAGAACAACAAATACCGCCCGGATGGACGTTTCGACTTCATTGAGGGCTATACCATACAGAAGGGACGCATCTATTTCACCGTAGAGGAACCCTTTGGCGACCAGCTGGAAGATTTCATGACGGAGCGCGGTGTCACCCCCGACAGTATTGCAGCCTTCACTTATCGAGAGCTCTACGACACCACACGTGTAGCAGCTAAGCAGGTGGCAGAGAAGAATAAGTTCATGCTAATCGGACGTTATTCCGGTTCGGCCGCAGGTGAGATAGACCTCGGTGTCACCAACGTAGCACCAGGTTCTGTCATCGTGAGGGCCGGTGGCGTGACACTCGTTGAGAATGAGGACTATACTGTCGACTATAATATGGGTCGCGTCACCATTATCAACCAAAACATCCTCGATGCCGGAACTCCTGTCAATGCCTCCGTGGAAAGCAACGACACATACGGTATGCAACGCAAGACGGTGCTGGGCCTGAATATGGACTACGAGGTAAATAAAAACCTCACAATCGGTGCCACTTTACAGTATCTTTCCGAGCAACCTCTCACCACGAAGGTGACCATTGGCAACGAACCGCTGAAGAACCTCCTCTGGGGCGGACATATCTCATGGAAACACGAGGCCCAATGGCTCACAAATCTCGTAAACAAGATACCATTCATCCATGCCACCGCGCCTTCTCAGATTACCTTCGATGGCGAAGTGGCACAATTGGTGGCCATGCAGTCTAAAACCGTACAAGGTGAGGCTGCTTACATTGATGACTTCGAAGATGCCAAGAAGAAAACCTCGCTGCTGGAGCCCACCCACTGGCAGCTTTCCTCCACGCCGCTTTCCACTTACTCTGCCGACGTTGCGTACAGCGGTGACCCAGACGAGAGCGAACGCTGGCGCTACGGACAGCATCGTGCCCGCCTCGCATGGTACACCGTCGACCCGCTCTTCACCCGCCGCGGTTCCACCCTGGCACCTAGCTACATCAACGACGACTCGCTCTCCAACCACTATGTCCGCGAGATATACGAACGCGAGCTCTACCCCAACAAGACGCAGACGTCCTATTCCTCCGCCAGCACCATTCCCGCCCTCAACCTTGCCTACTACCCCTCGGAGCGTGGTGCCTACAACCTCACTCGCGAAACCGACAGTCACGACAATCTGCTCAATCCTGAGGATAACTGGGGCGGTATGATGCGCGCCATTGAGAACACCGACTTCGAGACACAGAATATAGAGTACATCGAGTTCTGGCTCATGGATCCTTTCTTCTACGAGCGCGGCAAGACCTATGACGGTCCCCTCCCCTCCGACGAGTACGGCGGCAAACTCTATATCAACTTAGGTGAGATTTCTGAAGATATCCTGAAGGACGGCAAGAAATTCTACGAAAGCGGCATGCCCACCGACGGTTCCATGGCATACCTCACGCAAAGCCAATGGGGTTTCGTTCCCAACACCAACTCTGTGACCTACGCCTTCAACAACACTTCTGGAGCGCGTGCCCTTCAGGATGTCGGCCTCAATGGTTTAAACGACGAGGAGGAGCGCGAATTCGGCAACTACAAGACCTTCCTCCAGGAGCAGCTGCCCCGCCTGGACAATGCAGATGTCATAGCCCGTCTGGAGACAGACCCCGCTTCCGACAACTATCACTACTACCGTGGCACTGACTACGACCAGATGCGCCTAGGCATCCTCGACCGCTACAAGAACGTCAACCTGCCGCAGGGCAACTCACCCGATGCCGACAGTTCTCCAGAGAGCTACGAGACATCGTGGAAGACCACTCCCGATGTGGAGGACCTCAACGTAGACTACACGCTCAACGAGACGGAGCGCTATGCCGAATATGTCATTGACATCAAACCGTCCACACTGATGATGGGTGCCAGCAAATACGTCACCGACGTGCGCAACGCCACGGAGCGTCTGCGCAACGGCCAGACAGAAACCATACGCTGGTATCTGATGCGCGTACCCATCCGCGACGAAGACCGCAAGAACTTCAACGGTTTCAGCGACTTCTCTTCTGTGCGTTTCATGCGTATGTATCTCTCCGGATTCTCCCATTCCGTCATATTGCGTATGGGCACCCTCGATCTCGTGCACGGCGACTGGCGCCAGTACAGCGGCCAGCTCTACCCCGAAACTCCTACCGGGCAGTCGGGCAATATGACTGTCTATTCCGTAAATATCGACGAAAACGGCGACAAGACACCAGTTAACTATGTTTTGCCTCCCGGCATCTCACGCGTAACCGACCCGTCCCAGAGCCAGCTCGTAGAGAACAATGAGCAGTCGCTGTCCTTTATTATCACGAGTCTGGATGCCGGAGACGCAAAGGCCATCTACAAAAACTGCAAGTACGACATGCGCAAGTACCGCCATCTGCAGATGTTCTGTCACGCCAACGCCCTTGAAAACGACGAGACTGCTCTTCAGAGCGGCGAAATGACGGTATTCCTGCGTCTCGGCACCGACTATCAGTCCAACTACTACGAATACGAAGTGCCTCTTGAGCTCACTCCGTCGTGGGTTCCCCGAGGTGTAAAATACGACAACTATAATGTGGCCGACCGCGTCAAGGTTTGGCCCGAGGCCAACATGTTCGACTTCGACCTTCTGCGCCTCATCGATGCCAAGAAGGAGCGTAACCGCCTCAAGAGTCTCGGTCAGGCCGACTTCACGCGTCGTTGCGAGAGTTACGACCCCGACCATCCTAACAACAAGATTACGGTGATGGGCAATCCCACACTAGGCGAAGTGAAGACCATCATGATTGGTATACGCAACAGGGGACGCACAGTAAAGAACATCGAGGTGTGGGTCAACGAGCTCCGCCTGCAGGAATTTACCAACGAGGGCGGTTGGGCAGCTCGCGGTGCTCTCAATGTGCAGCTGTCCGACATCGGTTCGTTCTCCGCCACGGGACGCATTGTCACCGCAGGTTTCGGTGCACTGGAGCAAAGCGTGCAGGAGCGCACTGACGACAATACCTACGAGTATCAGTTCACCGCTTCTCTCGACCTTGGCCGTCTGCTACCCGAGAAGGCAAAAGTCACCTTCCCCTTCTATTATTCCTACGGCAAGACCATCGTCCGTCCCAAGTACAACATGCTCGATACCGACATGCTGCTCTCCGATGCTCTCGATGCACTCCAGACACAGAGCGAGAAAGACTCTCTCACGAGTCTTGTCACACGCCGCGAGGTGACGAAGAATCTATCCATCTCCGGTGCTAAGATCAACATCAAGTCTCGCAAGCATCCCATGCCCTACGACCCAGCCAACTTCACCTTCAACTACGCACAGTCGTCCACCGAGCGCAACGGTGAGACCACCGTCTATGAATACGACCGCAACTGGAAAGGCGGACTCAACTACTCATGGACACCCAACTGGAAGAGCTGGGAACCTTTCAAGAACATAAAGTCGAAATCCAAGTGGATGCAGATTATCAAGGACCAGAACCTCGCTTTTTGCCCACAGAACATCACCTTTGCCACCGACATCACACGCAGCTACTACGAACTGCAGGAACGCGACCTCTCTGACCTTGAGAATCCCGCCAGTATTCCCGTCACGTTCTCCTCCACATTCCTGTGGAACCGTTCTTTCTCTCTCAAATGGGACATCTTCAAGGCCCTCCATTTCTCATGGCAGAGCGGAACTCAGGCGGAAATCGAGGGTGCCCAGAATATCCGGGCCATCAACCCCGACCTCTACCCCGACGACTACGAGCGCTGGAAGGACAGTGTCAAGATATCTCTTGCCAAATTCGGTCGCCCGCTCAACTACAGCCAGCAGGTGTCTCTCTCCTATAAACTGCCCATCAACAAGTTGCCGATCTTCGACTGGATTACCGCTGACGGCACCTACACCAGCAACTACTCCTGGCGTCGCGGCATCGAGGATATCAACGGCAATAATATGGGTCACACCATCAACACGCAGCGCAACATCAATGTCAACGGCAAGTTTGCGATGGAGACACTCTACAACCACTCCGACTTCCTCAAGGAGGTGAACAAGAAGTTCTCCGCATCCAACGTAAAGAACGATGCCAACAAGAAGAAGACCATCAAGAAACAGGAGAAGGACCTCAAGAAGACGCGTAAGATAGCAGAGGAACAGGCGCGCGTGGCTGCCGAGGAGGAGAGCAAGAAGACCGGCATTCCCGTCGATTCCATCCTCCGCCGCAATCAGGCTTCACAGCCGAAGACCGCCACTCCCGCACGTAATCAGAGCAAGACGTCGTCCAAGCGCGGCTTTGTCCAGGAAGTCGCCCTTCTACCTGACACTGTGATGGAGGTCAGCCACGGTCAGAAGTCAAAGCGCCTCATCGTGAAGGCCCTCGACCTGAAGGGACGCGAGGTGAAGGTACGTTTCAAGAAGATAGACGAGAACAAGATAGCCATCCGTACCTCCGAGGCTGATACCGGCAAGATACGTCTCAATGTCGTTGCCAAGAAGCCGCGTGAGGAGGAGAAATGGTTCAAATGGGCAGAGGCCGGTGCACGCTTCCTCATGATGCTGCGCAATGTCTCTGTGTCCTATCGTAATACATACAACCTCAACGTGCCCGGTTTCCGCGAGTCCATCGGTGCCATACTCGGACAACGCAGCACCGACTTCGGCTTCACTCCCGGTATCGGCTTCGGCCTTGGACTTGTGGATGACAGCTATATCGATACTGCCCGCGAGCGCGGATGGCTCATGACCGACACTACGCTCTCCTCGCCTGCCACCTCTGCCACCACTCAAGATGTGCAAATCAAGGCCACGCTCGAACCCTTCACCGACCTGAAAATAGACCTTAATATGTCGCACACGCGCAACGATAGCAAGAGCATACAGTACATGTTCCCGGGCAAGATGCCAACGTATTCCGGTTCGTTCAACATGACCACCATCACCATCTCCACAGCATTCTCCTCGATAGGCAATGCCGACAACAACTACCACAGCAAGGTCTTTGATCGCTTCCTCAACAATCTTGATGTGATGCAGCAGCGTGTACAGTCCAAATATATGGGCACCACATACCCCTCCGGCATGCCCGGTCACAGCGGCATGTACGACCCCTCCAAGACTCCCGTCAGCCGCTACTCTGCCGATGTCATGATACCGGCATTCCTCGCTGCCTATCAGGGTCGCGATGCCAGCAGTGCCAGCACCGACATTTTCCCCACCCTTCTCCGGATGCTTCCCAACTGGAGTATATCCTACAAGGGTCTGGGTAATCTGCCCTGGGTGCGCGACAATTTCAAGAGTGTCACTCTCACCCATGCCTACAAGAGCATCTACAGCATCGGTTCCTACAATTCCTACAACAACTACATCCAGAGTATTGCCGGTGAGGATATGGGTTATGCCGGCACGGCCACGGCAGGGGTCTACAATGCCTCTTCCATGTACGACATCTCCACCGTATCCATCAACGAGACTTTCTCTCCCCTCATCGGCATCAATCTGACGTTCAACAACAATATGACGCTCAAGGCAGAATATAAGACCACCCGTGTCTCCACGCTGTCCATCACGTCAGCTCAGATTAATGAAACCAGCAGTAAGGACTTCGTTATCGGCTGGGGCTGGAAGATTAACGACTTCCGTCTCTCCTCACTCTTTGGCGGCAAGGCTTCGCGCAAGGCAGCTAAGGCCAACCGCAGCAGCAACAAGAAAGGGGCTTCCTCCAAGACGGCGTCCGGTACTCAGAGCAACGCCTCTTCCTCCTCTTCAAAGTCGTCGAGCACCAAAAAGACATTCGCACACGACCTGAATCTCCGTTTCGACTTCTCTCTGCGCAATCAGGCAGCCATCCGTCGCGATATACAGACGGGACTTTGCGAGGCCACCAGCGGCCAGCTGGCCATCAAGACATCCGCCCAGATCGACTACACTATGTCGCGCTATATCACGATGAGCATATATTACGACCGCCAGCGATCCTCTCCCTTGCTTTCCTCATCCTCCTATCCCACCGTCACCCAGGACTTCGGCATGACGATGAAAGTCTCCCTCACACGCTAAGTTACGCCACTAAGCAAAATTGTCGAGGCGGAAGCCCTTATCGTCCAAGACACCATAGGTGAAGTGGCTGTAGCAATCGCCAAGGACAACGAGGCGCGCAGTGCGTGACAGCATCAAATCGAGTTCAATGTGACGATGACCGAAGATAAAAAGGGTCACCTCGGGATGTTCCTTAAGATAAGTCTTGGCAAACTGCACAAGGGGTTCGTTGTGCTCGCCTTTATAACTCTCATCACGCTCCTTAAGACGGCTGTGACGCGCCCATGACAGTCCGAAGCGCATAGCCCACGAGGTGGGGATGAAAGTGCGAAAGAGCCACTGTAACACCTTGCTGTGGAACACACCGCGCAGGAAACGGAAGGTGGCAGAAGGGTCGCCAAGTCCGTCGCCATGAGCCATAAATACCGTGGCTGAGGGGAAAGAGACTGTGGCGGGTGCACTATGGAGCGTGACACCGCACTCATCGTGCAGATAGTCGTATGCCCAGATGTCGTGGTTACCGAGGAAATAGTGCACCTCTATGCCGAGGTCAGTAAGTTCCGAGAGTTTACCCAGGAAGCGCGTATATCCTTTGGGCACCACCTCACTCCACTCGTGCCAGAAATCGAACATATCTCCCATAAGATATAGGGCATCTGCCTCGTGCTTGATACTGTCGAGGAAATTCACCAAAAGTCGCTCTTTCTCCTTGCTGTCGGGAAAAGCCAGAGAGCCCAGATGTGCGTCGCTTAGGAAATATGTCTTCATGAATAGACAGGTGGCAGAATTAGAGGCGGATGATGTATTCCTCCTCTTCGGTGTCGATGGAATCGGTGTCGGCATTGTCCTCCTCTGTACCGCTACCGACAACAAGCGTAATCATGGAACCTGATGGTACGCGGTCACCCTGCATCACAAACTTGCCGTGACACTTGAGACCTATCACCCAGTCCTTGTCGCCAGCCACATACTCCACCTCACCGAGTTTGAAACCCAGTCCCAAGAGACGTGCCTCCGCCTCACGTAAAGAACTGTTGTCGGCAATGTCTGGCATTACCACTGTGGGCGACGATGAGGAATTAATGGTGAGAAAGACGGTGCGTCCGCTTTTCACCTCACTGCCGGGAACGGGGCTCTGGTCGAGAATGGTGCCCGGAGGCAATGAGCGATTATAGCCAGAATCGGCAACAACGGCATCCAACGAGAGTCGCTCCAACTCATAGACGGCACTGGCCTTGAACTGACCGCGTACGTCTGGCACCACTATACGTTCGCCGTGATGGGTGTAGCCGTCCATGGAACGCCACACACAAAAACAAATGACCACGGTAAGAATTACCATGGCCAAGAGGTTCCCCCACAGAATGGGGGCCGTAATCTTCTTGCGAAAATCAGAGAGGTTCATTTACTTACCGTGCTTCTCATCACTAACGGTCAGCTTCTTGCGACCCTTAGCGCGGCGAGAAGCCAAAACGCGGCGACCATTGGCAGTAGCCATTCTCTGACGGAAACCGTGCTTGTTGTTGCGGCGACGGTTGTGGGGCTGGAATGTTCTTTTCATAACTTTATGCTTGTTTTATTTCGTTTACAACATCAGTTCGGGCGACAAAGGTATAACATTTACTTGAGAGAAGAGGGCTGTGAGAGTGTTTTTTTTATAGAAAAATGGTTTTTTTACTGCTTTTTAGCATTGAACGGGATATTTTTCGTACCTTTGCACGCGAAAATTCTATTTATTCACCCCTAAAGAATCATTTATCGTTATGATTAATTCACAGGACATCAAGAAGGGCACCTGCATCCGCATGGACGGCAAGCTCTATTTCTGTATCGACTTCCTTCACCGCAAGCCCGGTAAGGGCAACACCATCATGAACGTCACACTGAAGGACGTGGTGAACGGCGGTGTTATCGAAAAGCGTTTCAACATTGGCGAGAAGTTGGAAGATGTGCGCGTGGAGCGTCGTCCCTACCAGTATCTCTATCAGGAGGGTGCCGACTACGTGTTCATGAACAACGAAACTTTCGAGCAGGTGAACATCCCCGAAGACCAGATTACCGGTGTGAGGTTCATGAAGGAGGGTCAGAACGTGGAAGTGGTGACCGATGCCAGCACAGAGACCGTACTCTACGCAGAATTACCCGCCAAGGTACATCTGGAAATCACATGGACTGAGCCCGGCCTGAAGGGCGACACAGCCACCAACACGCTGAAGCCTGCCAAGGTGGAGACCGGTGCCGAGATTCGCGTGCCCCTCTTCATCAACGAAGGCGAGATTGTCGAGGTGGACACTCGCGACGGTAGCTATCTGGGTCGCGTCAAGGCGTGAAATATTCGCTCATCATACCCGTCTACAACAGACCTGACGAGGTAGATGAACTGCTGACCAGTCTGGAAGGGCAGACGTTGCACGACTTTGAAGTGGTAGTGGTGGAGGACGGTTCCTCACACGACTGCCGTGAACAGGTCGAGCGGCATGCCGGCAGGCTGGTCTGCCGTTACTACGCCAAGGAGAACAGCGGACCGGGTCCCTCGCGCAACTACGGCGCAGAGCGTGCCCGGGGAGAATACTATATCGTGCTGGACAGCGACGTGGTGATGCCGGAGGGCTATCTCGCCGCTGTGGACAAAGCACTGGAAGAGTCACCCTGCGATGCCTTTGGGGGCCCGGACAGGGCGCATCCCGACTTCACTCCCGTGCAGAAAGCCATCAACTACGCCATGACTGCATTCCTCACCACAGGAGGCATACGCGGCGGAAAGAAGCAGATGGAGAAGTTCCATCCCCGCTCGTTCAATATGGGTGTGAAGGCCAGCATATGGAAACAGCTTGGAGGATTCTCTCCGATGCGCTTCGGTGAGGATATCGATTTCTCAATACGTCTCTTCGAAAGCGGAGCACGCGTGAGACTGATACCGGAAGCGTGGGTGTGGCACAAGAGGAGGACGGACTTCAGGAAGTTCTTCCGACAAGTGCACAACAGCGGTATGGCACGCATACATCTGACAAGGAGGCATCCGGGCAGTCTGAAACTGGTGCATCTCTTGCCGGCAGTGTTCACCGTGGGAGTTGTGCTGCTCTCGCTACTGTTCCTTGTGGGATTGGTGTTCACGGCCCTCGGACTGTATGTCGGTTTCTTCGGAGGCAGCGGTTGCAACATGGGACTCATCGTGGCATTCATCGGAGGAGGGATAATGGCGGTGGCTCTGCTGCCCCTGCTGCTCTACTCCACCGCACTGTTTATAGATTCCGCAGTGCTGAACAGGAGCGTGCGCGTGGGACTGCTGTCAGTACCTGCCTCGTTCATACAGCTCACAGGCTACGGCACAGGATTCATACGTGCATGGTGGAGACACTACGTAATGAGACGTAAGGACGAAAAGACTGCTTTTAACCGCAACTTCTATGCTTAGCACATCGGCACGCGACAAAGCACTCTCACAAGGCGTGGTGGCACTGGAGAACGCAGAACTGCTGGCACTGCTAACAGCCTCCTCTGGCAAGAGCGAACAGGAGCGCGTGACACAGATGCTGACACTCCTGAGCAAGCACAACAACTCGCTGCGCTCGCTGGGTATGCTCTCCACGCAAGAACTCGCAGGGGAGGAAGGACTCAACAGCTCGAGAGCCCTCGTGATGCAGGCTGCCTTGGAACTGGGACGCCGTCTGCTGGAAGAAGAGCGCGGCAAGAAAGTGAAGATAAAGGATACGGCAGACATATACGAATACTGCCGCATACGTATGGGCGATGGTGTGAGGGAACAGTGTCAAGTGATGCTGCTCGATAACAAAAATCAGGTGATGGGTATGCACACGGTGAGCATCGGAGGTATCACACAGACGAGTGTCGACGTGAGAGTGGTGCTGCGCTACGCCCTGCTGCAGGGAGCCACACAAATTGTGCTCGTGCACAATCACCCCTCGGGAAATCCCACGCCCAGCCGCGAAGACGAGACTATAACACGGAATCTGGCAGAAGCCTGCAAGACGATGCTAATAAAACTGATGGACCACGTCATCATAGGCGATGACACATATTATTCCTTCTACGAAAATGACAAAATCTGAGACAGAAGAGCGCGTCATCGAGATGCTGAAGACGGTGTACGACCCGGAAATCCCAGTTAACATATACGACCTGGGACTCATCTACCGCATCGAAGTGAGCGGCGTCGAGGGGACGGAGGACAAGTACACACTCGATGTGGACATGACACTCACTGCACCCACCTGCCCTGCCGCAGACTATATCGTGGAGGACGTGCAGCAGAAACTGGAAACTATCGCTTCATTGGAACGGGTGAACGTAAATCTCGTGTTCGAACCCGAATGGGACAAGGACATGATGACAGAAGAGGCAAAGGTAGAACTTGGATTTGCGTGATGACAGACGACACACTCTTTGACGACGAACTGGACGAACTGGAGGACGCTCAGGAGGAGGCGGGCCAGTATGAGCACTGGCGCGTGGTAGCAGATGCCGGGCAGTCGCCGCTGAGGGTGGACAAATTCCTCATCGACCATCTCGCAGGCACTTCGCGCAACCGCATACAGACAGCCGCTGAGGCAGGCTACATACGCGTGAACGACCGCCCCGTGAAGAGCAACTACAAGGTGAAACCGCTCGACGTGGTGACACTCGTGCTCGACCATCCGAAGCGCGACTGGACAATAGTGCCGGAGGATATTCCTCTGGACATTGTGTATGAGGATGACGACCTGCTGGTGGTGAACAAGAGAGCAGGTATGGTGGTGCATCCCGGGTGCGGCAACTACAGCGGCACACTCATCAATGCACTGGCATATCACCTCAAAGACGACCCGCGCTTCGATGCCAACTCACCGGAAGTGGGACTCTGCCACCGCATCGACAAGGACACTTCGGGGCTGCTCGTCGTAGCAAAGACGCCGGAGGCAAAGACGGACATCTGCCGACAATTTTTTGTAAAGTCCACGAAGAGAGAATACAACGCACTGGTGTGGGGCACGTTCACTGAGGAGGAAGGACGCATCGAAGGAGCCATCGGACGCGACCCGAGAAACAGGTTGCTGATGACTGTGCTGCCGCCCGACAATCCTAACGGGAAACATGCCGTGACACACTACAAGGTGATGGAGCGCTTCGGTGCCGTGACACTGGTGAAATGCGTATTGGAAACCGGTCGCACGCACCAGATACGTGTGCACATGAAGCATATCGGACACACGCTGTTTGCCGACGAGGTGTATGGCGGATGTGAGATACTGAGAGGAGAGAAGTCTGCCTCTTACAAAGCATTCATCCACAACTGCCTCACTCTGTGTCCCCGACAGGCCCTACACGCACGCACACTCGGATTCCGACATCCGGGAACAGGAGAAGAAATGTTTTTTGAATGTCCCATACCGGAGGACATGACACAACTTATAGAAAAATGGAGAAGAAAACAGTAGCAATCATCTGCGGAGGAGACTCCAGCGAGCACGACGTGAGTATGCGCAGTGCCGCAGGTATCGCATCGTTCATCGATGCAGAGAAATACAACATCTACAAGGTGGAGATACACGCCGGAAAGTGGGAAGCCCTCCTGGACGACGGCACACGCGCTGTGGTGGACCGCAACGACTTCACCTTCACTGCAGGCGGCAAGACGATAAAGCCCGACTTCTGCTATATCACCATACACGGAGCACCGGGAGAGAACGGTGTGCTGCAGGGTTATCTCGACCTCATCGGTATGCCCTACTCCACCAGCGGTGTGCTCGTGGAGGCACTGACCTACGACAAGTTCGTGCTCAACAACTATATGCGCTCTCTCGGAGTGCGCGTAGCAGATTCAATGCTCGTACTCAAGGGAAGAGAGAACGAAGTGAGCGATGATGACATTATCGCAAGAGTGGGACTGCCTTGCTTCGTAAAGCCCGCACGCGGCGGCTCCTCGTTTGGCACCACGAAAGTGAAGACCAAGGAAGAACTGCGCCCCGCAATCAGCTTGGCCCTGGCAGAGGGTGAGGACGTGATGGTGGAAGCCTTCATGAAGGGTACGGAAATCACCTGCGGATGCTATAAGACGAAGGAGAAAAGCGTAGTGTTCCCCATCACCGAGGTGGTGCCCGAGGGCGAATTTTTCGACTACGACGCGAAATACAACGGACAGGTGCAGGAAATCACTCCGGCACGTCTGGACGAACGCACTACAGAGCGCGTGCAGACACTCACTTCAACTATCTACGACCTGTTGCAGTGCCGCGGCATCATACGCATCGACTACATCATCGTGGCCGGCACCATCAACCTGCTGGAGATAAACACCACACCGGGTATGACCGCCACCAGTTTCATCCCCCAGCAGGTGAGAGCTGCCGGACTGGATATCAAGGACGTGATGACCGACATCATTGAAGGATGAAAATAGCACTGCTCCTTTCTGGCGGCGTGGATTCCGCCGTGGCCCTGCACCTGCTCTACGAACAGGGGTTCCGTCCCGACCTGTATTATATTAAAATAGGTATGGAGGGCGACGAGGACACGGGATGCACGGCGGAGGAAGACCTCGAGATGTGCCGGGCTACGGCACACAAATACGGTCTGCCCCTGCAAGTGGTCGATCTGCAAAAGGAGTATTGGGAACGTGTGGTGGGATATGCCATCGAGAGAGTGAAGGCCGGCCTGACACCCAATCCCGATGTGATGTGCAACCGCCTCATCAAGTTCGGAGCCTTCGAGGAACTCATCGGCCACCGCTACGACAAAATAGCTACGGGCCACTACGCCACCATCGTGGAACGCGACGGGAAAACGTGGCTCGGCACAGCAAAAGACCCCGTGAAAGACCAGACGGACTTCCTCGCACAGCTTCCGGGCATCGAGGTGGAGCGTCTGCTCTTTCCCATCGGGCATTTGATGAAAGAAGAAGTGAGGGAGGTAGCCCTGAGAGCCAAACTGCCGTCAGCACGGCGCAAGGACTCACAGGGCATCTGCTTTCTTGGAAAGATAAACTACAACGACTTCCTGCGCCGCTTCCTCGGGGAACAGGAGGGAAAGATTATCGACATCGAAACCAACCGCATCGTCGGCACCCACAAGGGATACTGGTTTCACACCATCGGACAGAGAAAGGGACTGGGACTGAGCGGAGGACCGTGGTTTGTAGTGAAGAAGAACGTACGCAAGAACGTTGTCTTCGTGGCAAACGGCTGGGACACACGGCTGCAATACGGCAACACATTTCGTCTGGCAGATGTTCATTGGATTACAGAACCGGCAACACCCGGTCCGATAGCATTCAAGGTGCGCCACGTGGACCATTTCATGCAGGGCACGCTCTCCATCGACGAAGAGGGCGTGTGCACCGTGACGAGCGAGGAACCCATTCAAGGCATCGCACCGGGACAGTTCGGATGCCTCTACGACAAGGACTGCACGGTGTGTCTCGGCAGCGGGGAGATGAGCCTTTAAGCTTTCTGGGCGCGCAGTTTGTTGCGCACAGGATTTGCGTACATCGTGAGCATGCGCTCCATGAGGAATTCACGGTCGGGATTCTCAACCTTTATCTTTTTGTACTGCCCTTCGAGATATTCCAGGAATGTCTTTTTGTCGCGCTCCGTATAGTGCTCCGCGAATTCCTTCGTGCCGGACAGCATATCGGCTGCAACATAGTTGCCGGGGAACAGTGTGTAGCCCGCGTGAATCACACGGTCGATTCTGGCTGCCAGTTCTATATACATCTCCTTGGTGAATTCACCCTCCGGCATTGTGTCGAGAATGCTGTCGATGGCACTGCCCGCCACATAGACGACACGTCCCTTGCGACCGAAGATACCGGTACGCATATTGTCCAGGTCGTCCTGCTTGGATTTTTTCCAGTCAGGGTTGTCGCGTTTGAGCTGGAACTCCGTTGCCTTGAGATAATCGCACGGGTCGTACTCGTATGAAATGGTGAGAGGCACGATATTCAGACTGCGCAGGTTTTCCCTCGTGTGCTGACTGTCGCCTCCGAGATTGAGCATACGCAGGAGCGAATACTGCGTTTCGTCCGACGAGTCCTTGGCCCTTCCCTCTCTCTGGGCAATCCATATATTCTCCTTCTTCTCGTTGATGGCATAGTGCATATACGAACTCATCAGACGGCTGCCTTCCAGACGGTCCTTTCCTGCAAGAGAACGGCGCACGACAAATGCCTTGTTCATCTTCACGAGAGTCTCTATCCAGGGATATATGAGGAGGTTGTCGCCAATGGCTATCTCACAGGTAGTGCGGAAGCCCTTGAGATGGAGTTGCAAATCGAGTATCGCGGAATCGAGCACGATGTCCCTGTGGTTGGAGATGAAGGTGAAGGAACCGTTCTTGTCGAGCCCCCCGAAGTCGGCTTTCACACCCTTGGTACACTTTTTGAGAATGTGCTTCACTACGGGTTTCATGAAACGCAACTGGAAATCCAGCGGTGTCTTCACGCCGATGAATGCCAGGCGGAACAATCCGTTTCTCACCGTCCTCGGAAGCCACGGAGCCAACCCGTGACACATGCGGTCGAAATGACGATCGGATAGCAGGGCGTTGAGCGCACCCTTCATCTCACCCGCATTGTAGGGGCGAATGATGTCAAACTCTTGTCTGTCCATTACCTCTTATTATCCATTTATATGTGGTGATAGCTTCCAGAGCCATCGGTCCTCTTGCGTGAAGTTTCTGCGTGGAGATACCTATCTCCGCGCCAAGTCCGAACTGTGCTCCGTCGGTGAACGAGGTGGGAGCATTCCAATAAACGCACGCCGCATCCACACCGCGCAGGAATGTCTCTGCCGTCTCCTTGTTTTCCGTGACGATGCTCTCCGAGTGTCCGGAACCAAAGCGACGGATGTGTTCCATAGCCTCCTCCAGACTGTCCACCACACGGATGGCCAGATCGTATGACAGCCACTCAGTGCCGAAGGATGCCTCGTCGCGATGGAAGGTGACGCGTCCCTGCATGGGGGCGAGTATCTCATCCAAACGGGGCTCCAAATCACGGTGCACGAGAAGACAGTCGAGCGCGTTGCATACAGAGACGCGACGACACTTGGCATTCTCCACGATACGGGCGGCCTTCTCCAGGTCTGCATCCTTGTCCACATAGCAGTGCACCACTCCGGCTCCAGTCTCGATAACCGACACGGTGGCATTCTCCCTGACGTAATTGATGAGACGGCTCGAACCGCGTGGGATGAGTACATCCACCAGCCCTCTGGCGTTCAGCAGTTCTGCCGTTGCCTCTCTCGTAGCAGGCAGCAGGGTGACTGTGTCGGGTGCGAGACCGTGACTCTCCAACGCAGCATGCAGCAGACGGACGATAGCCTTGCAGCTCTCCTCAGCATCGCTGCCGCCCTTGAGGATACATGCACTGCCGGCTTTCAGGCAGAGAGCCGCCACGTCGACGGTGACATTGGGGCGCGCCTCGTAGATGACGCCTATCACACCGAACGGTACACTCACGCGCTGCACATTGAGCCCGTTGGGGAGCGTGCGCTCCTCGAGAACACGTCCCAGGGGTGAAGGCAGCATTGCCACCTTGCGCGTGTCGGCAGCTATACCCTTCAGGCGTTCCTCGTTGAGCAGGAGACGGTCGTACATAGGATTCGTCTTCTCCATGCGCGCGAGATCCTTCGCGTTGGCCTCCAGCACCTGGGGAATGTGCTTCTCCAGCGCATCTGCCATCGACAGAAGCACCTCGTTTATCTCTTCCTGCGAACACTCATTCAGTCGTCGTGCCGCAGCCTTTATCTTGTCGCTTTTTATCATTGTCTTTCTTATTTCTTCGGTGCGAAATGAGTGTGGGGGACATCCTTGCGTCCGAACACCATATCGGTGAGCACATGTTCTCTCGTGCCGCGCGCGAGGAATACGTCGATACCGGCCTCCGCCACCTTGATGGCTGTGCCGCATTTGCTCTGCATACCGCCTCTTCCGGCCGAGGATTTCTTCTCCTGAATGTATTCGTCCACTGTGCGTCCGTAGGCTATCTCGGGAATCACCTTCGATGTCTCCGCCTCGGGGTCTCCGTCATAGAGTCCGTCGATATTGGACAGTATGAAGAGGGCGTCCGCCTTTGTCATCTTGGCTATCTCGCCGCTGAGTTCGTCGTTGTCGGTGAACATCAGTTCCGTGATACTCACCACGTCGTTCTCGTTCACCACCGGCAGCACTCCGTGGTGCAGCATCACTTCGATGCACGAGCGCATATTCTTCAGCTCCTCGGGCGATGTGAAGTTCTCCTTCTGGCAGAGCACCTGTCCGCAATGGATGTGGTGTTCGCGCAGGAAATCGTAGTAGCGGTTGATGAGTTTCGCCTGTCCCACAGCCGAGAAGAGCTGTCGCTGTGCCACCTCGTCGAGGAGTGCTATGCTGTCCTTGGCCAGATGCATCTCTCCCCGTCCCGAAGCCACGGCACCCGACGATATGAGTATCACCTCGATACCCGCGCTGTGTATCTCCGAAAGCTGGTCCACCAGAGCCGAGAGGCGCGTCACGTCGAGCGTGCCGTCTGCCTTGGTGAGCACGTTGCTTCCCACCTTGACTGCTATGCGCTGATACATGGTTTCGTACGTAGGGTTTAAGCGTTGAGAACTCTCTTGAAGCGGGCGATGAAATCTCTGGCCTCGTCCATCGACAGACACAGGGGCGGCAGGAGACGGATGATATTCGTGCCGGCACAGCCCGTGAAGCAATGTTCCTCCTTGATCAGTCGGGTACGAGGTTCCTTATAGGGGATGTCGAGTTCGATGCCAATCATCAGGCCTTCGCCGCGAACATCTACCACATGAGGCAGTTTGCCTGCTTTCATCTCCGCAGTCAGCGTGTCGATGAGATACTGGCCTACCGCAGCGGCGTTCTCGACGAGTTTCTCATTCTCCATAATGTCCAGCACGGCGATGGCTCCGGCGCAAGCCAGGTGGTTGCCGCCAAAGGTGGTACCGAGCTGACCGTATACCGGTTTGAACTTAGGCGCGATGAGCACTCCGGCCATCGGGAATCCGTTGCATATACCTTTGGCAACGGTAATCATATCGGGCTTCACGTCGAAGAACTGATGCGCGAAGAATTTTCCGCTTCTGCCGTAGCCGCATTGTATCTCGTCGCAAATCATCACTGTGTTGTATTTATCACAGAGTTGACGAAGACCCTGCATGAATTCTTTGTTTACCAAACGAATGCCGCCCACGCCCTGGATGCACTCGATGATGACGGCACAGACGTCCCCCTTGCTCAACTCTGCCTCCCAGGCAGGAAGGTCGTTCATCGGAAGGTAGGTCACATGCCCGTTAGCGTTGATCGGGGCAATAATCTTAGGGTTGTTGGTTACCTCAACAGCAAGACTGGTACGTCCGTGGAATGCCTTTTCGAGGGAGAGCACACGAGTGCGACCATTATAGAAACTGGACAGTTTCAGGGCATTTTCGTTTGCCTCTGCACCTGAGTTGATAAGAAAGAGCTGGTAGTCTTCATATCCGGAAGCCTTGCCAAGTCGTTTTGCCAGTTCCTTCTGAAGAGGATTCTGAACGGAGTTGGAATAGAAGCCGAGTTTGTCGAGCTGATTCTTCATTGCCTGCACATAGTGAGGATGGCAATGTCCAACACTGATGACAGCATGTCCGCCATAGAGGTCAAGATACTGCTGTCCCTTATCGTCCCACACCTGGCATCCCTTGCCGTGGTCGATAGCTATATCAAATAAAGGATATACGTCAAATAGTTCCATTAGAATGCTGATGCTTTTAAATTGAGTCCGGCCCGTTCGTCGAGACCGAACATTAGATTCATATTCTCCACGGCCTGTCCCACGGCACCCTTCAGCAGGTTGTCGATAGTGGACACCATGAGCAACTGGTCTTCGTATTTCTCCACGTAGACGAGCGCCTTGTTGGTGTTCACCACCTGCTTCATGTCGGGCGAAGAGGTCACAAAGTGAGTGAAGGCCGCATCCTTGTAGTAGTCGGCATACACCTTCTGCACCTCCTCTACGGGAGCCTCGCACCTGGCCACTGCCGTCACGTAGATACCGCGCGCAAAGCATCCTCTCTGGGGGATGAAGAGCACACGGCCTGCGTAGCCGGGAGCGAGCTCCTGCACCGTCTGGTTTATCTCCAGCAGGTGCTGGTGCTTGAATGTCTTGTAGAGCGATATATTGTCGTTGCGCCATGAGAAGTGCGTCGTGGCTCCGGGCTTCTGTCCGGCACCCGTCGAACCCGTCACACCGTTCACCACGATGTCGCCCCCGATGAGTCCGCTCTTGAGGGCGGGCAGCAGGGCGAGCTGTATACAGGTGGCGAAGCAACCGGGATTGGCCAGATGCTGTGCGCTGCGTATCTGTTCGCGGTGCGTCTCGGGCAGGCCGTACACATAGTCGTGATCGCCCTTGATACGGAAGTCCTGCGCCAGATCGATAATCTTCACACTGGAGGGTATCTCGTGCTCCTTGAGGAATGCCTCGCTCTTTCCGTGACCGAAGCAGAAGAACACCACGTCCACCTCATCGAAAGGCATCTCCGAGGTGAACTCAAGCTCTGTGTCGCCCACGAGACCTTCGTGCACGTCATATACCTTATTGCCTGCGTTCGATTCACTGTTGGCAAACACTATCTCCGCATTGGGATGCGACAGCAGCACGCGGATGAGTTCTCCGCCAGTATATCCGGCAGCTCCGAGGATACCTACCCTAATTCGACCCCCTACCTTCTCCCCCAAGGGGGAGGGATTAATATTTATTTCTTTACTTGAACACATTGTTGTTTATCTTATCAATAACGTTTTTCGTATCTGACAGTATTTCCTCATTAGTAAATCTCACCACAGTAAAGCCCATCCGCTCCAGTCTCTCTGTTCTTTGCTCATCTTTTTGTATCTGCTCATACTCCGAATGGTAACCACCGTCAACCTCTATTATAAGTTTCTTTTCAAGACATACGAAATCGACTATGTAATCTCCTATTATATATTGTCTGTTGAACTTTATTCCGAGTTGACTGCTTCGTATCTGGTCCCATAGAAATCTCTCTGCATCTGTAGCGAATTGCTTGTTTTTCTTTGCGAACTCCTTCAACAAATTGTACCAGTCTGGCGATGCATAATTGTATTTGTACGTATAGTCCACGGCGAGATTATTTTCTTCCCCTCGAAAACTTTCCTCCCCCTTGGGGGAGTTAGAGGGGGGTCTTATCTTTCATCAGGATGTGCCAGATAATATGCTCTCAGAGCCGTTGACGTTACTTTGATGAAGCCCTTTGCATCTTCGCTGCTCCAGGCCTTGGCTGTCTCGCCGTATTCTCCCAGCTTGTTCTTCACCAGATCGTTGGGCGAATCCACACCCATCGTCTGGAAGCAGTAGGGACGCAGCTCCAGAGTCACCTCGCCCGTCACATTGCGCTGGCTCGAATCCAGCATGGCCTCGATGTCGGGCATCACGGGCTCCAGATACTGGCTCTCGTGGAGGAACATGCCATACCAGTTGGCCACCTGGTCCTTCCAGTACTGCTGCCACTTAGACAGAGTATATTTCTCGAGGAAACGGTGAGCGCCGATGATAATCATGGGAGCTGCTGCCTCAAAGCCCACACGGCCCTTGATACCGATGATGGTGTCGCCCACGTGGCAGTCGCGACCGATTGCGTAGGCCGCACCGATTTCCTCTACAGCCTGAATGGCCTTGATTTTGTCGTCGTATTTCTTGCCGTTCACGCTGCACAGTTCGCCCTTCTCGAAACCGAGCTTCAGCGTCTCGGGTTCCTGCTTTGTGGGGTGCTTCAGATAGGCGCTCTCGGGCAGGCCCTGCGTCGAGTCGAGTATCTCACCGCCGCAGATGCTGGTGCCCCAGATACCCACGTTGTAGGAATACTTCAGCTTGGTGAAGTCGGCAGCAAAACCGTTCTTGTTGAGGTAGTCTATCTCCTCCTGACGCGACAGGTTGCCGTCGCGTGTGAGGGTGATGATTTCCACACCGGGAGCCATCACGAGGAATGTCATGTCGAAGCGTATCTGGTCGTTGCCCGCACCCGTAGAGCCGTGTGCTATGGCGCTGGCACCTATCTCCTTGGCGTAGCGTGCGATGGCGATAGCCTGGAAGATACGCTCTGAGCTGACGGAGATGGGATAGCAGTTGTTGCGCAGCACGTTGCCGAAGACCATGTATTTCAGGGACTTCTCATAGTACTCCTGCGTCACATCCAGTGTCACATACTTCGTTGCGCCCAGCTTGTAGGCGTTCTCCTCGTTTGTCTTGAGCTGCTCGGCTGAGAAACCGCCTGTGTTGGCACATGCTGCATACACCTCATAACCTTTTTCTTTGGCCAGATACATCACCGTGTAGCTGGTGTCCAATCCGCCGCTGAATGCGACTACCACTTTTTTCTTTTCCATCGTTATATATATTTTTTTCGTTTTTTCTATCAATTATCAATTATCAATTGTCAATTATCAATTGTCAATTACCTTTCATTACGTTCCGCCGCCTCCTTGGCCATCTTCACCACGTCCTCCGGCAGTTCCACGGGCAGAGGTTCGCCCTCGTGCTCTGCGGGGTCGTAGAGCATACCGGTGCATACGCAGTATTTCCTGCCGCTGCGGGCCAGTATGTCGCAGTTGATGCAGTGGGGATCCTCCGGAGTGCCGCAGCCCTTCCAGTAGGCATCGTCGTCGGTCAGTTCGGAGAATGCCACGGGTACATAACCCAGCGCCGTATTGATGCGCATCACGGCCGTCTGGCTGGTCAGTCCGAAGAGTTTGGCGTGCGGCCATCGCAGTCGCGAGAGACTGAATGCCATCATCTTGATGCGCGTGGCCAGATGATGCCTGCGGAACTTCTCCTTGACGATCAGGCCGGAGTTGGCCACATAACTCTTGTTGCCCCACGACTCGATGTAGCAGAAGCCGGCGAACTCCTCCTCCGGACCTGCCAGCGCTATCACTGCCTTGCGTTCCTTCATCTTCGTGGCAAGATATTCATGGGTGCGCGATGCAATACCGCTGCCGCGCTTCTTTGCCGAGTCGGTGATGGTCTCCAGTATCTCGTCCACATATTTCTCGTGCGAGGCGTCTGCCACCATCACCTTTATTCCGTCGTCGTAGTCGAATTTCAGTTTTTCCTTCATCTTCGTATTTTCCTTCTCTCGCTTTATTTATCGCTTATCTATTTATTAATTCTTCTTCAGGGCGGGCACCGCCTCTTTCAGCACGGCAAACACCTTGTCTTCCGCCACTCCGGCTGCCAGCACCACCAGCACCGTATCATCGCCTGCAACGGTTCCCAGTATGTGTCTGCTGCGCTGCTCGTCGATGTCGAAGGCGGCCAGCGACGCATGTCCGGGCGGCGTGTGCACCACAGCTATGTTGCCCGAGAACTGCACATCCCATTTCGAGGCGTATATCTCCTCCTTCGTGGGCGGGGTGATGAACTGTCCCTCGCGCGGCAACACGTAAAACTGCCTTCCGTCCTTCGTGCGCACCTTCGATATGCGCAGCTGTCGCAGGTCGCGGCTCAGCATCGTCTGCGTGCAACTGATGTCCTGCCTTGCCAGCATCTCCACGAGCTGTTCCTGGCTCTGCACTCCTCCTGCCGCCACTATGTTGCGTATTGCGTGTAAACGTGCTTTTTTGTCTTTCATTGATGCATAAATTGCACTTATTCCGCGCAAAATTACAAAAAATATACGTATTCTACCTCTTTTAATACGTAAAAAGTGCTAAACCGCCCTCATATTATTGCATATTCCGTCATTTTTATGCTATTTATGCATTGAGTGGACGTAAAACAACAGACGGCCACCTTTTCGGGCGACCGCCTGTCAGTCTCAGTCAAAAACTAAGGGCAATCAGAACTCATATCCTAAGCTGAGCTGCAGATTGTCTGTGTTAACCTTAAACGGATAAGGCTGACCATACGAATTAACTCCATACGTAGTATCGAACATCGGCATTAAGTCGAGACAATATGCCAGACCGATGTTGAATCCCTTGTAGCTGAAGTTGACGCCTGCCAACCATCCCAGTTGGAACACTTTTCCGTCGGTATCGAAACCATATCCCGTTCCTCCTACCATATGCCAGTAATTATAATCCACTTTACTTATGGCATTGAAGCCGAAGTTAAGACCTGTGGACGGACTGATCTTAAAGTTCCCGTTCTTACCGAGCGCGAAGCGGTATGTAATGTTCACAGGCACACTTATGCGCATCATTTCCAGTCCTTCTGCAAAAGGATTGTCCCAGGAGTCGCCGCTGGAGACGGGGAAATACTGCCAACTGGCTCCCACCTCAGCATACAGCGGCAGAGAGCGACAGAAAGCTATACCCCTTGCGTATGACACACCCACACCGTGATGAGTGCGTACTCCATCTTTACCCCCACCACTAAAAGGAGTTGCAAATGCTGCGGAATACATTACTGACACGCGGTTGTAACCTTTTGCAATCGCTTTCCCGCTGTCCTCTGCCTTTGCGCTGCCGGATATTGCCAATGCGGCAACAAGAGTCAAAATAATCTTCTTCATGATTTGTGATTTTTGATGGCTAATACTTATTTTTTTTTCGCTGCAAAAGTACGACGTATTTTTCGATAATCACTTGTCAAATTATTGGATAAACTTGTCAGATTGACGGATTTTGCATTTTTTAACATTGACTTTTTATAGCCACTCACACATCTTACATCTTACATCTTACATCTTACCTCTTATTTCTTCCCCCTTACATCTTTAGTCCGATTGTCCGAAACGTAAAAGCTGTGATTTGAGATTCAAGGTGAGATTTAACTCATTTTTCGTGGAAATCTATTAATTTTTGACACTTTTCCACGGATAATCAAATGTTTTTATACCTTTGCACCAAAATAAGTATGACAGATTTGTTTAGATAGAACGGCATAGAAGCAATGATGCAGGAATTTGCGCAGCTATAGTTTATAATTGCCGGTGCCCTTATCAGCAAGTACATGAATAAGGAATAGTTGACTTTGGCTTTATACTTTAGACCTTAGCCTTCATCCCTCTTCCATCTTCCGTCTTACCTCTTACCTCACACATCAGCCCTCATACATCTCACCGGTTCCTGAGTTTCTCAAAGGACTTACATCTTAGTCCTTATATCTTCTGCGTGAACACAAAATATCGACTTCCCCAATGTCCGTTGTGTCCGTTCACGATGCACTTAGAACTGCTGCAGAGCCGCTACAGAGCCCCTAAATTATAAGACTCAACAGGAATCAGAGTTAAGCTAAAAAGCATTCAACTCAAATCCGTGATAAGCCCAAAATGTGTCAACACTTTCAGTATGGATGTCCACTCATTTAGAAAATCTCATGAAAAATCTCCCTTATAATCAACAACTTAAATTTTCTCAACGGACACAACGGACATTGCGGACACACATAAATTAGTCCTCACGCATCAGCCCTCATACATCTTACCTCTTACATCTTAGTCCTTATATCTTCTGCGCGAGCACACAAAATATGATCTCGCGGATACAAAGAAAACGACACGAAGAAATCATCCAATCACTCATTCTCGAGTTGTACGTTTTCTTGTGCAAAAATAGTAAAATAGCAAAACAATACTCAATTAAGACATATCTGCAGGTGTTGTCTGTTGTGTTTTGAAGTTTTTTTGTATATTTGCAGTCACATTTCGATAATACAATTTTATACATCAATTTTATTTGCTTATGAGAAAGGACAATTAAGATTATCTATTACACTATATTTATGTGTTTACCCAAAAATGCTGTCATAAACAGCGACACCGGCAAGAAGACCGTGCAGCGGCATATTGTGTTTACCCACAAAAATGCTGTCATAAACAGCTTCAGCCCGGCCTGATTAAAGGCGCTTGTATTGTGTTTACCCACAAAAATGCTGTCATAAACAGCGTTTGTGCCGCATTCTGCTGCCAGGTGAGCATTGTGTTTACCCACAAAAATGCTGTCATAAACAGCCTATAGTGCGTAAGCCGATTAGCCTCAGTCATTTAAATATCATATTTATTATGAAAATTGAATGAACTACGTTAGGAGTGAATGTATAGACACCTTGGAATGATCGCCCAAGTTCCAAGCTCTGATAGGTCAGCGATTAAAAGGAGCGAAAGCAACGGTGTCGCTGATATTTGAAACCACTCTATAACATTGGCGATGGGCGCATAACGGGCACAAGCCCGACTTACAGTTTTTTTATATAAAGTCTAAAAATGGTATATGTATTAAACAAAGAAGGAAAACCTCTGATGCCAACCGAACGTCACGGCAAGGTACGTCGTATGCTGCGTGACGGTTTGGCACATGTGGTTCGACTTGTTCCATTTACCATTCAATTAGACTATACGTCCGGCAAACAAGTACAAGAAGTGTCGTTAGGCATAGATGCAGGTAGTAAACACATTGGAGTTTCTGCAACTACAGAGAAGTATGAGCTTTTAGCAATGCAAGTGGAGGAGCGTGATGATGTAGTAAAGCTTATCGCTGACAGAAGAGAGGCAAGGCGTACACGCAGGAGTCGTAAAACACGTTATCGTGCTGCAAGATTCGATAACCGTTACCGAAAAGAAGGATGGTTTGCTCCAAGTACTGAAAATAGAATTTTAGCACATTTGCGTATGATTCGGCTTGCATGTTCCATACTCCCAGTATCCAAGACCACAATAGAAGTAGCCCAATTTGATTCTCAGAAAATCAAGAATGACAGGATTTCTGGTATTGAATACCAACAAGGAGAACAATTAGGCTTTTGGAACGTAAGAGAATATGTGCTCGCAAGAGACGGGCATGTGTGTCAGCACTGCAAGGGTAAGTCTAAAGACAAGATACTCAATGTTCACCATATTGAAAGTAGAAAAACTGGCGGTAATGCTCCCAACAATCTTATCACACTGTGTGAGACCTGTCACAAGGCATACCATCGTGGTGACATTCAACTCAAAGTCCGGCGAGGAAAAAGTTTACGCGACACTGCTGCAATGTCTATTATGCGTTGGGAAGTCTATAATCGTGCAAAGCGAGAGTTCAATAACTTGAATTTGACTTTTGGGTATATGACAAAACACAGACGTATACATAATAATATAAAAAAGACGCATTGTGCAGATGCTTTTTGCATTTCAGGCAATGTCAAAGCTGAGCGTCTGCCGTGTTTTTATGGCGTTAGACTTACAAGACGGCATAACCGTTCACTCCACTTGTCTAAGCCTAAGAAGGGAGGACTCCGACAGGGTAATGTTGCCTCACATTGGATTGGTAAATCACGTTTGCAGCAATATGACTATGTTGAATGGAATGGCCAGAAAGCATTTATTTCAGGGAGCCAAAATGGAAGGCCATACCTAAAGAACTTTGACAATAAATACATAATGTCACCCAAAACATCTGTCAATGCAAAGACCGTGAAGTTCATTCGAAGAAAGCGTGGCAGTATGATAATAGAGCAATTGCCAAAGATGTTAGATTATAAACCATAAAATGCAGAATAATTATGATGAGTCCATTAAAAGAACATATTATCAACTACATTCTAAAATTTATATCAGAACGAGAACGCGAAGTTAGAATAAGTGACCTCAGTGATTTCATTGCACAAGATTTTGCAAATGAACTTGAGGAGGAATGTAAAGAAGTCCCACTTTCTGACATGTATATTGACAGTATTATTCGTGAATCCCACAAGAAATATAATTGGACTTATACAGATGACGATGAGAAACTGATTGGCTTGACTAAAGAAGGAGATGAGGCTGCGAATCATCCCAAGGGCATATTAGGATATTTAGCTGACAATGAAAATAAAAGGAAATCAGTTATGACCAATAGAGTTTTTATTGTGCATGGTCACAATGATGCAGTGAAAGAGAAGGTTGCAAGATTTGTAGAACATTTGAAGTTGACCCCCATTATTCTACACGAGCAGATAGACAGGGGACAAACTATCATCGAGAAAGTTGAGAGCAACAGTAACGATGTAAATTTTGCCATCGTTCTACTGACTGCAGACGATGAAGGAAAAGCGAAAACTGAAACGGACTACAAACTGCGTGCGAGACAGAATGTTATCTTTGAAATGGGATATTTCTTTGGTTTACTTTCGCGCTCTCATGTATTCTTGCTACTTGACGATGACGTCGAAAAACCGAGCGACTTAAGCGGCATCGTCTATAATTCTTTGAAGGAAGACTGGAAGACAAAACTTTTCAAAGAACTTCAGGCTTGTGGATATAAGGTTGACCCAGAAGACTTGTTGATTTGAGTCTACAATAAGCCATCAGTCAACTCTTTGGGCAGTGTACTGACTTTATTAAAACAGAATCTCCCACGTTGCTCATTGTTACGTGGAAGATTATCTGTAGTTATATCAAGTACGTCTAAAACCAACAAATCTATCGCGTGATTTCGGGGGGATTTCCTCCTTAACTTACTTCAAGCACCTATCTAGTAAGTTCCCCACACATAGGATTGTTTTCGCTAATTTTATTAAAACTATTTTTGAAGAGTGAGAATCTCTCCATTCGCTTTTTGTTTTTCTATATAGGCTTTGTTGCAGAAGAGTGTGTAAAAAATCAAAGAACAAGGATCTCCCATAAACGGAAAACTAATATGAAGGGATGGACTAATCCCTTCGGTAAAGATTGAAAACTCTTCATTACCATACTCTTTCTTACATTTTGCCAATGTGTAATCAGGGAAGAACAGTTTCTTGTATCTATAAACAACATCAAAGATTTCTTTCTTATTCATTTTGATATCTATACACAAATTCACGCTCTCTCCCTTTATCACACTGGCTTTTATCTCTTTGCACTTGGGGTTATTTGAAATAACTTTCTTAAAAACATATGTTTCGAAGAATTCACGCCCATCGCCAAGAAAATCCGTAGTGTCATATTTCCATGATAAATTAGGCATTTTAAGAACATCACAACCTATATTATCGCTTATGAACTTGGCAAATATTTCTTCTGTGATTGAGACGACTGGGGATTCCTGAGGAATATCATATATGAAGTTGAAATCTTCGTTTTCCCTTTTCATCCTGAAAAATGACATGGCAGAAATACCAGACCAATCCTTGCAAAGCCCAACTTTAAGATCTGCCACAATAGTATTTTGATAAGTAAGCGTCGCAACATCCACTAAAGCAATACCTTTCCCCAATTTTTCCAGTTTATCACATATCTCTTGTGAGGCGACTTCAGCAATATCCCAATTCAAATATGGTAGATAATAATAGTATTTCCCATCTGATGCTTGCCTACAGACTAATTCAATTTTATTGGAAACGAATTTTCTGTTAAAATCAACTATCCACTTTTCCATATTTGGTATAACGATAGTATCATCATACCAATCATAGCTATCATCACCAACTTCTAAAATAGGAATTTCATAGGAAGGCAAATCTTTGTCATAACCTTTGAATTCACAATCTGGTTGTAGTTGAAAGATTTGCTCTGGCGTAAGGTTTTCAAAAATCTTCTTGGGATGCTCAAACGAGACCTTAAATGAGGCATTATATTTCTCAATGACTTCACATCTAATAGGTTCGTCACCCATAAACATGTAAATGGTGCAGTTGTCATCCTTGGATACATATCCAATTCTCCTCTTTCCAAGATATGCTGCTATGGCATGCTGGTCATGTGGGTTATCAGACTCTTTCTTTATTATAATATCACTTTGGCTGTCCAAGGATTCAAGAATCGCTTCCCAGTCTTCAGGACATTGAAAAGAGATGCCTGTTATCAATGTGCGAACATCGCCATGAAAATCGGCTTTGTGTTGATGAACTTTTTCTATAAACATAATGGCAATGATAATTCCTTAAATTATGATTCCTTTCTACTAAAGTTAGAAACCTTCCAGCGGGTTGCTTAATGATTCAGATTTGGTTCCATACGAAGCCTTAGCTTGGTCTGCAGCCTCTTTTAATCTCTTATTGAATTTCTTGGCATAGCTACTGGTAAATTCTACATCCTTCGGACCTTCATTAAGACTTTCACCAAGCCAAATCCTATATTTCACATAGCGGTTTGAGAGGAATGTATCAATGTCTGGAATACAAAAGATAAGTCTGGTGACATATCGCCCCGGCAACCATGTCTTAGGATATTGAGGACCTAAAACATTACCTACATAGTAGCCATTGAGATAGAATTTGTGGAAAGGCTCTTCCGCATCCATTTCTAAATCAACTATCTCTTCTTTGTCAGTTTTAAAATAGAGATGAGGAAGTGTTCCAAGGTCGATGGTAATATAGTCATCTTGGCTATAGAGATTTACTATGCAATAATATCCACTTTTGTCAACAGCAATGTTAAAAGTAGGTTTCCAATAACTTCCTTTATAACCTCCTTCGGCTCGGAATGCATCAGAAAGAGACCAACCGGCAAACTTAACAGGCTTTACGCCTTTTTCATTTGCAACCCTTTGGGCTGTATCATCTGCGACCTCTTGTGCAAAACAGACAACACTTACCGTCAAAACAAATAAAAGAGAGAATAATTTTTTCATAGCATTAAATTTAATTTCCATATATCTTATTTTCTTTCATTTCTTTTAAAAAACTCGCAAACGGTATAGCAGGCGAGATTGCTCGTTTATTTCTTGTTTATAAGCCACATCTCTTTTTGTCACTTTCTGTTCCTGAAAGTCATAGTTCGGGTGAAATTGGGTCTATACGATAAGACCTCAGAACATGATAAAAGCGTGAACCGCCTTTATCGATGTCCCAAGGTCCTAGGAAAACCCACTCACAAAGATAAGACTCGTCCACGCTATCACGTAGACGTTGGTACTTATTCGTTTTTGTGAGAGTCAATGAATTTCCTAGGTTCAGGGACATCACCGAATATAGCACTAACGCTATTGTTTTACAATTAAGATTTGATTGGGCACCTCCGCTGAGGGTTGTTTTGCTCCTTAAAAGGAAGCATTTCACGCCCTTTCGATTGCAAATATACTCTTTTTTCTCTGAAAGCTGGCTCTTTTCAAAACAAAATGTGCGAAAATGGTTGCGAAATTCTCATTTTTCGCGGTTTACTCACCGTAGATGACACTTTTTCACTACCTTTGTACGGAATAAGCCAAGATATCATTAAAAACACCACCAATTCCTATAGAGTTCTAAGCAAGTTCCCATATAGTTCAAAGCACCTTCTAAGCAAGTTCCAAGCATGTTCTCTCGACCAAAGTTCAGTATATGTCCAGTATGTGTCCAGTATATGTCCAGTATATGTCCAGTGAAAGACTGCACATATACTGCGCTAATAATGCATGAATAACGAAGGAATACTGTACTACATTCGAGAGAACTACGGAGGAACGTCGAAGGAAGAGTGAGGGAAGGACGGGAGAAGTAAGAAGGAAGAAGTAAGAAGGAAAGACGAGGATTCGGCAAGCTCACCACAAATAAAACGAAGACGAAAACCAAAACGAAAACAATAATATAAAGAAAGGAGAATATGACAATGAAAAAGAAAAGCACACCCAAGGGATTGACACTGACCGGGAGTATGCCCAGGTCGGGAGTGACAATCTACGAGCGCAACGGACGCCTGGTGACTCGCACAGCGAGTTCGAGTGAAAAGCGCAGCAACACACGTTCGCAATTCATCCAACGGCAGAAGATGCGCCACACCATTGCGCTGTGGAAGACGCTGAAATACTGCGACACCATCTTCACACAGCACCAGACGGCGTATCTGAATTTCGCGTCGCTCGCCACCCGGCTGCCGGTAGTATTTATACCCAGAGGAGGGATTAACGAGGCCTCATTCCTGATGCCCGGCATACCTGTGAGCGACGGCACAAGACCCGTGATAAGCCAGCAGTTGGGGGAAGTGAACGGCATCCCGGCCCTGCTGACCGACCTGACGGAAAGCGATCTCACATTCTACACAAAATTCCGCCTCTACACCGCAGAACAAACAATGGCGGGCGAGATGCCGCGCGTGCGCTTCAGTATGCGCGAAGTGAGATGGAGCGAAATGACTGCTGCGGACAGAGGCATGGCACTCGTGGGCGAGGAGTTTGCCGACGAGATGAAAGGCTGGGCTCTTGTGCGTGTGGTGGGCGACAGCTGCTCACAGCAGACCATCGTCACACGTTGCACGCTGTATCAGCAATACACCACCGAAGAGGCTCTCCAAACAGCCGCCAAGAGTTACGGCGGACTGACCAGAACGCTAATCCCCACACCGCAATAGCAGTTCCTCAATGATCTTGGGAAAATGCTCCATCTCCAGCAAATGCTCCTTGTGGGCGATGTCGTCGGCGGTGTCTTCGGGCAGGAGAGCCACACGACGCTGGGCGATAATGGTGCCGCCGTCACACTGGGGAGTGACCCAATGCACCGTCATACCCGTCTCCGTCTCACCGGCTGCCTTCACAGCCTCGTGAACATGATGGCCCCACATACCCTTGCCGCCGAACTTAGGCAGCAGCGAAGGATGGATGTTCACCATGCGCTGGGGGAAGGCATCAATCATGTAATTTGGCATAAGAGGAAGAAAACCGGCCAAAACGACAAATCCTATGTTGTACTTACGCATCAGAGGCAACACCAGCTCCGGCTGCTGCAGCTCGGCCTTCGTCACCACAGAGGCATCAACACCCAGACGGCGGGCACGCTCCAAGGCGTAGGCCTCAGGTTTGTTGCACACCAGAAGAGCCACGCGGGCAACGGCGCTGCCGCTGAAATAGTTCACCAGATTCTCAAAATTGGAACCGTCGCCGGAAGCAAAAACTGCAATATTTATTCTCTGCATCGTTCTTTATCAATCTTTTAAAAAAAGAACCCTTCCGAAGCTCTCAAACGAGGCGCTTATTTGGAAGGGTTCCCACCACCACTTGTGGTGTCACCAGGAATCGAACCGGGGACACAAGGATTTTCAGTCCTTTGCTCTACCAACTGAGCTATGACACCAGGTCTTCTGTGGATGCTTTCCGTGAAAAGCGCTGCAAAGGTAAGGCGAAATTTTGAATTGACCAAACATTTCCCACACTTTTTTCACAAAAAGGCACAAAAAACAAAAAAAACAAAGCTCGAAGCAAGCCCTTATCTTAACTTTTTCGTAATTTTGCACGCGGTTTTGTGAAAGACAGGACCTTTCGGATAGTAGCGCAGTTGGTAGCGCACTACGTTCGGGACGTAGGGGTCGGGCGTTCGAGTCGCCTCTATCCGACCAACAGGACGGTTTATGAAGTACGGTTTCGACAACGACAAATACATTCGCATACAAAGCGAACACATCAAGGAACGTATCGCGCAATTTGAAGGAAAGCTGTACCTCGAACTGGGCGGCAAGCTCTTCGACGACAATCACGCAAGCCGCGTGCTGCCCGGATTCCTCCCCGACTCCAAGCTGCGAATGCTGGCACAGCTGTCGGACACCGCAGAAATCATCATCGTCATCTCCGCAGTGGATATAGAGCGCAACAAGGTGCGTCAGGACCTCGGCATCACGTATGATGAAGATGTATTGCGCCTGCGCGCGGAATTCCACAACAGAGGTTTCCTCGTAAGTTCTGTGGTCATCACCCACTACAACGGGCAGAGCAGCGCGGATCTCTACCGCAAGCGTCTGGAGAGCCTCGGCATCAAGGCCTACTACCACTACACCATAGAGGGCTACCCCAACAACGTGGCGCTCATCGACTCCGACGAGGGTTTCGGCAAGGACGACTACGTGAAGACCACGCGCCCGCTGGTAATCGTCACAGCTCCCGGTCCCGGCAGCGGCAAGATGGCCGTATGTCTGTCGCAGCTCTACAACGAGCACAAGCGCGGCGTGAAGGCCGGATATGCGAAATTTGAGACATTCCCCGTGTGGAACCTCCCCCTGAAGCATCCCGTCAACATAGCCTACGAGGCAGCAACGGCCGACCTCAACGACGTGAACGAGATAGACCCCTTCCACATGGAGGCATACGGCAAGGTGGCCATCAACTACAACCGCGACGTGGAGATATTCCCCGTGCTCACCGCCATCTTCGACGGCATCTACGGCGAATGCCCCTATAAGAGTCCCACGGACATGGGAGTGAATATGGTGGGATTCTGCATCTCCGACGACGATGTGTGCTGCGATGCATCCAAGCAGGAGATAATACGCCGCTACTACACCGCCCTCGACAAGATGGCGCTCGGCGAGATGAACGAGGCCGAGGTGAACAAGATATCACTGCTGCTCAAGCAGGCTAAGATAACCACCGACTACCGCGCCACCACAGTGGCAGCAAAGAAGCGCGCCGAAGAGCGCGGCGAGGAATCGTCGGCAATACAGCTGGAGGACGGCACCATCATCACAGCCGGTTCGAGTCCGCTGCTGGGCACCTGCGCATCGCTGCTGCTCAACGCCATGAAGTATCTCGCAGGCATCGGTCACGAGGAGAAACTGCTCACACAGAATATCATCGAACCCATCCAGAAGACCAAGGTGGACTATCTGGGAGGACACAATCCCCGTCTGCATACGGACGAAGTGCTGGTGGCTCTCTCCGTGCTCTCCACGAAGAATGTCAACTGCCGCCGCGCACTGGCCATGCTGCCGCAGCTCAACGGACTGCAGGCTCACTCCACCGTGATGCTCAGTGAAGTGGACCAGAAGATATTCAAGAAACTGGGCATCTCCCTCACTTGCGACCCGCGCCGCAAGGGATAATCACACTGTTACTCTTATACTCCGCTGGAGAGCGATGCCGAATCGGCAAAGTTCTCTACGTCAAGTGTATTGTCGGGAGAGAACGATGCGGAACCGTCAGGGCGCACCGTAAGCAGATAGGCAGTGAAGAGGTCGCTCTCGGGATACGACACGCAGAGCGAGAACACCACAGCACCGTTACTTATTTTCACGAAGCGGCAACCGTCCAGAATGCCGTAGCGCTGGAATCCCTTGTCGACCATCGAAAGGAAATTCTCACGGGTGAACGTGCGGGAATAGTATTGTCCGCCGTCGCGCTCCAGCTTGATGCTGATACTGTTGTCGTAGAAGACATTGCCCTCGTCGTCGGTCACCGTCGTCTCCACGGGTTTGCGCTCTATAACATAGTGATACTTGTGACCTCCGGCACTCGTGCGGCGGTCGATGAGAAGTTCCGGAGTCTTACCCGTAGGCAGAGCCTCCTCCTGGGAGACGGAAGCCATCGTAGCCTCCGATTCCTGTTTGTCCTTTCCTGAACAGGCGCACAGCATGACGGCCAGTGCGCAAGCAAAAACTGATAATATTGTGTGTTTCATAGTTCTGTGTTTTTAAACCAGTCCAATAGAGCATACATATCCGGCAACACCCAGTCGGCACCTGCCTCGCGAAGCACATCATCGGGCAGAGGGCCCGTGTTGACAGCCATCACACGTATGCCGGCCGCCTTACCGGCCTGTACACCCAGCGGCGCATTCTCCACGACGAGAGCCTCCGAGGGCTTCAGGGCATGCCCTCTGCCGAGCGCAGCACCCGCCTTCTCCAGCCCTTTGAGATAAGGTTCCGGATTAGGTTTGCCTCGCTTGACATCGTAGGCCGTCACCATGAGGTCGCTGTTGAAATAACCGGGATAGGAACGCTCCAGACGCGACAGCAGCGAGCGCTGCCCGCTACCCGTCACGATAAGGGGAAGGAGTCCCTCGCCCTTCACCTCCGCGAGCACCTCGTCGGCCCCCTTCATCGCAGGAGCCTCATCCAGCTCGTTGAAGATGTCGCTCTTGGTGCGGTAGATGGCCTCCACCTCTTCGGCAGTTGCCTCCCTGCCCCACTGCTCCAGAGTGAAGATATCTATAGTGCCCTCTCCCGTGCGCCCCTCGTTCATATAGACCTGCTCGTCGGTCATCGTGAGACCGTGACGGTGCATAGCCTGCACCCACGCCTCGGCGTGCATGGGCATGGAATCGTAAAGCACTCCGTCCATGTCGAAGAGTACGGCACGGAGCGGAGTGTTTTGCTCTTTCTTCTGACGGCTGGCGGTCATTTACAAGCGAGCCTTGATGGCCTCGGTCTCTTTCTCGTAACCGGGTTTGCCGAGCAGGGCGAACATATTCTTCTTGTAGGCCTCCACACCGGGCTGGTTGAAGGGGTTCACCTTCAGCAACAGACCTGAGATGCCGCAGCCCTTCTCGAAGAAGTAGATGAGAGCACCGATGTGGTACTCGTCCAGCTTGTCGATGGTGATCTTGAGGTTGGGCACTCCGCCGTCCACGTGGGCCAGCTGTGTGCCGAGCTCTGCCATCTTGTTCACCTGGTCGATACGCTTGCCTGCGAGGAAGTTGAGTCCGTCGAGGTTCTCAGCATCGGAGGGCACTTCAAGCTTGCTGTTGGGAGCAGCCACAGAAACGACGGTCTCGAAGATGGTGCGCTCGCCGTCCTGAATCCACTGACCCATGGAGTGGAGGTCGGTGGTGAGGTCTACGGAAGCAGGGAATATACCCTTTCCGTCCTTGCCCTCGCTCTCGCCGTAGAGCTGCTTCCACCACTCGCCCAGGTTGTGGAGCTTGGGCTGGTAGTTGGCCAGAATCTCTATCTTCTTGCCTGCATTGTAGAGGGCGTTGCGGCAAGCGGCATACTGAGCGGCGGGATTCTCTGCGTAGGGAGTGGAAATGCTGCAGGTCTTCTCCATATCCTGTGCGCCCTTGACAAGCTGGGCGATGTCGAATCCGGCAACGGCGATAGGCAGCAGACCAACGGGAGTGAGCACGGAGAAACGGCCGCCCACGTTGTCGGGGATGATGAACGACTTGTAGCCTTCCTTGTCGGCTGTGGTACGGGCAGCGCCCTTCCTGGCATCCGTCACAGCCACAATGACCTTCTTGGCAACATCCTTGCCGCGCTGCTGCTCACACATGGTCTTCAGGAGGCGGAAAGTGATAGCCGTCTCTGTGGTGGTACCGCTCTTGGAGATATTGATGACGCCGAAACGTACGGTCTTCAGGTAAGCAATGAGTTCGCTGAGATAGTCCTCACCGATGTTGTTGCCTGCAAAGAGGATGCGGGGATAGTCGGACTTCTGCAACCAGCCGAAGGAATTGGACAGAGCGTCGATCACCATGCGGGCACCCAGATAGCTGCCGCCGATACCTGCTACGACAACTGCGTCGCACTCCTGCTGGAGAGTCTTTGCCGTTGCGTTGATTTCTGCGATAAACTCAGGGGTGATACCGGAAGGAAGATGCATCCATCCAAGGAAGTCGTTACCCTCGCAGGTGCACTCTTCGAGAGCCTTCTGGGCCTCTGCCACAGGAGCCTCGAACTTCTTCATCTCATCAGCACCCAGGAACTGGGTGGCTTTGGAAAGGTCAAGTGTAAGCATAATTTTTCTTTTTTATCTGTTGTTTGAATTATCTGAATGATTCGCTGAGGAGTTTTATCTCGATGTTGGGAGAGATGCGTTCGTAGAGAATGTTGTAGACGGCATCCAGTATAGGCATATTCACGTGCAGGCTCTGATTGAGCTCCTTCATACACTTCGTGCCGAAATAACCCTCTGCAATCATCTCCATTTCCAACTGCGCCGACTTTACGGAATAGCCCGTACCGATCATCGTGCCGAACACACGATTGCGCGAGAAGTTGGAATAGCCCGTCACCAGCAGGTCGCCGGCATACACGCTATCGAAGATGTCACGCTCCAGCGGATGCACCGTAGAGAGGAAACGCTTCATCTCCTGCGCTGCGTTGGACATGAGCACCGCCTGGAAATTATCACCGAACTTCAGGCCGTGACATATTCCCGCCGCGATGGCATACACGTTCTTGAGCACGCTGGCGTATTCTATTCCCACCACATCCTGAGAGGTCTTCGTGAGCACATAATCCGATGATATCACATCAGCAAACTCCTGTGCGCGCTCCTCGTCGGCGCATCCCACAGTGAGATACGTGAGACGTCCCAGCGCCACCTCCTCGGCATGCGACGGACCGCCTATCACGGCCAACTGCTCGTCGGGCACATTGTATATCTGGTGGAAATACTCCGAACAAATAAGATTCTCGTCGGGCACAATACCCTTGATGGCCGTCACGAGGAACTTGTCGCGGAGCCTTACCTTCAGTTTCTTGAGATGACCCTTGAGATAGGGCGACGGAGTGACAAACACCAACGTGTCGCAGGCCTCCACAATGGCATTGATGTCTGAGGAGAACGTGATACGGTTCGTGTCGAAATGAACACTTGTAAGGTAGGCGGGATTGTGGCCGAGGCGCTTGAAGTCCTCAATGCGGTCGTCACGACGAAGATACCACCATATGTGGTCGTTCTTCTCCAAGAGTATCTTGGCAATCGCTGTGGCCCACGAACCGCCACCCAATACTGCTATCTTACCTATCATCTTAAGCGTCCTGATTTAGGTGTATAACTCCTTGTTTCTATTTTACCTCTGGCTTCATCTGGGGGAAGAAGAGCACTTCCTGTATGAACGGCTTGCCCGTCATGAGCATCACCAGACGGTCGATACCGATGCCGATACCGGATGTCGGAGGCATACCGTACTGCAGGGCACGCAGGAAATCCTGGTCGATAATCATCGCCTCGTCGTCGCCCTTGTCGGCCAGTCGCATCTGCTCCTTGAAACGCTCCTCCTGGTCGATGGGATCGTTGAGCTCGGAATAGGCATTGGCCAGTTCCTTGCCGTTGACCATCAGTTCGAAACGCTCCGTAAGTCCCGGCTTGGAACGGTGCATCTTTGTCAGGGGAGACATCTCCACGGGGTAGTCGGTGATGAATGTGGGCTGAATGAATGTGCCCTCGCAGGTCTCGCCGAATATCTCATCAATGAGCTTACCGCGTCCCATCGACTTGTCAACCTCCACTCCGCACTTCTTGGCCACCTCGCGCAACTCGTCCTCGGAGAGACCCTCCAGGTCGTAACCCGTCTTCTCCTTGATAGCTTCCAGAATGGGCAGACGGCGGAAAGGAGCCTTGAACGATATCACCTTGCCGTCGATCTCCGTTTCGGGCTTACCGTTCACAGCCACACAGATGCGCTCGAGCACCTTCTCTGTGAAGGACATCATCCAGTTGTAGTCCTTGTACTGCACATAGAGCTCCATGCAGGTGAACTCCGGGTTGTGGTTCTTGTCCATACCCTCGTTGCGGAAGTTCTTGCCAATCTCGTACACACCTTCGAAACCGCCCACGATGAGACGCTTGAGATACAACTCCGTGGCGATACGGCAGTAGAGGTCTATATCGAGAGTGTTGTGATGGGTGACAAAAGGACGTGCCGATGCGCCGCCCGGAATGCTCTGCAGAATCGGGGTCTCCACTTCCGTATAACCGGCCTCGTCGAGGCACTCGCGCAGAGTTTTAATTACCTTCGTGCGCTTGAGGAATGTCTCCTTCACACCGTCGTTCACAATGAGGTCCACATAGCGCTGACGGAAACGCAGCTCCGGGTCGTTGAAGGCATCATAAACATTACCCTCCGAATCGGTCTTCACCACAGGAAGGGGACGCAGGCTCTTTGCCAACACCGTGAGTTCTGTGCAATGCACACTTATCTCACCCGTCTGGGTGCGGAACTCATAACCCTTCACTCCGACAAAATCGCCCAGGTCGAGCAACTTCTTAAATACGCGGTTGTAGAAGAGGTTCTTCTTCTCGTCATCCGTCTGACTCTCGTCGGCAAGGGCATCGCGTGTCACGTAAACCTGAATGCGGCCCTTGGAGTCCATCAGCTGGATGAACGAAGCCTTACCCATCACGCGGCGCGACATCATACGGCCTGCGATGCAGACCTCCTTGCCCTCCTCGAAGTGTTCCTTTATGTCCGTACTGAAAGCATTGGTAGGATATTCCGCTGCGGGATACGGGTCGATACCCAGTTCACGCATCTGCTGCAAATTATTCCTACGCACTATTTCCTGTTCGCTCAATTCTGCCATATCTTGTTCTGTAAAATATTATCGATTATTGTCATTGCTGCCATAGCCTCCACAACGGGCACCGCTCTGGGGAGCACACAGGCATCATGTCTTCCTCGCGCCTGCAAAGTAGTTTCCTCTCCCTGTATGTTCACGGTGGGCTGCTCTCTCAGGAGAGTGGCAACCGGCTTGAATGCCACGCGGAAATACACATCCTGACCGTTGGAGATACCGCCTTGTATGCCTCCGCTGTTGTTGGTCTTTGTAGTGACACCGCCCTCAGACGGCACGAAGACATCGTTCTGCTCGCTGCCACGCTCTTCCACACCTGCAAAACCCCTGCCGTATTCAAAACCCTTCACAGCATTGATGCTCAGCATCGCAGCTCCGAGTTGGGCGTGCAGTTTTCCAAAGGCCGGTTCTCCCAAACCCACGGGCAAACCCTTGATGACACACGAGATAACGCCGCCGATAGTGTCGCCCTCGCGCTTCACCTCCATGATGAGGTCTGCCATGCGTTTTGCAGTCTCTTCGTCGGGGCAACGCACATCGTTTGCCTCGCGTTTCGTCAAATCATAGTCTTTGTAGTCGCCCTCCAGACGGATACTGCCCACCTGAGAGGTGTAAGCCTCCACCGTCACACCCATCTGACGCAAATAGAGCATCGCAAAAGCACCACCCACAACACGACTGATGGTTTCTCTCGCACTGCTTCTGCCACCACCGCGATGGTCGCGGATGCCCCACTTCTCAAAGTATGTGTAGTCGGCATGCGAGGGACGGAACAAATCCCGCATATTGTCGTAGTCGCCGGAACGCTGACTCTCATTGCGAACAACGAATCCTATCGGCTGTCCTGTGGTGAGTCCTTCGAACACTCCGGAAAGTATCTCCACCTTGTCGCCTTCATTGCGCGAGGTTGTGAGAGCACTCTGACCGGGACGTCTGCGATCCAGCTGCGCCTGTATGAAATCCATATCAACCGGAATGCGGGCAGGCATGCCGTCGATGACACCGCCGATACCGGGTCCGTGGCTTTCGCCGAACGTCGTCAACCTGAATATGCGACCGAATGTATTCATTGCTTTCTTATTTTGCGCAACTCTCGCAGTTTTCTTTGTCACAACCGCCGCCGCAACCGTTGCAACCGCCCTCCTGACTTCCGCAGCCGCCACAACCTCCGCAGCCCCCGCTCTGAGCCTGGGCTACAAGGCGTATAGCCTCCTGTATCTCATCGGGCGTTGCCTGACGATTCTCTATCACGTCGCCCTCGAAGGTAAGCGTGAAGGACACACCGGGACGGTCGAGCGTGAACGAGAATTTCTCTCCGGCGGCACGATCCACCACCTGCTGCTCGAATTCGTCGAGTGTCATGCCTACTTCGCTCACAAAACAAAAAGGCTCATCCTTTTTCGTTTCTTCCAAAACTGCTTCCTGTTCTCCCTCTCGTGCGGTGAGTTTGTAGCTCACAGCTATAAATTTATTGTTAAGTCCTTCCATTATCTACGCTATTTTGCGCGACAAAGATACGAAAAAGTTCTCTCTTTGTCCCTCCTATTACCCGTTTTTTTGGCTAATTAAAATAAATTTGCTACTTTTGCGTCCGTTATGAAAAGATTTCTCTCCTTATTTTTCTGCTTAGGGTGCCTATTGAGCCTCTTTGCCCAGTCGCCGAAACGCGAGTTTCGCGGTGCGTGGATACAATGCGTCAACGGTCAGTGGCAGGGTCTCTCAAAGGAAACGATGCAAAGCACTCTTCGCTCCCAACTTGATGAATTGCAACGCTGCGGCATCAACGCCATAATGTTTCAGGTAAGAGCTGAGGGAGATGCCCTCTATGAAAGCCCGTACGAACCGTGGAGCCGCTATCTCACAGGTCAGCAGGGCAAAGCTCCCTCTCCCTATTGGGACCCTCTGGCCTGGATGGTGGAGGAGTGCCACAAACGCTCTATGGAACTGCATGCATGGATTAACCCCTTCCGCGCCAAGACAAAAGGCACCACCTCGCTTGCCACAACCCACCAGGCCGTACAGCATCCCGAACTCTGTTTCAACTACGACGGGCTCCTGATTTTCGACCCCGCCTACGATGCAAACCAGGACTACATCTGCCTCGTGGCACGCGACATTGTGCGCCGCTATGATGTTGACGGACTGCACATTGACGACTATTTCTACCCATATCCCGCAGCCGGTGTCGAAATGCTCGACTATGAGGGAGTGCGCAAAGCGCAGACCAACGGTTCGCTTGCAGAGACAGGAAATCGCCGCCGTGCTCATGTCAACCGTTTCATCGAGAAACTGAGCCGCGCCATCAAGGAGGAAAAACCATGGGTGAAATTCGGCGTATCGCCGTTCGGCATCTACCACAACATGCTGACACGTTCCTCACAAGTGCCGGGCAGCATGACCAGCGGACTGCAGAACTACGACGACCTCTATGCCGACATCCTTCTGTGGATGGAGCGCGGATGGCTCGACTACAACATACCGCAGATATATTGGGAAATCGGTAACAAAGCAGCCGACTACGACACCCTCATACGCTGGTGGAGCACTGTGCATCGCGACCTGCATGCCCCCCACCCCTGTCTGCTCTATATCGGACAGGATGTAGAGCGCACAGTGAAGTTCCCCGACCTCCAGCGCCCGCAGATGCATCAGATGCCCGCCAAGTACAACTTACAGCGCTCCCTACCTGCCATCGACGGTTCGTGCCAATGGTATGCAAAGGCTGTGTGCAACAATCCAGGCGAATACGCAACGATGCTCAAGACCGTATATCACGCCAAACCGGCCCTGCAGCCTCTCATGCCCTGGATTGACAAGAAGGCACCAAAGAAACCCACCAAGCCAGCCATAGTCACCACGAGCGACGGTCCCACACTGATGTGGACGGCCCCAAAAGCCAGAAAACCCATGGACGAGGCTGCCGGCTATGCTGTCTATCGTTTCAATCCGGGAGAAAAAGTCAACTGCAGCGATGCCTCACACCTGGTGACCGTCGTTCGCAACCCATACTACGTCCTGCCGCTCGACATCGAGGACAGAACCACATTTGCCATCACGGCGCTCGACCGCCTGCACAACGAATCAAAACCCGTAAAAGTGAAGTTCTGAATGTCAACAGAGAGCGATTCCATCAAAATCAAAGGAGCGCGCGTCAATAATCTGAAGAACATTGACGTAGAGATACCGCGCGGCAAATTTGTGGTCATCACGGGTTTGTCGGGAAGCGGCAAGTCATCTCTGGCGTTCGACACACTCTACGCCGAAGGACAGCGACGCTACGTGGAAAGTCTTTCTGCCTACGCACGCCAGTTTCTGGGACGTATGCAGAAACCCGAATGCGACAGCATAACCGGTATTCCTCCGGCAATTGCCATCGAACAGAAAGTCACTTCACGCAACCCCCGCAGCACCGTAGGCACCACCACAGAAATATACGAATACCTGCGTCTGCTCTACGCACGCATCGGACGCACTTTCAGCCCCATCTCCGGCGAAGAGGTGAAGAAGCAGGGTGTGGAGGATGTCGTGCGCTGCCTCTCCGAATACAGCGAAGGAACAAAGTTCATGGTGATGTGCCGCCCGAAATCCAGCGTGGAGACACTGAAAGCACAAGGGTTCCAGCGCTTTGAGCTGGACGGAGACGACATACTTCTCGTTGTAGACCGCCTCACAGTGGCAAAAGACAAGGAGTCGCTGTCCCGCCTCACCGACTCGGTCGAGACGGCCTTTTATGAAGGCGGCGGAGAGATGCTCATCAAGGTTATGCCGGCAGGCATCACTCACACCTTCTCCACACGCTTCGAGGCCGACGGCATCACGTTCATGCAACCCTCCGACCAGCTTTTTGCCTTCAATTCTCCCCTCGGTGCCTGTCCTGAATGCGAGGGCTACGGACGCATCATCGGTATTGACGAGAGTCTTGTGATACCCGACACCAGCCGTTCCGTCTACGACGGTGCCGTGATGTGTTGGCGAGGAGAAAAACTGGGGGAATGGAAGACCTGGTTCATACGGCTCAATTCAGAACGCGGTTTCCCCGTTCACAAACCCTATTACCAACTTACACAAGCAGAGAAAGACTGGCTTTGGCACGGCAAACCATCCCCCAACGTGCAATGGAAACTGTCCCCCGAAGAAAAAGAATGGGGGCTGGTCTCCATCGACGCTTTCTTCGAGAGTCTGCGCCAGGCACAGTACAAGATACAGAACCGTGTTATGCTGGCCCGTTATCGCGGCAAAGCCGTCTGCCCGCGTTGCAGAGGCACTCGCCTGCGTCCGGAAGCCTCCTATGTCAAGGTCGGGGGCAAAGCCATCACAGAACTGGTGGAGATGCCCGTGAGCGCGCTGTTGGAATGGTTCCGCAAACTCACGCTCACTCCCACAGAAGAACAAATAGCGCAACGCCTGCTCACGGAGATAACCTCGCGTTTGTCGTTCCTCATTGAGGTGGGGCTGCCGTATCTCACACTCTCGCGCCTCTCCAACAGTCTTTCCGGCGGTGAGAGCCAGCGCATCAATCTGGCATCATCTCTGGGCAGCGCCCTCGTGGGCTCACTCTATATTTTGGACGAGCCCTCCATCGGTCTGCACAGTCGCGACACAGAGCGCCTGATTCACGTTCTCAAGGAGTTGCGCGACCTGGGCAACACCGTTGTCGTAGTTGAGCACGACGAGGATATCATACGCGCTGCCGACTGGGTCATCGATATCGGTCCGGAGGCCGGTCGTCTGGGCGGCAAGGTGGTGTTCTGCGGAGCTCCCGACACGAAGGTGCATCCCGACACAGACGTCGTCTCCCACACGTTGGATTTCCTCCTCGGACGGGACGACATCCCCGTGCCCACAAGCCGTCGCCCCTGGAACCGCTTCGTCGAGATTCGCGGTGCCCGCGCCAACAACCTCAAGGGCATCAACGTGCGCATCCCGCTCAATGTAATGACATGTGTCACCGGTGTCTCCGGCAGCGGCAAATCGAGTCTCGTGCGCGACATATTCTATAACGGCATGCGACGCGAACTGGACATGTCGGCCGACCGACCCGGCGAGTTTCAGGAACTCACCGGCGACAAGAACTGTGTGCGCTCCATCGAGTTCGTGGATCAGAATCCTATCGGCAAGAGCACGCGTTCCAATCCCGTCACCTACGTCAAAGCATGGGACGAGATACGTCGCCTGCTTGCTTCTCAGCCGCTCGCCGAACAGATGGAATTCACTCCGGCCCATTTCTCTTTCAATGCAGAAGGAGGACGCTGCGAGGAGTGTAAGGGCGAGGGTACCATCACCGTGGAGATGCAATTCATGGCGGACCTGGTGCTTGAATGCGAGTCGTGTCACGGCAAACGCTTCAAACCCGATGTCCTGGAGGTGCGTTTCGAGGGTAAAAACGTATTCGACATCCTTAATATGACCATCAACCAGGCTATCGAGTTCTTCACCGAACACGGGCAGAAGAAGATTGTGCGTCTGCTGCGTCCGTTGCAGGATGTCGGGCTCGGATACATCAAACTGGGGCAGAGTTCCTCCACCCTCTCGGGCGGTGAGAACCAGCGTGTGAAGCTCGCCTATTATCTTGGTCTTGAGAAAGTCGAGCCCACCGTCTTCATCTTTGATGAGCCCACCACCGGCCTTCATCACCACGACATCAAACGTCTTCTGCAGAGTTTCGACGCTTTGATTCAGAAAGGACACACCATATTGATTATCGAGCACAACATGGATGTCATCAAGACGGCCGACTGGGTTATCGACCTCGGTCCAGAGGGTGGCCGCGAGGGCGGCAATATCGTAGCTGAGGGTACTCCCGAGACTATTGCCGAAACCGAAGGCAGCTACACTGGCCGCTATCTCAAGGAAAAACTCTGATTATTTTCAGCTGGCAAGTCTCATTGCCCAGAACCTTAGCACAGTCTTTAAATAAGCCGATTTCATCGAAACATTCACCAAGGGATTGTATCCTAAGTGACTTTCGTCCATATAGGACAAGTGCTCCCCTGCACAGGGCCTGCAGTGCGCCTGCGAAAGAGCGAACAAAAAGCCTCTACTCGTCTACCGTTTATTCCGACACCAGACGACCTGCTGCCTTGAGATAGGCCACCGAGGAGAGGTAGCGCTGGAACTTCGCCTCGATGCTGCGCTGCCATGCCTGCTGCCACAAAGCCTGAGCCTCGAGGAGGTCGGTGAGAGTCTCCCTGCCCACCTCATATTGACGCTCTGAAAGCTGACGGTTCAGCGTAGCCTGCTCCAGAGCCTTCTCCGTGAGCAACACCTCAAGTGTGCTCTCCTCCAAACGGTTGCCCTCCTGAGCAAGCTGAAGCTGCATCATCTCGACAAGATTATCACGTTCCACCTCTGCCTGAAGAGCACGAGCCTTGGCAGCCTTTACCTTGTTGACCTCCACGCCGAAGTGGTATATGGGTATGGAGAGCGTCACACCGCCCATAAAGCCCCAGCTGTCGATGAGTTTGCGACCGTTGATATTTACACCGTTGGTGTAGCCGTAGTTGGCAAGGAGAGCCAGCTGAGGCAGATATCCAGCGCGGGCACTCTTCACTTCCTGACGGGCCACCTGTACCTTAGCCTCAAGAAGAGCGTACTCGGGGCGGTTCATCACATCACCGCTCTGCAGCATCAGAGCATCATCCACACGGGGATAGTCGCCTGTCACCGATACGCGAGAACGAAGAGGTAGTCCTGTGACGTGGCACAGATTCATCGTAGCAAGACGTATGGCATTGTCGGCCTGCGTAAGCTGAAGGCGCACCTCGTCGAGCTTCACCTGCACCTTGAGACGGTCGTTCTGCAACTTCACACCATTGCGCACCGCACTCTCAACATTGCGGTCGAGAGCCTCCAGAAGAAGGACATACTGCTGTGCCACACGACGCAACTCAACAGCCTTGACGACATTGGCGTAAGCCTGATCGGCCTCCTCGATAACCTCAGCCTTGGTCTTGCGCTCATTGTGACGTGCTGCCTCCAAGGCGTATTTCGACATACGGTAGCCGGCGAATATCTTACCGCCCATGAAAAGGGGCTGACGAAGCATCACGCCGGCGGTGTACATCCATCCGAATTCATAGTCCACCACATTGAATTTGTCGGGCAAAGAAGAGGCAATACGGGAGAGAACAGCCTGCTGACCTGGCGTAAGCGAAGACATCACGCCACTTAAGAGTGACGTAGCCGTACCACGCAAATCCAGGCCGAAACCTCCGGACGAATTGGAATAGCCGGCCGCACCGTTAAGTGAGATGTTGGGAAAGAAAAGACCCCAGGTGCTGCGCTTCGTATGATAGGCAGCCTCTGTGGCCAAACTTGCCGATTTAATCGACTTATTGTGCTCCAAAGCCATCTCGCGACACTGCTCAATGGAAAGTGAAAGCGTATCCTCCTGTGCAAAAACAGAAGACGAAAGGATGATGAACAGGGAAAAAATCAGTTGCCTCATAGTTTATTTTGTGTTAACGCCAAAGAACATGGCATATAGTACAGGAACAAAGATAAGAGTGATGAAAGTGCCGAAGAGCAAACCGCCCATGATGGTGGCTGCCATGCTGCCAAACATCGCATCGGTGAGAAGAGGTATCATACCCAGAATAGTGGTAAGCGAAGCCATCATCACCGGACGCAGACGCGACTGCGACGAGAGGATGAGAGCCTCCAAGGGAGCCTTGCCCTCAGAAAGCTGGAGGTCTATCTCGTCCATAAGGACAATACCGTTTTTCACCACCATACCAATCAGGCCCAAAGCACCGACAATGGCGCAGAAAGTGAACGTCATACGGGTGACAAGCATCGTTGCCACCACACCCACGAAGACGAGAGGTATCGTCAGGAAGATAATAGTGGGCTTCTTGGCATCACCGAAGAGCATTATGAGAATAGCTATCATGAGTATGATGGCAAGGGGGAAGTTGGCAAAGAGATACTTCATGGAGCGGTCGCTGGCCTGCTTCTCACCCATCCATTCGCAACGGTAACCGGGAGGAAGCGTCAGTTTGTCTATCTTCTTGGCAATGGCCTTACGAGCCACCTCCGTCTCGAGGCCCTCCGCCGGAGAGCACTGTACACGCTGCTGACGTATGCCGTTATAGCGAGGAATGAGGGGGTCCTCCCAGCATATATCGACGGAACGCGTCACCTGACGCAAGGGAGTGGTGCCCATAAGGCCGGAGAGAAGTTTCGACTTGTCCATCCTGCCGGAACGGATACTAAGAAGATTCTCCTCCGTGAGCAGTCCCATCAGCGACGGCATGACGGAAAACACCTGCAGATTCTGCAGATTGTCTATACTATTACCCTGCTCGTCCGTCAATTTGACGTATATGTTGTTAGGATATATTCCATCATAGAAATCACCAACAGGGATACCACCGCCCGCTGTCATGAGTGAGAGGGAAAGGTCGCTGCGCGAGAGACCTATGGCACGGGCCGCCTCCTGATCGTAGTCCACGGAAATAAGAGGCACCTTGGGTTCCCAGTTGGTAGTGATGAGACGCACCTTACCACTCTCCTCCATGAGAATACGGGTAGAATCTGCCAAAGCGTGAAGCACCGCAGGATCGGGACCTGAGAACTGCACCTCGATGGGATACTTCTTGAACATCAGGTTGTAGAGTTTTATCTTGGCATAGGCCTGAGGGAACTCACGGTTGAGGTAATCCTGTATCTCCTCGACATTCTTAACAAGAGCGTCGGGGCTCTCGAAATCGATGATAAGTTCACCATAAGCCAAAGAGGGCGTAGCTATGGTACGCACCAAATTGTAACGGCCTGGAGTGCCACCTATGCTGGCCGTGATATGCTTCACGGGATAGTGCTCGCGAAGATATGTCTGCATCCTCTCCAAATCCTTCTCCACCTGAGTGGAATTTGCACCCTCGGGGAGTTTATACTCCAGGTAGCACTGGTCGTAAACCATATCCGGGAAGAAGCCCTGACGCATGAAAGGATAGCCCACAGCGGCAAGAATCACCAGGACGACCATAACGGTGGTCATCGTCTTGCGATGCTTAAGGCAGAACTCCATGACACGGCGCTGCAGCTTATAAACCTTGCCGCCATAAGGATCTGTCACTGGCTCCGAACCCTTTGAAGGACTCCTGAACATGTGGTCGGCCATCAAAGGCACGTGCACGAGAGCCAACACCCAGCTCAGCAGAAGGGACACGGCAAGAATGATGAAGAGGTCGCGCACGTAGATACCGGCCGTGTCGGGAGAGAGGAAGATGGGGAAGAACGACAGAATGGCTATAATCGTGGCACCAAGCAGAGGCATGGCAGTGCGGTGACCTATATCGGTGAGCGCCTCCGCGCGGGGCTTGCGGGCCTGAAGGTCGACCAGAATGCCGTCGATGATGACAATGGCGTTGTCGACAAGCATACCCATAGCCAGAATGAATGCAGCAAGAGAAACACGCTGCATTGTACCGTCAAGAGGACCCAGAAGCAGGAAACTGCCAATAACGATGACACACAGCGAGGTGCCGATGATGATACCGCTCTTGATGCCCATGAAGAACATGAGGATAACAACGACTATCACGACACTCTCGATAAGATTGATAACGAAAGTGCCAAGAGACTCTTTCACGCGGTCGGGCTGATAGAAGACCTTGTGTACCTCGACACCAGTGGGGAAACGCGTCTTACGCAACTCCTCCAGACGGTGTTCCACCTCGACACCGACCTTGGTAATATCAGCCTTTGAGGATGCTGACACCAGAATACCGAGGGCACGGTTGCCGTCGTATGTCATGGCATTGCGCACAGGCTTCTCTATACTCTTCTCTACCTCGGCAATATCCGAAATGCGGAGCTGGTCCTTCTCGTGGCCCTGAATAAGCATACGACGAATGTCGGACACCTTCTGGAACTTATCCGTAACGGTGACACGGACACGCAGGTCACCGTTGTCATAATATCCTGCATAGGACGTCTTATTCTGGCCGCTAAGCGTAGAAAGGACCTCAGCCGGCATAACACCCAATGCAGAGAGTTTGTCCTGAAGCAAACGTATCTCAATACAGTCATGCTGGGCGCCGTAAACCTCCACCCTCTCCACAGCTTCGATACTGTAAAGCTCATTCTTCAGCAGGTCGCTATATTTGATGAGTTCACGCTCGGAAAGACCGTCAGCAGTGAGGGCATAGAACATACCATAGACGGCAGAGAAATCTTCCTTGGTGACGGATACACCCGCTCCGGAAGGAAGTTTTGACTGAGCATCGTACACTTTCCGACGCAAGCGATCCCAACACTGCTCCACATCTTCGTTGGCAATGGTAGAGCGCAGTTCCACCTGAATGATGCTCAAATCATTGAAACTGCTCGACTCAATATTGTCGATATCGCCCATGGTGCGGATTTCCTTTTCCAGGACATCCGTAACCTCCATCTCCACCTGATGAGCCGAAGCTCCGGGATATGTGGTAACAACCATGGATACCTTCACCTTCACCTCGGGGTCTTCAAGCTTGGGCATCTCGTAGATGGAGAGCATACCGCCCACCACGAGAACCGTCACCAGAAAGTAAACGAGGAGTCTGTTGGAGAAGGCCCACTTACCGAGATTCATCATAGCAAGCCTCCTACGTTCGTTTTACTGACGGAAGGCAAAGGAGTCACCTTGTCGCCAGACTTAATATGGTTTGCGCCTGTGCTCACTACCAGATTACCGGGAAGAAGAGCTCCCGACACCACTGCCGTGCCGTCGGTGTGCAGACGCAGCACCTTGACATCGCAGCGACGTACCGTCTGGTTCTTATCCTCGTAGATATACACAAAACAATCATCCTTATCCTCCACCAAGGCTGTCGCAGGTACACGCGCCTCCGACTCCTCGGAAGCGTCAGCAGCAACAATACTCACCCATGCAGACATGCCGGGAGCAACACCCCTGGCATCACCCTCAATGCTCAGACGCATGGTGTACAGCTGGTTGGCGTTGGCCTTAGGCATCACATTCAGCATTTTGAGAGGAACTGTCTGTCCGGGAAGCACATCGAACTGTGCGCTGTAGCTCAAGAACGCGGAACGGCGCAGGTAGCTGGTGGCAGGAAGGTTTATCTCTATCTCCGGCTTGGACTGCGACACCAGCATCAGAACCGGCATACCAGCAGTGACATTCTCGCCTTCGTTGAAGAAACGTCTCTGAACGGCACCTGTGAAGGGAGCGTATATCTTGCAATAAGCCACCAAATCGCGATGATTCTTCAGCTTCGACTCTATCTGTTGGAGTCCGAAACGCGCCTTGTCGTAGTCGCTGGCTGTTGCCGCACCGTCTTTATAAAGCGACATGACACGCTCTGCTTCTGCCTTAATACTGGCATACTCCGCTTCTGTGGCAGAAAGCTGTACAACATAATCCTTGGCATCCATCTCTGCAACCAGTTGGCCTGCCTGCACATGGGAGCCCTCATCAACATATATACGGGAAATAGTGCCTGACGTCTTGAAACTCAAATGAGCATCTTTACTGCTCACCACACGACCGGGGAACTGTAGCGTAGCATCGGCATTTGCAACCTGTACAGTGTCGAGACGTACCGTTGCGACAGAATCATCCGCTGCTTTTTTATCTCCGCAGGAAATCACAAACAGAACCGACAAAAGTGCTATAAATGCAATTCTATTCATTTTCGGATAAATTATACTAACATTATACGGGCGCAAAGGTAATAAAAAAATATGAAATAAGTCCAAAAAAAAGCCCCTCATCTATAAGATGAAGGGCATTTTTAAAGTATCGTGACAATAAGTTACTCTGCAGCCTTCTCTGTAGCCTCTGCGGCAGGAGCTTCTTCTGCCTGCTCAGCAACAGGAGCCTCAGCGGCGGGAGCCTCTGCAGACTTCTTACCGGAGCGACGTGTGCGCTTAGCCTTCTTGGCAACCTTAGCCATATTCTCATCAAAGTCAACCAACTCGATGAAGCACATGGGAGCATTGTCGCTGGCACGGAAACCGGTCTTGATGATACGTGTGTAGCCACCCTGACGATCGCCTACCTTTGCGCTGATGGTTGAGAACAGTTCTGTGATAGCAGCCTTGTCCTGCAACTTGCTGAACACCACGCGACGAGCATTGGTGGTATCCTCCTTGGAGCGCGTAATCATCGGCTCTACATACTTCTTGAGCGCTTTGGCCTTGGCCAGAGTCGTAGTGATTCTTTTGTGCATGATCAGGCTCACTGCCATATTGCTCAGCATGGCAGCCCTGTGGGATGCAGTACGACTCAAATGGTTAAATTTCTTATTGTGTCTCATAGGACTTTTTAATCTTTATCAAGTTTATATTTTTTGATATCAGTTCCAAACGAAAGATTCATACTCTCGAGCAAATCATCAAGCTCCGTGAGCGATTTCTTACCAAAGTTGCGGAACTTCAGAAGGTCGGTCTTATTGTACTGCACCAAATCACCAAGTGTCTCTACATTGGCAGCCTTGAGGCAATTCAGGGCACGAACAGAAAGATCGAGGTCAACAAGACGAGTCTTCAACTTCTGACGCATATGCAGCATCTCCTCGTCAAACTCATCGCCTGTGTCACCATCCATATTGTCAAGCGTAATCTTATCGTCAGAGAACAGCATGAAATGATGGATGAGGATACGGGCAGCCTCCTTCAAAGCATCTTTGGGGTGAATGGAACCGTCAGTGGTGATTTCGATAATCAACTTCTCGTAGTCCGTCTTCTGCTCCACACGGAAGTTTTCAACGGCATACTTGACGTTGCGGATAGGAGTGTAGATAGAATCGATGGGAATTACGTTCACGTCAGTGCAGAACACACGGTTCTCCTCTGCGGGGACATAACCACGACCCTTATTGACACTGATGGTGATTGTCATTGAGGCACGGCTCTCCAGATGGCAAATAACCAGCTCAGGATTGAGCACCTCAAAGCTCGTCAGAACCTTGTTTAAATCACCAGCCTTGAATTCTGTCACGCCCTCTACTTTGAGCGTTACCTTCTCTGTATCGTAATCATCCACCAACCGCTTGAAGCGTACCTGCTTCAAGTTGAGAATAATGTTGGTGACATCCTCCTTCACACCCTGGATAGAGGCAAACTCATGCTCAACACCTTCAATAGAGATGGTGTTAATTGCGTAGCCGTCTAAGGACGAGAGAAGAATGCGGCGAAGAGCATTACCAATGGTAGTACCGAAGCCACCTTCCAGAGGACGAAATTCGAACTTGCCAACATAATCGTCCGCCTCCAACATTATTACCTTATCGGGTTTTTGAAATGCTAATATCGCCATTATTAATTTTTATTTAGAGTACAACTCAACAATCAACTGCTCCTTGATATTCTCGGGAATGTCTGCACGGTCGGGACGGTGCAACAGCTTACCAGCCTTCTTGCTCTCATCCCACTCCAACCAAGGATACTTAGCGTGATTGAAACCTGCCAAAGCTGCAGCAATCACCTCCAGAGACTTGGCACGCTCGCGCACACCGACAATCTGACCGGGCTTCACTGCGTAAGAAGCAATACCAACCACCTTACCGTCAACGGTAATGTGCTTGTGGTTCACCAACTGACGAGCTGCAGCACGGGTGGGAGCAATGCCCAGACGATACACGATGTTATCAAGACGGCACTCGAGGTTCTGCAGAAGAATCTCACCGGTGATACCACTGGTACGGGCTGCCTTCTCAAACATGTTGCGGAACTGCTTCTCCAACACACCGTAAGTGTACTTTGCCTTCTGCTTCTCTGCGAGCATGATACCATACTCAGAGGTCTTGCGACGACGGTTGTTACCGTGCTGGCCAGGAGGGAAATTGCGCTTTGCCAGTACTTTGTCATCACCAAAGATTGCCTCACCGAAACGGCGGGAAATTCTTGACTTAGGTCCAATATATCTTGCCATAATTCTACTTATTTTAATGGGTTAGGTTAGACTCTTCTTCTCTTCGGAGGACGGCAACCATTGTGAGGAAGTGGAGTAACGTCGATAATCTCTACCACCTCAATGCCAGCGCCATGACAGGTGCGGATAGCACTCTCACGGCCATTGCCGGGACCCTTGACATAAGCCTTCACCTTGCGCAGACCCAAGTCATAAGCGGTCTTTGCACAATCCTGTGCTGCCATCTGGGCGGCGTAAGGAGTATTCTTCTTACTGCCACGGAAGCCCATCTTGCCGGCGGAAGACCAAGAAATCACCTGACCCTCACTGTTGGCCAAAGACACGATGATATTGTTAAAGGAACTGTGAACATGCAGCTGACCCATTGCGTCAACCTTCACTGTTCTTTTCTTTGTTGCAACTGCTTTCTTTGCCATATTGCTATTATTTCTATTTCGTTTGCGCTAATTACTTCGTAGCCTTCTTCTTGTTGGCAACGGTCTTCTTCTTACCCTTACGTGTGCGAGCGTTGTTCTTAGTACTCTGACCGCGAACAGGCAGGCCGTTACGATGACGGACACCACGGTAGCAACCGATATCCATCAGACGCTTGATATTCATAGCGATCTCACTGCGAAGATCACCCTCTACCTTGCACTCAGCAGCAATCACCTCACGGATCTTACCGGCTTCTTCATCAGTCCAGTCGCAGACCTTCTTGTCCTTGTCTACGCCTGCCTTTTCCAAAATCTTTGCTGAGCTACTACGACCGATGCCATAGACATAGGTCAAAGCGATTTCCCCTCTCTTGTTCTGGGGTAAATCAACACCAACAATTCTTATTGCCATATACTTGTATTATTCTGTTTGTTGCGGATGTTAACCCTGACGCATCTTGTACTTGGGGTTCTTCTTGTTAATCACATAAAGACGTCCTTTTCTGCGGACAATCTTGCACTCGGGAGTGCGTTTCTTTAATGAAGCTCGTGTTTTCATATTTCTTATCTTTCTTATTTGTATCTAAACACTATACGGCCTTTTGTGAGGTCATAAGGACTCATCTCCACTTTGACCTTGTCTCCAGGTAGGATCTTAATGTAGTGCATACGCATCTTGCCCGAGATGTTGCATATAATCTTTGCGCCGATCTCTAACTCAACACGAAACATGGCATTGGAAAGTGATTCCAAAATAACGCCATCCTGCTCTATAACTGCCTGTTTTGCCATTTAATTCTTTTAATATTGGTTCTCTATCTTTTCAATTTCTTCAAATGAGGAAAGAATCTCCGTCTTACCATGATGCACCGCTATAGTGTGCTCGTAGTGAGCTGCCATACCACCGTCGCGTGTGACTATCGTCCACTTGTCCGGCAACATCCATATCTGCGGGCTTCCGCTGACAATCATCGGTTCAATGGCTATGCACAAACCGTTTTTTATCATCTTGCCGTCGCCGCGCTTTCCGTAGTTGGGCACCTGAGGTTCCTCATGCATATCACGACCGATGCCGTGACCCACGAATTCTCTAACCACTCCGTAGCAGTTGCTCTCCACGTGCTGCTGCACTGCATACCCGATATCACCGATACGCCTTCCGACGCGGGCGGCCTCTATACCGAGATATAAAGCCTCCTTGGTGACCTTGAGCAGCCGGTTGGTCTCTTCGCTGACCTCACCCACACGGAACGTGTAGCATGAATCGCCGTTGAAACCATCCAGGAGAGCGCCACAGTCCACAGAGACGATATCACCGTCCTTCAACGGCTCGTCTGAGGGTATCCCGTGCACCACCTGTCCGTTTACCGATGTACAGATGCTTGCAGGGAAGGGCTCACCACTCGGATTGGGGAATCCCAGAAATGTGGGTATCCCACCGTGGTCGCGGATAAATTCCTCTGCCACCTTGTCAAGCTGTCGGGTTGTCACACCCGGAGTCACAATCTTTCCGACCTCTGTCAGAGTCTTTGCAACCAACTGGTTGGCGGCTCGCATTAAGTCAATTTCGTCCTCAGTCTTGAGAAATATCATAGAGATAGTTTCGAGACTCCTTAGGACATTCCGTTTCTTCCGTGGATTCTACCACTGGAAAGAAGACCATCATAGTGACGCATCAAGAGATGACTCTCTATCTGCTGTAGTGTATCGAGCACAACACCTACAAGGATCAACAAACTCGTACCGCCGAAGAACTGAGCGAACTCAGGTGTCACATTCAGCAGGCCTGCGAAAGCCGGCATACATGCGATGGCAGCCAAGAACAGCGAACCGGGAAGGGTGATGTGAGACATTATCTGGTCTATAAACTCAGCTGTGTCATGACCTGGACGCACACCGGGAATGAAACCGTTGTTGCGCTTCATGTCTTCTGCCATCTGAGTGGGGTTGAGGGTAATTGCCGTGTAGAAATACGTGAAGGCTACAATCAGAAGAGCAAATACCACATTGTAAGCAACGCTCGTGTGGTCGCTCAACATGATGAGTATTGCACTGGGATTCTCACCTCCTGCTACCATATTCAGCAGCGTGATGGGGATGAACATGATGGCCTGGGCGAAGATGATAGGCATCACGTTTGCAGCAAACACCTTAAGAGGAATGTACTGACGCACGCCGCCAACCTGCTGGCCACCCATCATACGCTTTGCATACTGCACGGGAATCTTGCGAGTGCCCTGAACCAGAAGGATTGAGGCACAGATAACCACCAACAGGAGTATCAACTCTATGGCGAACATTATCATACCACCACCGTTCAGGTTGTTCAGACGGTTCACAAACTCCTGAGAGAATGCCTGAGGCAGACGGGCAATAATACCGAGCATGATAATCAGTGAAACACCGTTACCGATACCCTTGTCTGTGATACGCTCACCCAGCCAGAGAATAAACATCGAACCTGCAGCCAAGATAATAGTACTTGAGATGAGGAACAATGTCCAGTCCACCTGGAGTGCGCCCACAGCCAAACCCTTGAATGTATAAACCAAATAACCTGGAGCCTGGAACAGAAGGATGAGAATGGTAAGATAGCGGGTGTACTGATTCATCTTACGACGACCGCTCTCTCCCTCACGCTGCATCTTCTGGAAATACGGCACCACGAATGCAAACAACTGAATCACGATGGATGCAGAAATGTAAGGCATGATACCCAACGCGAAGATTGATGCGTTGGAGAAGGCACCGCCCGAGAACATATTCAGCAGAGACATCAGACCTGTGCTCGTCTGCTCACGAAGTGCAGACAATGCCTCGGGATTAACACCGGGAAGCACCACGAACGAACCGAAACGGTACATCGCAGCAAAACCCAGCGTGATGAGGATTCGCGTGCGCAAATCCTCAACGCTCCAGATATTTTTTAATGTTTCAAAGAACTTCTTCATTTGTCCTTAGAGTTTGGTAACAGTACCTCCTGCAGCAGCGATAGCCTCCTCTGCACTCTTGGAGAATGCATTGGCAGATACCTCTACTTTGGCAGAAAGCTTGCCATTACCCAAAACCTTGACCATCTGGCCTTTCTTTGAGATACCAGCATTCACGAACTCCTCAAGGCCGATTTTCACGATACCCTTCTCGGCCATAGCCTGAAGAGCTGCGAGATTAACAGCCTGATACTCCACGTGGTTAACGTTCTTGAAACCGAACTTGGGAAGTCTGCGCTGCAAAGGCATCTGTCCACCTTCGAAGCCTACCTTGTTCTTGTAACCGGAACGAGCCTTGGCACCCTTGTGACCACGGGTAGAAGTACCACCGAGACCACTGCCGGGACCGCGACCGAGGCGGCGACGTGAGTGGGTGGAACCTGCTGCGGGTTTGAGATTATTTAATTTCATATTGATTGTACGTTTTCGAATTATACTTCAATTGTTTAATCGAGCACCTTCACCAGATGGTGTACGGCCTGGATGAGACCACGTGTAGAGGCGTTGTCCTCCAGCTCAACAACCTGGTTGAGCTTCTTCAGTCCCATTGTGTCCAACGTAGCCTTTTGTCTCTTAGGAGCGTGGATACGGCTCTTCACTTGCTGTACTTTAATCGTTGCCATAATACTTATTCTCCTTTAAGATTAACCATTGAATACCTTGCTCATGCTTACACCACGCATCTTGGCTACCTGACGAGCGTCACGCATAGAAGTCAGAGCTGCGATTGTTGCCTTCACCAGATTGTGAGGGTTGGAACTACCTCTGCTCTTAGCCAGACAGTCCTTCACACCTACGCTCTCCAATACGGCACGCATAGCGCCGCCGGCAACCACACCGGTACCAGTGCTGGCAGGCATAATGAATACGTCTGCACCACCGAACTTAGCCTTTGCCTCATGAGGCACAGTGCCCTTGAGCACGGGTACCTGTACGAGGTTCTTCTTTGCGGCCTCAACAGCCTTGGCAATAGCTGCAGTTACTTCGCCTGCCTTACCAAGACCCCAGCCGATAACGCCATTTTCGTTACCGACAACAACAATAGCTGCGAACGTGAAAGTACGACCACCCTTGGTCACCTTGGTAACACGGTTGATGGCTACCAAGCGATCCTTCAATTCTTCGCTGTTGATATTGATATTCTTAATTGCCATAGTTCATCAGAATTTAAGTCCACCATTACGTGCGGCATCAGCCACTTCCTTCACTCTTCCGTGGTACAGATAACCATTGCGATCAAACACCACCGTGGTGATACCCGACTCTATGGCCTTCTTGGCAATCAACTCACCAACCTTGGCAGCCTGCTCCTTCTTGGGGCAAGCCTCCAGTCCGAGGCTAGAGGCAGAAACCAACGTAGCACCGGACAAATCGTTGATGATTTGCACGTAAATCTGCTTGTTACTGCGGAACACGCTCATACGAGGACGCTCTGCCGTACCAGAAATCTTATTACGAACTCTGTATTTAATCTTGATTCGTCTTTCCAATTTTGTAGTCATAATCTTACTTCTTTTAACGGTTACTTAGCACCAGCTGATTTACCTGACTTCCTGCGAATCTGCTCGCCAATGAACAGAACACCCTTGCCCTTGTAAGGCTCAGGCTTACGGAACGAACGAATCTTGGCACAAACCTGACCCAAAAGCTGCTTGTCGCAACTCTCGAGAATGATCTGCGGGTTCTGGTTTCTTTCACTTTTGGTCTCAACCTTAATCTCAGCGGGAAGCTGGATGAAGATGCTGTGAGTGTAGCCCAGTGAGAACTCCACGATATTGCCCTGATTGCTGACACGGAAACCGACGCCGACCAATTCGAGCTGCTTCTTGTAGCCCTCGCTTACACCTACGACCATATTATTTACGAGAGAACGATAGAGACCGTGGAAAGCCTGCTTCTGCTTAACGTCGATATCAGCCTGCTCGTCGATCTCGAAAGTAACCTCTTTCTCACTCACATTAACCTTGATAGCGGGGTTCACTGCCTGGGTCAGTTCACCTTTCTTACCTTTTACGGTAACAACATTATCGGCATTCACTGTCACGGTAACACCTGCAGGAATGATAATGGGCATTTTACCTATTCTAGACATTCTAGTGTTCCTCCTATCATTAATATACGTAGCAAAGAACCTCGCCTCCGATCTTCTCTTCGGCAGCTTCCTTGTTCGTCATAACACCCTTAGACGTGGAAATCAAAGCGACACCCAGTCCATTAATAACTCTTGGCATATCTTTGTAGCCTGTGTACTTACGCATACCGGGCTTAGATACGCGAATCAACTTCTGAATTGCATTCTTACGAGTCTCTGCATCGTACTTCAATGCAATCTTGATGGTACCCTGAGGTCCGTCCTCGACGAACTTGTAGTTCAGGATATAACCTTTTTCAAAGAGAATCTTGGTGATCTCTTTTTTCAAATTTGACGCCGGGCACTCTACCACCCTGTGTTTTGCTTGGATGGCATTGCGCAGGCGAGTCAAATAATCTGCAATAGGATCTGTCATATCTTTTTTGGTTTAATTGATCGGGACACCCCGACAATATTAAAAACTCTGTTTCTTCTGTTGGAACGCTAAACTTACCAACTTGCCTTCTTCACACCGGGGATAAGACCCTGAGAGGCCATCTCGCGGAACTGAATACGGCTGAGGCCGAACAAACGGATATAGCCCTTTGGACGTCCCGTAATCTTACAGCGATTGTGCAAACGGATAGGGTTTGCGTTACGGGGAATAGCCTGAAGCTTCTGAGCAGCTTCGTAAGCAGCAGCGGGATCCGAGTTGGGATCGTTCACAATCTTCTTCAGTGCTGCACGCTTTTCGGCATACTGGGCTACCAGTTTGGCACGCTTTACCTCACGCGCTTTCATTGATTCTTTTGCCATACTTATTGCTTAGTTTTTAGCGTTCTTAAAAGGAAGACCGAATTCCTTCAACAGTGCATAACCCTCTTCATCGGTCTTGGCAGTGGTAACGAACGTGATGTTCATACCCAAGATGCGATCGATGGCATCAATGTTGATTTCGGGGAAAATAATCTGCTCCTCAATACCCAAGGTGTAGTTACCGCGGCCGTCGAACTTGCTCTGAATACCCTTGAAGTCTCGGATACGGGGCAGAGCCACGCGAACCAGCTTCTCCAGGAACTCATACATACGCTCACGACGCAATGTCACCATCACACCGATAGGCATCTTCTTACGCAGCTTGAACTGAGCCACGTCCTTCTTACTTACGGTAGCAACTGCCTTCTGACCGGTGATAGCAGTAATCTCATTTACTGCAACCTCGATAATCTTCTTGTCAGCAGTGGCCATACCCAAACCCTGATTGATAACAATCTTCTTCAGAACGGGAATCTGCATGGCAGAGGAGTAGCCGAACTGCTTCTTCAGAGCTGGAGCGATCCTCTCTTTGTATTCTTGCTTTAGACTTGCTGTATTTGCCATACCTTAAATCTCCTCTCCTGATTTTTTTGCATAACGGACCAACTTGCCCTCTGCATTCAACTTTCTACCAACGCGAGTGGCCTTTCCTGTCTTGGGGTCAACGGGGTTCAGATTGGAAATCTGGATGGGAGCCTCCATCTCCACGATGCCACCCTGAGGGTTCTTGGCACTGGGCTTCTGGCTCTTCTTCACCTTATTGACACCTTCAACCAAGGCGCGCTGCTCCTTGACGAACACCTTCAACACCTTACCGCTCTGGCCCTTTGACTCTCCAGCGTTTACGATAACGGTGTCGCCTTTCTTAATATGTAACTTACTCATTGTTCTTTATTTTTCTTTTAGGATAGATTAAAGAACCTCAGGTGCCAGAGATACGACCTTCATGTTTGTGGCACGAAGCTCACGGGCAACAGGACCGAAGATACGACTTCCGCGAAGCTCACCGGCATTGTTCAGGAGAACACATGCGTTGTCATCAAAGCGGATGTAAGAGCCGTCGGGACGACGAACCTCTTTCTTTGTACGTACGATCAGGGCCTTTGATACGGCACCTTTCTTGACATCACTGGTGGGAATTGCACTCTTTACGGAAACGACAATCACATCACCAACAGACGCATAGCGACGGCGAGTACCGCCCAACACACGGATGCACAATGCTTCCTTGGCACCGCTGTTGTCTGCTACGACCAATCTAGATTCTGCTTGTATCATTTTTACTTAGCTCTTTCAACGATTTCTACTACTCTCCATCTCTTAGTCTTGCTCAAGGGGCGAGTCTCCATGATGAGCACGGTGTCGCCTTTGTGGCAATCGTTCTTCTCATCGTGAGCATGGTACTTCTTTGTCTTAGCAACGAACTTACCATAGATGGGGTGCTTCTCCTTGAACATGGTAGCAACGACAATGGTCTTGTCCATCTTATCGCTAACTACTACGCCCGTACGGGTTTTTCTCAAATTTCTTGCTTCCATATCTGAAGTACCTTATTTATTCAACTCTTTTTGGCGGAGCACCGTCTTCATGCGAGCGATGTTACGACGAGCAATCTTGATCTGAGAGTTGTTCTCCAGAGGAGCAACGGCATGGTTGAGCTTCAACTGATTGTAACTTGCAACCTCAGCCTGGATGCGCTCAGCGAGATCCTGAACGGTCATCTCATTAATTTCAACTGTCTTCATCTTTAAGCGTTCTTATCGTAATCGCGTCTAACAATAAACTTAGTGGTCACGGGCAATTTCTGGGCAGCCAGGCGAAGTGCTTCCTTGGCAACCTCATAGCTCACGCCTTCAATCTCGAAAATAATGCGACCCGGAGTGATGGGGAACACGTATCCTACGGGATCACCCTTACCTTTACCCATACGCACGTCAGCGGGCTTCTTGGTAATAGGCTTATCGGGGAATATTCTAATCCAGCTCTGACCCTCACGCTGCATGTAGCGGGTCATAGCAATACGTGCTGCCTCAATCTGGCGGGCAGTGATCCAGTGTGTATCAAGCGACTTGATGCCAAAGGATCCGAAAGCCAGCTGGTTGCCGCGCATGGCATTACCCTTGCAACGGCCTTTTTGCGGCCTTCTGTATTTGGTTCTTTTGGGCTGTAACATGACTTTATTATTCTTTCAGATTAGTGTTTAACGATTTCCAGCCTTCTTACGACGGAAGTTTCTGCGATCACCGCCCTCACGGTTGAAACCGCCGCGAGCGTTGTCCTTCTGCTGCTGGAAGTTAGGAGTCAAATCCTTCTTGCCGTAAACCTCGCCACGGCAAATCCACACCTTGATGCCCAGAAGACCTACCTTCGTCAATGCCTCAGCCTGACAGAAGTCGATATCGGCGCGAAGTGTGTGCAGGGGAGTACGACCCTCCTTGAACATTTCGCTACGTGCGATTTCAGCACCGTTGAGACGGCCGCTGATCTGCACCTTGATACCCTCTGCACCTGCGCGCATCGTGTTGGCGATAGCCATCTTGATAGCACGACGGTATGCAATCTTGCCTTCCACTTGACGGGCGATGTTGTTGCCAACGATGTTGGCATCCAACTCAGGACGCTTCACCTCAAAGATATTGATTTGAATCTCCTTGTCCGTAATCTTCTTCAGCTCCTCTTTGAGCTTATCCACATTTTCACCACCACGGCCAATAATCAGACCTGGACGAGCGGAGCAGACGGTGATGGTCACCATCTTCAGAGTGCGCTCGATGACAATGCGACTGATGCTGGCATCACCCAGACGAGCCATCAAATACTTGCGGATCTTAGAGTCCTCAAGGATGGTGTCGCCATAGTTATTGCCACCAAACCAGTTGGAGTCCCAACCGCGGACGATACCCAGACGGTTGCTTATCGGATTAACTTTCTGTCCCATGTCTTTTAATCTTTCTTAGTGTCAACGAAGAGGGTGACGTGGTTAGAACGCTTACGGATTCTATAGCCGCGACCCTGAGGAGCCGGTCTCATACGCTTGAGGGTAGCACCCTCGTCAACAAAAATCTTGGTGATGAACAATTCACCATCTTCAGCCTTACGCTCGTTCTTCTGCTCCCAGTTAGCAATGGCGCTACGCAGAACTTTCTCTACATCAGCACTTGCAGCCTTGGCACAGAACTTCAGCGTGCCGAGAGCACGATTCACCTCCATGCCGCGAACCAAGTCCACAACGTATCGCATCTTGCGGGGAGAAGAGGGCACATTCTGAGCCTTCGCGAAGCTCATAGCCTTACGAGCCTCTTTTCTTGCATCAGCTGCTAATTTCTTTCTTTTTCCCATTATCTTATTTTTCTTATTTTAAGTTTGGAATGCCCATCTTACTTCTTCTTCTGACCGGCGTGACCACCAAACTTACGTGTGGGAGCGAACTCTCCCAGCTTGTGGCCTACCATATTCTCAGTTACGTAGACGGGAATAAACTTGTTGCCGTTGTGAACTCCTATTGTATGTCCCACAAAATCGGGAGAAATCATAGAAGCACGAGACCAAGTCTTGACTACGGTCTTCTTGCCACTCTCATTCATGGCCAGAATCTTCTTCTCAAGACTCACCTCAATATACGGACCTTTCTTTAATGAACGACTCATATTATGTATTTGTCTTTAAAGTCTGTTATTACTTCTTGTTAGCTCTCTCAATGATGTACTTGTTGGACTGCTTCTTCGGAGCGCGAGTCTTGAGACCCTTAGCGTACAAGCCCTTGCGTGAACGCGGGTGACCACCGCTCTGACGACCTTCACCACCACCCATGGGATGATCATGAGGATTCATCACGACGCCGCGGTTGTGAGGACGACGACCCAACCAGCGGGTGCGACCGGCCTTACCACTGCTCTCAAGAGCGTGATCGCTGTTACCTACGCTACCGACAGTAGCCTTGCAGGCAGAAAGAATCTGACGTGTCTCTCCAGAAGGCAACTTGATGACGCAGTAGCGACCTTCGCGGCTGGTGAGCTGAGCGAAGTTGCCGGCGCTGCGCACAAGCAGAGCACCCTGACCGGGACGCAACTCAATGTTGTGAATCACTGTACCTACAGGGATATTCTGCAGAGGAAGAGCGTTACCTACCTCGGGAGCTGCTTCAGCACCACTCATAAGAGTGCTGCCTACCTTCAGACCGTTGGGAGCGATGATATAACGCTTCTCACCGTCAGCATAATAAAGCAGAGCGATACGAGCTGAACGATTGGGATCGTACTCAATGCTCTTAACGACTGCTGGAACACCATCCTTCTCACGCTTGAAATCAATGAAGCGGAACTTCTGCTTGTGACCACCGCCGATGTAGCGCATGGTCATCTTGCCCGTAGCATTACGGCCACCAGTAGAACGCTTGCCGCAAACGAGAGACTTCTCAGGTACCGATGCAGTAATCTCTTCGAAGGTACCTATAATCTTGTGTCTTTGGCCCGGAGTTGTGGGCTTAAATTTACGTACTGCCATTCTCTATTAAATATTGCTATAGAAATCAATTACATCGCCTTCCTTCAGCGTCACAATAGCCTTCTTGAAAGCGTTGGTGCGACCCTTGATAAGGCCGGAGCGAGTGTAGCGGCTCTTGTTCTTACCGGCATAGCGGCAAGTGTTGATGTCCGTTACGGTCACGCCATACTTCTGCTCGATCTCCTTCTTCAGTTCGATCTTGCCAGCCTCAGGACGCACGATGAAGCCGAACTTGTTCTGCTTCTCTGTGATAGAGGTCATCTTCTCAGTGACCAGAGGTTTGATGATATTTGACATAACTTTTCAGCTCCTTTTTACTTGGTTAAGTTACCCTCAATCACCGCAAGCGCGCTCTCTGCAATGACCATCACATCTGCGTCCATCACCTTATAGGTATTGAGTGCAGAAGCAGCCATCACAGCAGTACGCTGCAGGTTACGGGCCGACAAATATACGGCTTTATCCGCACCTGGGGTGACGAAGAGAACCTTCTTGTCGCTGACTTTAAGATTATTTAACACTTCAATCATGCTCTTTGTCTTGGGAGCCTCGAAAGTGAAGTCCTCAACAACGATAATTGCATTCTCCTTAGCCTTGTAGGAAAGGGCGCTCTTACGAGCCAATTGACGCTGCTTTAGATTCAGCTTGAAACCGTAGTCACGGGGCTTGGGACCGAAGACTCTGGCACCACCGACCAGCACGGGGCTGTTGATGTCACCGCGACGTGCACCGCCACCACCTTTCTGGCGACCGAGCTTACGTGTTGAGCCACTGATTTCGCTTCTCTCTTTAGACTTTGCCGTACCCTGACGCTGATTGGCCATAATGAGCTTCACGTCGAGATAGATGGCGTGGTCGTTGGGTTCGATGGCATAGATAGCATCGTTGAGAACAGCCTTCTTGGCGGTCTCCTTACCCTGAATATTCAGTACACTAACTTCCATCTTACTTGATTACGCTAACGATTGAACCTTTGTAACCGGGAACACTACCCTTGATAAGAAGCAGGTTGTGCTCGGGAATTACCTTTAATACTTGCAGGTTGTGTGTGGTCACACGCTGTGCGCCCATCTGGCCGCCCATACGCATACCCTTGAACACCTTCGCGGGATACGAGCAGGCACCGATAGAACCCGGCTTTCTCTGACGGTCGTCCTGACCATGAGTGATCTGACCTACGCCACCGAAACCGTGACGCTTCACAACACCCTGGAAACCGCGACCCTTGCTCGTGGCGATAACGTCCACGAACGCCGTGTCGGCAAACATCTCTACAGTGAGCTCCTGACCCAGAGTCAGCTCACCTTCAAAACCTGTGAACTCGGCCAAGTGTCTCTTGGCGGTGGTTCCTGCCTTCTTGAAGTGGCCCATCATAGGAGCAGAAGTGTTCTTCTCCTTAGCCTCTTCAAAACCAAGCTGAACAGCCTCGTAACCGTCTTTTTCAACGTTCTTCAGCTGAGTAACCACGCAAGGACCCAATTCGATAACAGTGCACGGCACATTCTTGCCGTCGGCACTGAAAACGGAAGTCATTCCGATTTTCTTTCCTAATAATCCTGGCATTTCAGTTTGAATTTATTTATTGTTTAAACTATTCTAGGTTTCTAGGAGATCCTAGGCAATCCTAGGACATCCTAGATAAATCTCTTTTATCACACCTTGATTTCAACCTCAACGCCGCTGGGCAACTGAAGCTTCATGAGGGCATCAACGGTCTTTTCGTTGCTGTTGAAGATGTCAATCAGACGCTTGTAGGCGCTGAGCTGGAACTGCTCACGGCTCTTCTTGTTAACGAAGGTGGAACGGTTCACAGTGAAGATACGCTTGTGTGTGGGCAGGGGAATAGGACCGCTCACAATAGCACCCGTGATTTTCACGGTCTTCACGATCTGCTCTGCAGACTTGTCGACGAGCATGTGATCGTAGCTCTTCAACTTGATACGAATCTTTGGCTGATTCTGACTCATAATCTTACTCTTTTTTGTTTTTACTGTTTTCTTTTATCTTTTCAATCCGTAAGAGTCATTTGCTACGGATTTACACTAGGTCTACTCTACCCTTCATCTCCTCCAGTACGCTCTTGGCGATGCTGCTGGAAACGGGGGCGTGATGATCGTATGTCATGCTGCTGGTGGCACGGCCGGAGGTGATGGTACGCAGAGCGGTTACATAACCGAACATCTCTGCCAGAGGCACCATAGCCTTCACCAGACGGGCACCGGTACGGGTGGTATCCATACCCTCAACCTGACCGCGACGCTTGTTCAAGTCGCCGATGACGTCACCCATGTTCTCCTCGGGAGTAACAACCTCGAGACGCATGATGGGCTCCATCAGCACGGGCTTAGCCTTGGCGCAGCAAGCCTTGTAAGCGAGCTGGGCTGCGATTTCGAACGAAAGCTGGTCGGAGTCAACGGGGTGGAACGAACCGTCAACGAGCTCTACCTTCAGGCTGTCGAGAGGGAAGCCGCCGAGAACACCGTTCTTCATAGCTGCCTCGAAACCCTTCTGCACACTGGGGATGAACTCCTTGGGGATGTTACCGCCGGTGACACTGTTGATAAACTGGAGAGGAGTCTCCTTATAGTCTTCGTCGCGGGGACCTACGTTGACGATGATATCAGCGAACTTACCACGACCGCCGGACTGCTTCTTGTATACCTCGCGGTGGTTGACGGTCTGAGTGATAGCCTCCTTGTAGTTAACCTGGGGCTTACCCTGGTTGCACTCTACCTTGAACTCGCGCTTCAGACGGTCGATGATGATATCCAGGTGGAGCTCACCCATACCGGAGATAACGGTCTGACCGCTCTGCTCGTCGGTGCGAACCGTGAAGGTGGGATCCTCCTCGGCCAACTTGGCGAGACCGTTGGACAGCTTGTCGAGGTCCTTCTGAGTCTTTGGCTCAACGGCGATACCGATAACGGGATCGGGGAAGTCCATAGACTCCAGTGTGATGGGTGCATCCTCGTCGGCGAGGGTATCACCTGTGTGGATATCCTTGAAACCAACGCCTGCACCTATATCACCTGCACCTATTTCCTCTACGGGGTTCTGGTGGTTGGAGTGCATCTGGAAGAGGCGGCTTACGCGCTCCTTCTTACCGCTGCGTACGTTGAAGATGTAAGAACCGGCAGCAATCTTACCGCTGTAGACGCGGAAGAAGGTCAGACGGCCTACATACGGGTCGGTAGCAATCTTGAATGCCAGTGCGCTGGTCTTCTCGTCCTCGCTGGGCTTGCGCACCTCCTTCTCGCCTGTCTCGGGATTTGTACCCTCGATGTCGGGGGTATCAAGAGGAGAGGGAAGGAACATACAGACGTAGTCGAGCAGAGTCTGCACACCCTTGTTCTTGAAGCTGGAGCCGCAGGTCATGGGCACGAGGCTCAGGTTCAGCGTACCCTTACGGATAGCAGCGATGAGCTCGTCCTCCGTGATGCTGTCGGGATCCTCGAAGAACTTCTCCATGAGAGCCTCGTCCTGCTCGGCAGCCTGCTCCAGGAGCTTGGCACGCCACTCGTCGCACTCAGCCTTGAGGTCAGCAGGAATCTCCTCCACGTCGTACTCTGCACCCATCGTCTCGTCGTGCCACAGAATGGCCTTCATCTTGATGAGGTCGCAGATACCCTTGAAGTTCTCCTCTGCACCGATGGGCACAGCGACTACTGCGGGGTTGGCACCCAGGATGTCCTTCATCTGGCGCACCACCTCGAAGAAGTCGGCACCAGAGCGGTCCATCTTGTTAACATAGCCCATACGGGGCACGTTGTACTTGTCAGCCTGGCGCCATACAGTCTCCGACTGGGGCTCTACGCCACCTACGGCGCAATATGTTGCCACAGCGCCGTCCAGCACACGCAGAGAGCGCTCCACCTCTGCGGTGAAGTCCACATGTCCCGGAGTGTCGATCAGATTGAACTTGTACTTGTTACCGTTCCAGTTCCAGTAAGCTGTGGTAGCGGCAGAGGTGATGGTGATACCACGCTCCTGCTCCTGCTCCATCCAGTCCATCGTGGCTGCGCCTTCGTGCACCTCACCGATCTTGTGGGTCTTACCGGTATAGAAAAGAATACGCTCCGACGTTGTTGTCTTACCGGCATCGATGTGAGCCATGATACCGAAGTTGCGCGTCAAATGAAGATCTTGTTTTGCCATTTCCTTTTACCTTAATATATATTATTAGAAACGGAAGTGGGCAAATGCACGGTTTGCCTCAGCCATGCGGTGCATGTCTTCCTTACGCTTGAAGGCACCGCCCTGCTCATTGTAGGCGTCCATGATTTCAGCAGCCAGCTTGTCGGCCATAGTCTTACCGCCGCGCTTACGGGCAAACTGAATCATGTTCTTCATGCTGACACTCTCCTTACGATCGGGACGAATCTCCGTGGGCACCTGGAAAGTGGCACCGCCGATACGGCGGCTCTTCACCTCCACCTGAGGAGTGATTTTGTCGAGAGCCTCCTTCCAAATCTGGAGGGCGGGCTTCTCCTCACTCTTCATCTTCTCGCCAACAATCTCCAGACTGTTGTAGAAGATATCGTAGGAGATACTCTTCTTACCATCGAACATCAGATGGTTCACGAACTTGGACACCTTCACGTCGCCGAATACAGGATCCGGAAGGATGATTCTCTTCTTTGGTTTAGCTTTACGCATTTTCTTTCGTTTGTTCTTTGTGTTCAGGGCTGTAGGATTTCCTTGTCTTCAACATCTCCCACTGGAGCGTTTACTCAGGCCTGGCAACTGAACGGGTTAGTGATGGATTTCTTTACTTCTTCTTGTCTCCTTTAGGACGCTTGGCACCGTACTTGGAACGACGCTGTGTGCGGTTTGCAACACCTGCCGTATCCAGCGTGCCGCGCACGATGTGATAACGAACACCGGGAAGGTCCTTTACACGACCGCCGCGCACCAGCACGATGCTGTGCTCCTGCAGGTTGTGACCCTCTCCGGGAATGTAACTGTTGACCTCCTTTGAGTTAGTCAAACGAACACGGGCTACCTTACGCATAGCCGAATTAGGCTTTTTCGGGGTGGTTGTGTAGACACGAACGCAAACACCGCGACGCTGAGGACAACTGTCCAGAGCGGGGCTCTTGCTCTTGTCTGCCAACACCGAACGGCCTTTTCTTACCAATTGTTGAATTGTAGGCATTTTGTTTGATATTTAGTTTATTTTGTGTGTATATATGTGCGTTTACAGGCGCATTATGCGCATTCGGATGGCAAAGGTACAGCTTTTTCTTTAAATATTCACTACATTTTAGCAACTTTTTTCTTGAAAAAATGCATTTTTTATCGATTCCGGTCATTTTTGAGCAAAATTACCCCAAAAAGCCATCTTTAGCACCCTCTGACAGCAACATTACGGACAACACGCTCCGTCCGTTGCAGCAGAGCCGAACTGCCCCCTTATTCCAGGTCTGCTGTTTGCCCTATTTCACCCGATATTTCTTTCCGTCGCGAATGAAATATCCGGAAGCGGGTTTCTCGGAAAGTCTTCTCCCCAGAAGGTCGTAAATGGGCTGGTCGGTTTCCTGCTCCTTTTCTTCCGGAAGGTCTTCAAGGCCGGAAGGTTCGATGGGCAGAATCGTGCCGAAACTCTTCCAGGGAGACAATGCGCGATAGCGATTCAGCGCAATAGCAGGCACGTGAAGCGTTGCGGCACTGCAGTCAACAGCGTAAAAGGCATCCGGACTGGTGGTCGGCACCTTTTCCGCCATACAGGTGACAGAGGAAATATTACGGCAAAAACTGAAAGCACAGCTCCCGATGCTTTCCACTTTGGAAGAGATGCTTATTTCGCTGAGACTGTCGCAGTTTGAAAAGGCCAGATTCCCGATGGAAACGACGTTTTCCGGTATAGTGATGCTGTGAAGTCCGGAACTGCAGAACGCCTCGCGACCAATGCTCATTGATGCCACAAAGGTACGCTTTTTTCACGACTCGGCAAAACATGTGACGGAATTTTACTCTTTTTCTGTATCATACCCCCCGTCACAGGGTTCACTCACGTTGCTGTCAGAGCCCGAGCAGAGACCTCTCAGATAACGAGCAGTTAACGAGCAGTTAACGAGTGGTCTACGAGTGGTGTACGAGAAAATTCGTTAACTACTCGTAGTTTACTCGTTGTTTACGCGTATTCCGCTCGTAGTCATGTCGGGGGATGACTGATCTCTGAGAGGAGGCTGGGAGATGTTAAACGAAAGGCAAAGGCAGGTCATCAAGACTTAAAAAAACTTATCGTCACGTAAAATTCTCATCAAAAACGTTCCACCCGTAATATTTTTGTCGTATCTTTGCAACAGATTTAGTGAACTGAAAAATAGAAACTACTATGAGTACAAGTATTATTATCGCAATCATCGTTGCCGTTATCGTTGTTTTCTGGGTTATCGGCATCTACAACACATTGGTGCATCTTCGCAACAACCGTGAATCCGCTTTTGCCAATATCGATGTGCAACTGCAGCAGCGCCACGACTTGGTGCCGCAACTGGTATCCTGCGTGAAAGGTTACGCAGCACACGAGAAGACCCTGCTAGAGAGCGTCACAGCCGCCCGTGCGGCCGCTATGTCTGCCACGAGCATCAACGACAAGGTGCAGGCAGAAAACGCCCTCACACAGGCTCTGGGAGGCCTGAAAGTGGCTGTGGAGGCATATCCCGACCTCAAGGCCAACCAGAACTTCATCCAGCTGCAGAACGAAGTGGCCGACATCGAGAACAAACTCGCTGCCGTGCGTCGCGCATTCAATTCCGCCACGAAGGAACTGAACACTGCATGCCAGTCGTTCCCCAACAACATCTTCGCCGGAATGTTCGGCTTCCACACAGAACCGATGTTTGAGGTGGAACCCGTAAATCGTGCTGCACTCAACAAAGCTCCCGAAATCTCGTTCTAAATGCGCTACGTCGGCATCTACACGCAGCAGGTGCGCAACAATACACGCAGCCTGCTCCTTCTGGCACTATTCCCGTGCATCCTGATTGGTATGGTGTGGGCCTTTCTTGCCGTCATTTCATATCTGTCTTCTGGGCAGGACTATGACGGCAACGCTGTCGGAGTGGACTGGTACTTCGTGAACGGTAATCTGCTGACTCTCCTACCCTGGATACTGGGCATCGTCGGCATCTGGTTTCTCATCTCCTACGCATTCAACACCACTATGGTGCGACAGGCCACAGGAGCCCGTCCTCTAAAGCGCAGCGAGAATCCGCGCGTGTACAACATCGTGGAGAACCTCTGCATGACGGCCAATATGGATATGCCCCAAATCAACGTCATCGACGATCCGCAGCTCAACGCCTTCGCTTCCGGCATTGACAAGGACAGTTATACAGTAACTGTGACAACGGGATTGTGTCAACTGCTCAACGACGAGGAACTGGCAGGAGTCATCGGTCACGAGCTCACGCACATACGCAACCGCGACACACGTCTCCTCATCGTCAGCATCATATTCGTGGGTATTATGTCCACACTCATGTCGCTGGCTATACGCCTTTTATGGAACACGATGCTGTTTGGAGGAGGGAATCAGCGCAGTTCACGCAAGGGAGGAGGCAACGGAGTGTCGATGATTGTTGTGATGGCCATCGCTGTTGTGCTCGCCATCATCGGATATGTGTTCACGCTTCTCACCCGTTTCGCCATCTCACGCAAGCGCGAATACATGGCAGACGCCGGAGGTGCAGAACTCTGCGGCAATCCCCTTGCTCTCGCCAGCGCACTCAGGAAGATAAGCGGAAACCCCGCACTTGGCAACATCAACAGGGAGGATGTTGCACAACTCTTTATCATCCACCCGCAAGCGCTCACTTCGGGTTTCTCTTCGTGGTTCTCAGGGCTGTTCTCCACCCATCCTTCCACAGAAAGCAGAATAAAATATCTGGAGCAGTTCTAACACAGCAGCGGGTCAGCGAATTTGCTGACCTGCTGTGTTATAGCGCAAACCTTCTTTAAGGATTACGATACGGCCGTCCTCAAAGACCTTGCGTTCTGTATTTTCCTTCTGTTCTGCATTGATAATATCCACCCCTTCCGGATGATCGGGATGTCCGAGATAGAACAGGCGGAAATTATCGAAACACGTCCACCCGGATGTTGTCTTCGTGGTTACCGGTTTACCGATAGCAATAGTCAAACTGCCGTCATTCACCATTATCGTCACCTCGTTTTCGTAGTATCCGGCATTGAAGAAATAGGTTGCATCCTCCATTGAGTTCGGAATATAATAACCGTCCCTATCCTTATTTGTTACGGTTTCATCGGGAGCTGTCGTGCAATGTGCCTCATACATACTCTTCAAAGAAGTCTGCTCCTCTGCCCCACCGGAACGAAGATAGAGTCTCGCATGCTGAGCTCCAGGATTATTGCTGTTCATCTCTCCGTCACGATAGAACCCCTGCATCGTAACTTTGTATCTACCGTTGGGTAGGTTCGAAAGAGCCTGAGTCAACTCCCATGTAGTGCTGTAAGTCGTCCATCCGCTATAGCTTTGGCAATAAACCTCCGCACAAGGATTACCATTCGCGATATCGGTCACTCCGCCACTTCTGTTACAAGTCATCTTCGTTGCAGTGTCAGGCCAGCCCTTCCATTCCTCAACAGTATTGTCATATCTGTCGAAGTTGGCTCCCGACAAAAGGAATGTGCACTCGAAAGGTGTTGACTCCGTGGCGTTATCCAGCATCTCGGTCATTATCTGCTCCCTCGTGACAAGTTCCCAGCGCTGAAGTGTACTGCTTGCTGTCGTAGTGAGCCTCAAACTGCTCCGATTCGGTCCGTAAGGATAATCTTTATTTGTCGCACCACTCAGGTATTTCGTTGAAGAACCGGAACCGTATTTGATATTATATGTCTTGCGGTCGGATGTAAGAGCTAAGCTCCACATCTTCTGAGAGGAACCGTCCACATACATACTTTCACCCTGAGTGAGAAAACCTATCGGACTTTGGATAAGATACTTTCCAGAAACTTTTGTAAGTTTCATCAAAGGACCGTAGGTTCCCAGTACAGCTTGTGTGTCGTACCATCCACCTTGTTTGATATATTGTTTACTGTAGGCGTTACGAATATAGTATTCACCGGACAATCCGCCTCCCGTAGTTTCTTTGTCGTCAATATCCGGGTCGTAGTCATGAATGTCCATCTTTACAACAACGGGCCAGTGGTCTGCCAAGGGTTCACCCTGATCATTCTTGAAACTGTATTCCATCTTATAGCTCTTAGCCAAAATACGTTTCCCGCTCTCCGTCGTATTGATGTAGAACACCTTGTCCACCACTTCACCGTAATCATAGCCATGAAGAGCGCGATTGGCTGCAATACTGCCCTGATCCATAATGGCGTTTGCACCGACAGAAGGACATACGCCGTTCATCACGAGGTCAATGTATGCATCGTGTACAGAAAAGCGCTCGTCTGCCTCAATACGATGCATAAAATGGTTCTCTATCTGGTCGCGTGTATATCTGCAGTTTGTATCGCCCATGACAACGATGGGACGACCATTGTGATTTGCCAGAATAGCATCCGCAAGTTGCATCAACTGCGAGTCACGGGCTGCATTATCTCCTGCAGAAGTTTCCGCATCCATATGCAGGATATATACATCTATCTCCTCTCCAGTAGCAAGAGTAACAAGATAATAGCGATAGCCCTTATCAATCATTCCGTCCGCGCCGTCACCAGTATAACCGTAATGAGTGTTCCATGACGTCCATGACTCATTAGACGGAGTTACGCGATTCCATCGGTAAAACAGGCACAAACCATCAATATCAAAGACCGGGCTCTGCCGAGCCAGAAAGCGAGCGACAGCAGTAGGAGTGACAGAAATATTCCCCCTGTGCGTAGTAGAGTTAAATGATGAAAAACCTCCACCGTTCACACCTCCGTTCCAGGCGGCATCCCATATATCACCATGATAATTAAAATCCTCAGAAGCAGCCACAATATCCCAATCTTCTGTCTTGAGTTTGTTGCCAATCGCTATGGCTCCAGCCGATTCCTTCGCATCGGGATTCAGGTCTACATTAATGCCGGCTACGGTAATTCTACGCGGCATACCGTCCACGTTGAACGCAGCTACTGTAAACTCCTCCGCATGTGCAAGGGAAGCGCTACATATACATGCGGAAAGTGTAGCGAATACCCCAAGTTTGCGTACCTGGGCGCAAATAGTTGATACGGTGAACATACTCAATGTGTATAAGTTTAAAGATATTGTGAATACCAGCAACTAATTCTATGTATGGTCTCGACGGATCAAGGGGTTGATATATCGTTTTATATGTACCGTTTCTTTGGAAATAGCCCGGGAAATACATCAGATTACTTCCGTCACGATTTCGTTCCGAGAACGGATCGTTCTTCTCTGAAAGATCACCCCAGAAGAATCTTACTCCGATGAATTCGTGAATTTTCAGCTTACGAATACCTGGAATTCTATTGAAGAGCTTACCATTCATTTCCCATGAAAGCATCAATGTCGCATTCATATCCGTAAGGAACTCATAGTTGTCTATCAGCGAGAACGTATTGTCCTGTATGACGTATGAGAAGTTTGCTGCCGGCATCACGAGCATTGGGAACGGCACCTGATTCCATTGGTACTGAGCCTTGAAATTAATATCAAAACGACCCCAGGAACGCATCCAGAATCTTTTACCTAATTCGATAAACGTCTGGTTTGAATTATAGTTACCGCCAAGGAAATCCTTAACGCCTACAATATGTCCTATTGCCACCACAGGTGAGTCGTAGTTTGTCTTACGACGACGCTGTTTGGAATTCAGCCATGTCACACCAGGCTGCCATTCCAGACGCACATGGAACTCACTCAATGTCAAAAAGCGACGATTGAACGGACGGTCAAATCTAAAGTCCATTTCCGGCATCGTCCAATCCTGCCCGTCTCCATGAGAGTGAACGTCCTGATAGAAAAGGTTTCTGGCTCCCTCCATACGTTCTCTACGGTATCCGACCGTAAAACGCAAACCATTCTCCCACTCACGGTCGTACTGCAGATGTATCCTCTGAGTGTAAGCCTGATGATCGAGGCTCGTCCACTTCCAGGCCGTAACAACATTATCCTTATCGGTATCGATGAATCGGTCTGTCGGGGTCACAACATCATAATAATATTCTGCGGAGAGATTGTTCACAGGATATTCAAAGGGAAGAGCCTTTTTCTCATTAAAAGAATACGTGAACTTACCCATACCCTTCACCTGCTTATCCGAGAAACCGTAGCCCACATATCCTTCTGCAAAAGCGTGAGGATTCAATGCGGCCGTAGTCATACCGGAAAGACGTAATTTGAATCCCTCGACTTTATTCCATGCAAAAGTCGTATTCACCGGACCAAAGTCAAACTTGGAGGGCTTCGTGGGATCCATATTCGTCTCGATGTAATTCTCGATGAACGCTTTCAGGACCCAGAGCACCTGCTTGAATCCAGGCACATTGGACAGACGCTTCACGAACAAATCCATTGTACTCTCTGTCTTCGTGAGGGGTACGGGACGCACATTTTCCCAGAAAGCCTCGTCACGCATCTCAGCAGATGAGTTTATCTTTGTGTCGCCATTAAACTTGAACACGGTCTTGTCAATGGGATCGAAACTAAAATCCGTCATTCGCTCCACACGCTCCACCTGTGCTTTCTGAATCCAGTTGGCCAGTTTGAGCTGGGCAATCATCTTCGAATCAAAAAGCACCTGATCACCTGTGGGCAGAGTCATGAAATTCTGATGGAGATCCAACTGGTCCATATAGTTGAGATTCGCCATCTTGGGTATTGAAATTTCCGCTCTCTTCACACGCCACGATGAATCCGCCTGTATGAACAAGGCACCGGAGAATCCCACATCGTAACTGTTGTTGGGCGTGAAGTCCAGTTGATAACACTTTGTCCCGGCAATTTCAAGTGTATCTACAATAAAATAACGATAAAAAGCAATTGCATGACTCGTAGAGATTGGAGACACGAACTCATGCTGCATAAAACGTATATTATCCTGATATATATCTATCTCTCTGAACAGATCGCCGATAATGGTTTCGAACATATCCATCGAGAAAAACTCGTTCACACCATTGTCACGTTTACCGTCAATGATGGTTTTCTCTGTCTTGGGTTCTTTACGATATACTCGTCTCATCACCTGTTCCTGCACCATGAGAGGAAGAATAAGTTTGCCGGTTTCTGGACAATATTCCACGTGCTCTCTCAACTGCGGGAAACGCTTGAAATGATCATCATCGAACACTTTCTCCGTGAACTCATTCAGCGAGAATGTCATTTTCTCGTATTTCTGATAAGAGAAGAACGCATTCCTGCGAAGGTCATTGTCTGTCTTGGCGGCAATCACCTTTTTCATCATCTCCACCGCAGGATTGTTCTTTCGAGAATATTTCTGTTTTTTTACCTTAACCTCAACCTCCTTCATTTGGGAAGATGATTCCTTCAGACGCACCGTAATGCGCTTTGAGCCTGCTATCTTTTCGGTATACGTCTCAAAACCCATCATTGACACCTGCAATGTTCCCTTGCGTATGGGTATCTTGAAATGTCCGTTATAGTCCGTCATCTGCATGGTGGACTTATCCTCCAGATAATAGACATGAGCGCCAGGTAACGGTTCGTTAAGCGCATCATCCAAGACAACACCCTGAACATACTGCGCCAGAGCGTTGTAACTCAAAAGAGTGAATAGGAAAAAGAAGATGATTCTCCTCATCACTTTTTTCTTATTTATCAAAGGTGGGAAGGCGAAACGACGTTCTGTCGCACGCTCCCCCACCTTCAATTATCAATACTCAAAATCGTAGTCGAACACAGCACGGGAAATCGGGCGACGACGCTCCATCTCCTCACGTGTATGAACTACAATTTTTTCGAACTCACGCAGACCGGTACCGGCAGGAATCAGGTGGCCGCATATTACGTTCTCCTTCATACCCTCGAGCATATCACTCTTGCCGTTGATAGCCGCATCGTTAAGCACCTTCGTAGTCTCCTGGAAGGATGCTGCCGACATGAAGCTGGAAGTCTGCAGGGCTGCACGAGTGATGCCCTGAAGTATCTGCGTTGATGTTGCAGGCACAGCATCACGTACTTGAACGGTACGCATATCGCGACGCTTGAGCTGAGAATTCTCATCACGCAACGCACGTGCACTCACAATCTGGCCCTTTTGGAACTTCTCGCTGTCTCCTGCGTCCGTCACCACTTTCTTACCCCAGATACGGTCATTTTCCTCGTTGAATTCGAGTTTATCAACCATCTGCTGCTCCAGGAAGCGGGTATCACCAGGTTCAACAATCTGTACCTTGCGCATCATCTGACGCACAATCACCTCAAAGTGCTTATCATTAATCTTAACACCCTGCAAGCGATATACGTCCTGCACCTCGTTGACAATGTATTCCTGAACAGCCGTGGGACCCTTGATGGCCAGGATGTCTGCAGGAGTCACTGCACCGTCAGACAGAGGTGTGCCGGCACGTACGTAGTCGTTGTCCTGTACCAGAATCTGTTTTGACAGAGGCACAAGATACCTACGCTGGTCGCCAACCTTAGTTGTAATTATAATCTCACGGTTACCACGCTTGAGCTTACCCATTGTGACCTCACCGTCCACCTCTGCGACAATAGCGGGATTAGACGGATTGCGGGCCTCGAACAACTCTGTAACACGAGGCAGACCACCTGTGATATCACCACCGCCTGCTACGACACGAGGAATCTTGACGAGAATCTCGCCGGCCTTGATTTCCCGGCCGTCTTCTACAGAAATGTGGCCACCGATGGGGAGGTTGTATGTACGCAGCACCTCACCGTCTGTGCTGACGATATGTATGGCTGGCATCTTTGTCTTATCCTTGCTCTCAATAACGATGAACTCTCTAAGACTTGTTGCCTCATCGGTCTCAACACGGTATGTTACATTTTCGATGACATCGACGAATTCTATCTTACCGGGAACCTCCGTTACAATAACGGCGTTGAAGGGATCCCACTTTGCGATGACATCACCCTTCTGCACCATTTCCTTGTCGTTCTTGTAGAGCGTACTACCATAAGGCACGTTCTGAGTCAACAGCACGATACCTGTCTTAGGTTCGATGAAACGCACTTCCGTTAGACGTCCGATAACAACCATTGCGGCCTTTCCTTCTTCGTCCTGTACGTCAACAGTACGAAGTTCATCAAACTCGATACGACAGTCGTACTTTGCCTTAATCATGGCGTTTGCTGCAGCATTACCAGCCACACCACCGGCATGGAAGGTACGCAGTGTCAGCTGTGTACCAGGCTCACCGATACTCTGTGCTGCAATAACACCAACAGCCTCGCCCTTCTGTACCATACGGCGTGTAGCCAAATTGCGACCATAACACTTCATGCAGACACCCTTGCGACTCTCACATGTGAGCACGCTTCGGATTTCCACCATTTCAATCGGGCTATCTTCTATCTCCTGAGCGATGGCTTCGGTGATTTCTTCACCTGCAGCTACAATGAGTTTGCTGGTGAGAGGATTTATCACATCATGAACGCTGACACGACCGAGAATACGGTCATACAGGCTCACCTTCACCTCATCACCGTCCTTAAGGGCTGTGCACTCCAGACCACGCAGTGTGCCGCAATCCTCCTCTGTAATGATAACATCGTGGGAGACATCCACCAGACGACGGGTCAGATAACCTGCGTCGGCAGTCTTCAAGGCTGTATCTGCCAGACCCTTACGGGCACCGTGCGTAGAGATGAAGTACTCCAGAACTGACATACCTTCCTTAAAATTCGAAAGAATGGGGTTCTCGATTGTATCGGGCTCAGCACCTGCCTTCTGAGGCTTAGCCATCAAACCACGCATACCCGAGAGCTGACTGATCTGACCGGAAGAACCACGGGCTCCGGAGTCAAGCATCATGTAAACGGCATTGAAACCGTCCTCGGCAGAAGCCATCTCCTTCATCAGCACCTTGGTAAGGTCGTTGTTGACCTTAGTCCATGTCTCAATTACCTTATTGTGACGATCCTTGTCGGTAATCAAACCCATTGCATAGTCTGAAGTGATTCTTTCGATTTCCTCGTTACCGGCATCCACAAGAGCCTTCTTCTCCTCGGGGACGATAATATCGCCCAAGTTGAAGGACAGACCACCTTCGTATGCCATCTTATAGCCGAGGTTCTTGATACCGTCGAGGAACTCACATGCACGAGCCACACCCACATTCTTTATCACATTGGTAATAATACCACGCAGCGTCTTCTTTGAAATGATATCGTTAAAGAAGCCGATTTCATTGGGGATTACCTCGTTGGCGATAACACGACCTACAGAGGTCTCCACGAGATGCTTGCCATATGTACCGTCTTCAAGGATATCGTCTACCAGCACATGCACAGGAGCGTGCACATCCACTTTCTTCTCATTGTAAGCGATAATGGCCTCTTCCGTACCGTAGAATGTGCTGCCACTACCCTTGGCACCAGGACGAAGCTTCGTGATATAGTACAGACCCAGCACCATATCCTGAGAGGGCACTGTTATAGGATCACCGTTTGCGGGATTCAGGATGTTATGGCTCTGCAACATCAGAATCTGAGCTTCCAGAATCGCCTCATTGGACAGAGGCAGATGCACAGCCATCTGGTCACCGTCGAAGTCGGCGTTGAAAGCAGTACATGCCAACGGGTGCAACTGAATTGCCTTACCCTCAATCATCTTGGGCTGGAAGGCCTGAATACCGAGCCTGTGCAGTGTCGGAGCACGGTTCAAGAGTACGGGATGACCCTTCATCACATTCTCCAAAATATCCCATATCACCGGTTCTCTGCGATCCACAATCTTCTTGGCGCTCTTCACCGTCTTCACCACGCCACGCTCTATGAGTTTACGGATGATAAACGGCTTGTAGAGCTCTGCAGCCATCAGCTTAGGCAGGCCGCACTCGCCCATCTTCAATTCGGGACCGACAACAATTACAGAACGTGCAGAATAGTCAACACGCTTACCGAGCAGGTTCTGACGGAAGCGTCCCTGTTTACCCTTTAACGAGTCACTGAGAGACTTAAGAGGACGATTGTTCTCACTCTTCACGGCAGAAGCTCTGCGGCTGTTGTCGAACAGACTGTCCACAGCCTCCTGAAGCATGCGCTTCTCGTTGCGGAGAATCACTTCAGGAGCCTTTATCTCCATGAGACGCTTGAGTCGGTTGTTACGTATGATGACACGACGATAGAGATCGTTCAGGTCGCTCGTAGCAAAACGACCGCCGTCCAGAGGTACAAGAGGACGCAATTCTGGCGGAATCACCGGCAGAATCTTGATAATCATCCATTCGGGCTTGTTGCGTCCGGCACTTGCACGGAAACTCTCAACCACCTGCAGACGCTTCAGAGCATCGCTCTTGCGCTGCTGTGCACCCTCCACGCTTGCCATATCGCGCAACTGATAGCTCAAACTGTCCAAATCCAGTCTTACCAACAGGTCGTAGATGGCCTCTGCGCCCATCTTGGCAATGAACTTCTGAGGATCCTCATCGGGCAACATCTGGTTCTCTCTTGAGAGTTTGTCCATTGCGGCCTGATACTCTTCTTCAGAAAGGACATCATACTGACGGTATACTCCATCCTCGATAGAGCGGTCATCGTTCTCGTTCTTGGGACCCAGCACACCGGGCTGAATCACCACATATCTCTCATAATAGATTACAGAGTCCAGTTTCTTGCTGGGCAATCCCAGCAGATATCCTATCTTGTTGGGAAGTGAGCGGAAATACCAAATGTGAGCCACCGGTACCACTAGACTGATGTGACCGCTACGTTCGCGGCGCACCTTCTTCTCTGTCACCTCCACACCGCAACGGTCGCAGACAATACCACGGTAGCGGATGCGCTTGTACTTTCCGCAATGGCACTCGAAATCCTTGGTGGGGCCAAAGATGCGCTCGCAGAACAGGCCGTCACGCTCGGGCTTGTACGTACGATAGTTGATAGTTTCGGGCTTCAGCACTTCACCGTATGAGTTCTCGAGGATTTCCTCGGGAGAAGCCAATCCGACTGTAATCTTAGTAAAGTTGTTCTTTACTTTGGTTTCTTTCTTGAAAGCCATATATCGTATAGTTCCTTGACGTTATTAATCCAGTGAAACACTCAAGCCGAGACCTCTCAGTTCGTGCAGCAGCACGTTCAGAGATTCCGGTATACCGGGCGTAGGCATAGGATCACCCTTAACGATAGCCTCGTAAGCCTTTGCTCTGCCCATCACATCATCACTCTTGATAGTGAGGATTTCCTGCAGCACGTGGCTGGCACCGAAGGCTTCGATAGCCCAAACCTCCATCTCACCGAAACGCTGACCACCGAACTGTGCTTTACCGCCCAGAGGCTGCTGTGTGATGAGGCTGTACGGACCTATCGAACGTGCATGCATCTTATCCTCTACCATGTGGCCGAGCTTCAGCATGTATGCAACACCTACTGTTGCCAACTGGTCAAAGGGCTCACCCGTTGCACCGTCATACAGCTGCGTTGAGCAGTAGCGGGGCAGACCTGCTTTATCGGTCCATTCATTGAGGTCGTCCAGTTTAGCACCGTCGAAGATAGGTGTGGCAAATTTCACACCGAGCTTCTTACCGGCAGCACCGAGCACCGTCTCGAATATCTGACCGATATTCATACGGGAAGGCACGCCCAGAGGGTTCAGTACTATATCTACCGGTGTTCCGTCTGCCAGGAACGGCATATCCTCCTGACGTACCACCTTGGAGACGATACCCTTGTTACCGTGACGACCGGCCATCTTGTCACCGACACCGATCTTTCTCTTCTTGGCGATATACACCTTAGCCATCTGCATGATACCGCTTGGCAGATCGTCACCGATAGTGATAGCAAAATGACGACGCTGATTCTCGGCACCCAGCAACTTGAATTTCTTAATGAAGTTCATGATGAGCTGGCGGATAAGCTCGTTGGTGTGCTTGTCAGATGTCCAACCGCTGAGCTGTACTGCAGTATAGTCGATTGTCATGAGCATACCCTCCTCAAACTCCTTACCTGCGGGAATGATCTCTGCACCGCTGTAATCCACCACTCCGGCACTCTTCTTACCGTTGGTCAGCTCCAGGAGCTTGTCCACAAGAATCATGCGCAGATCTTCCACCTTGCTGTTGAACTCCTCGTCAACGGCAGCCAGACGCAACTTGTCCTGAGCACGGCTTTTGCGGGTCTTGACAGCCTTGGAGAACAGTTTCTTGTCGATTACCACACCCGACAGCGAAGGAGTAGCCTTGAGTGAAGCATCCTTCACATCGCCTGCCTTGTCACCGAAGATGGCGCGCAACAACTTCTCTTCAGGAGAAGGATCGCTCTCACCCTTCGGAGTAATCTTACCAATCATGATATCACCGGGCTCCACGCGAGCGCCTACACGTATGATACCATTTTCATCAAGATCCTTGGTAGCCTCTTCGCTCACATTGGGGATATCGCTTGTGAGTTCCTCCATACCACGCTTTGTCTCGCGCACTTCCAGGCTGAACTCCTCCACGTGAATACTTGTAAGAATATCCTCTCTCACGATGCGCTCGTTGAGCACGATAGCATCCTCGTAGTTGTAACCCTTCCAAGGCATGTAAGCCACCAGAAGGTTGCGACCGAGAGCAATCTCACCGTTTTCCGTAGAATAGCCCTCTGTGAGGATATCACCGGCCTTCACACGCTGACCCTTCTCACAGATAGGACGCAGATCGATGGTCATATTCTGGTTCGTGCGGCGGAACTTGGGAATGCGGTATTCCTTCAAAGCGGGCTCGAAGCTTACGAATTCCTCCTCTTCCGTACGGTCGTAAAGAATACGGATTGTAGTAGCATCCACATATTCTACAACACCGTCACCCTCAGCAGTAATCATTGTGCGGGAGTCCTCACAAAGCTGCTTCTCAATACCGGTACCCACGATAGGAGCCTCGCAGCGCACCAGAGGCACAGCCTGACGCATCATGTTAGATCCCATCAGTGCACGGTGAGCGTCATCGTGCTCCAGGAAGGGAATCATGCTGGCAGCAATAGAGGCAATCTGCTGAGGAGCCACATCCATCAGGTTCACCTGTGCCGGGGGTACGACTGGATAGTCGTCGTCCTTACGGCACTTTACCACCTTACGGATGAACGAACCGTCATCTCTAAGAGGAGCGTTACCCTGACCGATTACCAGACCTTCTTCCTCTTCTGCTGTCATATACTGAACACCGGCATCTGTGAGATCCACCATCGAATTCTCTACCTTACGGTACGGGGTTTCGATGAAACCGAGGTCATTTATCTTGGCGAACACACAAAGCGAACTGATAAGACCGATGTTAGGTCCTTCAGGAGACTCGATGGGACAGAGACGTCCGTAGTGTGTATAGTGTACGTCACGCACCTCGAAACCGGCTCTCTCACGCGACAGACCGCCGGGACCCAGGGCTGAGAGACGACGCTTGTGTGTCACCTCAGCAAGAGGGTTGGTCTGATCCATGAACTGCGACAAGGCGTTCGTGCCGAAGAACGAGTTAATCACAGAGGCTATTGTCTTTGCGTTAATCAGGTCGGCAGGAGAGAACTTCTCGTTGTCGCGCACGTTCATACGCTCACGAATGGTACGGGCCATACGGTTCAGACCGATGGAGAACTGGTTTGCCAGCTGTTCACCCACCGTACGTACACGGCGGTTGGACAGGTGGTCGATATCGTCCACATTGGCCTTTGAGTTCACCAACTCAATCAGATACTTGATGATGGCGATGATATCCTCCTTGGTCAGCACGCGGATGTTCTCGTCGATATCCAGATTCAACTTGTGATTGATACGGTAACGGCCAACATCACCCAAGTCGTAGCGCTTATCGGAGAAGAACAGATTGATAATCACCTCTCTTGCACTGGCATCATCGGCAGGTTCTGCATTACGCAACTGACGGTAGATGTAGTATATGGCCTCGTGCTCTGAGTTGGACGTATCCTTCTGCAGGGTGTTGAATATGATATTGAAGTCTGTGCCCAGAGCGTTGTGCTTGTGAACCAGAATGCTCGACACACCGCTCTCCAGAATGAGGTTGATGTTATCATCACTGAGTTCGCTCTCACGGGGGAGCAACACCTCGTTACGCTCGATACTTACCACCTCACCCGTATCCTCGTCCACGAAGTCCTCGTGCCAAGTGTGGAGCACGTTGGCAGCCAACTTCTCACCGGCGTATGTCTTGAGGTTCTGGCGAGTCACCTTCACCTCTTCAGCCAGGTCGAATATCTCGAGAATCTCACGGTCGCTCTCGTAGCCGATGGCACGAAGCAACGTTGTCACGGGCAACTTCTTCTTACGGTCGATGTAAGCGTACATCACATTGTTGATGTCCGTGGCAAACTCAATCCAACTACCCTTGAACGGGATTATACGAGCTGAATACAGCTGCGTGCCGTTGGTGTGGAGTGAACTTGAGAAGAACACACCGGGCGAACGGTGCAACTGGCTTACGATGACACGCTCGGCACCGTTGATTACAAACGTGCCGTTGTGGGTCATGTAGGGGATATTGCCCAGGAACACCTCCTGAACCTGCATATCAAAGTCGACATGCTCGGGATCCGTGCAGTAGAGTTTCAGTTTTGCCTTGAGGGGCACACTGTAAGTCAGACCGCGCTCCAGACACTCCTCGATGGAGTAGCGGGGCGGGTCGATATAATAATCCAGAAACTCAAGAACGAAATTGTTCCTGGTGTCCATGATGGGGAAATTCTCACTGAACACTTTGTACAGGCCGTCGTTCTTGCGCTGTTCTGGTGGGGTATCCAACTGGAGGAAGTCATGAAACGACTTCAGCTGCACCTCCAAGAAATCGGGATAGGGCATCGGATTCTTGATAGATGCAAAATTAACACGGTTGTTGATAATTTTAGCCATGAACTTTTTCGCTTTTCTCTTTGCGTATGTGTGTACGTATTATTTTTTAGACGCAAAAAGGTAAAGAACCCCCTACCAGGGGATCCTTTACCGTATATCCTGATTTACAGGTGATTACGTTTTTGTGGGCTTCCGGGTCGAAATTACTTCAACTCGATCTCAGCACCAGCCTCCTCGAGAGTCTTCTTCAGGCTCTCAGCGTCAGCCTTGGCGATACCCTCCTTCAGAGTGCTGGGAGCAGCATCTACGAGGTCCTTAGCCTCCTTCAGGCCAAGACCGCAAGCCTCCTTCACTGCCTTAACGACAGCGAGCTTGTTAGCACCGGCAGCCTTCAGAACAACGTCGAAGCTGTCCTTCTCCTCAACTGCCTCAGCAGCGGGACCAGCAGCGGGACCAGCAACAGCAACAGCTGCAGCGGCGGGCTCAATTCCATACTCATCCTTCAGGATGGTTGCCAACTCATTAACTTCTTTCACAGTCAAGTTAACCAACTCTTCTGCAATAGCTTTCAAATCTGCCATTTTCGTATAAATTTATTTGTTTGTTAATTTTAGTTTTTCTTTTTCTCGCGATTAGCGCTTCTCCAGCGTCTGGAGCACACCGTGAATCGTGTTCTGACCACTCTGCAGGGCAGACAGCACGTTCTTTGCAGGAGACTGCAGCAGAGCAACGATATCGGCTATAACCTCGTTCTTGCTCTTGATTGCGCAGAGAGCATCGAGCTGGTTGGCACCTACATAGATACCTTCCTCAGCGTAAGCTGCCTTCAGGGCGGGCTTCTCGAGCTTCTTGCTCTTCATCTCCTTCAGCATCTTGGCAGGCACATTAGCCACCTCTGTGAACAACACAGCGGTTGTGCCCTTCAGGACAGGCTTCAGAGCCTCGAAATCCACATCAGTAGCCTCCAGAGTCTTCTCCAGAAGGGTGTTCTTCACGAGCACCATCTTCAAATTGCTCTTAAAGCATGCGCGACGCAGGTTGCTTGTAGCAGTAGCATCCATTCCCTCTACGTCTATCAGGTAGAAGTGAGGGTATTTCTGAATCAATTCACCCAATTGGGCGATGATTGCACTCTTATCTTCCTTTCTCATGATTCGTAGCTGTTATTAGATTTCGTCAATAGCCTTCGGATCAACCTTGATGCCACGGCTCATTGTACTTGAAAGATAAACACTCTTCACATAGGTACCCTTGGCTGCACTGGGCTTGAGCTTCTGGATAGTAGCCATAAACTCTCTTGCGTTCTCGGCAATCTGCTCCGGGGTGAAGGAAACCTTACCGATGGAGGTATGCACGATACCAGTCTTGTCGACCTTAAAGTCGATTTTACCAGCCTTGACCTCACGGATGGCCTTAGCGACATCCATGGTCACAGTACCGCTCTTGGGGTTGGGCATCAAGCCGCGAGGACCGAGCACACGACCCAGAGCACCAATCTTACCCATGATGGCGGGCATAGTGATGATTACGTCGATATCAGTCCAACCACCCTTGATTTTCTCGATGTATTCGTCGAGACCTACGTAGTCGGCACCAGCCTCCTTAGCTGCAGTTTCAGCATCGGGAGTACACAGGCAGAGCACGCGAGTCACCTTACCCGTTCCATTGGGCAGAGACACCACGCCACGTACCATCTGGTTAGCCTTACGAGGATCTACGCCGAGACGCACGTCGATGTCGACGCTAGCGTCAAACTTGGTAGTAGTAATCTCCTTTACCAAGGCAGCAGCCTCTTTCAGAGTGTAAGCTTTCCCTGCTTCAATCTTCTCGGCTACCAACTTCTGGTTTTTCGTCAGTTTACTCATAAGTTAATTGAAGTTTAAAAGTTATGCAGGGAATTCACCCTTTACCTTGATACCCATGCTGCGAGCTGTACCTGCAACGAGACGCATAGCGCTCTCCACAGTGAAGCAGTTCAAGTCAGGCATCTTATCCTCTGCGATAGTCCTCACCTGATCCCAAGTGACCTCAGCCACCTTCTTACGGTTAGGCTCTGCAGAACCACTCTTGATTTTGCACATCTCCATCAACTGTACTGCTACCGGAGGAGTCTTAACGATGAAATCGTATGACTTGTCGGCATAGTACGTGATGACAACAGGAAGAGTCTTACCAGCCTTATCCTGCGTACGTGCGTTGAAAGCTTTGCAGAAATCCATGATGTTGATTCCCTTTGAGCCCAATGCGGGACCTACTGGGGGAGAAGGATTCGCTGCGCCGCCCTTTATCTGCAATTTGATAAATCCAGCAACTTCTTTTGCCATTTTCTTCTACAATTTTAGAGTTTTTCAACCTGCATAAAACCAAGCTCCAGAGGCGTCTTGCGTCCGAAGATCTTGACTCTCACCTTCAGCTTGCGCTTTTCGTTGTTCACCTCTTCCACCACAGCGTCGAAGTCCTTGAACGGTCCGTCGGTCACCTTGACGTTCTCGCCCACCTCGTAAGGTATGACGATATCCTCAGGCACCTCCTGAAGCTCGTCCACAGTGCCAAGCATCTGTGAAACTTCTGCATCGGTAAGAGGCATGGGTACCTGACTTCCTTTGGAAGCTGATAGGAAGCCGAGTACATTGGGCACACTCCTGAGAGTAGCCTGTGTCTCGCCCACTAGTTCTGCCTCAACGAAGACATAACCGGAAAAACGGTTCTTCTCCTTGACAACACGCTTGCCGTTGCGCACGGCGAGCACCTTTTCCGTGGGGATGAGCACCTGAGACACGTGACAGGCAATATCGGGATGCTGAGCTATCAGCGCCTCGATATACTCCTTCACTTTGCTTTCTTTGCCGCTAATGGCACGCATCACGTACCACTTCTTGTTGCTTTCAGCCATCTCGAGTACTCTTTTTTATTAGCGCAACCAACCATAGATGCCTTCCATTCCAGACTGGAACACGAAGTCCATAGCGAAGATAACCAGTGCAATGCAGAGGGAAGCTGTCAATACTACTACTGCGCTGTTCATCAACTCCTGACGTGAAGGCCAAGTGGTCTTATACACAAGTTCTTGGTAGGAATCTTTGCAATACTTAATGATATTCTGTAACATATTCCTATTTTCTTTTTTCTTGCACGGGAAGAGAGGCTCGAACTCCCGACACCTGGTTTTGGAGACCAGTGCTCTACCAACTGAGCTATTCCCGTAATTAGTGTGGACGATGAGTCACCGCCCACACTTTTTTATTTTCTTCAGCCTAGACTGAATTGACTTTTTTTAGTCAAATACCTCAGTGATCTGACCAGAACCTACGGTGCGGCCACCCTCACGGATAGCGAAGCGCAGACCTACGTTCAGAGCCACAGCGTAGATGAGCTCTACAGTGATCTCAACGTTATCACCGGGCATTACCATCTCGATTCCATCGGGGAGCTTGATCTCACCGGTGCAGTCCATGGTGCGCAGGTAGAACTGAGGACGATACTTGTTACCGAACGGAGTGTGACGACCACCCTCTTCCTTCTTCAGCACGTAAACAGAAGCCTTGAAGCCCTTGTGAGGAGTGATAGCACCCGGGTGTGTGATAACCATACCACGACGAACCTCGTTCTTATCGATACCACGGAGCAGCAGACCTACGTTATCGCCAGCCTCACCCTGATCGAGCAGCTTGCGGAACATCTCAACACCAGTGATGACAGACTTCTTGTCCTCACCGAGACCGAGGATCTGAACTTCGTCACCAACCTTTACGATACCAGTCTCAACACGACCAGTGGCAACAGTACCACGACCAGTGATAGAGAATACGTCCTCAACGGGCATCAGGAAGGGCTTATCGATGTCGCGAACGGGTTCCTGAATCCAGGTGTCGCAAGCGTCCATCAGCTCCATTACCTTGTCCTCCCACTCGGGTACACCGTTCAGGGCACCGAGAGCAGAACCACGGATGATAGGAGTATCCTCCTCGAAGTCGTACTGAGCGAGCAGCTCACCCATTTCCATCTCAACGAGCTCCAACATCTCCTCGTCGTCCACCATATCACACTTGTTCAGGAAGACAACCAGACGGGGAACGTTCACCTGACGAGCGAGCAGGATGTGCTCACGGGTCTGAGGCATAGGACCGTCAGTAGCGGCAACTACAATGATAGCACCGTCCATCTGAGCAGCACCAGTTACCATGTTCTTCACATAGTCGGCGTGGCCCGGGCAGTCAACGTGAGCGTAGTGACGCTTAGCGGTCTCGTACTCAACGTGAGCGGTGTTGATGGTGATACCACGCTCCTTCTCCTCGGGAGCGTTATCGATCTGGTCGAAGCTCTTAACCTCAGAAAGACCCTTCTTTGCCAACACAGCGGTAATAGCTGCAGTCAGAGTGGTCTTACCGTGGTCAACGTGTCCAATAGTACCAATGTTTACATGCGGTTTGGTACGTTCGAATTTCTCTTTTGCCATAGCAATCTTTAATTAAACGTTTAATTATATATTATAAATAATGTATGTTGCTCCAAAAGTGAGCTGCTTCCGAGAGTTGAACTCGGGACCTCATCCTTACCAAGGATGCGCTCTACCACTGAGCTAAAGCAGCAACATCTTTTTCTCTCCTCTCAGGCACCCCTGAGCAACTTGAGCGGAAGACGGGGCTCAAACCCGCGACCCCCAGCTTGGAAGGCTAGTGCTCTATCGACTGAGCTACTTCCGCATCATCAGACATACCGCTCTCGGGGCTAAGTCGGGCACAAAGGTACAACATTTTGATGAAAGAGAATGCCAATTAATATAGTTTTTTTCAAAAAAAACCGTTTTTTCTTCCTTTTCGGCCCTCATTTTTACATTTAAGGTCGTTTTCAGTCCCTCGGATGCGCTTTTTTGTATGCTTTTTTCAAATCCTCGAACACCATATGAGTGTATATCTCCGTCGTCCCCACACTTTCGTGTCCGAGCAGTTCTTTGATACTCATCAGGTCGGCATCGTGGTTGAGCATCGCCGTGGCGAAGCTGTGACGCAGCACGTGCGGGCTCCGTTTCTTCTGGTCTGTCACCAGCGCGAGGTTTCTCGTCGTTGTCTGGCGCACGTCTCCATAGTTGATTCTCTGCGTCTTGCGCCTGTTGAGGAAGAAGGCTCTCTCCTCCCCCGTCTCTCCACGCTGCATCAGGTATTTCTCCACCGCCGCTTTCAGTTCGGGGCCGAAGGGCACGATACGCTGTTTGTTGCGCTTACCCGTCACCTTGAGCTGGCACTGGTTCAGGTCCACATCCTCCACATCCAGTGAGATGAGTTCGGCTGCACGCAGCCCCGTTGAATAGAGCATCAGCAGGATGAGTCTGTCGCGCTGCCCGTTGTAGTCGGGCGTGAACTGCACCTCCCCGAAGAGCCTGTCCATCTCTCCCTCCGGAATGAATCCCGGCAACGTGCGCTCGCGCTTGGGCGGGTTAAGCCTGAAGGCAGGATCCTTCTCCACTATGCCCATTCTCAGGAGATAGCGGTAGAAGGACTTCACGCCGCTAAGGTTCTTGGCCACAGTGGTGGCCTTCAGCCCTTCGTCCATCATCTGCATTATCCACATGCGGATGATGTCCGTGCTTATTGTCTCCCACGTGAGCTCAGAGTCCAGGGAACACCAAAAAGCCTGGAACTTCTCCAGGCAATCTCGGTACGTGGTAAGCGTTCGCTCCGAAGCGTTGCGCTCGTAGCGAAGATAATCGATGAAGCGGCTTAGCACTCCTCGGCGCGCTTGAGCTGCTGTACGTATACGGCACGCTCCATAGCCAGGCGCTTCAGGACGCTGGGCTTGTCAAATTGCTGACGGTTACGGAGCTCCTTGACTACGCCAGTCTTCTCAAACTTACGCTTGAATTTCTTCAACGCTCTTTCGATGTTCTCACCGTCTTTTACAGGTACTACAATCATCTGTGTTTGTAATTACTTTATATGTACGTTCTTAAATTTGCGACCGCAAAGGTACAACATTTTTTATGAAATAACCCACTTCGGAGCGTTTTTTTTCACATTTTTCCAAAAAAATTAAAAAAAGTGGGCCCTTGCAAGACGCAAAGAGCCCACTTTATCCCTATATAAGATTTATATGAAGCTTTTTTTAAAGATTGGGATTCATCTTGCTCCACTCCTCTACGGGAGGAATGATGCCCAGACCGATAATCTCATCTCTCATCTTCTGCAGGTGCTCGTAAGAAGCCTGCAGGGCAGCCATCTCTTCTGCTGTGCCTTCTGGAGCTGTGAAGCGCACACCGTCCTTGTCGATAACGGTGGGCATAGCCATCATCACGTTCTTGAAACCGAATGCATTCACATAGCAACCTGCGGGCCATGCGAACGACTCACCGCCCATTGCACCCTCAATCATCTTGACAGCCTGATATGCGGGACTCTGGAAAGAAGAACGACCGCGCAACTTGATGATGTTGCTGCCGCCCTGAGTGGTCATGTGTTTGATTTCTGCCCAGCGCTCTGCGGAGAGAGGAAGCTGTGAGAGAGGCTTGCCGTCGATCATTGCCTTGGAAGCGAATACAGCCATCTGCTCGCCGTGACCGCCGTAAGTGTAGGCACCGGTCACCTTGTCCTGCTTCACACCGAACTCCTGAGCCAGCTGCTGCTGCAGACGTGTGGAGTCGAGAGCAGCCAGTGATGTCAGCTGGTTGGGCTTCAGACCGCTGTGAATGAGAGCCGTGAGGGCTGTCACGTCGGCGGGGTTGAAGATCACCACCACGTGCTTCACCTCGGGGCAGTACTTCTTGATGTTCTCACCGAAGTCGGCTGCAATCTGACAGTTGCCCTTCAGCAGGTCCTCGCGAGTCATACCCTCCTTACGGGGAGCACCGCCGCTGGAGATGATGTACTTGGCACCGGTGAAGGCTTCCGCTGCGTCAACCGTGTAGGAAATGTTTGCGCCGGGGAATGCGCAGTGGCACATCTCGTCGTAAACGCCGTGTACGCCGGGCTCGTAGATATCATACAAGCAGATGTTGGGGGTGAGGCCGAGCATCAGCACGCTCTGCACCATGTTGGAACCGATCATACCGCCGGCGCCAACGATAACGAGTTTCTCGTCAGTCAAAAATGCCATAGTTGTGTTGTTTTTTATTGTTTTTTATATGTATTCGATACGCAAATATACCGTTTTTTCTCTAAAATACAAATCAACGGTGGCATTTTTTGATACTTTTTGGTACTTTTGTAGCATTATTAGCATAAAAAGACAAGAAAATGGCAATCATAAAGACTCTTAAGGGCATGCCTGCGCCGCGTTTCGGCCGTCACTGTTATTTTTCCGAAGGCGCTGTTATCGTCGGCGATGTCTCGATGGGCGTCGACTGCACCGTCTGGTTCAATGCCGTCGTGCGCGGGGACGTACATTATATTAAGATTGGCGACCGCACCAACATACAGGACAACAGCTGCATCCACACGCTCAACGGCAAGGCTCCCTGTATTCTGGGCAGCGATGTCACTGTGGGTCACAGTGTCACGCTTCACGGCTGCGAGGTGAAGGACGGCGCACTCATCGGTATGGGAGCTACGGTGCTCGACCACGCCGTTGTGGGTCGCGGTGCTATTGTTGCTGCAGGTGCCCTTGTGCTTTCCGGCACTCAGATTGGCGACGGCGAACTGTGGGCCGGTGTTCCTGCCAAGTTCATCAAGAAGGTGGACCCCGAACAGGCTGCAGCCCTGAATCAGACCTACGCCCGCCACTATATCGAGTATTCCGACTGGTTCCGCGAGGCCGACAGCGACTCATCCAACACCCAGATCATCACCTGCAGCGAAGACTACAACGCCAAAGAATAGCCCTGCTGCTCAGTCCGATTGTCCGAGTATCCGAAATAGAAAGGTTCTCTATCACAAGAAAAAACCTCCCGTCACAACTTGCGACGGGAGGAACCAACCTACTAAATAAACACTTCTATCGTGCAAATGTTAATCCTTGGAATAGAACAGCAGTACGAACACTACCACCATTACTACTACCAAGGACATGAGAGTCCAGACGTTTTCACCCATAATCATCTTACTGTACTAAATATTTCTTTCCGCCTTGGATATAATATCCGCTCGTGGGCTTCTCTGTCAATCTGCGTCCGTTGAGGTCGTAGATGGGAGCGTTGGCATTTGTCTCCATGTCAGCTTTTATCTCCTCTACAGCAGAAGGATCTATTGGCAGGATGTTACCGAATTCCTTCCACTGAGGAGCCGTTTTATACGCATTGAGAACAGATTGATAAACATAAAGGGTGCCCTCACTTTGAGGAACGCCATCGAACACATCCGGACCTGTTACCGGGAAAGGAAGTGTTGTATATTGCATATACGCCATATATTCCTCATACTTGGACAAATCCTGCAAATACAGATTCCACAGGTTTGTGTATTCCATCATAGTCATGCAAGTGGTCTCATCTACCTTGATATAAGGATTAGCGCTCAACACATTCCATTTGCCGTTTCTTTTGGTCGTCGCTGTTCTTGTATTATACACTTTCTTATAGTAATCAAGCCATAATACTATGACCTCATCTTCTGTATATAGATTATCGACGGTCACATCCGTCGTCTCATCACAATTTGCGGTCGTTGGGGGATCAAGTTCTGTGTTATGAGCGGGATTGAAGGGATAGTATAATTCGGTGATTGTACTTGGTTCAACTCCGGGCTTTGGCTTTGTTGGCTCTTCCACTACAGGAAGATCTGCTGTATTTACGCCACTGTTTGTCACCAGACATGTCACATTCTTCAAGTTCTCACATGTACTAAAGGCTCCCGTCCCAATGCTTTTAACCGTCGTGGGTATTGATACGGATGCCAGATTCGTACAAACCGAGAACGCGTTCACAGGAATCTCCTCAACACCTTCTGGAATTGAGATTGATGCGAGATTCTCACAATATGCAAATGCAAGATTAGCCATAAATCTTGTGCCATTCTTAATATTATAAGCGCTTTGAGTTTTGTCTACCACTTCTACCAAATATGTATCTGCATATCTCACATTTCCCACTACCGGAAGACTCTCACATCCGGAAAACGCCTCTGAGCCTATTGCTGTTACACTGTTGGGGATATTAATGGAGCTAAGACTTGAGCAACCGGAGAAAGCGCGGGCGCCAATACCTGTCACCCCATCCGAGATAACTACCGATTCTAGTCCTTCATTCCCAGCAAAAGCATAGTCTCCTATAGACGTTACTCCGTTTCCTATTGTATAATTTTTAATATCCGACCCAATAATAGACGACAGATTATTTGTAGCAGTGTAGTTATTAGAGATAAGACTGTTACTATTTATTGCCATAGAGGACAGTGTCGGACAAAAAGCGAATACAGAATCACCGATATTTGTCACTCCACTGCCGATACTAACGGTATTTAGATTAGAACAATCGTAGAAAGCCCTATCGCTGATACTCGTCACGCTGTTGGGAATGGTAATTGACGTCAGCCCGGAGCAACCAGCAAAGGCAACAGAACCTATAAACCTTGTACCGCTTCTGATATTATGGCTGGTCACCATTCTGTCTGCATAGACTAAGTAAGTATCTGCGTATTGGACACCTTCATATACAGGGAGTCCAGTACAGCCCCAAAAGGCATAATTGCCGATGGTCTCCACACTGCTGGGAATCGTGACAGACGTTAGTCCTGCGCATGCCTCAAAGGCATACTTGCCTATCGTTTTTACACTGCCTGGAATCTTTACAGACGTTAGGCTTTCACAATCAATAAAAGCACCTTCTCCGATGGTCTCCACACTATTTGGAATTGTGACAGAATTGAGTTCCTGACACCAGCCAAAGGCATAGTCTCCGATAGCCGTCACGCCGTCGGGTATGTTAATGGAGGTAAGCGGACAACCTTCAAAAAGACGTTCGCTTATACTCGTCACCCCATTACCGATAACAGCAGTAGCCAATGAAGAACAGTAACCAAAAACACGATAACCCAGATATGTCACGCTATTGGGAATAACAATAGAAGTTAAGGCATCGCAATCAAAAAAGGCAACGGCATCTATTGTTTTCACTCCTTCTGATATCGTAACTGAAGCGAGATTCTCACAATATGCAAATGCTGATTCACCAATTTTTTGCACACTGCCGGGAATGGTAACGGACGTGATATCAGAGCAATTTCCGAACGCACTATTGCCGATGCTTATCACGCTATTGGGAATGGTAACGGACGTAAGCCTAAAGCAATTATAGAAAGCCTCATTGCCAATTTCTGTCACATTGTTAGGAATGTTAACTGACGTGATGGCCGTGCAATTGGTGAACGCATAATTACCGATTCTCGTCACGCTGTTGGGAATCACGACATCCTTTACCTCTTGTCCGTTTATATATAGATGATTTGCATAAGTTAGAGGATTACTATAACCGCCAAACGAAATATTACACAAACTCTCTATGCTGGCAAACTCTGCCTTAGCGAGGCTGGTGCATCCCAAGAATGCGTATTCATCTATATTTACCACACTCTCGGGAATCTTAATACTGGTTAGACCGGAGCAATAACGGAACGCGTCTTTCTCAATACTTGTCACACTCTCAGGGAGATTAATGCCGGTAAGGTTGGGACAGTTATAGAATGCGCTGTTGCCAATCGTTGTCATATGGCTGGGAATGTTGACAGACTTAAGGGATGTACAGTCATAAAACATCCAGCCGTACATTTCTGTCAGGCTCTCAGGCAATGTCGCAGAAGTCAAACTTGTACATCCAGCAAATATCTCATATCCCATGAATGTCACGCCCTCCGGAACAACAATAGAGAGAAGAGAATTATCACGTTGGAATGCATAGTTGTCAATAAACTTCATGGTACTTGGGAGAACAACGGAAGTCAGATTATAACACCTCTGGAAACCATACAATCCAATGCTTTCCACTCCTTCGCTGATAACGACTGAGGTAAGTCCTGTACATTCACGAAAAGCCTGGTTGTCGATACTCTTCACACTGTACGTTACACCTCCGTGCGTCACAGAAGAAGGAATAGTCACAGATCCGGAATAGCCTCTGTCGGACGATGTCTTGTACGTCACTGTAACACTCGTGCCATCTTCATTAATGTTGTAGTAAAAACCACCCTCCGCAAAGTCATAGGCAAAGGAAAATATTGAAGTCATTAACAGCACTAACGCCGTCAATGAACGTTTAAAAAAATAAATGTTTTTCATAATTGATCGTATTTGTTGATTTTAAATTATATCGTATATCTTTCTGCCTGGCGTTCCTCATTTCTTCACATACTTCTTTCCATTTATAACATAGATGCCGGCAGGCAGTCCCTGAAGTGTATTAACATTACTATACAACAGCTGACCATTAATGCTGTACACATCCATTGGCTCTGAATCCTCTGCTGTTGCAGAAAGTGTTTCCACAGAGGTCTCTTCATCTGTCAATTTACGGAAGTTAGCCACCAACGTACGATTGTTTGTCGCTGCAAACGAATAATTCGGCTCTGAGCTAACGACTACACTGTTTTCTGACCAGTTAACAAAACTGTAACCATCTTTTTCTGTCGCCTTCAATGTTACAATCTCATTTTCTGAAACAGTTCCGGCACCCGTCACAGTACCACCTGCCGTATTTGAGGCTGTGGCCTTAATAATATACTTTTTAACAGGAGCTGTTCCCTGTACGAAGTTCGCTTTCAATGCATAGAACGCAGTCTGCGTAAAGTCTGTTTTGAAGGTATAGTATGCATCTGTTGATACCACATTGTTGTCAGCATCTGTCCAGTTCTTGAAATAATAGCCTGCATCAGGAGTGGCATGAGCATGTGCTGTCATGCCAGTGGAGAAATACACTGTATAGCTTGAATCATCTATCGTATTCTTGAGACCTACTGTGCCACCACTGGAAGTATATACATAAATCCTTCCGCGCGCCCCCCAATCCTTTTTCAAATAATATATCGTGGAGTCACCAATAAGAGTTGTCTCATATTGGCCGCCGTTCTCATTTAGTGTATAAAGTTTAAAGCGGAGAGGATAGTCGTAAAAATCACTATAGGTGTTCTGAGTCTGTGCATTGCCACTGTGATATGTTAGATTGAAGTCTTGAGCACTATTGTTTAGCAAATCCACATCAATTTCTGCGCTTCCAAAAGAACTTCCCGTTCTTCCCGTGCCCCAAACCAGTCTTACGGGAATCCTACCCTTATATCCTTCGGCACTTGGCTGGCGTTCCAGATGTAAAGTGATGTTTAGCGAATCTGCGTCAGCTCGATTTGTCGCGTCCACGTTATGAACTATGATATTTCCAACCATAGAAGGATAATGCTTTACCCAAAAATGGCTGCCCGACATATCTTGCCATATACCCATCTTATCATTATGATATAATAAATTCCCTCCGTTTAGCGGACTATTCGGAACGAGAGGTGTGGATATAGAAATCTCACGTGTCTCGTCGGCTTTTAGGTTAAGGTCCACTTCACTACTTTGACCTTCAACCCAAACTCGCAACTTACCACTAAAATCTTCTCCCTCATTCCATATTGTAGCTCGCAATGTACCAGTAGTCGCATGAGCCGCAAAGTCCACTATCGGAGTCTCTAAACAAGAAATTTTTGGCATTTCTTTGAAATGAGCCTTTACATCCATATTGCCTGTCACTGTGAACGTGAATTCTTGTGTCTCGCAGACCCTTTCTCCGTTCACCTCCCAGTAATCAAAGTAGTATGTATCAGTAGTGCTTGCCCACGTTTTTGCCGTAAGAGTATAAGTCTCTCCCTTTTCAAATTCCTTCCGACCTGTAGATGATATATAGCCCGCTTCTGCAGGAATTACAGAGGATGTCATCGCATAATACGTTATCTGTGCAGGTTTTGCACCACCTGTTAGCAAGAATTGCCGGCTCTTATAATCGTTGTCGTAGAAATTGGCATCTGCCCAGATATTCACGTTGGTGGCAAAGAATGCTATTGAGGCATATCGTATCAGATTGAAGTTGCTGCTATTGAAAGAGAACGGAATTTCTACGCTTTCTCCTGCTTTCAAATTAAGGGTGAATGCCACAGTACCATTCGGATTGTAAAGCGATGACCCTATACGTATCTCATAGTTACCCGTTGCATCTGGTGCACAGGCGTTTCCATCCGGTTTTGGATACTCCACTTTCAGCGTTCCCGAAATTTTATCATCATACACCCATGGGAAACCATATTCATCTAGTTCTGCATCGTTCAACGCAGGGATATTCCATGTAGCTTTCAAATGAGGACGCGGATGCACAGAGAATTCACTTCCTGCAACATGACTAATACCACCATATCCGCCCAAAGAGTATAACTCGCCCTCGTCGAAGCTAGAACGGTGTATGGTGAAGTTCAATGTACGCGTCTCTCCGGAAGCAATGGAGATATTTTGTTCTGCCAAAAGAGATTTGTTGGTACTGCTCAATATGCACAGTGGCCCTACATACTCTCCACCATCGTTATGCAGCGTGAAAGAAATGTTATAATTCACGCCATACGTAGCAGCAGATTCTGTAAACTGCGGAGCAGCAACACAGGTCATATTAAAAGTCTCTGCACCTATTTCGTATTCGCATGCTTTTAGAGTAAGATCCAATCCTTCGATTTCGGCTTCCAGGTACACCTTGTCTGCATCCAAACAACGCTCCCATTCCGTTTCTCCGTTCCGCCGACATACAGGCACAATCTGGTAAGACCCGTCTGAAAGGTTACTTCCAAAACTAATGTTCAACGTATTGTTTATTCGTGTTCCCACCGTTTTAGAACTTTTTGCAGAATAAAGCATTGAAAGACGATTGTCACCTTGATAGAGTGCGAGACCGTATTCGTTCTCCTGTTGACATCCTGTCACGAAAAGATCCGGGGTGAGCGTCACCGCCAGAAAATTGGTACGTTTACTCGTACGCTGATATTTGGTAAGTTCAGCCGCTATTGAGCGAACAGCGATAGGGGCAGATTTCTCCACATATGTCGAAGGCACACAACCGACAATGGCAGCCTGCCTGTTCGTGTAACCGCCAGAACGACTACCACCACCAGTGCCGCGTCCATCGGGATTCATCACACAGAGTCGGAAATAGCCGTTGTAACTGCCGTTCCATCCCCAGTCGATGTGATAATAGTCCTCCGCCACATAGCCATCGCACACAAAAGCATGACCCGAACTTGAGGATGCTCCGGAATAATAAACCGGATGTCCTTGCCGCAATTCATTATATATGATGTAAAGCCAATCCTCGTAGTTGCCCCTGTAAATAATTTGTGCCGAATTTCCATAACCAAAATAGTTCTTGAGGGCAGGAACCACATTGGAACCATACGCGCCAGAACCGTTACATCCATAATTCATGTCTACCGCCATACCACAGTAAAGCATCAATTCACTTACGGCCTTCTGTTGTGCATTATTTACAACATCATACGTCGTGGCAGGCATATTCCCCCAGTCAATAAGGGTGCCTTCTCTTATGGCATCATGCTCGAAATCGTAGATACGGTTGGGGATAGAGGCCGTCGTACGAGTTGGATGTTGCCAGTAGTTCATCACCTGAGCCATTGCTGTAGCCACACAACCTGTGACACACTGCAGATTTCCTTGCATAGGACAAAGTAGATTGTAAGGCGATTCCTGACCCCACTTTGAGGTGAGTAACGGTGCAATAGGCTTACGCGAGACATATGCCTCTGTGCTCACTGGCTCCGCAACAGAAGATATTATGGCATTGATTTGCGAAGCATAGTCGTTAAGCCACAGGCGAACATTTGACGGAACACTCTTTGAGTCGAATGCTCCACTGCTGCTAAATCCCAAAACATCCGGAGTAGACTCTTCTCCAGAGACAATAACAAAGCCTTCGTCAGAGTCTATGTTAAACACATAGTAGGCATCGCAGCTCTCTGCCGTCTGTAGCACCGTCGCAGCACTGGTTCGAAACTGTTTTCCACCCTCCTGCGAAGAAGCAAAGGGCTTGGTCTGTAAGAATCGGATAGCTTTTTCTCTGGCCTCTTCCTCCGTAATGGAACCCGCTAACAATATGGTGCAGAATCCTAAGGAAAAGATAATCGCGAATATTTTTTTCATAACTGCTTATATTAAGATTTGATTTTGTTTCTTGTTTATACAGTATACCTTTCTACCTTGGATATATATCCAGAGAAAGCCGATAATCTCCAGATTCGGCAAACTATGTTTTTCACTCACCTACCAAGATACAAAAAAAGCGTGGAGACTCTACCTGTTGCTCGCTCCACACTCTGAGGCCGTAGGATTGCCCATTACTGTCAGAACGAGCAACCCAGACCCCACGCCGATATGCTTTAGTCTATTGCCATATATATAACTCCAAAACGCAGAATTATTGTATACGGCGTGCTAAATACACACCCATGGGCGTCTATCGTTGCTGAGTTCCTTGACAGTAATTTGAGAGTTTCCTACGCTTTCAGAGTGTCAAGAACAAAGCGCGTGATATACGCCTTTTCCATATATGGTGTCCCACAAACACCTCAAAGACACCTCTTTTCGGTTTTTCCCAGCGGTTTTTACACCGCTTTCGGCGTGAAGACGTGGCAAATATAGACATAAATTTCTAAACAACAAACTTTTTGCAACTTTTTCATCTTCAAATACCATAAAAAAGTCTTTGAGGGTGTAATCTCCAGAGATTATTTGCGCGATAGTTAGAGAAAAATATTTCCCTAGTTAGAGAAAAAGTTTTCCTTAGCACTCCAGCAAAACTCGCAAACACACAAAAAATATACATTTGCGCCATACCAAGCAGGTAGCAGGCTCAATATATGTTTGTTATTTTATCGTTTCTTTTTCGTTATATGTTCGATAGAAAATCGAAGGACTAACGAAGAACTATCGAAGAACTAACGAAGAACTAACGGAGAAATGTAGAGTCAACTTGCTCTTTGGTGGCTTTTAATGCCCTTTTTAGCACTTTTGCATCTATTTGAGGCGCCCCCAAGGGGAGGGAGACAAAAGACAACGGACAAAAGAATCTACTCGTCAACTAGTCAACTTAATAACTTTGTCAACTTGAAAAAGCGTTCTTTTCTTCACTTTTCACTCTTAACTCTTAACTTTTTCATATCTTTGCAGCATAATAATTGCTAAATGCTTTAACGTATGATTAGCAGGAAAGACGGATTCCAGGGGGAGCGGGCTGTGGTGCTGCCGCCGGTGATAGTGGAGATGGAGGAGAAGGATGACTTCTGCGAGGGGCTGTTCATCACGGACATCGGTTATTACCCGAAAGCGGAGCATCACCATCGTGTGAGAGAGGAGGGAGTGAATCAGTATGTGCTCATCTACTGCGTGGACGGCAGCGGGTTCTACGTGGTGGACGGCAAACGGCATGAGGTGAAGAAAAACCAGTACTTCATCCTGCCCATCGGCAAGCCGCACGAGTATGGCGCAACAGAAGGACACCACTGGACTATCTACTGGGTACACTTCCGCGGAAAGGCGGCTCACGTCTTTGCCGAGGGTGCCGCCACGCCGCAGACCATCAATGTAACGATGCGGTCGCGTATCAGCGAGCGTATCTACATCTTCGAGGAGATACTGACCACGTTGCACTTAGGCGACGGCATTGAGGACCTGCGCTACGCCAGCAGTCTGTTGTCCCACTTCCTGGCATCGATGCGCTACCTGGAACAGTTCCGCAGGGCAAAGACGGAGGAAGAGAGAGACATCGTGGAACAGGCTATACACTATATGCAGGAGAATATAGAGCAACACATCACGATGGACGATGTGCTGCGCTACGTGGGCTACTCGCAGAGCCACTTCTCCACGGTGTTCAAGAAGAAAACCGGCGTCAGTCCTATCACCTATATCAACCGCCTTAAAATAGAACATGCCTGTAGGCTGTTACGCACTACAGACATGAAAATCAATATGATTTGCTATAAGGTGGGTATCGAGGACTCGCTATACTTCTCGCGTCTGTTCTCGAAAATAATGGGAATGAGCCCGACGACTTATAAGTTAAAAATTAAAAGTTAAAAGTTCGCTTTGATGAATGTGCGGAACTGGCGGGCACCGAGGTGATTGTTGTCGAGGGCTTCGACCTCAGCCAGATACTTCAAGGCGCGTTCCTTGTCACCCATGCCGTAGTAACCGAGGGCGAGCATGTACTTGCAGTGGATGAGGTTCATCTCGTCGAGGTCGCCTTCCCATACCAGCAGGTCGGGTAGCGAAACGGCAAAGTAGTCCATCACCACATGGTCGAAGATGTGCTGTTTGCCGTAGTTGATGAGCTTGTTGAACAGCGAGCGAGCCTTATCCTCCTGACCCAATTTGCGATAGCAAAGGGCAGCATAGAATATCTTATCGGGCTTTGCATCGTTGTAGTACATAGCAGCTGCGGGCTCAGTAGGTCCTGCGGTGCCTTCCTCATAGCGTCCGAGGAAGTATAGGAAGTCATTGTCCTGCGAGCCATAGAGCTTGCCTTCGCCCAAGTGGTGCGGGAACACGAGGCATTCCTCCAAGAGTTGCCTGGCTTCTTGTAATTGAGAATTGACAATTGACAATTGAGAATTATCTGTTGGCTGTTGGCTCAAAATCTTTTTGGCAATCTCCAAACGACACATCTGATACTGTCCGCTCACCTTGCCTTCGCCACCCTCCCACGGATGGAAGATGCGGTTGTCGATGATTTCCTTGGCCTCTTCATAGCGACCCAGCATATTGAGCAGGGTGGCATGTTCGAGCACGAGGTCGTCGCGACGCTGGGTGAGCTCGGCATGCGCCTCGTAAAAGGCCAGACGCTCGGAATGTGGGCGGTGCAGGCGCTTGTAGAGCTGGTCGAGTTCCATGAACACACGCTCGTCGTTCTCGTCGAGTTGGAAAGCACGCTCCATATATTCGAGAGCCTCATCATGACGGCCTTGCTTATTGAAACGAGCAAGAGCAAGGTTGCGCCAAACGGTGGGGAACGAAGGATCGAGACGGGCAGAGAGTTCCCAGTTCTCGATGGCCAAATCATACTGCCTTGCTGCATAATACAAGCAACCCAAGTAATACGGTGCCTTTGATAATTGACAATTGACAATTGAGAATTGAGAATTAGCTGCTGCTTTGGCGGCTTCGAGGGCGATGATGTCCTCTGAGCGGTTGGGGAAGCAATAGGTGGAGTCGACAACCTCTGCTTTGGCCAGGGCATCCTGCTCGCCGCAGAAGGCAAAGAGGTAGTACCAGGTCATGGGCGATGTAGCTCCCTCCTCAATGGCAATCTGCCAGATGGCCTTAGCCTCGTCGATGAGACCAGCAGCAGCATAATCGAGAGCCAGCTCGTCGTAGTTCTGAGCCGATTTGCGCAGCATCTCTGTTATTTCCGCCAGTACTGCCTCATCACCAGTAAGCAGGTATTTTTCGTAACGACAACCGTAGTTGAAGAGGTCAAACGTCAGCGACTCATCGATGAGGGCGAGTGCCTCGTCCTTCTTATCCATATAGCGAAGGATGGATGCCTTCAGGGCACGAGCCTTGTGGTTGTGCCAGTTGTTGTTCATACAACGGTCTATTTCGCCGAGGGCATCCTCGTAGCGGCCTTGCATCACGCTAATCTTGGCGGCCTCGAAGTAGCCGGCATCTGCCCAGCCCTTGCTCCATGTGGCTTTCCAGAAGAGTTCGTAGGCTTCATCGACCTTACCCTGATACTTCAGGGCGAGTGCGAGGTTATAAAGCGGTTCACTATCGTAAGGATTGGGATTGCGCTTGATAGACAACTTGTAAGCTTTGCGCAGATACTGCTCAGCCTTATGGAAACGACCCTTGCGGATGAACCACAGACCCATTGCATTCAGACAGCGGATGTCGTTGGGGTCACGACGCAGAGCCTCCTCGTAGTAGTCGAGCGGATTCCAGGTGGCGTGACGATACTGCTCCAGATGGCGACCTGTGATGAGCAACTGCTCATTGGTCTTGATCTGTTCGGGCAACAGGGCAGCTTCTGCGCTGTCGGGGATAGGACGAATCTCGTCGCTCTCAGCATGCCAACTGAGTACGGAGCGCTCGCCGTATGGGAACTGCTTGCGAATCTCGAAGGTCAGTTCGTTCATCTTGGTACCCTTTACATCGATGGTCTCCACCAGCACTTTTTCGGGCGAGAGAGTCAAAATCTTCTTATAATATACCTCACCATTATCATTACGCAGGATGACGCAAACGTCCTGCCGGTTGGTGGCGAAGACCTTGAACTCCATCTTGCCGTCAGCCACCTCGTTGATATTGAACACGAGGTCTTTCGAAGCCTCTTTCACTATGCCCAGCTCGCGATAGGGCATGAAGTACTGAGTAAACATCTTCTCCTCGTAAGGCATCAGCCAGGTGAAGTCGGGCTGGTTCTCGGTATAGACACCTGCCATCAGTTCGATGTAGGGACGGAAACCTTCCTCTGCGAAGCCCCACTTCTGGCGCTCCTCTGGGGTTGACTCGTCGGTGAGGTTACGATCCCAAGCACGTCCGAAGTCGCCGTTACCCCAGGTCCACTGCTTCTTGCCAGGCGAGAAGTGGTGAGAGGCCACATGTAGCATACCAGCCTTGGTGTCGTTCTCATAACCTCCCTCAAAGTTGAAGCGCGAATTCACGCCCATATAGCTGGTCGGCACAAAGATGTTCTTGTAGTTCGAGATGTCCACACCTGCTGAATAGTCCATCTTATAATAGGTACCCGTAGCGATGGGAAACGACGATACGGCACGCTTGCCATGATCGAACACGGCATTGATGTCGGGTGGAAACACGCTCTGATAAGCATCGTTCACATAGACAGCGGGGTTGGCCCACCATAGGAAAGTCTGAGGCACGTCAGTGCGATTGTAGAAGCGACCCTTGATTTCCAAGTAGGCACAGCCGGGACGCAAGGTGAAACCAGCCATTCCTTTCTGGTGGAACATCTTCTCCATTTCGCTCATCCATACGCTGACACTGCCGTCGGCATTCTCCTCGATGCAGGTGTCAACAGGCATGAAGGTGGTGGGACGGTGGTGCTGCGGCCAGTTGAACTCAATGCCGCCACTGATCCAAGGACCAAGCAGACCAACGAGGGCTGGTTTGATGACGTGGTTGTAGTACACAAAGTGGCGCTGCTTAATTTTATCGTAAGCCATCTGCACACGTCCACCCAGTTCGGGCAGAATCATCACCTTGATATACTCGTTCTCGATATAAACGGCCAGATAATCCTTATCCACCTTCTCATCACTCATCGTCTCAATAACGGGATAAGGATAGACTACACCACTCGACCCCTGATAAACACGTTTCTCCAGGAACATCGGGTTCTTCTCGGGCTTTCCTACTTCGTAGGTGGGAATAGTCACGATTTCTCTCCAAGCTTTAACCATTGTTGTTTATCTAATTACTCTGATTACTTTGATTATTTATCAACTCCTTCTCCAGCTCCTCCAGGCTCTTTCCCTTCGTTTCTGGACAGTTGCGGAAAAGATAGATAAAAGCACACATGCAGATGCCGCTATAAATCCAGAACGTACCGCTGCTACCCAAGGCCGCATTCATAGAGGGGAATGAGAAGGTAAGCGTGCAACAGCCCACCCACAGAGCAAAGGTACAGGTGGCCATAGCGATACCACGCACACGATTGGGGAATATCTCGGCCAACAGCGTCCAGGTTACAGGACCTAACGTCATGGCGTAAACAGAGATGGCGGCTACTACCAAGGCTACCATCAGCACGCCCGTAAGGCCCATAAAGTAACAGGTGCCAAGGGTGAAGTAAATCAGTCCCAGTCCGCCCGCGCCAATCAGCATGAGGGTACGGCGGCCCCACTTTTCGATGGTATAGAGTGCCACGAAGGTAAACACCACGTTGGCGATACCTGTGATGACAATATTGATAAACATACCATCCACATCGAAGCCCGCACCTACGAAAATCTCATGCGCATAGTTGAAGATGACATTCGTGCCGCACCACTGCTGGAATACAGCTACAACCAAACCTAACAGCAATACCTTGCCGTATTTGTGCTGGAAGAGTTCGCCCAATCCTGCCTCCCTTCTCCCTTCTTTAACCTTTAACCTTTCACCTTTAACCTTTAAAAAAACCGGACTCTCGGGGATAAAGAAACTCATCAGCAGGAACAACGCGGCAGGCAATGTTTCGGCCCAGAACATCCAACGCCATCCCCACGCCAAATTCCAAGCCTGAGACTCGGCCACAGTGGTATCGCGCGCCAACAGCATGTTGACGATCTGCGCACCCAGAATGCCTAATACGATGGTCATCTGATTGAGACTCACCATGCGTCCACGAATCTCAGCCGGACTTACCTCGGCAATATACATAGGTGCCAAGGCCGAAGCCACACCAATACCTACACCACCCACAAAGCGGGCTATATTAAACAATATGAAGCTATTAAACAAACCTGTAGCGACAGCCGAAACCGTAAAGAGCACTGCAGAAAACATCAGCAGGGGCTTACGACCATACCTATCGGCAGCACCGCCTGCCACCATTGCACCTATCAGACAACCAACAAGGGCAGTGGTCATCGCCACACCCTGCATAACAGGTGAGTCGGCAATGCCAAAGTATAACTCATAAAAAGGCTTTGCACCGCCAATCACCACCCAGTCGTAGCCAAAGAGCAGACCGCCCATGGCCGACACAGCACAGATGAAATAGAGGAATCCTTTATTAAATCCTTGCATAACACTTCACATTTTGTTCTTTCCGGGTGCAAAGATACGGCATTTTCTACATCTGCAATATGGAAAAAACACCGCAAGAATATGGACTATTTTACGCACCATAAAAAACGCCATCATTTTCGTACGGTTTTATGCTGTCAAAGCACATAAAAAGCACAGACGGCTACCTTTTTCGGGTAGCCGCCTGTGTATCTGTTGTCACTTAATCCTTACACGAGGAAGGTGGCAACGAGAGCCAAGATGGCGTAGAACTCGGGGAGAGCGGCGTAAATCATCGTGTTGGTCTGAACATCGTGACCCTGAGCCATACCCTGAATACCTGCAGCACAGATCTTGCCCTGACGGATGCCGGAGAGCAGACATGCCAAACCTACACCGAGACCGATGCCGAAGAGTAGGGGGCCTTCCGTGGCAACATCACGACCTGCCATCATCATGAAGGCGATGAAACCATACAGACCCTGAGTGGCAGGCAAGGCGCAAAGCACCATATAACCGGAAGCCTTGGAGGGATCCTTCTTGAGAGCACCTTCTGCAGCCTGTCCTGCGATGGTGGTGCCATAACTGCTACCGATACCGGCCAAACCCAACATAAGTCCGAGACCGAGATAACCAAGTAATTGTTCCATAAACGTTTTGTTTTAAATATTATTTTTTAATTGATAATTGACTGTTGATAATTTACATTACGCACTCTGCATTCTGCAACGGTTCATATCCCGTACCCTTGCCTTCATAGCCGGAGTTCTTGAAATACTCCACGAAATTCAGACGCAGAGGATGCACGAAAGCCGAGATGGCAGAGAGCAGCAGGTTGAGGGTGTGACCGATGAAATATATCAGCCAGGCAGCAACCAAAATACCTTGAGCCGCCATCATATCACCAATCTGATTGAAGGCACTGCCCAGAGCACCGCCCGCCAGACACAGGGCATAAAGACGCACATAGGAGAGCACGTCGCCCAGAAGTCCAGAGGCCATATTATAGGTGTCGTAGAGACCGGCCAAAGGATTGATGATAAGAGCCTTCAGGGGCGATGACTTGAGACGCCCGATATTGTTGAGCAGATAGATGCCCACCGCACTCACGGCTCCGATACCGATGATGACGAAACGCGTGGTTTCGGGAGAGAGAGTACCCACCATTGAGAGCGTACCCACGATGATACCTCCGATGAGAAGCAGGTTCCAGGCCCACGTGCTAAGCGTAGCAGAGAGTCCCTCCTTGGCGGTGTAGAGTATGGCCTTGACCATCATGGCAATACACAGATGCACCACACCGATGATGATGGCAGCCGCCATCTGGAAGGAATAGTTGGTGCCGGGGAACTTACCGCCCACAAAGGCGTAGTAGTCGTGCAAAGGTGTGCCGTCGGGGACATAGTCGATGATGCTGAGACCGAAGAAGGTGCCCAGGGCCAGACCCACCAATGTGGTCGCCACACCGAGGGTGAACACCATATCGCCGCAACCGTGGAGCATCTCGCCCACAACGGGAGTCTTACGCGCCTTGCCCATAATCTCAAGCAGGCCATAGAGCGTGATGATGATGCCGTAGCCTCCGTCGCCCATACAGATGGCGAAGAAGAGGGTGAAGAACGGAGCCACAATGGGCGTGGGGTCCCACTCATTGTAACAGGGGAACCCGTACATGCGCGTGAGGCGCTCGAACATACGATTGAAGCGGTTGTTGTGAAGCTGAATTGGTACGTTGTCCGTAGCCACAGGGTCTCGCATCTCATAGTACGCCTGTTCCTTGGAGAGGAATGCTGAGATATTCTTCTCCTCCTTCACAGGGAACCACCCTTCCATCACCACCACCGTGTCGAGGGCTGCACGCTGTGTCTTCAGCGTAGCCTCCTCGCGCGCCACAGCGCTCTCGATTTCTCCCTGCAGGGCTATGATGTCACCTATGTTGTCTTCCGCTATCTTGTTGCGCTCAAACTCCAGAGCATCGCGCTGGGAAGTAAGAGACGCTATCTCGCGCTCCACCTCATCTAACGACATCTCCGGCAGACGCAGCGACTGCGCAGCGACGCGCTCACTCTCCTGCCCTTCTATGTCGAAGGTGAGGAAATACACGAAACGCTTGTCACGGTTGATAACCAAAGACGTATATTCGGGGAACTTCTCATCGAAACGGCTTGCGGATGCAATACGGTAGTGCTCGCGGATGCCAGCATCGTGCAGCTTCTTCATCATCGCCTTGTCGATGGCACCCCACGGGCGCAAGTCCTCTGCATCGCGCTGCAACTGCTCCATACGGGGCGTAATCGCTGCGAGAGAGGCTCCTATCTCCTGCACGCGGCGTACCAGTTTCATCGCCTGCGATGCCTCGATACTCTCCGTCACTCCGGCATTGCCCACAGGAACATCCTCAAGGAAGACACCCGCGAGCTGCTGCAGCGAATAAAGCACATCCTTCACATCACGTTCCTGCTGACGTAGCGTACGCAGCGTGGCGGGTTCCGCCATCGTCTGGTCGCCCGACTTCTGAATGTGTACCACACCCAAAGCCTGCAAGTCGTGAAGGAAGCTGTCGTATTCCTTGTGGTAGACAAGGAACGTAAGTTTTTTCATCCTCTCAATCATACGGCTTCCTCCTCCATCTGATTTACTGCACGCTTCTGCTGCAGGGACTTCAATATCTTTTGGGACGACTTGGAGAGGTTCTCCTCGTCCTCCATGAAACGCTTAATCTTACGCACGGCTTCCTGGAATCCCGGTATCTGCACCTTCTCGAAGAGGTTGACCTTCTGGGTAGTCTTCTTGCGCGCATGGTCGAGCAGCGTCAGTTTGGCTAACACGAACTCGCGCTCCACAGCCGTCTTGGCAAGCCCCTCGAGCAGTTTGATGCCGTCGAAGTACCATTTGGGCGCGGAGAAAAGTCCGAAGGGCTTTGCATCCAGGCGTATGGCAGAGAGCACAGGAACGCGCACACCGGCTATCTTCTTGACACCGAGCTCCACATCTTTGAGCGACACAAGGGAGGTGTCGAATTCACCCCAGAGGGCGAACATCGCCTCGTAGCCGTCTATCTGCTGCTGCAGCTTGCGCTCCAGGGCATCGGCCTCCTCCTTGCATTTCTTCACCTCAAGGCGCAGCGCCGTCTCCTTGCTCTTGATGATGGGCAGAGTGCGCTGGCGCATCTTGAGGTTCTTCTCAAGCTGCTGGAGCGATGTCTTATTGTATTGAAACTTTATCATTATGTTAGTTGACGAGTTGACGAGTTTACAAGTTGACGAGTGATTTGTATATGACAAGAGAGTTTTTCCAGAAATGAAACAACTTGTCTACTTGTCAACTTGTGTACTTGTCAACTTATTTCCAGTAAATGTCGGTGAATTCTTTCTTAATATTAACTTCTTCGAGTTTGAAATACTTGCGGAAAAGGCCCCACGTCACATCGAGCATCTCCTCTGTGTTGAGGTTCACATCGATGGCGAGCAACTTGTCGGCATACTCCTTGGCGAAGTCCAGACAGCGGTTGTCGTAATCGGTGAGGTCGAAACCGTTCTCCAACTTCGTCTTTGCATTGGCTGCATCGGCATACAGACGGATTGCTGCGTTCATCACCTGAGAGTGGTCCTTGCGTGTCTTCTTACCTGCCACGAGCTGCTTCAGACGCGAGAGCGAGCGGAACGGGTCGACAATGACCTTACCGATGTCGGAATCGCGACGCAGGTAGAGCTGACCCTCCGTGATATAACCCGTGTTATCGGGCACGGCGTGTGTGATATCACCGCCGGAGAGCGTTGTCACGGCAATGATGGTGATACTGCCGCCGCCCACACTTTCGGGGAACTGCACAGCCTTCTCGTAAATCTTTGCCAGGTCGGAATAGAGCGAACCGGGCATTGAGTCCTTAGAAGGAATCTGGTCCATACGGTTGGACACGATAGACAGGGAGTCGGCATACGATGTCATATCGGTGAGGAGCACAAGTACCGTCTCATGCTTCTCCACAGCAAAATACTCTGCTGCCGTGAGTGCCATGTCGGGCACGAGGAGTCGCTCCACAGCGGGGTCTTCCGTAGTGTTGATGAAGGAGATGATGCGGTCGAGGGCACCGGCTCCTGCAAACGTGTTGCGGAAGAAATAGTAGTCGTCGTTGGTCATACCCATACCGCCGAGGATAATCTTGTCGGCCTTGGCGCGCATTGCCACCATTGCCATCACCTCATTGAAGGGCTGGTCGGGGTCGGCGAAGAACGGTATCTTCTGACCGGACACCAGTGTGTTGTTGAGGTCGATACCTGCGATACCCGTAGCAATCAGTTCTGACGGCTGCTTGCGACGCACAGGATTCACGGACGGTCCGCCGATGGGCACTTCCCTGCCCTCAATCTCCGGTCCTCCGTCGATGGGTTGTCCGTAGGCATTGAAGAAACGTCCTGCCAACTGGTCGCTCACCTTCAGCGAGGGCGACTTGCCGAGGAACGTCACTTCTGCATTGGTCGGAATACCGCCAGTGCCTTCAAACACCTGCAAGGTGACATCGTCACCCATGATTTTCACCACCTGAGCCAAACGCCCGTTGATGGTAGCCAATTCGTCATATCCCACGCCCTTTGCCTTAAGAGAACAGGTGGCCTTGGTGATTTGGCTTATCTTCGTATATACTTTCTGAAATGCTTGTGCCATAATCGTAGAATGTCAAATGTTTAATGTTAAATATCATTTGCATTCAAGCATATTATCAATTTGCTTGATATAATCATAATACTGTTCGCTCTTGAAGGCGGAATAGTTCATCTGCTTGCAGAGGTTTATCATCTTCTTGAAATAGTCCGTCACATCGAGGAACGTGTCGAACGAGTAGTCTTCCTTGTCGCAGATGCGGGTCACAAGATTCAGTATCTCCTCCTGACGCTCCAACGGAGTCACAGCATCCACCTCATCGAAGGCATCCTGCTGGAGAACGACGTAGTCGATAACCTCCGACTTCCAAAACGTTACGTGATACTCAACAGGAACGCCGTCGTCACCGAGAATATTTATCTGCTCAGCAATTTCCTTACCGCGCTGCATACGTGTCTTCAGTTTCTGCACCTTAGGAATCCACTCCTCGTTGATATGCTGCTTGATGTATTCCGCGAATTCGGGATATTCCAGATATTTCGAATAGGAATCAATGGGATTCACGGCCGGGTAGCGTTTCTTGTCGGCACGATCCTGCTCCAGAGCATAGAAGCAGCGAGCCACCTTCTTGGTGTTTTCCGTCACGGGTTCCTTCAGGTTACCACCTGCAGGAGACACCGTACCGAGGAACGTGACACTGCCCACCTCGCCGTTATTGAGATACACATATCCGGCACGTCCGTAGAAGTTTGCCACGAGAGCACCGAGGTCCATCGGAAATGCGTCGGGACCGGGAAGTTCCTCCATACGGTTGGACATCTCGCGCAGAGCCTGTGCCCAGCGGCTGGTGGAGTCGGCCATCAGGAGCACGCGCAAGCCCATCGAACGGTAGTATTCAGCCATTGTCATAGCGGTGTAGACAGATGCCTCACGGGCAGCCACCGGCATGTTTGACGTGTTGGCGATGATGATGGTGCGTTCCATCAGTTTGCGTCCTGTGTGGGGGTCTACCAGTTCAGGGAATTCAGAGAATATCTCCACCACCTCGTTGGCACGCTCACCGCACGCAGCGATAATCACGATGTCGGCCTCTGCCTGCTTGGAGATGGCGTGCTGGAGCACCGTCTTACCCGTACCGAAGGGACCGGGAATAAAACCCGTACCGCCTTCCACAATGGGGTTAAAGGTGTCTATCGTACGCACTCCCGTCTCCAGAAGTTTGAAGGGACGAGGCTTCTGTTTGTAGTTTGTCATTGCGAACTTCACAGGCCAGTGCTGCACCATATCCACCTTGAGTTCCTCGCCCTTCTCTGTGAGGAGCACGGCGATGGTGTCGTGTATCTTGTACTTGCCAGCGGGCTTAATGCTCTTCACCGTGGCAACACCCTCCATCTGGAAGGGCACCATAATCTTCAGCGGCTGGTGGTTCTCTTCCACCTTACCCAGCCAGTCGCTCTGCATGACGCGGTCGCCGGCCTTTACGATTGGTTCGAAATCCCATTCACGGTCGCTGTCGAGAGGTTCGGTATACTGTCCGCGCTTGAGGAATACGCCCTCCATCTTGTCAAGGTCGTTCTGCAGACCGTCGTAGTTCTTACTCAGCATGCCGGGACCCAGCTGTATCTCCAGAGAATGTCCCGTGAACTCAGCCTCGGCTCCCACTTTCAGGCCTCGTGTGCTTTCAAAGACCTGAACGTAGACATCGCTGCCCACAATCTTGATGACCTCCGCCATGAGACGGTCACCGCCCGTGGTGATGTAGCATATCTCACCTTGGAGAACCGGTCCGTCCACACGGAGTGTGACCATGTTGCTCACTACGCCACTTACTGTTCCTTTTGTCATATCTTATTGTCGTTTTATTTTTCGTTCTTATTGTATCTGCCTTCCGACCTCATGTCGAATGCATCTTCCGTCTTGGGCATGTAGGCGGTAAACTCTGCAGGCACTGTGGCCTCTTTGCGCAGTCCCTCGATGATTTGAGTGAAGCGTTCCCTGCCCTGTTCGGGGTCAAGGATAGCCCATCGTTCCAGCATCTCGGCCTTCAGAAGGTAGGCATAGAGAGCATCCACGTTGAAGGGTTCGATGAAGGTCTCGTCCTCTATCCACACCCATTTGAGGGCATCGATGCGACGCTCCTTCTGCACAGGGTCCGTTTCAGCATCTATCTCCTTGAGTCTGGCAAACAAGTCGTCATCCACATCTGCGGCATCATATCCGTAGGTGTATTGCTCCACGGGCCATCCCTGGCGCTCGCAGATGAGTGCCGTGAGCGTGTTGGCAATATCCAGATTGAGCGCAGCCCAGCGACCCACAAATCCTGTGCCCTTGGACTTCAGATAGTTCCAGTAGCGCAGCATCAGTGCGTCCTCAGGGAAATATCCGGCCTCTCCCTTCCGCTCGAAATACTCTCTCACAAAGGGCGCCATGAACGAGGGGAAACGGGCATCGTCCTGGAATTCGTCTTCCAGCGCATCGGCTATCATCTCCTGCAAGTCCTTCTTCGCCCAGTTGCTTCCGTAGGGCAGTTCTGCAAGATTGTCCTCCAGCAGAATCTGCAGGTTTTTGCAGTCGCCTTTGAGGAAGAAGAGTTCAAGCAGATGCATATCACGCCCCACATCCTCCATCTGGTCATCAATCATCTCGTGCAGCTCCCGGGTGGATACGGCTGCGTCTGTTGATTCCAGTTTAAGGTCGGGCAGTCCTGCCAGCAAATAATAGTATTCAGCCATCTTTTTCAGAAAAGCATGTCGATAAGTTCCGGACGCAGGAAGTTCTTGAAATAAGCCTCAAACTGCTCCTCGCCGAAATCCACGCGATAGGCACCGTCCTTGGGACTTACTGTTATCATGGTGTCCTTGCCGTTCACCTTCTCGATTGTCACGCCCTTGTCCAACAGCGCCTTTGCCTGCTTTGCGAAATATACCTTGAGGGCGTCGGCTTCCTTGGCGGATATCACTACGGGTTCGTCGCTCACCCATTTCTCTGCCAGCGCTACAGCGAACTTGCCGAGGAAATCCTTGTCGCCGGCGAGCGATGCGGCAGCCTCCTTCGTTATCTTGTCTGTCAGTATGTTTGCCACCTCGCTCTTGAGTGCGTTGAGAGCCTGTGCTGTATAGAGCTTCAACTCATTGCGGGTATTCTTGTCCAACTCCGCAGCGGCCTTCTTGGCAGCCGTTTCCGTAGCAGAGGCCGTCTCTTTGGCTTCCGCGATAATCTTTGCGGCCTCAACCTGCGCCTTCTCAATTATCTGCGCAGCTTCTGCCTGGCCTTTTTCCACACCTTCGCGATAAATCTTTTCGGTGAGTTCTTGCAGTTTTTCCATAAGGATGATATGTTTTTTATATAATTATTAGCACTTTTCCGTGCAAATATAGAAAAAAAGCAAGAATTACCCGAAGCCGCAAGTGGAGTATTTTTTGCAATAATAAGTTTTTTTTGTATTTTTGCATCCAATGAATACGAAAAACGTAGCCATACTACTCGCCGGAGGCTCAGGGAAACGCTTCGGAGCAGACAAACCCAAGCAGTTTCTTCTCATGAACGGGAAGACCATCCTCGAGCACAGCATAGAGGCGTTCCACCGCAGCGACCTCATCCATCGCATCATCATCGTGGTGCACAGGGATTATGTCGACGAAGTGAAGCGTCTTTCCGCCTCCTACCCGAAGGTGACCGATGTCGTTCCCGGAGGCAGCGAGCGCTACGAGAGCAGTCTGCACGCCCTGGATGTCTGTACCGGCGGAGACGAGTATCTGCTCTTCCACGATGCCGTGCGACCGTTCGTCTCACCGTCTCTCATCGCCCGCCTCATCGAAGCGGGTGAAGGCACACGCTGCGTGGCTGCCGCACTGCCCTCCACCGACACCATAGTGAGAGCCACTCCCGACGGACGTCTCGTTGAGACACTGCAGCGCAGTGAACTCTGGAACATGCAGACTCCCCAGTGTTTCCCGCAGAGCGTCATACGCAAGGCCTACGACCTAGGACTGCAGGACCCGTCATTCTCCCCCACCGATGACTGTGGCGTGGTGATGCACTATCTTCCCGATGTGCCCATCCAACTGATTCCCGGTGAGGCAGGCAATATAAAAATCACATATCCCGAAGACTTGAAGTGAACGTCCTGATGCTCTTTTTCAACCGCGTAGACCATTTCTCCCGAGTTTGGGCGGAGGTGAAGAAGGCGCGTCCCGACAAACTCTTCCTTTATCAGGACGGACCCAGAGGCGACCACGACGACACGCCGGGCATCCTGGCCTGCCGTGCCCTCGTCGCCGACGAGAATATCGACTGGCCCTGCGAGGTCCACCGCCTCTATCAGCCGCATAACTACGGATGCGACCCTTCCGGCTTCATGTCGCAGCGATGGGCCTTCTCGCAGGTGGACCGCTGCATCGTCTTAGAGGACGACGTCGTGCCTTCGCAGTCATTTTTCCGTTTTGCCGAGGAGATGCTCATCCGCTATCAGGACGACGAGCGCGTCACACTCATTTCCGGGTTCAATACCGATGAGGACAGCAGCCGCTATCCCTCCTTCTCCGAATACTGCGGCGAGAGCGACTATTTTTTTACACGGGCCTTCTCCATCTGGGGCTGGGCGTCATGGGCGCGTGTGGTGAACAACTGGGACGGCGACTATCGTTTCGTCTCCGACCCCTCCGTATTCCGCCAACTGAAGGACAAAGTGCGTCTGTATCACCAGCGCCGCGATATGCCACGCATGTGTCAGGCTCACGCTGCCTCCGGAAAGCAGTATTTCGAGAGCATATTCTGGTCGTATATGCTTCTTCACGACGGACTCGCCGTCATGCCGCGCCTCAATCTCATCAACAATATCGGGATGGAGAACGGCGCCCACTACGCCACACAACTGGAACTCATGCCGCGCCGCCTCAGGGAGCAGTTCACGATGCAGCGCCACGAACTCCAGTTTCCCGTCACGCATCCTCTCCACGTAACTGAATATCCCGACTACCAGCGCCGCTATTATCTGCGCAACGCATGGAACGCCCCCTGGCGTAAGGTGCAGTATTCCCTCGAGGAACTCGCCCTCAATCTCCGCCGCGGCAACCTGCGCAACATCATATCAGCCGTAATCAAGAGAATCAAGAAAATATGTCATCTTTCCTCCTACAGTTAAACCGCATCCGTCTGGCCATCGCCAAGCGCACGGGACTTTCCCAGAAGTCCGGTCGCACCTATGCAGCATGGCTCGCGAAGGGACATATCCAGCATCCCCTCATCACCTTCATTGTAGAGAGCCACAATAAGAGTCTTGAGGTGTGCCATTTCCTCCGGAGTCTGCGCCAGACCCCCGATGCCGAAATCATAGTCATCGACGACGGCAGTTCGCTGTCACACACCCGCCGGCTGGCACGTGAGCTCACCGGTGCCAACGAATACCTTTTCCGCGCCAACGACCTCTATGAGAACATCACCTACGACCGCTGCCTCCACATGGCCACGGGTCAGTACGTATGCCTCCTTCAGGACGATGACGATATGCCGGACGCCACGTGGGTGAAGCGTGCCGTGATGCTTTTTCAGGAGCATCCCCGTATGGTCATCCTCGGCGGTTATCAGGGGCGCGACATCACGTTCTGCCTCAAGGACGGCGAGAAGGCCTATGAGGCCGTCAACAGCATGCAGGGCGACTTCTCTTTCTGCATGTCCGTCAACCGTGCTCCGATGTGGGTGCGCCGCGACCTTTTCCTGGAGCACCTCCGCCATATTGACTACCGCTTTGCGCCCTTCCAGAGCGACGACTACGAGCTCTGCCTGCGCGCCTGGAGTTGCGGTCTGCAGGTGGGATGGTACGACGCCCGCTTCACGAGTCTCTCGGCTGGAGGAATGCGCCTCTACAACAACGCATTCACCCGTGAGATGACCCGCCGCAACGCGCCTCTTCTCTACGACCTCTACCACGACCGCACCGACAGCATACGCAGGAAGGTTGCAGAGGCTAACGAAAAACTATCCGCATCATGATATACGTCATAACAGGTATTATAGCACTCCTCGCAGGTGCCGGTCTCGGCTACCTCTATGCCACGCTGCGCGAACGCAAGCGCACGGAGCCGCTCCAGACGGATATCGCCCGTCTGCAGGCTGCCCTCGAGGCGCAGGAGCAGAGCGCTACCGCCACTCTCAGTGCGCAGAAGACACACAGCGAAGAGACACTTGCTGCACAGAAAGCCGCCGGTGAGAACGCACTTGCCTTGCAAAAGTCGCACTACGAGGAACTGCTGCGCAGTCAGCAGAAACATTTCGAGGAGACGCTCTCTCGCGTCACAACCGAGATAAAACTCTCCACCGACGAGATGCTCAAGGAGCGCCAGAAAGAGTTCGCCGAGACATCCACGCAGGACATCACAAAGATTGTCACGCCGCTCAGGGAGAGCCTCCACAAGATGATGCACCAGAGCGAACTGACGATGCGTTCTGCCGACGAACTGGTGCGTGTGCTCCACCACGGCAGCAAGGTGCAGGGCGACTGGGGCGAGACCATCCTCGACGAACTCCTCGAGAGCCAGGGACTCACGCGCGGCGTACACTACGACATACAGTCCTCCATACGCGAGTCCACGGGTCAGACGGTGCGCACGGATTCAGGTGCCATGCTGCGTCCCGATGTCATCCTCCACCTCGACCACCAGCGCGAGGTCATCATCGACTCCAAAGTCTCGCTCACCTCGTTCATCGACTTTGTCAACGCCGAGACGGAGGCCGAGCGCCAGCAGTATCTGAGGGGCCATGTGGAGTCGCTCGAGAACCATGTCAAACAACTTGCCCGCAAGGATTATTCCTCATACATCCAGCCCCCGAAGGTGCGCATGGACTATGTCATCATGTTCGTGCCCAACACGGGTGCCCTGTGGACGGCGCTGCGCGAGCGTCCCGACCTTTGGCGCAGGGCGATGGAGCGCAATGTGTTCATTGCCGACGAACAGACACTCTTTGCCGCTCTGCGCATCGTCTCTCTCACATGGAAGCAGATAGAACAGGCTGAGAACCAGCAGCGCGTCTTCTCCCTCGCCACCGAGATGATGGACCGCGTGGGCCAGTTCATGAAGAAATACCAGCTCATCGGCAAGGCTCTCGATACTGCAGCCAAGGCCTACGAGGAGGGCGAGCGCAAGCTGCAGCCCACCGGACAGAGCATCCTTCAGACCTGCGCCAAGCTGCAGAAGCTCGGTGCCAAGCAGAGCAACGTGAATCCCCTTCCCAAATTAGAAGAAAATCCAGAATCTTGAATACACTCGACTTTACAGCCATCCGGGAACAGTTTCCCATCCTCTCCCGCAAGATTTACGACAAGTATCCCCTTGTCTATCTTGACAACGCCGCCACGACACAGAAGCCTCGCCTTGTGGTGGAAGCCATGTCGGAGGAATACTACAACGTGAATGCCAACGTGCACCGCGGCGTGCATTTCCTCTCCCAGCAGGCCACCGACCTCCACGAGACCGCCCGCGAACGCGTGCGCCAATTCCTTAATGCACGGAACACCTGCGAGATCGTCTTCACGCGGGGCACCACCGAGAGCATCAACCTCGTTGCTACGTCGTTGTCCAGGCTGAAAGGCATCGGCGACGCTCCCGAGGTCATCGTCTCTTCGCTGGAACACCATTCCAACATCGTCTCTTGGCAGCTTGCCGGATTCCGTCTCTGCGTCATCCCCATGAGCGACGACGGACACCTTGATCTGGAGGCCTACGGGCGCCTCTTCACGGAGCGCACCTGCCTTGTCTCCGTCACCCACGTGAGCAATGTGCTCGGCGTGGAGACTCCTGTCGGTGACCTCGTACGCATAGCCCACGCCCACGATGTACCCATCCTCATCGACGGAGCACAGAGCGCACCGCACCGTCTCATCGACGTGCAGGCTCTCGACTGCGACTTCTTCGCCCTCTCCGGCCATAAGATGTATGGTCCCACCGGCATTGGCGTGCTCTACGGCAAGGAGGCGTGGCTCGACCGTCTGCCTCCCTATATGGGCGGCGGCGAAATGATAAAGAACGTATCCTTCGAGCACACCACCTTCAACACCCTTCCCTATAAGTTCGAGGCCGGCACCCCCGACTATATCGCCACCACGGGTCTTGCCCGTGCTATCGATTTCATCGATGAAATCGGAATGGATACCCTGCGTACCCATGAGGAAGATCTTACACGCTATGCCGTGGAGCGCCTCTCAGGGATAGAGGGCATGCATATCTACGGCCACAACCCCTCCACGGGGCAGATGCCCCACGGCGTCATCTCCTTCCAGCTGGGCAACATACACCATCTGGATATGGGCACCCTGCTCGACCGCCTCGGCATTGCCGTGCGCACAGGTCACCACTGTGCCGAACCTCTCATGCGACGTCTCGGCATCGAGGGCACCTGTCGTGCTTCATTCGCTCTCTACAACACACGCGAGGAAGTGGACCTTCTCGTCTCCGCCATCGAGCGCGTCAAATCCATGTTCTGATGCTAAGCCTGTCCCTTCTCCCCGGTCGTCTTGAGGCTGGTTGCGACGAGGTGGGTCGCGGCTGTCTGGCAGGTCCCGTCTATGCGGCGGCTGTCATCCTGCCTCCCGACCTTGATGTGTCACGGAGCGAACTGCGCCGTCTCAACGATTCCAAGCAGCTCTCCGAGAAGGCACGTTATGAGTTGCGCCCCGTCATCGAGCGCGAGGCTCTTGCGTGGGCTGTGGGTGTGGTGGACAACAGGGAGATAGACGAGATAAATATCTTACGGGCTTCCATCCTCGCCATGCACCGTGCTCTCGACCAACTGAAAACGCGCCCCGAGTTCATCCTTGTGGACGGCAACCGCTTCTACACCTATCACGAGCCCTCCACCGGCACTGCTGTACCCCATCAGACCATTGTCAAGGGCGACGGCAAGATGATGGCTATTGCCGCTGCTTCTATTTTGGCGAAAACCTATCGGGACGACTATATGACACAGCTTCATGAGGAGTTTCCCGCCTATCATTGGGACGAGAACAAGGGGTATCCCTCCGTGGCTCATCGCGATGCCATCCGCCGTTTCGGCACCACTCCTCACCACCGTCTCACCTTCCAGCTCCTTCCCCCCACCCAGCTGGAGTTCGACTTCCCGGAGTAGTCATTTGGGTACGAAATTACTTCGTCAATCCAGATGGAAGACCTCTTGAAGAGGAACGGTGACAGGGGAGTTGTCGGGATTTGTATCCATGATGTCCTTCATGTAGTCCCACCACTTGAGCGTCACCTCATCAGCGACAGAGGCATCTTGCGTATTGGCAGCACCGTCGGCCACTTCTTGATAACCGAAGAGGAAATTACTCTCCTTGTCCCAATAGATGCTATAGTTGGACACACCAGCATCCTTTATCATCTTCTTGAGTTCCGGCCACAACGCAGCATGACGCCGCTCATATTCCTTCTCAAAACCAGGTTTGAGAAACATCTTAAAAGCAAAACGCTTCATTGTAAAGGTTAAAGGTTAGAGGTTAAGGGTTAAGGGGTTAACAGGGACGCTTTGTGGGCAGGTGGAACACGTCCTGTACTTCCTTCATCTCCGCCTGAGTCATTCCATCAGGTTCGGAGCCCATATTACGTGCACACATGTAGATATTGGCAGCCTTGCACAATACGTCTGTCTGATCAAACGCATCCATTATATCAACGCCTACAGCCACTGTACCGTGCTTCTCCCAAAGTACGACATCATGGGTCTTAATCTGTTCCAAAGTGGCCTCTGCCAGATGCACGCTACCGGGCAAAGCATAGGGAACAATGCCGATACCTAAGGGTGCGAAAGCCAACGTTTCCGGAATCATGGACCACAATATTCTTGTCATCTCATGACCTTTGAGGAAGCGCTGAATATGACTCATGGCAACCAGTTCGATGGGATGAGTATGAAGCGTTGCCTTATAGCAACTGCCGGTCTCCAACAGATGATTTTGGAGGGCAAGATGTGTGGGCAGTTCGGACGTGGGGCACACGGGCTCGTCTGCGATAATCTCATACGATGCACAATCGTCGCAGATGCGAACGATGGAACCGTTCTGCATGGGAGCCTTGGCAAGGTCGCGCATGCGCTTGCCCGTACCTTTACAATAAAAATACTTACCCTTGAGATACGGAAGCGTCATACCAATCTGTACAACAGGAGCTATGGCGGGAAGTGCCTTGCATTCGTCGTCCATAAACTCTGTTACATTGACAGTGATGTTACCTCCGTTGCGCTCAGCCCAACCTTTCTGCCAGAGATATCCGGTGACTTCGGCCACCTGATCAATGACAGCCTTCAAAGCGGGGCGGCCTTCTAGAATGCTTTTCATATATTTTGTTGTTATGTTATTTCGTTATTACGTTATTACGCGACCTTAATCAATAATTGTCACCGTAGCGTTCGCGTGTGATTTGTTCCAGCGACTTACCGCGTGTATTTGGGCAACCGGCAACACCCACGATGAGGGACGTCAGGAGAAGTGCAATCATACACCATGCGGCAACGGTGAAGCCTTCGCCGTTCTCTCCGTAGATAACGGTGAATATTATGCCCCAAACAGCCGACAGACCGCGCACGACAAAGAACATCAGTCCCTGAGCTCCGGCACGGAACTTGGCAGGGAACAGCTCAGAGCCCCACAGGGCATAGAATATCTGCACCGAGAGACCGCTCTGTATGCCCCACAACAAGGCGAAAGCCCAAAGCACAGCCGATGAATTGACTCCGACTGTGACGATGAGCACCCATGCGCTGATAGCCACTATGAGTCCTGCGATATATACGAGTTTGTGACTTGTGCGATCAAGAACAAACGAGAGGCCGAAGGTGGTGACCACCGTTGCCATCCACTGTGTGCTGGCTATCCAGTTGGCCTGCTCATTGCTGATTCCTCCGGCGGTCTCATAGATGTGAGGCAGGAAAAAGCCCAAAACGGAAGCAACCAGATTCCATGTGAGATAAATGATAGCCAGATACAATGCCGTACGCAGCGCAATACCGTTCTGGAAGAGCACACGGATGTTGTCCAGCAGACCAGTACGGTTGCCGCCAACCTGATTCGCCTCATACTCAGCACTCTCCTGCAGTCCGCGCTGAAGATTCCATGCAATAAAGGCCACAGCAAGCAGCGAGAAGAATACGCAGCGTGAACTAAACACATTAACGGCCTCCTCAGACATATTGCGACCGCCTACAAGATGAGCAAGACTCTCCACCCAACCGAAGAGATAGCCGTCGGGGGCAAAGAACATACCCAAAAGCAGTATGACCATGGGACCGACACCCCACGACATCTGTGAGATACAGATATTGCGGCCGCGGTTGTTGACCTCTGAACTCTCGCTGATATATGTCCACGAGGCCGGAACGCCGACACCTACCGAGATACCCGTGACGAGGAAACCCGCCAGCAGTACAGGAAAACTGGTGGCAAACATCACCAGAAGTACACCTGTCATGTACACCAACAGGTTGTAGGTGAAGATGAACTTACGTCCGTAGCGGTCGGCCAGGAAGCCACCGATGATGGCACCGAGAGCGGCACCCAGGCAGTTGGCACTGATGAAGTTGAGCCAACCCAGATGCACCTCTGTCAGGCCGAGATACTTCTGCCATAGCGTAAGACCGCTGGCTCCCGCCACGATAGCTCCCGCATCCAGATAATTCGTGAGCGACACCGCAATAGTGCTTTTCAGGCTGCTGTCTTGTGCCATAAGTTATCTTTTTGAAATTACTTCTGCAGTATAGCGGTCTATCTCCTGCATATAGTCCTCGCCTACAGGAACGTTGTTGCGCACGCAGAACTCGTCATAAACGGCCTGCCAGGGCATAGCCTTCTGCTCCTCAATGAGACCGAGCACCTTGTAGCCCTCACCCTTGAGTTCGAGCTGGGAAATACGCTGACGCGGTTCGAGCAGAGCACGCAGCATACATTTCTGGGCAGAACGCGAACCGATGACATAGGCTCCGATACGGTTGATGCTGCCGTCGAAGAAGTCGAGTCCGTAGTGAACGCGGTCGAGAGCATCGGCACGTACAATCTCGAAGAAGAGGTCCTGAGTGGGGTCGTCCATGATGGTAACATGGTCGGAATCCCAGCGCACGGGACGGGACACGTGGAGCATCAGTTCCTTGATGAAGGGGAGCACAGCAGACACCTTGTCGCCGGGCATTTCTGTGGGATGATAGTGACCGGTGTCGATGGTGAGTATCTTGTCGTTCTGCGCAGCATAGGCGGTGTAGAAGTCATGGCTGCCTACGGTGAAACTCTCCAGTCCGATACCGAACACCTTGCCTTCGATGCAGTCCTTCATCATGGGCTGCGTCTTCTCGAATATCTCATCGAGCGACTGTTTCAGTATATTACGGTAGAGCGCGTGATTGACGGAGACATCCTTGCAACCGTCGTGCACCCACAGGTTCATGATACAGGGATCGCCCTGTGCCTCACCCATGGCGTTGGCGATGTCGCGGCAGCGCTTCGTGTGCTCAATCCAGAAATCACGGACACCCTTGTCTGGGTTTGCCAGTGTCAGCGAACCGCTCTTCGGGTGAGAGAACGACGAGGAGTTGAAGTCGAGCAGGGTGCCGGTCTCCTTACCCCATTCAATCCATGACTTGAAGTAGTCGACAGTTACTTCGTCCCTGTCTACGGCCTTGCCCTGGAAATCGCCGTATATCTCGTGCAGATTCAAGCGATGACTACCGGGGATGAGACTCTTTGCCTTGAGGACATCATTGCGCAATTCATCTATGTTGCGTGCAGCTCCGGGGAAGTTGCCGGTGGACTGTATGCCACCACTCATATCGCCGGCCAATGCTTCAAATCCATGCACGTCATCAGCCTGCCAGCAGTGCATCGAGAGATGAAAGTTCTGAAGAGCGGAGAGTGCGGCCTCCGTGTCAACACCAATTTCTGCGTAGCGCTCTTTTGCTATTGCATAAGCCTGTGAAACAAGTTTTTCTTTCATGGGAGATATGTTTTTGTTGTTATTGAATTATTGATAATACGACGCATCTCGCTGAGAGAGGATACCGTCGGGTCTGCAGCACGCAGCTGTATCATGGTGTTGCCCAGCGCCGTACCTTCTGCAGGGCCTGTGATGACAGGCATTCCGATCTCTGTGGCAATGAACTGCATGAGATAAGTATTCAGACTGCCTCCTCCGATGACGTGAAGACGCTCTATGGGGTTGGGCGACATGGCGGCAAGCAGGTCGAGCACCTCATGTACGCGGCGGGCCAGCGAACGGAAAATGCAACGCACGAAGTCGGCCGGTGTCAGAGGAACGGCCTCGCCCTTATTCTTGAAGAAGGTGCAAATGGCCTCCGTCATGGATGCCGGATGGGCAAAGGATGCGTCATCGGGATTTATCAGACCGTCGAAAGTGCTTTCCATGCAGAGGGCATTGAGAGCATTCACGTCCTGCGGGACGCTTTCGCCCCATTCCCTGCGACAGTTCTCATATATCCAGAGCCCTGTGATGTTCTTGAGGAATCGCGTTGTTCCGTCGATACCGCCTTCATTGGTAAAGTTGGCGGCTGCACTTTCTGCCGTGATGATGGGATGGGGGCTTTCTATGCCCAGCAGACTCCATGTGCCGCAGGAGAGGTACGCGAAATTTGCATCCTTACTGGGTACGGCAATGACGGCAGACGCTGTGTCGTGACCGGCAACAGCTACGACCGGTACGGGACCCAGCCCCGTATATTCGGCAATCTGTGGCGTCAATGTGCCGATGCGCTCTCCCGGCTGCACCATACGTCCGAACTGCTCACGCCTGATACCTACGCTGCCGAGAAGGTCCTCGTCCAAATCTCCCGTGACAGGATTCAACAACTGAGATGTGGATGCCACAGTATATTCACACACCATCTCTCCCGTAAGCATGTATGACAGAGCATCCGGGATAAACGCTATTTTCTGCTCCTGAATGTTCATTGAGGAATGCTTGCCGATAACGTGAAGCTGGAACAGGGAATTAAACGGCATAAACTGTATACCGGTCTTCTCATATACCTTCTCGCGTGATATTTTCGTGGAGAAATAATCCTCCATCGCCCCGTCTGTGTGAGTGTCGCGATAACAGTACGGCAGTCCGCTCAACAATCCGTCAGGACCGAAGAATGCGAAGTCGCATCCCCATGTGTCAATACCGATGCTTTCTATCTCGATATTTTCTTCCGACACCTTCCTCAGCGCGTTGAGAATCTCGTTGAAGAGATGAGGCAAATCCCAGAAGATATGTCCTCCGATAGGTATCTGAGGGTTCTTGAAACGTGTAAACTCACGCATCACGACCTTTTCACCATCGGCAGTGGAAAGTATGGTGCGACCACTGGTGGCTCCCAGATCAACGGCAAGAAAATGTTTCATAGACTTACGACTCCCTTAACTTTTGGGCCATCTGCTCAAGGTCTTTGCGGAGATTGTCTATCTTCTTCTGCATCTGGTCGATGAGTGTATTACCTTTCTTAGATGAAGCGGTGAGGAAGCCCAGATTGTTCTCATAGGTCTGAATCTCGGCCTTGAGAGCATCGTACGCCTTTTTGAGGCGTTGGCGATCACCGTCGATAAGCCCCTGCAGGTGTTCGGCATGCTTCTGTGCACGTGCTTCTGCCTTACCCTTCATTTCCTTGAAACGTGCTCGAGCAGCCTCTTTGTCCGCTTCGTGTTGCTTGCGTACTTCCTCCCAATTGGCTTTACGTGCCTCAAAGAATGCATCACAAGCACTCTTGAAGCGGTTCCACAGCTGTTCGCTCTGCTTGCGCGGAGCAGCACCAAGTTCCTTCCACTGTTTCTGAAGGTTAATCAACGCCTCTGCTGTTTCTTTCCATTCTGTGCTATCTTTCAAGGCCTCTGCTTTCTCAACAAGGGCGCGACGCTTCTCCAGAGCCTCATTGATGGAGGCCTTCATGGCCTTGAAATAGGCCTGCTTGGCAGTAAAGAACTTGTCACACGCAGCACGGAAACGCTCGTATATTGCCTGATTCTCTTTTTGCGGAGCACGACCGATATTGTGCCACTCCAACTGCATTGCCTGTATATCCTTGGCAATAGCATCCCAATCAGCGAAACTGCCGAGGGGAGTCACATCTATAGCCTCCACTTTCTCGCAAAGCGCCTCCTTCTTGTGGAGATTCTCTTCCTCCTCGGCCTTCAAGGCGTCGAAATGTGCCTGATGGCGCTTATTGATAACGGTAGATGCTTCCTTGAAACGGTTCCATAGCTCCTCGCGCAAATCCTTCTCTACAGGCCCTATCTCTTTCCATTCCTGATGCAGATGCTGAAGCGTGTCAAAGGCACTCAGCACATCTTCCACATCCGCAAGTGCTTCTGCACGCTGGCAGAGCAGAAGTTTCTGTTCGAGATTCTTGCGGAAGTCGTATTCACGCATCTCATGACCCATCTTAAGCAGGTCGTAGAACTGCTCGCAATACAACTGATAGTTCTTCCAAATTTCTGTAGCCCTTTCCGGCGGTACTGGGCCTCCTTCTTTAAAAGAAGCCTGCAGCTGCTTGAATTCATTGAAATTCTTTGCTGCATCCTCAGGAGTGAGCGCCATCTGCTTTATACGTTCAAGAATATCGAGTTTGCGGTCGAGATTCTTCACGCGTTCCTGCTCCAGCCGCTGCATTTCCTGAGCACGTCGCTGGCGCAGCGTCTGGAGAGCCTCGCGGAATTGCGGTTCAAGCGCATCAACTTCCGGAACGAAGGCATCAGCCTCACCTCCATTGTCGATAAACACCTGACGTGCAGCGAGCACCTCCTGGTTATGGAACTTGTAATAAAGAGACTTGAGTAAATCAAATTCCTGCTTGTCGCCCGCTGTGCCGCCATCAACGATTGCCTGCGCACGGGCCACCACCTCTTCCTTTGAAGAGTAGATTGGAGAATTTTCGTTTTCCATATTTAAATCCATTGTTTACGATGAAAATACCACCAGAAGATGGCAGTTGTGCCCACAGAAAGAATCAGGGCAACGGGGAATCCCCACACTGTTGTTTCCATACCGTTGATAAGGTTCATGCCAAACAACGAGGAGATAAGTGTCGGGAACATGAGTATAATGGAGATGGATGTCAATACACGCATCACGCCGTTCATATTATTGTTGATGATGTTGGCATACGTATCCATCGTAGATTCCAGAATGTTGGTATATATTCCAGCAGATTCCCTTGCCTGCGACATCTCGATATTGACGTCTTCGATAAGATCGGCATCAAGGTCGTCGACGGGCAACTTGAACTTCAGTTTAGAGAGCAGATTCTCGTTGCCTCTGATGGAAGTAATGAAATATGTCAGAGAGTCCTGCAGGCGTGACAGCGAGATCAGGTCTGCATTGTCGATGTGGTGGTCGAGATTACGCTTACTCTTATCGATGAGCAGGTTTATCTGCTTGAGCCGCTTCAGATACCATACGGCAGATGACAGGAAGATGCGGAACACGAAATCCACCGCATCGGTGAATCCTACGCCCCTTCTCTGATGGAATGTGACGAAGTCTATCATCATATTTGTCTCGAAGTTGCACACTGTTATGAGTATATCGTCCTTCATGATGATACCAAGCGGGATTGTTGTATAAGGTGTGCGCGAACGCACTTCCTTGACATACGGGATACGCATGATGATAAGCTGCCATCCGTCGTCGTATTCGTAGCGCGCCCTCTCATCCGTATCGGCGATGTCCCCGAGGAAATAGTCGGGCATGCCGAGAGTCTTCTCCAGATAGTCAGTCTCTTCGTCTGTCGGACAAGTGATCTGTATCCAGCATCCGCTCTGCCAGTTCTCCATCGCATGGAGGCCTCCCTTGATGTTCCAATATGTTTTCATCGGCCTTTCTTTTCTTGTGTCGCAGTTTCTCGCTGAAGGGGAAGCATTGGTTTATATTAGTTCTTTACCACCTTTGTGGGATATTTTTCTTTCAGTCCGGAAGCATCGATGACATTGATGACATAGTCACCTATCTTCTCGCATTCGGCAATAAGATCCATGTAGAAGACTCCGGTCTGGTAATCGTATAATTTGTTGTTGATATCGGTGATGTTCTGGTTCTTTAGCTGATTGCGGTAGTTGTTGATTTCGTGCTCCGTGTTGTAGTTGCGGTTGAGATCAACGTAGCGACGGTCGCCCTGCTCGATGGTGGTTTGCATCAGTACCATTGCCTCCCTCGTGAGTTGCATCATTGAGTGTATGTGCTGATACTGCTTTTCGGTAAAGTCCTCTTTGCCGTACTGGCGTTTTCTGGAGATGGTGCGTGCTGCGTGATATACAGAGTCACCGATGCTCTCCAGTTCACCGCACATTCGCATCATACGCTGAATTTCTATCTTGGACTCTGCAGACAGCCTGCCTTCCGCCACCTTGGTGAGATAGTCGCAAATCTCTATCTCCATATTATCGGTAATGTTCTCGTATTTCTCTATGCGGGAAAAGAGTTTGTTGAAATCCTCACCCTTGTTGGTGTGCAGCAGTTCCTCTACAAAACCATACATTCTCACGCAGCGAGAGATAAACACGTTCAGTTCCTTCTTTGCCTCAAAGATTGAAAGCTCCGCTGTGGACAGCAGGCCGCCGGAGATATACTGCAGACGGCTCTCTTCCTCTTCGGCACCGGGTGCTTGGGGAATGATGAAGCAGACGAGCTTTTCCATAAGCGGCACAAACCAGATGAGGATAAGCACGTTGCACACGTTGAATGCCGTGTGGAATGCAGCCAGAACAACAGTGAGTATGTTCTTGTCGGCTATCTCTTTGTGGGGATCACAGCCCACCGTCTCACATACGAAGTCTACGAAATACGGGAAGATACAAAGTATCCAGCACACACCGAAGAGGTTGAATATCAAGTGTGCCATAGCAGCACGTCTGGCTTGCGTGGAAGCCGACATCGCCACGATGTTGGATGTGATTGTCGTACCGATGTTCTCACCCATAACCAGCGCAATTCCCATGTAGATGTCCAGCACACCGGTCGAACAGAGCGTCATGGTGATGGCCATGATTGCTGCAGACGACTGTACTGCGCATGTGAGCAGTCCGCCAATGAGCAAGAACAGGAGATAACTGCCGTATCCCCATCCCGAAATGGATTCAAAGAAATTCTGTATGGCAGGATTCTGGTCGAGATGCATCTCCACGGCGTTCATCTTGAGGGTGGTGAGTCCCAGCAGCATCAGCGCCAGACCCATGATGAATTCTCCGAGGTTTATATTCTTCTTGGAGTAGATGAGTATGATGGAAATGACAATTGCCGTATACACCACGCTGCGCATATCAAACGCTCCTCCCAGCACCATGATCCATGCCGTGAGTGTCGTACCGATGTTTGCGCCCATGATGACACTGATGGCTTGCGACAGAGTCAGCAACCCTGCGGAAACAAAAGATACAGTCATCACCGTGGTTGCGGTTGAAGACTGTACGCTTGCAGTAATGAATGTACCGGTAAGGAGGCTTGTGACGCGATTGGTGGTCATTGTGGCGAGCACTTTACGCAACTTGGAGCCTGCCATTTTCTGCAGTCCTTCACTCATCACCTTCATGCCGTACATGAGCAGGGCGACGCATCCAACTAGAACAAAGAATCCCATGGGAATGTTTTTAGGTTTTGATTTACGTAATAAGATGTCACTTTCGCGGGCAAATGTAGTAAAAAGTTTCGATTTTAGGGAGTAACTCCGAAACTTTTTTTCTCTTATGTATGTTTTTCTACAGCATTTGTCAGTTCAATAAACTCTTTTATGGAGAGCTCCTCGGGTCTTCTTGTGGAAAAAGCATGTCCTTCGGGAATGATATTCCTCAACGAAACACGCAGCATCTTACGACGTTGCTGAAAAGCCTGTTTCACCAGCCTTGTAAGCAGCATCACATCACACCCCACATCCGTCACGCCGTTGCGCTTCATACAGATGACTGCCGACTGAACTTTTGGAGGAGGATTAAACACGGTCGGGGGTACGGTGAAGAGGTACTCCACATCATACCACAGTCCCAAAAGTATGGTGATGATGCCGTATGCTTTTGTTCCGGGTTTAGCCGCAAGACGCTCTGCCATCTCCTTTTGTATCATACCCGTACAACACGGGATGTAGTCCTTAAAATCCAGCATCTTGAAGAATATCTGCGAAGAGATGTTATAGGGATAGTTGCCTGTCAGCAGAAACGGACCTCCGAATGTCCTGTCGAGATGCATCTTCAAGAAATCGTCCTCAATAATGTCGTCCTCGAAGTCGGGATATGTCTTGCGCAGATACTCCACCGATTCATAATCCAGCTCCACCACCTTTAGATGCCGTTTCTTCTGCATCAAAAACTGAGTCATCACTCCCATACCGGGCCCCACTTCCAGAATTGGTATGTCCGGATACAGATCCACGGTGTCGGCAATGCGCCGCGCCACACCGAGGTCAGTTAAAAAATGTTGCCCCAGGAACTTTTTTGGTCTAACTTGACGCATAGTCTCGCAGATTTTTTGTAATTTTGTTGCAAAGATAAGTATTTTTGGTGAAAAAACACGCTAGTATAGTCATAAAAATAGGCTTGCCGCTGGTTTTAGCTGCTGCCATACTCTGGTGGATGTATCGTGGCATCGACTGGTCAGTGGTAAGCATGGCTCTCTCGAGCCGTCGCTGCTGGGTATGGATACTGTTGTCCATGCCGTTCGGTATCACGGCGCAGTTGTTCCGTGCCCTGCGTTGGAAGATGGTGCTCAAAGAGGGACGTCTTTCCGTGATACTTAACAGCATATTTCTCTCTTATGCCAGTTCGCTGGTGGTGCCCCGCAGCGGGGAAGTGCTGCGCTGCGGAGTGGTGCGCCGTTACGACAAACTGGATTTCCCGAAACTTGTAGGAAGTGTTGTCTGCGAACGTATCATCGATATGGTGATGATACTCCTTCTGGCTCTTCTCGTAGTTGTATGGCAGATACCCGTATTCCTGAGTTTCATGCAACGGACGGGAATGAGCATGGGAGGTCTTTTCGCCCGTTTCACTCCTACAGGTTGGTGGGTCACCGTCCTGTCCGGAGTGCTTATCGTCCTCACAGCCTTGTGGCTGGTGCGTCGTGTGCAGCTATTCAGTCGTGTCAAAGAGCGCCTGCGCGGATTCAAGAGCGGACTCCTCGGAGTGAGAAATGTGTCCAATCCATCGCTCTTTATCGCATATAGCGTTGGTATATGGGCGAGCTACTATCTGCATTTCTGGGTGGCGTTTCAGTGCTTCGACTTCACCGCATCGCTTGGCAACGACTGTGCTCTGGTGGCTTTCGTGGTGGGATGCTTTGCCGTGCTGGTGCCAACGCCCAACGGTGCTGGTCCCTGGCATTTTGCAGTGAAGACCGTCCTGATGCTCTACGGTGTGAACGGCGACGACGGTGCCGTCTTTGCTCTCATTGTGCACACCCTGCAGACTCTCCTCGTGGTGCTTCTCGGGCTCTCTGCCCTCATGGCTTTGTCATTAACTAAAATCCAAATACGATGAACATTCAAGATCTCAATCCCCAGGTTATCTGGAAGAATTTCTACCTCCTCACCCAAGTGCCCCGTCCGAGCGGACATCTTGAGAAGATACAGGCCTTCTTGCTCCAGTGGTCAAAGGAGCACGGCGTAGAGGCCTTCAAGGACAATGCCGGCAACATCGTGATGAAGAAACCCGCCACAGCCGGGAGGGAAGACCGCAAGCGAGTGGTATTGCAGGCCCACATGGATATGGTGCCGCAGAAGCTCGACGAGGTGCAGCACGATTTCGAGAACGACCCCATTCAGGCATACGTTGACGGCGAATGGGTGCGGGCTAAGGGTACCACGCTGGGCAGCGATGACGGTATGGGTGTAGCAGCCATCATGGCAGTCATGGAGTCGTCCGATCTTGAGCACGGTCCTCTGGAGGCTCTCATCACGGTCGACGAAGAGACGGGAATGTTCGGAGTGAACAATCTCTCCGCCGACACACTTCACGGCGACATACTTCTCAACCTCGACGAGGAAACGCACGGCGAATTTGTCGTGGGCAGTGCGGGCGGTATCAATATAAAGGCAGAACTCCAGTACAAAGAAGAGGAGACCGACCCCGAAGACGTTTCCGTGAAGATACGCATCGAAGGCCTCAAGGGCGGCCATTCCGGTTGCGAGATACACGAAGGGCGCGCCAATGCCAACAAACTCATGGCACGCATTGTACGTCAGGCCATTCAGGACGATGACGCGTGTCTGGTGAGCTGGAACGGCGGCAATATGCGCAATGCTATTCCCCGCAGTTGTGAGGTAGTGATATCCCTTCCCAAGGAGAATCTCGACGACCTGCACGACCTGGCACAGTACTGTCAGAATGCGTTCCGTGAGGAGTTCCGTTTCATCGAGGACGACATCAGCGTTCAGCTTATTGCCGTGGAAAAGGCTTCCCATCAGATGCCGGCAGAGATACGTGACAATCTCGTGGATGCCATCATGGCATGCCACGACGGTGTGTTGCGCTACATTCCGTCCATACCGGGTATTGTGGAGACATCGTCCAATCTCGCCATCATCAATATGGGCGGAGGCAACGCCGAATTCAAGATACTGGCCCGCGGCAGTCAGTCCACATATTTCGAATACCTCCAGGAGATGCTTGAGAGCACTTTCGCCATGGCAGGTATGAAGGTGACGATGGACGGTGAGTATGGTGCCTGGCAGCCCAACTGGGATTCTCCCATTGTGGCCAAGATGCAGGAAGTCTTCAAGGACACTTTCGGCACGGCTCCCGTAGTGCGTGTATGCCACGCCGGCCTGGAGTGCAGCATCATCGGCGGTGTGTATCCGCAGATGGACCTCGTTGCCTTCGGTCCCACGCTCAAGAGTCCCCACACTCCCGACGAGCGAGTCAACATACAGACCGTTGCCGATTTCTGGCTCTTCCTGCAGAATCTCCTGAAAGCCATCTAAGCACCCCACCCTATGATGAAGCGACTCCTTGCCATCGTGATGCTGTTCCCGCTGTTCTGCTCCGCTGCAGAGCGTCCGGGCAAAGCGCTTGCATCACTTCTGGAAGCATGCCTCTCTCAGGAGGAAATCGTACCCGACAGCATCTATGGTGGCATACGTCAGCTGGAAAATGTGCGCCACACGCATCCCGTCTACACAGCAGCCCTCGCGCGCCTCTACGCAGAGCGGGCATACCTTGCTCAGGTGTACGAGCGTGAGACGCCGTCCCCTGCAGACAGCCTCCGCCAATGGAGCACGATGGAGTGGTACCGCCGCTCGCAGGCTCTCTTCCGTGAGGTGCTCGCCAATCAGGAACTGCTCCACAGGGAGCGCACGAAAGACTGGCTCCCGCTGGTGAAGCGCGGCCGTAAGGACAAGGTCTTCGGCGGCGATATGCTCTACGTGGTGTGGCGTGCGATGCAAGGTTCGTTGCCGGACGAGTATTGGCGTAAAGACTCGCTGCTATCCATCGACCGCCTGATAGCTTTCTACAAGGAGCACGAGATGAAAGAGGCTGTTCATTGGCTCACATGGGAGCGCAACGACTCGCTCCGTCTGCTCACTCCCTCACTCGGTGCCCGCGTGCCGAGCACGGTGTATCCGGGAAAGGATATCCGCGTGGCACTGATCCTGCTCAACATGCGGGAGGTGACGCTCAAGGTGATGTCGGGCAAGAAGACGGTGCGTAAACAGCGCATTTCCCTGCCCCCTCATCCTGCCACCGAGCGCTGGTATGACACCATTTCGCTGGGCGCTCTGCCTGCCGGTCGCTACAAAATCGTCATGGACGGCAAAGCCGCAACGCGTCTTCTGCATCGTCCCAAGAGTGTGGAAAGCGCTCTTGAGGTCTGCCCGCAGAAAGTCTTCACGATGGGGATGCCCGACGGTTCGCTGCGCCTGTGGAAGGTGGACGCCATGACGGGCGCTCCGATGGATACGCTCCTCGTCGACACTGCGGACATGTACCGCCACTTCCAGTACACCCCACCCTCGCTGGCCGAGCTGCGCCGCACATCCATATTCACCGACCGTCCCATCTATCGTCCGGGACAGCAGGTGCAGGTGGGCGGTGTCGTCTACGCACAGCGCCACTGGGATGCCCGTGTGGTGAGCAAGTTGAATATACCTGTCATCCTTCGCGACGCCCGCAACCGTGCCCTCGACACGGTATGGGTGCAGACCGACACACTCGGTGTCTTCTCCTGCTGCTTCACTCTTCCCGAGAGCGGTCGCACGGGCACATTCTCCGTGCATGCCGGAGGTGCCTCGCGCCCCTTCAGCGTGGAGGAATACCGTCGTCCCACTTTCTACGTATCGCTCTCGATGGACAGCACCCTCGTGCAGGGCGTTGTCACAGGATATAACGGCGTTCCCGTGCGTCGTGCCCGTGTTACAGCCACCGCCTCGCGCCTTGCCTGCTGGTGGTATCGCGGGGCGCAGAAGCCTCATCAGCTCGACACGCTCTACACCGATTCTGAAGGACGTTTCTCCTACACCATTCCCTCCGAACTCATCGACAAGAGCCAGGCCTTCTTCCCCCGTCTAAGGGTGAAGGCTGTGGTGCAGAGCGAGACGGGCGAAGTGCAGGAGGCCAGCGCTTTCCAGCGCCTCTTCCCCGATCCTCCGCAACCCGTCAGCGAGAGTCCTTGGGCTCGCTCCGTTTCCGATACGATATACGTCTATGAGACACTCATCGCCGGCCGTCATGTGCTGCGCGACACCATGTGGATTGCCACCGACACTCTCTTCCTTCCCGACACTCCCTACGAGGAGCGTTTCGGCGAGGGTGCTGTGGCCACTTGGACTTATGTGAAGGACGGAGAACTCTACCACGAGCAGCGCAACATACCGCGTCCTCTTCCTCAGGACACACTGCGCTATCGCTGGGACACCTTCCGCGACCGCGTGCGTCCCGGCAGCAAGGAGCGCTGGTCGCTCACCGTCACCCGCAAGGACGGCACACCCGTCTCCGCCAACGTGATGCTCACGCTCTACGACGCATCCCTCGATGCCCTCGCCTCCCAGCCGTGGTCGCTGCACGTATCGCGCTATCCCTCTCTCCCGTGGGCCAGTTTCGACCAACGTGGCGACTTCTCCCCCTTCTCCCTGTGGCTTTCCGTGTGGATGACACACTGGGCGCAGGACGAACGGGTGACCGACTTCTCGCGCTTCGACGACCTCTATTTCTCTCCGCGCTATGAACGCAGTTACCCGATGCGATTCCTCAGACTGAAGCCCGTGAGGGTGAGTGCGAGGAAAAGTGCAAGAGCCGCCAACGACTATGCTGTGCTGTCGGCGAGCGATGCTAAGATCAGCGGCTTAGCGATGCGGGAAACGGCCTTCGGGGCACAGGAAGGAGCTGTGGCACAGGAAGATGCTGTGGAAGAGGAAGAATCCCTCGAGGGCAAGGCTCTGCGCAGCGACTTCTCCGAGACCTCGTTCTTCTATCCTGCGCTGCGTACCGACAGTCAGGGACGCGTCGCCGTAGTGTTCACCCTCCCAGAGAGTCTCACCTCGTGGCATCTGCGCGGCCTCACCCACACCGCCACACTGGAGTCGCTCTCCTTCAGCGACACCGTGATAGCACAGAAACCTCTCATGGCGGAGCTCCAGCTCCCGCGTTTCCTGCGTGTGGGCGATGAAGTGACTGTTACCGCCACCGTAAGCAACATCTCCGACGAGGCCCTCTCCGGCCGTGCCGTGCTTGAGATACTCAATGCCGAGACCGAGCGTGTTATGCGTCGCGAGCGCGTATCCTTCTCTCTTGCTTCCCACGCGGACACTGTATACACCTTCCGCCTCAGTGCCGGCGGTGCTCCCGAACTGATATGCCGCTGGCAGGCAGAGAGCAGCGATGCCAGCGACGGCGAGCAGCGCGCCCTGCCCGTGCTCTCCGACATAGAGCACATCACCAGCAGCGAGGCTCTCACCTGCACTCCTGAGGAACTGGAGCGTATGCGCTTCGACCATCTCTTCCCGGAGGGCTCCACCAACCGCCAGCTGCGCAAGGTGGTCACCGACCCCGTCACCGCCGCCAAGGAGGCGCTGCCCCAGCTCATGCTGCCGCGTCACTCCGATGTGTGGTCGCTCCTGGGCAACTACTACGCACAGACCCTCCTCCAGGCCATGCATTCTCCTAAGGCTACCGTCTACGGACGTGAGTACTGCCTCTCGCAGCTCGCCCGTCTGCAGGGCGCCGACGGACATTTCGCATGGTTCCCCGGTTTGAAGGCCAACGAGTGGATTACACGCGAGGTGGTGCGTCAGTTGCGCCGTCTCAACCGTCTGATGCTCTACTCGGGCGAAGACCCCTCCTCGTCGCTATTCACCCTCCATGCAGCTCTTCTGCGCAAAGCCGAGGCGCTGGTGGGCAAGGCCCTCGATGAGGAGCACGCTCTTGCCCTCAAGGACGCTCCCGACGTGAAGCGCCGCCTCACTCATCCAGACGGCTATTATTTGAGTTTCCCGGGCGGTTTCCTTAACAGTGTGGACGACCGTATAGCACGCAATGTAGAGGCTCTCGAGCTCATGCTCGAGGCCTATCCCAAAGACACTCTCATGCATCGCGGCATCCGCCGCTGGATACTCGACCAGCGCCGCACCGAGGGGTGGAAGAATCCCTGGCTCACGGTATGTGCCGTCTACGCCCTGCTCTGCGACAGCAGCGTGGCCGGCCGCGAACAGTGGGTGGGAGTGATGGCCGACTACGACCTGCCGATGCAGCGCGTGCGCTCCGAGGCGACGGGCATCTCGCTGCAGGTGTCCCACGATGTACCCGACGTGCAGCGCATCACCATTCAGGCTACGCGCAATTTCAACTACGTGCATCTCACCGTGCCCCGCTCCTCTCTTGCCGAACCCCTCTCACAGCACTCCGGCTACGGATGGAAGGACGGTTTCATGTACTACCGCGAGGTGCACGACGACCGCACCGAATACTTCATCGAACAGCTTCCTCAGGGCACCTATGTCTTTGAGGAGAAGCAGCGTCTCACGCGCAGCGGCAGCGTCTCCACCGGTGTGGCTAAGATAGAGTGCCTCTACGCTCCCGAGTTCCGCGCCCACACAGCCAGTCAAAACCTGAAATATCAAAGAAAATGAAGCGCATCCTCCTCTTGTTTCTCTCCGCTCTCTCCCTGCTCCCGGCCTTCGGGTCTCATCCCGTGGTGGATCAGGAGTTGCGTCACGTAGGCGAAGTGCTCTGGCAGCAGCCCTGCACGGCCGAGTTCACACTGACCAACAAGGACAAGAGACCCCTGTACATCAGCTCGATGCGTGTCTCGTGCGGCTGTCTGCAGGCTAAGGCTTCTGCGGATGTGATACCTTCCGGCGGCAGCGCCACCGTACGTCTCACCTACGATGCCCGCCAGATGGGTACGTTCCGCAAGGAGGTGGCAGTGTATTTCCGCGGCGACAACACACCGCTGCAGCTCGCCATGGAGGGACGTGTGGTGAGGGAGCGTCTCGCAGTGGACACCCTGCTTCCCGTGGATATGGGCAATGTGCGCCTTTCCACCGCCAACATCGAGTTCGAACAGGTGAACCGCGGCGACCGTCCCGTGCAGGAGATAGAAATCATCAACACCGAGCGCGGCAACTACACACCCTCGCTCATGCATCTGCCCACCTACCTCACGGCCGAATGCATCCCTGAGGTGCTGCACGGGGGCGAGCGCGGCATCATACGCCTCACCCTCGACAGCGAACAGCTGCCCGACTACGGTCTCACGCAGACCACCGTCTATCTCTCGCGCTATCACGGTGAGCGCGTCAGCGACGACAACGAGCTGCAGGTGTCCGCCATACTGCTCCCCTCCTTCAACCAGTTCAGCGAGGCGCAGTTGTCGCGTGCTCCGCGCATGCAGCTCTCTGAGGAGAATGTGGTGATGGAGGGCATCGCCGACAATAAGAAAAAGAAGCTGACGGCCGTCGTCGTGGTAAGCAACGCGGGCGACACACCGCTCTCCGTCAAGCATCTTCAGGTGTCCCACCGCTCCGTGGGCGTCTCCCTGGGCAACCGCACCATTGCTCCGGGTGCTTCCACCAAACTCAAGATAACACTCACTCCGTCGATGCTGAAGACCTCCAAGGTGCGTCCCCGCATCCTCCTCATCACCGACGATCCCGCTCATGCAGCACAAACCATCAACATCATACCCAAATGATACATCCCGAAAACAGTGAAGAATATCAGGGCCTCGTGGTCAACGGCGGTGTGGAGCAGCCCTCCCAGGTGAATCCCTACCTCAACCGCCAGCGATTTGCCCGCCGTCAGATGTCGGCAGGCGACTATGTCGAGGGCATTCTCAAGGGCAACACCTCCATTCTCGGTCAGGCCGTGACGCTCATCGAGAGCACCAACCCCGTCCATCAGCAGATGGCGCAGGAGGTCATCGAGAAGTGTCTGCCCCACAGCGGCAACAGCGTGCGCGTGGGTATCAGCGGTGTGCCGGGTGCCGGCAAGAGCACCAGCATCGACGAGTTCGGCATCCATGTGCTCAAGAAGTACGGCGGCAAACTTGCCGTGCTGGCCATCGACCCCTCCAGCGAGAAGACCAAGGGCAGCATCCTGGGCGACAAGACGCGCATGGAGAAGCTCTCCGTGCATCCCGATTCCTTCATACGCCCCAGCCCCTCGGCAGGCAGTCTGGGCGGTGTGGCCCGCAAGACGCGCGAGACCATCATCCTGTGCGAGGCTGCCGGCTACGACAAGATATTCGTGGAGACCGTGGGTGTGGGTCAGAGCGAGACGGCGTGCCATTCCATGGTGGATTTCTTCATGCTCATCCAGCTGGCCGGCACGGGCGACGAACTGCAGGGCATCAAACGCGGTATCATGGAGATGGCCGACGGCATCGTCATCAACAAGTGCGACGGCAGCAATGTGGAGCGCTCCCAGCTTGCCGCATCCCATTTCCGCAACGCTCTCCAGCTCTTCCCTCCCCCGGAGAGCGGCTGGACTCCCGAGGTGCTCTGCTACAGCGGCTTCTATGCCCTCGGCATCGAGGAGGTGTGGGATATGGTCTATCGCTACATCGACTTCGTGAAGCAGAACGGCTATTTCGAGCATCGCCGTGCACAGCAGGCGCGCTACTGGATGTACGAGACCATCAACGAGCGTCTGCGCCACTCCTTCTACCAGAACCCCACCATTGAGGATATGCTGGTGGCCGAGGAGCGTGCCGTGCTCGAGGGCCAGAAAACCTCCTTCGTCGCCGCCCAGCAGCTCATCGACTCCTATTTCCGCCTTCTCTCAGACTCCTGAGGCCTGCCCTCCTACTTGAATATCTTCTGGGCGAAGAGCGTGAGATATATGCGCCAGTTGCGCCAGATGTGGCCGCCGTCGTTCTCGTAGTACTCGTAGGGATAGTGTTTCTCGTCGAGGTATTTGCGCAGCTCCGTATTCATCTGCATCAGGAAGTCGTCCTTGCCGATGGCAATCCAGTAGAGCTTGGGATTCGATGCAAAGAGGCGCGCCATCTGGCCGTCGAACTTCTCCCTGTCGCGCGGCATACGGCAGGCAGCGGACTGCAGGCCGTAGTAGTCGAACGTTTCGGGATAGAGGCGTGATATGCCGAAGGTGTGTCCTCCGCCCATCGACAGGCCCGTCACGGCGCGTCCGGAACGTTTCCTGACGGTGCAGTAGTTGTCGTCCACGAAGTTCACTATGTCCATGAAGCTCTCCTCCATCGTGGCCTTTGCACCCCGCTGGTTGAAGGCGTTGCCGTCGGGTGTGTACATACCCTCGTGCCACCATCCGGGAGCTGCGTTGCAGGTGGGGTTGCCGTTGGGCATCACCACTATCATCGGCACGGCCTTGCCCTCTGCGATGAGGTTGTCCATGATTTGCGAAGCGCGTCCGAGGTCGCCCCACGATGTCTCGTCGCCGCCGTGCCCGTGCAGCAGGTACATCACGGGGAAGCGTTTCTTGCCGTCGTAGGCCGCAGGCAGATACACTGTCATGCGCCGCTGCTGTCCCAGTGTCGGGCTGTCGTACCACACGTAGCTGAGCGTTCCGTGCGGCACATCGTTCACCGAATAGAAGTGTCCCCTGTCATCTGCCGAGCGCGACACGATGAATATGTTGCTCAGCGTCGATATGTCGCGGTTCACGTAGCTGTTGGCAGGGTCTGTGAAGCGTTGTCCGTCCACGAAGAAACTGTAGGAATAGAGCTCCGGAGCGAGTGTGTCGGTGGTTGCCGTCCACACTCCGTTCTCCTGTTTTGTCATTTCGAGCCGTCTGCCCCGTGTTCCCCTGAAGTCGCCGTTGACGCTCACGCGCTTCGCCTGCGGTCCGTAGAAGTTGAATGTCACTGTGCCGTCGCCGTTTATCACGGGTGACTTCACTCTGGGCCGTTGTCCCAACTGCTGTTGTGCGACACTGCCCATAGCCAAGAAGCAACATATCGCCATGATTGTTATTCTTTTCATATTCGCATCGTTATATCCGTACTTATATGACACGACAAAGCCGAAAAAGTTTAGTCGCAGGTTAAATAATGCTAATATTCGCGGAATATATATTAAAAACGGCAACAAATACGTTATCAGATAAAAGCGCTTTATTACGATGAGAAAAATACTTTATATCCTCAGCCTGATTGCCGCCCAGATGTCGGCACAGACCTTCATGCAATACACCACTACGGAACAGCAGCCGTGGCAGCAGAAAGGCAAGACCTCGCTCACCGCAAAAGCCAAGGCGCAGCCAATTGTCAATTCTCAATTATCAATTGTCAATTCAAAGCCCTTCAGGGCCTGGGGCACCTGCTTCAACGAACTCGACCTCGACGCCATCCGTCTGCTTAAAGCCGAGGAGCAGGATAAGATAATGCACGACATCTTCGCCCCCGACGGCGACCTGCGCTTCACACGCGGACGTCTCTCGATGAATGCCAACGACTACAGCCGTGCGTGGTACTCGTGCGACACCGTGGCGGGCGACTTCCAGCTGAAGTATTTCAACATCGAGCACGACAAGGAGAACGTCATCCAACTCATCAAGATGGCGCAAAAGTGGCAGCCCGCGATGACCTTCTGGGTGTCGCCGTGGTCTCCCCCGTCGTGGATGAAGATCAATCAGGACTACTGCGTGGCCAGTTCGCCCTTCAACACGCAGCCGAAGGAGAAGGACTATCTTCTGTTCGACGACGGCGGACAGCCCGACCCCAACGAGATGCAGTTCCTGGGAGAGCGCAAGGGCCTCTTCCCCAAGAAACTGGCTTCTCAGAACTACTTCATTCAGGACCCCCGCTACCTGCAGGCCTATGCCAACATGTTCTGCCGTTTCATCGACCTCTATGCCGCAGAGAATATTCCCATCGACATGGTGATGTACCAGAACGAGGCCTACAGCTACACACCCTATCCGGGTTGCGCCTGGACGGCAGAGGGCACGATACGCTTCAACAAGGACTATCTGGCTCCCACGCTGAAGGAGAAGCATCCCGAGGTGAAGCTCTATGTGGGCACATTCAATACGAACCGGCAGGACTACGTGCAGCGCATCGTCAACGGGTTGCAAGGCTGCGTGGAGGGACTCGGTTTCCAATGGGAAGGTCGCGAGAATCTTGACTTCATGCGCGAGAAATACCCCGACCTGCACATGATCAGCAGCGAGAGCGAGTGTGGCAACGGTCAGATGGACTGGCGTGCCGGCGAGCACACCTTCTACCTGCTGCACGAGTACATCGGTCGCGGCTGCGACGAGTACTACAACTGGAACTTCATCCTCTGCGACCAGGGCCGCAGTGCCTGGGGCTGGAAGCAGAATGCCCTCGTGCAGGTGCGCTCCGCAAACCGCACATACCGCTATACTCCTGAGTATTACGCATACAAGCACTTCTCCCACTTCGTAGAACCGGGCAGCACGCTCCTCGCCTTCTACCCGATTAAGGAAGGTCTGCAGGCCATCGTCTTCCAGCGTCCCGACGGCAAGCGCGTCGTCATCTGCGGCAATGCCGGCAATGAGGCTCGTGAGCTGTCCATCGAAATTGTAAATAGTAAATCGTCAAATAGTAAATACCTCAACGCCACTCTCGCTGCCCATTCCTTCAACACATTTGTAGAAAAATAATATGAAACGAATCGTCTTTTCAGTACTGGCTATCGCCGTGAGCATGACCCTTTCGGCAAAGTCTCTCAACTCTCAACTCTCTGCAAACGCGGCCGAGCAGCAAGCGAAGGCTACTCTCAACTCCCCCTTCACAGGGTATCTCTTCGCCTACTTCGAGGGGCGCGGCGATACGAAACTGATGGAGCAGTTGCGCTTCGCCGTGAGCGAGGACGCCAAGAACTGGTACGCCCTGAACGGTAACCGTCCCATCATCGCCTCCGACAGCATCAGCGAGAGCGGCGGCATACGCGACCCGCACATCCTGCGCGGCGAGGACGGCTGCTACTATATCGTGGCAACCGACATGCACACCTACGACCCGAAGCAGGGCTGGGGGTCCAATCCCGGCATCGTGCTGCTGAAGTCCACAGATCTGGTGAACTGGACCCACGCCAAGATAAACCTCTCCAAGGACTGGAGCGAGCACTTCAGCGATGCCTACTGGGTGTGGGCGCCGCAGACCATCTACGACCGCAAGGCCAAGAAATACATGATATACTTCACCTTGCAGCGCAGCGACCGCAAGACGCTCATCACCTACTATGCCTACGCCAACAAGGACTTCACCGCCTTCGAGAGCGAACCCAAGGTGCTGTTCTCCGCCAAATACGGCAGCATCGACGCTGACATCATCGAGAAGGACGGCGTGTATCATCTCTTCTACAAAGGCAACACCAAGGACGAGAAAGGCAAGGAAATCAACAACGGTATCCAGCAGGCTACATCCAAGAAGCTGACGGGCCCGTATAAGGAAAACTTCGAATACATCGATGCCTACGCCGGCACGAGGACGAGTGTGGAGGGTAGCGGAGTGTTTAAGTTGAACGGAAGGGGTGAATACATCCTTATGTACGACCTCTACAGTTCCGGCAGATATGAATACCAGACATCGAAGGACCTCAAGACATTCACCCGCGAACCGCAGTCGTTCCGCAAGGACTTCTTCCCCCGTCACGGCACGGTGATGTCGGTCACTGCCGACGAACTGGAGCGCCTGCAGCAGAAGTGGGGCTATGTGCTGAAGCATGAGTTCGAGAGCAACGGCAATCCCATCATACGCGACAAGCACACCGCCGACCCTGCCGTGCTCGTTGAGGGCGACACGCTCTGGCTCTTTGCCGGGCACGATGCCGAGGGCAATCAGACGGGCTATGTGATGAAGGACTGGCTGCTCTACTCCACCACCGACATGAAGCACTGGACGGAACACCCCTCTCCCCTGCGCATCGAGGAATTCAAGTGGGCCGAGAGCAAGCAGGCCTACGCCGGCCATGTGGCCAAGGGTAAGGACGGCAAGTACTACTGGTATGTCTCCACCAACTGGTGCGGCATCGGTGTGGCTGTCGCCGACAAGATAACAGGTCCCTACAAAGATGCCTTGGGAAAACCCCTGCTCACCAACAAGGACTGCTTCGCCTCCAAGCACAGCTGGGCCTGCATCGACCCCGCCATCCTCATCGACGACGACGGCACGCCTTACATCATCTGGGGCAACCGCGAATGCTACTATGCCAAACTGAAGGACAACATGACGGAGATTGACGGCGAGATACATCAGATTGATGTGCCCCGCTTCACCGAGGCTCCCTGGGTGCACAAGCGCGGCGGCAAGTATTATCTGACCTACGCCTCTGAATGGCCTGAGAAGATAGCCTATGCCGTTGCCGACAACATCGGAGGTCCTTACACGCCCATGGGCATCATCAGCGAGATTGCCGGTAATTCGAACACCACGCACCCCGCCATCGTGGAGTTCAAGGGTCAGTGGCTGTTCTTCTCTCACAACGGCGGTCTTGGCGACGGCGGCAGCTACAGCCGCAGCATCATTGCCGAACCCATGAGCTACGATGCCAACGGCCGCATCCGCAGCATCCCCCCCACCGCCGAAGGGGTCAGGTTTTGACAGCGCATTCGCAATATAACAAGAGCCGCCTTACGACGGCTCTTGTTATATTTGCGACATTGTTATTTGCGCCCTCAGCAGGCGCCTTTCTCATGCTATAAAGGGAATGTTTATTCCTCTACGTAAACCTTCTTCGTCTTGCCGTCGGCGGTGCGGACAATGTTGATGCCCGGACGGAGCTCGGGGATAGGCATGCCGGAGAGCGTCCAGATGCCTACGGGAGTGTTGTCGGTGACGATATCGGCAGAGAGTTCGTCAACCGATGTCAGGTCCTCACGGCTGTAGTCGTCGTTGTTGGTCAGATACATATCCGTGACAGTGATGGTGGTCTTGTCGGCCCAGAAACTCACGATGCGTACGTTCTTCGTGTCGACGGGTTCACCCTTCCTGCTATTGGTGGTGTACCGGATGTCGTTGAGGTTCACCACAATGGTCTTGTCCGTGCCGAAGTTGGGAGTGGAATAGCCGCTGCCCCATATGCTGTTCTCTGTGAAGATGTTGAGGTGGGCGTTTGCCGTCCTGCGCTTCAGCTGGACAACAAGGTACTTGTAGCCCGACATGTCGGCGCCGTTGTCATATACCCATCCCATCTGTCCGTACTGGCCGGTGCTGAACATGCGGCTGCTCTCGTAGTAGGTGCCCTCTCCGTGGAGCGAGGTGCTGATATATTCCTTGCCGAAGGGGAAGAATCTGCTGCGCACCACGAATGTGCCGTCGAAGGTGTTACCCATGGGGTCGGTGTAGGTGTAGTTGACAGTGACATCACCTTCACCTACACCGCGCACTTGCCCGCTCTGTATTTTTATTGCACCTTCGGCCGACAGCCTGTACTTGGCACTGGCGGCAATATCCTCGGTGTGACCGTCGAGAAAGGTGGCTGTCATCTGTAGCGGAGTGTTGCTGCCAGCCATCACCTCCATATTGTCGGAGGACAGTTCTATCTTCTCCACCGTGAGCATGTCAGCACTGTAGCCCTCGAAGTCGAGGGGGAAATAGTTAGCCTCCTCGAAATTGTCCTCAGTGGAGAACCAATCCACATCGATCCAGCCGGGCTCGTCACCTGCGGGAGTATCGGCATCGTGATAGCAGAATATGCCGAAACGCACGCCGACAAAGATGGAGAGGTTGTAGCTGAGTTGCGTCTCGGGCCCCAGGGCTGTCCATGTGGCATTGTCGGTACTGTAGTAGAAACGGCATTTGCCCGTGGAGTATGACATCTGGGCACGGAGGTACAGAAGCTGCGGAGCACCGTCGATAGTGACGCTCTGTCTTGCGGGCTGGAAATCCTGTACGGTGTGCAGGGTGTCCTGCCGCCAGGTGAGCTGATACTTCCCGCCATTGAGTGTGACAGAGATGGCAGCGTAGGGGTCTTGCAGAATCAGAAGTCCTGCAACGTCACCCTCCGTCATCTGCGAGATGTCCATACAGACGGTCCCGTTGCTCGGTTTCTTGCTGTCGGCAAAGATACGTTGGGTGAGAGTGTTGCGGGCGTGCAGTATGTCCTCGGCGGTGCTGCCGGCCTTCAGACGTAGCCATCCCGGTCGCTCGAAGAGGCTCCATGCACCATTGTCGGGGTTGTGGTTCCACTCCCACTGCATCCCCAGCGGATAGGTACGGAAGTTATCGTTGGTGGGCAGTGGAGTCGTCGGGTAGCAGCTCCCCACATCGGGTTTGTTACAGGTCTGCACAGGTACACCATTATTGCCTACGACGGGCCATCCATCCTTCCATACGACAGGTTGCAGGTTGGGCAGTCGTCCCAGGGGACCGAGGTCTTCCATGAGCATGGTCCACCACTCACCCGTAGGGGTGTCCACAAGAGCACCCTGATGCACGGTATTGAGGTTGCCGTTGATATACTTCTCCACAAGCATCTTCTCCTCGTAGGGACCCCATATATTTTCCGAACGGAAGATGGCCTGTCCGGAGGGGTTGCCTCCGTAGGTGGAATAGATATAATAGTAGTCGCCTATCTTATAGAGATGGGAGCCCTCAAGACCGGCGCCCTCGCGCTCCACGACAACCTGACTGCGCAGGAAGTTGAAATCCTCGTCGAGTTCGTTCATCACGATGGTGTTGATGCCGCAGACAACATATACCTTGCCGTTATCGAAGAGCATACCCGGGTCGTAGTAGATGCGGTCGAGTTTCTTCATCTTCCATTCGCCCTCGGGATCGTCCGTGGAGAGAATGAAACCACCGGCATCGTTGCCGTTGATGAGGATGTAGAGACGTCCATCGTGTACCCCCATGGCAGCCGCCCACATACCCTGTGAGTAGGAGTCCTTGCCGCCGATGAGATTATATTTGTCAGTCGATGAAAGCTGTTTCAACGGCTGAGCGCAGTATTCCCAGTTAACGAGATCTTTCGACTTCAGGAGCGTAGCTCCGGGGAAGTGGTGCATGGTGGTGGAGACGAAATAGAAGGTGTCGCCCAGACGCACTACGTCGGGATCGGGATAGTCGGCACGGATGACGGGATTGGTGAATGTGCCGTTGCCATTGTCGCTGAGATACAGATTCCGATAGTCGGCATAGGGATAGTCCTTGAGAGAGTAATCGTAATACCAGTCAAAACAAGCCTTTCCACAAGCCTCCTCCAGTCCGTCGAAAGCCGGAGTGACAGTGCCGTCGGCCAGATAGCGGTCGATGTCGATGTAAACACCCGTACTGGAGAGTGTCATGGAGATGTTGCCGTAGTAGTCGAGCAGTGCCTTGTAGGCGGCGCCCCACTTCGATGTGCTGCCTGTGCCCCACGTGCCGAGGTTGGGCACCACCCAGTCGCCGTGCTCGTCGAAGTGGCCCTCGCCGTTGGGGTCCTCGGGGCTCCAGTCCACCTCGGTGATGATGATGGGAGAGGTCTCAACCACAGGCACCTGAGCCTTGAACTGTGCTATGTAGGCAGCAGGG